>Ga0209281_1000050_pt1 | contig 320102 bp, 275 predicted proteins | sample MedtruBG_FD_187514 | JGI IMG/M metagenome (GOLD analysis project Ga0209281, IMG submission 187514) | Root nodule microbial communities of legume samples collected from California, USA - Medicago truncatula BG (SPAdes) (version 2) | ecosystem: Host-associated > Plants > Roots > Nodule | place... | reverse complement strand
GCATCTCAGCCGACCCAGGACTGGGAGATAAAACGGAGGTCTGCCGCTTCAGCGGTCGATTTATTTGGCCGGGAGTCCGGGGTCTCGGGGGAATGACGGTGATTCTCCCGAGACGTTCACCGGTTCGGTGGCTGCATATAAAACAGGGCTGGAAGTGAACGGAACCTTCATCATTTCTTCATAGAGCATCGTGCCGATCTACTCAGCGATAATGTTCCCTAATTTACCCCAGCAGCTTCAACAGCGTTTGCCGCTGCTTATCGTTAATATCCAGCGGGTTCTGGTAACCGATATTTTCCGTGGCTCGGGTATACAGCGCGACCAGCCAGTCATAAACATAGCTGGCGTTGCCGCGTGTGGGCTGCTCGCCGAGCTGCGTCAGTCGGCGGCTGATATCCGCCTGTGCGGGAGGGGCAAACACCGCCAGGCCCTTGTTCACGCGGCTTGCCGGGCGGCCAGAAACGGGCACGCTGGCGTAGCCCAGCCAGGCAATGAAATCACCCAGCACCGTGCTGGCGCGGGAGATATCCAGTTCAAGTCCTGAATCACCGTTTTGCATACTGCGTTCCAGCATCAGCGGCACATCCAGCCGATAGCTGGCGACGATCAGCACATCGCACAAAGCCTGAAGCTGCACGCTGTCCAGGCCAAACTGGTGCGCTGCCTCGCGGCGATGCCCCAGCAGGCGCAGGTGGTTAACCCAAAGCTGATGCACGGCACGGGCATAGCTAATGCCCTCGCTCTGCGAGGCTTCATGCTCGGTGCCGTCGGCAAACAGGTCTATTTCCAGCGCAAAGCCTTCCGGCTTAGGCTGATGCTGCTGTTGATGCCGCAGCCAGCGCTGCTGAAGCGCATCGCGAGACGGTACAAGGCTTGCCAGCAAATTTCCATGCTGGGTGGCTCTCGCCTGCAGGGCGCGCACAAGATCTTCGGCCTGCTGACGTGCCTGCTGGGGCGTAACCTGCTGCGCGTCAATAAAGCGCTGGAACAGCGCGACGGTTTGCGTGTCCAGGTCGTTGCGCAGTGCGGCAATACGCTGCTCCCGGCGGGTGGTATTGAGCGCATCGGTCAACCATTCCAGCAGGCGATGCATGTTTCTACTGTCCAGCGCCTGTAGCGTGCCCCAACGTTTACCCGGATAGCCGACCAGACGCTGAACGCCGTCATCAAGGCTGGTACCCAGGGTAAAGCGGGCATCAAACGGGGTAATCGCCCAGACCAGGCCCGGCAGCGCACTGTGTCCCGGACTTTGGGTGCTGTCCACCCACCACGCCAGCGCTTTGCCCGCCGCCTGCACTTCACCGCGCTCATTGACGGCGTTGCAAACAAGCAACGTGTCCGGCTGCAGGCGAGTTGTGTACCAGGTCAGCAACTGGGGTGGGATATCCAGTAAATCTACGTTAGCCAGCGCCGACGGCTGGCTGAGTGTAAAAATGACTTCCGCGCACAGCTGGGCGAGATCGTTTTGCGGCAGGCTCAGATGGGAGCCAGGCAGATTATCTACCAGCGGGCAAACCATCACGTCAGCCTGTTCAGGCACGTCTTGCGGGCCAGTCGGGATCAGAAAGCCCTCTGTCGGGAGCAGGAAACTGTCGACGACCAGGCTTGCCGGGGCCAGCACTTGCTCCACGCTGCCGAGGTGCTGCAGCGCCAGCGCCAGCCGCTGCCAGGTTTCCGTCAGGGCGCTATCTTCCCCCCACAGCAGGGCGAACAGCGCGGCCCGATCTTCTACGCAGAGGTAAGGTGCAAGCTGCGTCATTTGGTAACCAACGTGCTCGTCCAGGTGATTCTGGCGACGCTGAAGGCGGTGGTAGCCGTGCAGCAGATCGGCAGTTTCTTCGCTGGTTAAGCCTGGCGTTTGCACGGGCTGACGGCGGGACTCAAGTTCGGTCAGGCGCAGGGCAACCGCGCTGGACGTCGCCAGGCGAGGCGCGTCAGAGGCGTGATAACGGTTGATAAACTGCTGTGCCAGTTCGGCTTCGCTAAACAGCGTCAACAGCAGCGGGTAATTATCCACTTCCGGCGCGTGCTGCGCGCTAAAACGCACCGCCATGGTGGCTGGCGTATGCCCCGGATTGATGTGCGTCAGGTAGTCCAGGCGCTTATCGCCGAGCTGAATATCAATGCGCCCGTTCGGGCTGCCCTGCAGGGTATTCAGCAGGTGGTTTTTGCCGTCCAGAGCGTGACCATAAATCCCCAGCGTCAGCGGAGCGTCTTCCAGCGCGCTGATTCGGCGCTGGCGTTCGCTCAACTGCTGCAGGCGTGCCAGCAGGCTGTCCGCTTCGTTATCCAGCAGCGGAGAGAAAGTTCGGGTCATCTGAACCCAGGTCACCAGAGGGCTGAGCGAGGTAGTTAGCTGCTTCATTTTTGGTAAACGCTCCCGCTGTCTATCCAGTAATGCGTCGCCCCGCTGTAGCTGCCAGCGAGGGTATTCAGTTTAAAACTAAGCTGTTCGAGAGGGACTTTGCTGCCGTCCGACAGCCAGGCTTCGGCGAGGTGAAACGACTCGGCCTCGCGGGTTTGTTTCAGGCGTACGTTCAGCACGCCGTCTCCGGCGATAGATTTCGCCAGCTGCGGCGAGTTAATCGCCAGCGTGTAGAGCGGCGTGGCCGGCCAGCGGGCGTTATCCAACTGGCGGAAGCCCAGGCAGGCGTTGCCGCGCAGCGGGAAGTGGACTCGGGTGTCCAGGCTCGCCTGCGGGCTGTCGAGATCGATATCCCGGTACCAGACGTTGTCTTCCAGCAGCCGGTCGTTGCCGTCCAGCATGCCCAGATAGCGCACGGTGGAATAGGCCTGAATATCGGCGGCCTTAAAGTTAAAGCTCGGCAGACGCAGGTCCATCGCCAGGCTACACAGCATCGCGCCCACCGCGGCGGTAGATTTCGGGTTGCCGATGCGGCCCTGCTGGCTGAACGGATACCACTCGTGGGTCTGGTAGTTATCGAGCCAGACGATGCGGTTAACCGGCACCGGCTGGAGATGGCGCAGCAGCGCCTGCACGCCCGGCAGGCAGCCCGGGCGACCGGTGACTAACAGCACGTCACAACAGTAATGGTTGATAACCTCGCACAACGCCTGCAGCGGCGCGGTGAGGGTAAACTGGCCCGCCAGTAGGGCATCCTGCAGCGCGGCAATTTCTGCCTGCAGCGGCACGCTCATGATGTCGAACTGCGGCGCATCGGCCGGGAGCTCATGCTGCACGGCCTGCTGAACGTAATTGATCACGTTGCGGGTTGGCAGCTGGCTCAGCAGCTCGCCAAAGGTGGCTTCAAGGACGGCATTCGGCTCTTCCGGGTCGCTCTCTTCCCAGAATGACAGCACCGCATGCCCAAGCGGAATAAACAGCTGCAACGCGGTTTGCTGGCGCAGCGTGGCGCGGGTATCCATGCGGCCGGACTCCCCGAACAGCGTGGTCATCAGGCCTGGCGCGTCGGCTACGCCTGCTTTATGGATGTGGGCCTGTAAAGCGGGCAGCACGCAGCGCTGAATCACGTCCAGCAAAATATCGTCCCCGGCGACCTTAAAACCTTCGCGGAATAGCAGGCGCGGGGCGATTTTCACGTTGCTGCCTACGCCGTCATCCAGCTGGTACTGGGTGATGGCCATGTCGGTGGTACCGCCGCCGATGTCAATCGAGGCTACGCGCAGGGTTTTACCGACAGGTTCGTCCGGCGTCAGGGCGCGGTCAGGGCGGGCGAGGCTTTCAAAGAAGCGCCCGGTTTGCCCGGCATAGTTAACCAGCGCTTCGTTATACAGCCAGACCAGCTGGCCGCAGGTCGCTTCGTCCCACTCCATCTGCACTTCTGGCACCGGCACGATGCTTTTCTTTTTGTCACGCTCGAGGGTGAACCCGTCGTCGGTCGGGTGCCAGTCCATCGCCTTCCACACCAGGCCTACAGCCTCCTGCATACGCTGGCGGAACAGCTCGCGCTCCGGTTTCGGCATGGCGGAAGGCAGCGTCAGGATCAGGTTACGCAGCTGGCGAGGTGAGGTCGGGTGCCCCATGCTCTGGCGGGAGCCAATACTGTTGATCTGCATCAGCGCCTGAGAGAGCAGCTCGCACAACATCAGCGTCATCAGCGAACTGCGGCTGTACTGCGGCGAAAACACCGGCAGACGTTCGTCCATCGGCAGGGCGTACAGCGGCTGCCCGTCATCGTTCATCAGGTTCATCAGCGGGAAGGCGGTTGCCAGCGGCTCGCGTTGGGTTTTGACGCCCATCTGGCTGAAGCGCCAGTCCTGGCTGGCGGGCGTGACATCCCACAGGTAGCGGCGCGGGCTGGAGATCCCGCTGGCGCCTTCGGTGCCGAGGCGAGCGCAGGCCATGCGGCGGGCTTCATCGCCGACGCGGGCAATAGAAGGCCAGACAAAAGCGTCGTCACGTCCGCTTTCGACGGAGAAATGCTGCTTGCCGAACTTCGCCTCGCTGAATTCAAGGCGGCTGGTGAACATCGCGTCGTTGATCAGCTGTGGCTCGCTCAGGGAGCGGATTTGCAGCTCGGCGGTCTGGCGCAGGCCATCGTTCTCTTCGCCGTGATCTTCAATCAGCACGCCGCAGGTATGGGTGTTGCCGACGTCGAGCACTAAATCTACGTCAATCGGCGGGGATTGCAGGGTCGCCGTGACGATTTTCACTTCCGGCACCGCCAGTTGATTGCCGATAAGCTCAAGAATATTCAGGTAGTGAGCCTGGTACTCAAAGGCTTTCATCGCCGCGGTGAGGTCGCGCTCCGAGCGTTCTTCAACGCGGGTGGCGAACTGAGCAAAGGTTTCGCGCAGCCAGCCGTCCACCCAGGTCTGATCGAGAAACTCTTTGATCTCGTGGTTATGCCAGGCAAGGGCAAAACGAGCGCCGTTACGCACGTCGCTTTCGGTTGGCGCAAGGTGCGCGGCCGGGTGGTCATCCGCGTAGATTTTGCTGTCCAGGGCGATGCTAATGCGCACGGTGTTGCCCGCAGGGTCAGGCGTTTCCAGCACCCGAACCTGAACGCGCGCCCAGTTATCGGGGCCACCAACAAAGGTACGGGGCGGGTTAAAACGCAGGAAAGGCAGCGGCAGCCAGGTCTTATCCATCACCCGCAGGGAGTGGCCAAGCGTAATGGTGCTTTCGGGTTTCACCACTTCTGGCGCGGCGCCGTTTTCTCCCGGCAGGGTAAATTTCCCCGGCACAACGTCGTAGTCCAGACGCAGCAGCGGGCCGTTGGCCGTCTGGCGTACAAAGCGCCCGGCGTGGGCGGCGTTAGTCTGCGGCGCAAGGCCGAAATCCAGGAACTGAATGCCGCTGTCTTTGATGAGCGTGACGCTCGGCTTGTAGTGAAAAAGGGTCGCCAGCATTCTCAGTTACTCACTTTGCGGAAGGTGATGGGGATGACCTTGTCGCCATCATAGCGCCCGGTGCAAACGGCGGCGCCGTTGCTGCCGGTTTTACAGGTCACTTCCGGCATCGGGTAGCGGCTGCCGTCGCTGCAGCGAGCGCTGCCGCGGGTTTTAATCATCAGCGCGCCGTTCTGATGCAGGCCGGAAAACATCTCTGCTTTACAGACAATGTTATCGCCGTGCACCAGGCGCACCGTGCCTTTGTTGTTGGCAATCTGGTAGCGCAGGCTTGGGGCTTTGCCGGTGATTGGGTCGCTGAAATTAATTTGCGCACGCCAGGTGCCGTTGAGGAATTTAGTGGAGCCCATTTTCAGCGCCTCAGCCGGTAAAATTAACGCATTCTTCGGCACGTCTGCCGCAACGGCAATGGCCTCTGGCTCAGGTGCTGCGGCAGGTTCTGGCTCTGGTTTTGCCGGGGCTACAACCTCGGCAGGCGTCAGCGGCAGGGTGGTTTTTACCGCGTCTACGGCCTGGATTGGCGCAGGCGCAATAGGCTGAGGCTGAACTTCGGCCTGGGCCATTGCCACAGGCTCGGCCTGATTGCCGCTAAGCAACAGGTAACTAACTGGTGCCGCAACGGCCACGGCAATCACGGCGGCGACCGGCAGCAGCCAGCGGCGACGTGGTTTTTTCGCTATGACGACGGGTTCCGGAGGTGGCGCGGTTTTTTCTTCTTCAACCGGCGCTGCCTTAATGGCGGCTGTCGAGAGGCTGTAAACAGGAGAATCTTCGGATACCTGAACGGCTCGCGGGGTTTCAAGCAGCGGTTTTTCCGGCTCGCTGATTTCTACCGGCAGCGGTTCGGGCTCCGGCATGGCTTCTTCTGGGATAAAGGCGATTTCCGGCTCGCGCGGCTCAACAACGCGCAGGCACTCCAGCACGTCATCCCGTGCGCCCTGGTTGAGGTTCACAAAACCCCAGAAGGTGATAACCGGCTTGCCGTTCACCAGATAGACGTGCTGACTGCCGGGGAACTGCAGGGCTTTTTCCAGCAGCGCGCCAAACAGGCGAATCGAAGTTTTATCCGCCTGCTGGCAGCGGGCGCTGAGCGAGGCTACGTTAGATAAGCAATTATCCAGATAGCGAAGGGCGGTGCGACGCTCTTCGTCGCTGGCGGCGGCCCAGCTGGTGACGCTGCCTTCCTGAGGCGCGTACCAGTCTACCCGGTCACCTTCGTCGTTAGGCTGGGGAATGGCCAGGGCATCGGCGACCGCCTGCTGTTTACGAAGGCGTAAGGTTTCACGTATCTGAAACGCCGAATCAAATACCGCCTGACCGTTTTCGCCCAGCGCGAGAAAGTCATCCAGGCATCCGCTGCGCAATAATGTTTTTGCCACGTCATCAATCCTGCTGTTAACGGCTCACCCGAGAGCCATCTTCACGCTTTACAGTTTAACGAAGCGGCCCTAAGTCAAACGGCTGAAGAGACGGCAAAATGGGTAAATTATCTGGCTATTAGATAAAATGAGGCGGCTATACTTACCCGCAGGTAAGTCACTTACCGGCGGGTAACTTCTTGACCAGAAAGAAAAAGGCAGACACGATGGGCTCCGTTTTCGCGGCCAGCAGGCCGGAGCTTTCCCTCTAACCATGTCGAGAAACATTATGGCTAAAATCGTTGTTATTTACTTTTCCGGATACGGCCACACTAAACGTGTGGCAGAGCACGTTGCGCAAGGGGCAAACGCCGAACTGATCGCCGTAGACAGCAACGGTGATATTCAGGAAGCGGACTGGCAAAAACTGAACGAAGCCAAAGGGATCATCTTTGGGGCGCCAACCTACATGGGTAACGTGCCGTGGCAGTTTAAGAAGTTTGCCGACGCCTCGTCTAAAGTGTGGTTTACCCGCGGCTGGCAGGACAAAGTATTCGGCGGCTTTACCAACAGCGCCAGCCTGAACGGCGACAAGCAGGTTAGCCTGCAGTGGATGCAAACCCTGGCCTCCCAGCACGGCGGCATTTGGGTTAGCCTGGGGCAACTGCCTGCTAACACGCTGGCGGCGACCCGTGATGATGTGAACAATCTGGGCGGCTCCGTAGGCCTGCTGGTGCAGTCCCCGGCCGATGCCAGCGCCGAGCAAATTGCCCAGGGCGACCTGGACACCGCCGTGAAATATGGCGCCCGCGTGGCCGATATTGCCGCCCGCCTGAGCTAAGGTTTCTTTTCTTTGCTAAAGCGCCTGCGGGCGCTTTTTTTCCGTTACTTTCTCATCCCTTAGGTAATTACCCCTGGTTATTGTCAGTTGTATTCACCAGATAAATACTTATCATGATAATTATCTTGGTGACTATTTATCTGGGAAGTACCTCATGCATGACGATAAGTACGACATTGTCGATTTTCCCGAACGCCCGCTGGGGATGCGCCTGGCGATGCTGGTACGCCTGTGGCGCGGCATCGTGGATGATGCCGTCGCCTTTACCGGCCTGACCCAAAGCAGCTGGACGACGCTGATGCAGCTCAGCGTGGCGGGAGAGAAAATCACCGTCACGGATCTGGCCCGGGCGCAGGGCATCGACCTGCCGCCTCTGACGCGCACGCTGGCACAGCTTGAGAAAGAAGGGTATGTCACCCGCACCCCGGACGAAAAAGACAGGCGGGTGAAATTTATCTCGCTGACGCCCGCAGGCCAAAAAGCGATTAAAGCGGTAAGTGAAACGGTGGAGCGCTGTCAGGCGCAGGTCGCGCAGGGCATTCCGGCGCAGCAAATAGAACAGTTCAGCCAGACGGTAAATCTGCTGGCCGCCAACATGATCAAAATTCGGTAGTTTTTTTACGCCTGGTATTCAGGCGTATTTCTCATTTAGCGAGTAGTTATGACCCCTGAACAACGATTTACCCGTTGGGTAAAAGTCACGCTGGCGCTGTTTGCCGCAATGTTTTGCTATTTTCTGGCCGCCGATATCTGGGTGCCGCAAACCCCAGACTCCACCGTGATGCGCGTGGTGACCCCGGTTTCATCCCGCGTGTCGGGCTACGTGACGCATATCTACGTCAGTAATAACAGCGTGGTGAAGAAAGGGGATGTGCTGTTCGAGATAGATAATAAGCCCTACCAAAATCAGCTGGAACGCGCGGAGATTGCTTATCAGCAAGCGATACTCGACAACCAGCAAATTGATGCCCAAATCAGCGCCGCACGGGCGAAAATCAAAGCCGCCCAGCTGGATGCCGACAATGCCGGGCGCAGCTATCACCGTTACAACGGCCTGAGCAGCGGGAATCTGATCTCAAAACAGGATCTGGACGCGGCCTTTACGCGCTGGCAAAGCGCGGTGCAAAACGTTAACAACCTCCAGGCGTCGCTGGCGCAGCTGGTGATTTCGCGGGGTGAACGCGGGGAGCAAAACGTAACGCTGCAAAAATACCGTAACCTGCTGAACGACGCCCGGCTAAACCTGGATTACACCCGCGTGGTGGCCAGCAGCGACGGCATTATCAGTAATTTGCAGCTGAAAGAGGGCTGGTATGCCGGGGCGGGCGCACCCGCGCTGGCGCTGGTCAACGACAGGCTCGATATCGTGGCCGACTTCCGGGAGAAAAGCCTGAGCAAAACCCGGCCAGAGACCACGGCGGATATCGTTTTTGACGGGCTTCCGGGGCAGGTTTTCAAAGCCCGGGTGACCAGCAAAGATGCGGGGGTCCTGCAGGGGCAGCAGGCTATTAACGGCCAGCTTTCCGCCCCGGAAACCTCAAACCGCTGGGTGAGGGACGCGCAGCGCATGCGCATTCATTTGCTGCTTGAAGACGGGAAAACGCCAGATTTGCCGGCGGGCGCGCGGGCCACGGTGCAGCTCTACAATTCACCTTCCGCTTTCGCTTCGTTTATCGGCGGGATGCAAATCAGGCTGGTGAGCTACCTGCATTATGTTTATTAAATTTATTCTTGGCCCGCTGAAGCGTAACGCGCCGACGCCGTTCAGCGGCAATGACTTCCGCCATATGCTGCGCATCGTCATGGCGGGCTGCGTGGGGATGTTTGTCTACAGCTGGGTCAATACGCAGTATGGGGTGTTCTATGTGGTTTACCCCATCATGCTTACCGGCCTGGTGCCTGTTTTCAACGGCCATATCGCCCGGCAGATGATTGCCAATGCGTTACTGAATTGCGTAGAAATGACGCTGCTGTTTGCGGTGCTGGTGAATTACCCGCTGCCGATGACGCTGATTGTCTTCCTGATGTACATGACGCGCTTCTACCTGATGAGCCGGGGGCCACTCTTCCTGTTTGGCTCAATGGGCGTGGTCTGCTTAAGCGTGATGGCAAACTTCCTGAGCTACCCGACCACCGACATGAGCGACCTGATGTTTTCTAACATCATCGGCAGCCTGCTGGCGGTAGGGCTGTCGGCGCTCAGCTGCTATCTGCTGCCGGACGTCGAGCCGCGCAAGCCGCCGCCTGCTATCCAAAAAGACGGGCCAAGGGTGATGCATGAAACGCTGCTGGCCTCGTTAACGGCGACCATCTTATTCACCGTGTTCCAGGTCTACACGCTGAATGACTCCCTGGCCGCGCTGATGGCCGGGATTTTTGCTCTGTTCCCCATGCACTTCCGGGGGGCGATTCTTTCGTCCTGGTGGCGCATCGTCGGGGTAATAGCCGGGTGTCTCTATGCGATTCTGGTCCAGCTGGTTATCTACGATTTTAGCCGCCACCTGATCCTGCTGATGCCGTTGATTAGCCTCGGCCTGCTGCTGGCCGCGCGAATTCACGTTTTTGAGAAGGTCGGGCCGGGCGTGGGCTTTTCTATTCTGACCACTCTGGCGCTGATGTTCGGGCAATACATGCACCCGAACCAGGATATCGTTTTTAGCGCGCTGTACCGTATCTCATCGGTATCGGTGGCGATTGTCGGCACGCTGGCCGTCACCTTTATTATCCATAAGATACTGAATAACTTTGCCTCAACGCGCTATATCGTGAAATGACGCTAGTCCTGCTCCGGCCAGTCGCGGGTAATGCCCGGCTGGACAGGGCGCTCAAGATAGGTCGACAGCACGATGTAGGTTCTGGTCGCCACCACGCCGTTAATCTCGTACAGATGGGCGAGGAGGGCCTCAAGCGCTCTTGAGTCCTCGGTACGCACCTTGAGCAGCATGGAGGTGTCCCCGGCCACGGAATGAATCTCTTCCACCTCCGGGTAGGCGGAAATGCGCAGCAGATCCGGCGTTTTTCCCCAGCCTTTGGTATCAATGTGGACGAATGCCAGCAGGGATTTGTTGATGGCCTTTGGGTCGAGCAGCGCCGCCGTCTGCTGGATCACGCCCGATCGCTTCAGGCGCTTAACGCGTTCATGTACCGCTGGCGCAGAAAGCGCCACTTTTTCGCCGAGTTCGGCATAGCTGATGGTCGCATCTTCCACCAGCGTGCCTAATATTCTTCGGTCTGCGGCATCGAGAACTCGTTCTGCCGCACCGTTCTGCTTAATACCGTCTGTTTCTTTTTTCATATCGACTCTCGCTAATGACGCTGAATTTCATTCGGATAAAATTGGTTTTTATCGAATGTAAGTCAAGTTTAATCATTATTCAGGAAGTGAAATGAAAAATAGCCAGTGTCTGGAGCTGCATCCAGAGCCGTCTCTGTCTCCCGCCAAAGCTGTATATGTGTTAACCGGCTGCGTCGGCGTTATCGGCGCTAACTCGATGGTGCTGGGGCCAATCGCTCCGGCAGTGGCGTCATCCATAGGCGCGACAGTGCCGACGGTGATGATGGCCGCAGCGGCCTTCGGGCTCGGCACGGCGACAAGTGCGCTGTTTTTGGCAAGGCTTATCGACTTAGTCGGCTCTGCCCGGATGCTCAAATTCACCATGACGCTGCTGGGCGTGGCGCTGCTGCTTTGCGCGGCTTCGCCTTCCGTGGCGATGTTTATTGCCGCCCAGCTGATTGCCGGGATTGCTTCGGGTATCGCGCTGCCCGCGATTTACGCCAGCGCGGCCGCCATCGCGGAGCCGGGGCGTGAAAGTCGGACCATCGGCAAAGTGCTGACCGGCTGGACGCTGAGCATGATCGCCGGCGTGTCGTTTTCCGTGGTGCTGGCCGAACTGTTCAGCTGGCGCGCGGTGTATGTGTCGGTCAGCTGTCTGGCCGCTCTGGCGCTGATCGCTTTGTTCAGGCTGAACATGCAGGATCGCCCGGCGGCGGGCATTGCCCCGTCACCGCTTTCTGCGCTGGGCCTGCCGGGCATCAAGTCATTGCTGGTGGTGTGCTGCGCATTTATGACAGCGTTTTACGGCCTGTATGCCTATCTGGGCGACCATCTTCATCAGGATCTCGGCCTGCCGGTGACGGCGAACGGCGGGGTAGCGATCGCCTATGGGGCAGGGTTTGGCTGTGCGGCATTGCTTAGCGGGATGGTGGACCGGTTTGGCCCTAAACGCCTTATGCCGCTTGTTCTTCTGGTTGCTGCCGCGGTTTATCTTGGGCTGGCGCTGTTTGGCAGCACGCTGGTGGGGGTTATCTGCCTGCTGTTTGTGCTGGGCCTGGTGAACCATCTGGGGGTGAATTTATTGATTCAGCGCCTGACGGCAATCGACCCGGCTAAGCGTGGCACGCTGATGGGGCTAAATAGCGCGGTGACTTATCTGGCGGTGTTTGCCGGCAGCAGCAGCTACGGGCCGCTTTATACCGACCATGGTTTTACCGCTCTCTCGCTGGTTTCACTGGCGCTGATGGGGATCGCGGTGTTCACCTGCATGTGGCGTGATTTTGCCGGGCAGGGCGTGAAGGTTATGGGCTGAGTCTCCCATGTTAACCGCCACTATTGTATAGAGAAGGGAAGGCTTGCCATTTGCTTGTCGCTACAGGCTGTGCTGTTATTACTGTGAGTAATAATAAGTAGCTCAACCATTTGGCAAGCAAATAAAAGGCAAACGATATGTCTACAGGGAAAAAACTCCTCGGCCTGCTGCTGAGCGCGCTCCTCCCGGCAGGAAGCGCGATGGCGGCGGCAAACAGCACGCTGGTTTACTGCTCCGAAGCCTCTCCTGAATCCTTTAACCCGCAGATTGCCAGCTCCGGCCCAAGCTTTGTTGCCAGCTCGCAAACGCTTTATAACCGCCTGATTGATTTCAACCCGGCCGACAATACGCCGGTACCGTCGCTGGCGACGGAATGGAAAATCAGCCCGGACGGTAAAACTTATACCTTTACCCTGCGCCAGGGCGTGAAGTTCAACAGCAACAAGTTCTTTAAGCCCACGCGTGACTTTAACGCCGATGACGTGGTGTTCTCGGTCATGCGCCAGAAAGACGCCAACAACCCGTATCACAAGGTGTCGCAGGCGAACTACGAATACTTTAACGACGTGGGCCTCGATAAGCTCATCGTGGACGTTAAAAAGCTGGATGATTACCACGTCCAGTTCACCCTGAGCGAGCCGAACGCGGCGTTCCTGGCCGACTGGGGCATGGACTTTGCCTCTATTCTGTCGGCGGAATATGCGGATGCGATGCTGAAAGCCGGCACGCCTGAGCGGGTGGACAACAACCCAATCGGCACCGGGCCTTACGCGCTGCAGGACTACAAAATTGACTCCGTGATTCGCTACGTCGCCAACCCAGACTACTGGAAAGGCGAGGTGCCGACCAAACACCTGATCTTCTCTATCACCCCGAACGTGCAAACCCGCCTGGCGAAGCTGCAGAAGAATGAATGCCAGATTATTCCGGCCCCAAGCCCGGTACAGTTCGACGCCATCAAGGCGAATAAAGACCTGGCGCTGCACAGCATTGACGGCCTGAACGTCGGTTATCTGGCGTTTAACACCAGCAAAAAGCCGTTCGATAACGCGCTGGTTCGCCAGGCGCTGAACTACGCGGTGGACAAAAAAGCTATCGTTAACGCCATCTTTATGGGCTCCGGCTCGGTGGCAAAATCACCGATCCCGCCGACCATGCTGGGCTACGACAAGGATCTGAAAGACTACGGCTACGATCCGGAAAAAGCCAAAGCGCTGCTGAAGCAGGCCGGGCTGGAGAAGGGCTTTGATACCGATCTCTGGTCCATGCCGGTGCAGCGTCCGTATAATCCTAACTCACGCCGCATTGCGGAGATGATCCAGAGCGACTGGGCGAAAGTGGGCGTGAACGCCAAAATCGTTACCTTTGAGTGGGGCGAGTATCTGGCCGGGATGCGTAAAGGGGAGCACTCCTCGGCGCTGTTTGGCTGGATGTCCGATAACGGCGACCCGGATAACTTTGCCGATACCCTGCTGGGCTGCGGCAGCGTAGCCAGTGGGTCGAACGTTGCCCGCTGGTGCGACAAAAACTACGACGCCCTGGTGCAGAAGGCGAAGCTAACCAGCGACCCGGCCGCCCGTGCGAAGCTCTACGTCCAGGCGCAGGAAATTTACTATCAGCAGGCGCCGTGGATTGCGCTGGCGAACGGTAAAACCTTCTACGCGACCCGCAGCAACGTGAGCGGTTATACCGTTAGCCTCGCCGGGAGTGATTTCTCCAAAGCGAAGCTGGACTAACCAGTACCAACCCTCACCCCGACCCTCTCCCTGAAAGGGAGAGGGGGAACACGGATGCTTTCTCTTTTTATTCCCTCTCTCCATGAGGAAAGGGTTTCTCTTCTTATTCCCTCTCCCCTCTGGGGAGAGGGTTAGGGTGAGGGGAAAAACATGATAAGGAACACGCCATGACCCATCTTTCAGACGTTATCAGCCGCGTAGACGCGGCGATTGCCGCAGACGTCATCACCCACATGAACGAACTGTTGATTGAACTTAGCGACGACGCAGAGCTGACGCGAGAAGACCGCTATGCCCAACAGCAGCGGCTGCGCATCGCCATTGCCCACAAGGGCAATCACCACAGAGAAGAAACCGAAGAGCGCCGCGAGCAGTTAACGCGCAGCGGCACCATTATCTAGCCGGGAGTTATTATGCGTATTGGATTTATCGGGCTGGGCGGAATGGGCCAGCCGATGGCAGAAAATCTGCTGAAAGCCGGGCATCAGGTTGCCGTGTGGAACCGTTCTCAGGCGCCTGCGGAAGCTTTAAAAGCAAAAGGGGCGACAGTTGTAGCCACGCCGGCTGAGTTTACCGACAGCGAAGTGCTGATAACTATGCTGGCCGACGACGATACCAGCCGCCGCGTGATTATCGATCAGGGCGCGCTTGCCGCGCTGCCGAAGGGCGCTATCTGGATCAACATGGCCACCGTTTCCGTTGCCTTTACCAATGAAATGGCGGAAAAGGCCGACGCTGGCGGGCAGCGTTATATCGCTGCGCCTGTGCTGGGGCGCGTGGACGTGGCAGCTGCGGGTAACCTGAACATTCTTACCGCCGGGCCAGCGGAACTGCTGGACAGCGTGCAGCCGATCTTTGATGTTCTGGGGCAGAAAACCTGGCGCTTTGGCGACAGGCCGGAGCAGGCAGCGGCGGTGAAACTGGCGGCTAACTTTATGCTGGCCAGCGCCATTGAAGCGATGGGGGAATCATCTGCTCTGGTCGGGGCTTATGACGTTACAGCGGGGGATTTCCTCGGCATGTTGACCAGCACCTTGTTTGCCGCCCCGGCCTATAAAAACTATGGGGCGATGATTGCCGAGTCACGCTACAGCCCGGCAGGTTTTACCATGAAACTTGGGCTGAAGGACGTGCGTCTGGCGCAGCAGGCGGCAGAAAGTAAAAATGTGCCGATGGGTTTTGCGGGCGTATTGCGAGATAACTATCTTGATGCTCTTGCCCACGGTGATGAACAGCTCGACTGGGCGGCTTTAGCCACGGTGTCCGCTCGCCGTAGCGGGCAATAAGTTTTATTGGTGGCGAACGCATTGCATTCGCCGCTAAATATATCCCCTTAATTATTCACTCGCACTAAAACAATGCGCCGCCACGGTGCGTTAAATATAATAAAATCTTATATATTAATTAAAACTCCTTGCTAATCATTAAGTAAGAAACATGGCATCGTAATTGCTTTATCTATTCCATCTTGTATACCAGGTGGGATTCCAGCTTATGCCAGTCGCTCTCTTGTCGCAGTGGATTACCGATTACCAGCAACAGCCTCATTTGCTCCTGGGGGCTTATCAGCAATTAATGGCCAATATCTCACGGCAGGATAATGCCTGGATATATATCGCCAGCGAACAGCAAATAACTGCTCAAATAAATTCATTATTGCAGGCCATTAATGACGAGGATAAAACACCGGCGGATTTCCCGTTATTTGGCGTGCCGTTTGCGGTTAAAGACAATATTGATGTGGCCGGGATGCCCACCAGCGCAGCCTGCCCGGTATTTACTTATCATCCCACTGACGATGCCACGGTAATTGCGCGCCTTCGCGCCGCCGGGGCCATTGTGGTGGGCAAAACTAATCTCGATCAGTTTGCGACCGGCCTGGTCGGCACTCGCTCTCCCTATGGCGCGGTGGTTAACAGCTTCAACCCGGATTACGTCAGCGGCGGCTCGAGTTCAGGCTCCGCTTCCGTGGTGGCTCGCGGGCTGGTTTGTTTCTCTTTGGGGACGGACACCGCAGGCTCCGGGCGCGTTCCTGCCGGGTTCAATAATATCGTCGGTTTAAAACCCACCAAAGGCTGGCTCTCTACCGCTGGTGTCGTCCCGGCCTGCCGCCTCAACGACTGTGTTTCGATTTTTGCCCACTCGGCGGCGGATGCAGCCCTGCTCGCAAATGTAGCCGGGGGGTACGATCCGCTCGATCCTTATTCCCGCAGCAATCCTAATACCGCCCCGGCTCGCTTTAGCCCGCGCCTGCGCTTTGCTATTCCAGACCGACTGAACTTCTTTGGCGACAAACTCAGCGAGGAGGCTTTTCAGCGGGCGTTAGAAAGATTAATGGCGATGGGGGCAGAGCTGGTCGCCGTGGATTTCAGTGATTTCACCCGTCTTGCTGAACAGCTTTATAACGGGGCGTGGGTGGCCGAGCGCACCGTCGCGGTGAAAGAGATCCTCGAAAAACATCCTGATGCCATGGATCCCACCGTGCGCGGTATCGTCGCCAGCGGCCTGAGCTTCACGGCCTGCGATGCGTGGCAGGCCGAATATACCCGCGCCGTACTGGCTCGCCGTATTAACCAGCAGCTTGCCTTGTTTGATGCCCTTGTGGTGCCGACGTCGCCGACGATCCACACGCAGGCCGAAATGCGCGACGAGCCCGTCCGCTACAACTCGCAGTTTGGCACCTACACCAACTTTACCAACCTTGCTGACCTGAGCGCACTGGCGCTGCCGGCTGATTTCCGTGCTGATGGCCTGCCAGCGGGAATTACGCTTATCGCGCCTGCCTGGCATGATGCCGCGCTTAGCTACTTTGGCGCGCAATGGCAGGCTCAGCTTGATCTCCCCGCCGGAGCAACAGCGCTGAAACTGCCCGCCGCTCAGACCTGCACGCCTGCCGATGGTTACGTGCGCGTAGCGGTGGTGGGCGCTCATCTGCGTGGTATGCCGCTCAATCATCAGTTAACCAGCCGCAATGCCGTGTTTGTCGAAGAAACCCACACGGCGGATACCTATCGCCTGTATGCCCTGGCCAATACCCAGCCGCCGAAGCCTGGCCTGGTTCGCGCCACGGAAGGGCAGCCGATTGCCGTTGAGCTTTGGGATATCCCGCTCGCACGCTTCGGTGAGTTTGTAGCTGAAATTCCCGCGCCGTTGGGTATCGGCACGCTGGCCTTGCAGGACGGGCGCAGCGTGAAGGGCTTTATTTGTGAACCGTGCGCGACAGAACGCGCCACGGACATTACCCCATGGGGCGGCTGGAAGGCCTGGCTGGCTCGTCAACCGGGCGCTTAAGGAGAGGAATATGTTTAGCAAAGTCTTAATTGCCAACCGCGGCGAAATTGCCTGTCGTGCTATCCGCACGCTGAAAAAAATGAGCATTACCAGCGTGGCCGTTTATTCCGACGCGGACGCCAGCGCGCAGCACGTCATTGACGCCGATATGGCGATGGCGCTTGGTGGAGATAAAGCCAGCGACACCTATCTGAATATCGAAAAAATACTGGCGGCGGCAAAAGAGAGCGGCGCGGAGGCAATTTTCCCCGGCTACGGTTTTCTTTCAGAACGCGCCGAATTTGCCGAGGCCTGCGAAGCGGCTGGGATCGTATTTATCGGACCAACGGCGCAGCAAATCAGCGATTTCGGCCTCAAACACCGGGCTCGTGAGCTGGCCTCCTGCGTGGACGTGCCGATGACGCCGGGCACCGGGCTGCTGACATCGCTTGCAGAAGCGCAGCTGGCGGCGGCGGAAATTGGTTATCCGGTGATGCTAAAAACCACGGCGGGCGGGGGAGGGATTGGCCTGACCCGCTGCGACAGCGAAACGGCATTGCTTGAAGCCTGGGAAAGCGTCAAGCGCATGGGGGCGCAGTTTTTCAGCGACGATGGCGTGTTTATCGAGCGCTTTGTCGACAAAGCTCGCCACCTGGAAGTGCAAATCTTTGGCGACGGGAAGGGCAAGGTTGTGGCCCTCGGAGAACGTGACTGCTCGCTGCAGCGCCGTAACCAGAAAGTGGTCGAGGAAACGCCCGCGCCCAATCTTCCACAGGCAACGCGTGAGGCGCTGCATCGTGCGGCGGTGGCGCTGGGTGAATCCGTTAACTACCGCAGCGCGGGAACCGTGGAGTTTATTTATGACGCGGCACGCGATGCTTTCTACTTCCTGGAAGTCAACACGCGGCTGCAGGTTGAGCACCCGGTGACCGAGTGCGTAACCGGCCTGGATCTGATCGAATGCATGGTGCTGGCGGCGGCAGAGGCTTCCCCGGACTGGCAAAAAATGGCCGCAGCGCCGCAGGGCGCGGCTATCGAAGTCCGCATTTACGCCGAAGACGCGCTGAAAAACTTCCAGCCTTCGCCGGGCGTATTGACCGACGTTTATTTTCCAGAGGGCGTACGGGTTGACGGCTGGGTCAGCACCGGTAGCGAAGTTAGCGCTTTCTACGATCCGATGATCGCCAAGATCATTGTTTACGGTGCAGACCGCCTGCAGGCGTTAAGTATACTGAACGACGCGCTGGCGGCGACCAGGCTGCACGGGATCGCCACCAATCTGGATTATCTGCGGCAGATAGTTCGTCTGCCGGAGTTTAAGGCCGGGGTGATGTGGACGCGCCTGCTCGATAGCGTGAGCTATCAGGCGCAGGCCGTGGAAGTGCTGGAGCCTGGCACCTGGAGCAGCATTCAGGACAGCCCTGGCCGCCTCGGATATTGGGATATCGGCGTGCCGCCGTCGGGGCCGATGGATGATTTTGCCTTCCGTCTGGCGAACCGCATCGTCGGTAACCATCCTTCCGCCGCCGGGCTGGAGTTTACCCTGCAGGGGCCGACGCTGCGCTTCCACAGCGAAGCCACCATCGCGCTGACCGGCGCACCTTGCCCGGCACGGCTTGATGACCAGCCGGTGACCTTCTGGCAGCCAACGGTGGTGAAAGCGGGGCAGATCCTCACCCTGGGCAGAGCCAGCAGCGGCTGCCGCACCTATCTGGCGGTACGCAACGGTTTTGACGTGCCGGTGTATCTCGGCAGTCGCTCTACCTTTGCGCTCGGCCAGTTTGGCGGACATGCGGGGCGCACATTGCGCGTCGCGGACGTGCTGCCCATCTCTCAGCCTTGCCTGCCAGCCTGCACTACGCCTGCGCCGATTAGCCTGCCGCAGGCGCCGGAACCCGCGCTGATCCCGCAGTACGGCGAGATATGGGAGATTGGCGTGCTCTACGGGCCGCACGGCGCGCCGGACTTCTTTACGCCTGAGTCGATGGAAACCTTTTTCAACGCCGAATGGCAGGTTCACTACAACTCTAACCGCCTCGGGGTGCGCCTTGTCGGGCCCAAGCCGGAGTGGACCAGAGCCGACGGCGGTGAGGCCGGGCTGCATCCTTCCAACGTGCACGACTGTGAATACGCCATCGGCGCGGTGAACTTTACCGGCGACTTCCCGGTGATCCTGACGCGTGACGGCCCAAGCCTCGGCGGGTTTGTCTGCCCGGTGACTATTGCCAAAGCGGAATTGTGGAAAGTCGGGCAGGTGAAGCCGGGTGACCGGATTCGTTTTCACGCCATTAGCTTTGAACACGCGCAGTCTCTGGAAATCGCCCAACAGGTGGCGGTGACCAACCTGTGTGCCGGGGCAAGCCTGCCGGACCTGCATCCTTCTATTGCACCAGGCGCGACGACCAGCGCGGCGATCCTGGCGGAAATCCCTGCTCAGGGAGCCCTGCCGGCGGTGGTTTACCGTCAGGCGGGCGACAACTATGTGTTGATCGAATACGGCGATAACGTGCTCGACCTGGCGCTGCGCCTGCGTATTTATCTGCTGATGAAGGCGATTAACCAGGCGGCGCAAACGGGTGTTGAGGAGCTTTCTCCCGGCGTTCGCTCGCTGCAGATCCGTTATGACAGCCAGCGTATCTCCCAAAACCAGCTGCTGACTCTGCTGCTGAGCGTTGAGAAACAGCTTGGCGATGTGACTCGCCTGAAAATTCCTTCGCGCATTGTGCATCTGCCGCTGGCTTTTGAAGACAGCGCCACGCTGGCGGCGGTGGAGCGCTACCAGCAAACGGTGCGGGAAGACGCCCCGTGGCTGCCGAACAACGTGGACTTTATTCAGCGCACCAACGGGCTGCAAAGCCGTGACGAGGTGAAGCAGATCCTGTTTGATGCCAGCTACCTGGTGCTCGGGCTGGGCGATGTCTATCTCGGCGCGCCTTGTGCCGTGCCGCTTGACCCGCGTCACCGCCTGTTGAGTTCGAAGTACAACCCGGCCCGTACCTGGACCGCAGAAGGCACGGTGGGCATCGGCGGCATGTATATGTGCATCTACGGCATGGACTCTCCAGGAGGTTATCAGCTGGTGGGGCGCACGCTGCCTATCTGGAACAAATTCCTCAAAAACGAACAGTTTGGCGACGAGCCATGGCTGCTCAAGTTCTTCGACCAGGTGCGTTTCTACCCGGTGAGTGAAGAAGAGCTGACCACGTTCCGCACGGCATTTCGTGAAGGGCGTGCACAGGTGGAGATCGAAGAGGTTGAGTTCGATTTTGCCGAATATAGCCGCTTCCTTGCGGACAATGCCGACGATATTACCGCTTTCCGTAGCCGCCAGCAGGAGGCCTTCCTGAGCGAAGTGGCGCACTGGAAGGAACAGGAAAGCGCGGCGGTGGAGAGCGCGCTGATGGCGACGGCTATGCCGGAGGAAGAACAGGCCGGCCAGCTCGTCAGCGCCGATCTGAACGGCAATATCTGGAAAATACTCGTTGAGCCGGGCCAGAGCGTAAAGCAGGGCGAACCGCTGATCGTCGTGGAGGCGATGAAGATGGAGCTATTAGTCAGCGCGCCGTGCGACGGCAAAGTCGTGCGCATTCAGTGCCAGCAGGGCAGACCGGTGGGGCCGGGGGATGCGCTGCTGTGGCTGGAGGCGGTGTAGGCCTATGCCAAAGCGACCAGAAGCCGTAGCCGAACGTATCTACCAGCAGCTAAAGCAGGAAATATTCGACTTTCTCCTGCTGCCGGGCGACCGCTTTAGCGAAAACGAAATTGCCGACCGCATGAGCGCCAGCCGCACGCCGGTTCGCCAGGCGCTTTATGCCCTGCAGCAGGAAGGTTATGTCGACGTGCAGCCCCGCAGCGGCTGGCAGATCCGGGCGGTGGACTTCGATCATCTCGAATCGCTTTACGATCTGCGCATCGTACTGGAGCTGGAGGCGGTGAAACGGCTTTGCCAGCGGGCTGATTCCGTATGCCCGCTGCCGCTGCAGGCGTTGAAGCAGTTCTGGCTGGAGGAACCGCCGCTCGACGAGGGCATCAACGTCGCGCCGTATGACGAGGCTTTTCACATGACGCTGGTGTCTGCGGCGGGCAACCCTGAAATGGCCAGGGTTCACCGGGATATCACCGAGAAAATCCGTATTGTGCGCAGGCTGGACTTTACCCGTCAGCCTCGCGTCAGTGCGACGTACGCCGAACATGGGCAAATCCTGCTCGCCGTGTGGGACCGCAACCTTGAGGAGGCACAGACCCGATTACACGACCACATCGCCGCAAGTCAGAAAGAGGTTCGTCAGATAACGCTTCATATGCTGCACCAGGCTCGGCAACTCAAGCTGAGTTAACCATTTATCGTTTCTTCAGGGGAGTCAGACTTATGCAACGTCGTACCTTTGTTAAAGCTTTCGCGCTTTCCGCTTCGGTTGTCAGCTTCGGGCTGGCGTTTGCCGCCCAGGCGGCAGATACCATCAAAGTTGGGATCATGCACTCGCTGTCGGGCACCATGGCCATTTCAGAGACGCCGCTTAAAGACGTGGCGTTGATGACCATCGACGACATTAACGCGAAGGGCGGCGTACTCGGCAAAAAGCTGGAGCCGGTGGTGGTTGACCCGGCGTCAAACTGGCCGCTGTTTGCCGAAAAAGCCCGCCAGTTGCTGAGCCAGGATAAGGTGGCCGTGGTGTTCGGCTGCTGGACGTCCGTGTCGCGTAAATCCGTGCTGCCGGTGTTTGAAGAGCTGAACGGCCTGCTGTTCTATCCGGTGCAGTACGAAGGGGAAGAGATGTCGCCGAACGTGTTTTATACCGGGGCGGCACCTAACCAGCAGGCGATTCCGGCGGTGGAATACCTGATGAGCGAAGACGGCGGGGCGGCGAAGCGCTTCTTCCTGCTGGGTACGGACTACGTTTATCCGCGCACCACCAATAAGATCCTGCGCGCCTTCCTGCACTCTAAGGGCGTTCAGGATAAAGACATTGAAGAGGTCTACACGCCGTTTGGCCACAGCGACTACCAGACCATCGTGGCCAATATCAAAAAATTCTCCGCTGGCGGTAAAACGGCGGTGATCTCCACCATCAACGGTGACTCTAACGTGCCGTTCTACAAAGAGCTGGCGAACCAGGGGCTGAAGGCGACCGACGTGCCGGTGGTGGCCTTCTCCGTGGGTGAAGAAGAGCTGCGCGGCATCGACACTAAACCGCTGGTGGGCAACCTCGCGGCCTGGAACTACTTCGAGTCCGTCGATAACCCGACCAACAAGCAATTTGTTAACGAGTGGAAGGCCTATGCCAAAGCCCACAATCTGCCGAACGCCAATACCGTCGTGACCAATGACCCGATGGAAGCGACCTACGTTGGCATTCATATGTGGGCGCAGGCCGTTGAGAAAGCGGGCACGACGGACGTGGATAAAGTCCGCGCGGCGATGGCCGGGCAGACCTTTAAAGCGCCGTCTGGCTTTACCCTGACGATGGATGCCACCAACCACCATCTGCACAAGCCGGTGATGATCGGCGAGATCGAAAGTAACGGCCAGTTCAACGTGGTGTGGCAGACCGACAAACCTGTGCGCGCCCAGCCGTGGAGTCCGTTTATTCCGGGGAACGATAAGAAATCAGAGTTGCCGGTAAAGACCGCCAGCAACTGATTTATACCCTTAGCTGATTTCACCCTCACCCCGGCCCTCTCCCTGGAAGGGAGAGGGGGAAATTCTTTATTCCCTCGCCCCTCTGGGGAGAGGGTTAGGGTGAGGGGCAACAGGGTGAAATCAAACAGGAGAACGCCATGACGTTAGCAACACTGGCCCGGCTGCTGCTGGTTGTGGCCGCTTTATTGCCGGGGCTTGCCGCCGCCGGTGACGCGGAGACGTTTTCGACCGCGAATCGTACGGCTCAGGCGGAGCTGCTCCAGAACTGGACGCTATCGCCCGATCCCGCTCGCTTGCCGCTGCTCAACGCGCTTAAGCAGGAAACGCTGGTCACCGACGGGCACTCGGCCTTTAACCAGACCGACGCAGGCCTGACTCCATTAGGGGATGAGGCCCAACCGCAGGGCGAGACAAAAAAGCTGCGGCTGACCAACAGGCTTCGTGTGCTGGTCGCCGGGGCGCTGGCGAGCCATCAATTAATAAGTGACAACGTCTCTATGCGTTTAAATGCGGCTAAAGCCTTGCAGAAAGAGGCTCCGCCGGAATTACTCCCGATTCTTCAGCAGCGTATAAACGCAGAAAAAGAGCAAAGCGTGCGGGAAGCGCTTGGGCTGGCGATTGCCCGTCTGGAGCTGGCAAGTCCGCAGGCAGAAGTTCGTCTGGATGCGGTAAAGCTTTTGAGCCAGTCCAGCGACCCGGAAACTGAGGCTTTGCTCAAACCATTAACCGACGCAAGCGCGGAGCCAAATGCGGAGGTGCGCCAGGCCGCCACAGAGGGTCTGCGTAAAATTGAGCATCGCCAGAGGCTGGGTGAAATCCTTGGTCAGGCGTTTATGGGGCTTTCCCTTGGTTCGATTCTGCTGCTGGCCGCGCTCGGCCTGGCAATTACCTATGGTCTGCTGGGCGTGATTAACATGGCGCACGGCGAAATGCTGATGCTTGGCGCGTACTCTGCCTGGCTTGTTCAGGCCGGGTTCCAGCAGTTTGCTCCGGCGTGGCTGGCGTTTTATCCGCTGGTCGCGCTGCCGGTGGCTTTTACCGTCACCGCCGGGATCGGCATGGCGCTTGAGCGCACGATTATTCGTCATTTGTACGGTCGCCCGCTGGAAACGCTGCTGGCGACATGGGGCATCAGCCTGATGCTGATCCAGATTGTGCGCATGCTGTTTGGCGCTCAGAACGTGGAAGTGGCTAATCCGGCCTGGCTGTCGGGTGGCCTGCAGGTGCTACCGAACCTGATCCTGCCGTGGAACCGCCTGGTGGTGCTGGGCTTTGTGCTGCTGGTGCTGCTGTTTACCTGGCTGCTGCTGAATAAAACGCGGCTGGGGATGAACGTGCGCGCCGTAACGCAAAACCGCGCGATGGCGGCGTGCTGCGGCGTGTCCACCGGGCGTGTGGATATGCTCGCATTCGGGCTTGGGTCAGGCATTGCAGGTTTGGGCGGCGTGGCGCTTTCTCAACTGGGTAACGTTGGCCCGGAGCTTGGGCAGGGCTACATCATCGACTCCTTCCTGGTGGTGGTGCTCGGCGGCGTGGGGCAGCTTGCCGGTAGCGTGGCGGCGGCGTTCGGGCTGGGCATCTTTAACAAAATACTCGAGCCGCAAATCGGCGCGGTGCTGGGTAAGATTCTTATTCTGGGGCTGATCGTGCTGTTTATTCAGAAACGTCCTCAGGGGCTGTTCGCGCTCAAAGGGAGGGTCATTGACTGATGACTATGCCGCTGACTTTAACGCTCGGACGTAAAGCGCCGCGCCTGACTTTGGTTTTGGGCACGCTGCTGGTGGTTTTGCTGCTGACGCTGCCGTTCCTGACGCTGTTGCCCGGCAGCAATCCGTTCAGCCTGTCGACCTACACTATGACGCTTGTCGGCAAGATCCTCTGCTATGCCACCGTGGCAGTGGCGCTGGATTTAGTCTGGGGCTATGCCGGGTTACTCTCCCTCGGTCACGGCCTGTTTTTTGCCCTCGGCGGCTACGCCATGGGGATGTACCTGATGCGCCAGGCCGCAGGTGACGGGCTGCCCGGTTTTATGTCGTTTCTCTCGTGGAGCGAGCTGCCGTGGTACTGGTGGGGGACGCAGCACTTCGCCTGGGCACTGTTGCTGGCAATGGCGATTCCGGGGCTGCTGGCGTTTGTTTTCGGCTATTTCGCCTTTCGCTCAAAGATTAAGGGCGTTTACTTCTCGATCATGACCCAGGCGCTGACATACGCGGGGATGCTGCTGTTTTTCCGCAATGAAACCGGCTTTGGCGGCAATAACGGCTTTACCGGGTTTACCACGCTGTTGGGGATGCCGGTGACGGCAACCGGCACGCGAATCGGGCTGTTTATCGCCACCGTTTTGCTGTTGGTGGCAAGCGTCGGGCTAGGCTTTTGGCTGGCACGCAGCAAGTTTGGCCGCATTCTGACGGCGGTGCGTGATGCCGAAAACCGGCTGACCTACTGCGGCTACGACCCACGAGGTTTCAAGCTGCTGGTGTGGACGCTTTCCGCCGTGCTTTGCGGGCTGGCCGGGGCGCTGTATGTCCCGCAGGTCGGCATTATTAACCCCGGTGAGATGTCACCGACCAACTCGATTGAGGCCGCCATCTGGGTGGCGCTGGGGGGGCGCGGCACGCTAATTGGCCCGGTATTGGGCGCAGGGCTGGTGAACGGGGCTAAAAGCTACTTCACCATGGCGGTGCCGGAGTACTGGCAGCTGTTTCTCGGCCTGATATTTATTCTGGTGACGCTATTTTTACCGCGCGGGGTCATTGGCCTGCTGCGCAAAGGAGAGAAATGATGCAGCCCGCCGAATCCCTGTTTACCCGCCAGCATCCTACGGACCGCTTTCGCGAGCAAACCGACCCGGTGCTGGCGCTGGAAAAGATCAACGTTAACTTTGACGGTTTCCAGGCGCTGACCAATTTGTCGCTGAACATCGGCGTGGGCGAGCTGCGCTGCGTGATTGGCCCTAACGGCGCGGGAAAAACTACGCTGATGGATGTGATCACCGGCAAGACGAAACCGCAGAGCGGCAAAGCTTTTTACGATCAGTCCATCGACCTGATGCGGCTGGAGCCTATCGAAATCGCCCAACGAGGAATTGGCCGTAAGTTTCAAAAGCCAACGGTCTTTGAGGCGCTCACGGTCTTTGAAAATCTGGAAATTGCGCAGAAAAACGATAAATCCGTGTGGGCAAGCCTGCGGGCAAAGCTCAGCGGCGAACAGCGCGATCGTATCGACGAAATGTTAATCACGCTCCGGCTGACGGGAGAACGCCATCGCCGGGCGGGGCTGCTTTCTCACGGGCAAAAACAGTTTCTGGAAATCGGCATGCTGCTGGTACAGGAGCCGCATTTGCTGCTGCTGGACGAGCCTGCAGCGGGCATGACGGATGCCGAAACAGAGTACACGGCGGAGCTGTTCCGCAGCCTGGCGGGCAAGCACTCGCTGATGGTGGTTGAGCACGATATGGGCTTTGTCGAAACTATCGCTGACCACGTCACCGTGCTGCATCAGGGCCAGGTGCTGGCGGAAGGATCTCTGCGTGAGGTGCAGGCGAATGAGCAGGTTATCGAGGTCTATCTTGGGCGCTAAGGAGCAAACATGCTGCAGGTGAATGAGCTTAACCAGTATTACGGCGGCAGCCATATTTTGCGCGGCGTCAGCTTTGAGGTGCGCGTGGGGGAAGTGACCTGCCTGCTCGGGCGTAACGGCGTGGGGAAAACCACGCTGCTGAAATGCCTGATGGGGCTTGTGCCTGTGAAGGGCGGCAGCATCAGCTGGCAGGGGCAGACAATAACCCAGCGCAGGCCGCACCAGCGCGTTCAGGCGGGCATCGCCTACGTTCCTCAGGGGAGAGATATCTTTCCCCGGCTGACGGTGGAAGAAAACCTGCTGATGGGGCTGTCGCGCTTTTCCGGGGGCGAAGCAAAGGCCGTGCCGGACGAGATTTACCAGCTATTTCCGGTGTTGAAAGAGATGAGGCTCAGGCGCGGGGGCGATCTCTCCGGCGGGCAGCAACAGCAGCTGGCGATTGGCCGGGCGCTGGCCTGTAGGCCGCAGTTGCTGATTCTGGATGAACCCACGGAAGGGATACAGCCGTCGATCATTAAGGAGATTGGCCAGGTGATTCGGCATCTCGCCGGGCGGGGCGATATGGCTATTCTGCTGGTGGAACAGTTTTATGATTTTGCCGCAGAGCTTGCCGACCAGTACCTGGTGATGTCGCGGGGGGAGATCGTGCAGCGTGGTGACGGCAGCGCGATGGAACAGGACGGCGTCCGGGGGCTGGTGGCGATATAAGTGGTCTGCCAAAATTTAATGATTGTGGCCCTTTCGGCTGAACCTCTACGCGCCTATAGTTTTTGATATTCACTATCGAATTCCAGAGGTTAGCATGTCTTTTACCGTCAACAGTTTCCAGCAGCCGATTGGCTTATCTCTCCCTGACTGGCAGCGACGCCCGCTGCCGGAACGCGTCACCTTAAACGGGCAGTTTTGCCGCCTTGAGCCGTTGAGCGTGGAGCGGCATGGAGCACAGCTTTGGCAGGCCTGGAGTCAGGCCGAAGATTCGCGTGGCTGGACTTACCTGAGCGTGGGGCCGTTTGATAACGAGGCCGATTTTATCAGCTACATCACCGGCGCCGGGCAAAGTGCAGATCCTTTCCATTTTGCCGTCGTGGATAACGCCAGCGGCAAAGCGCTTGGCACGCTGTCGCTGATGCGTATTGACCCGGCGAACGGCAGTATTGAAGTCGGGTTTGTGGTGTTCTCCCCGCTGCTACAGCGTACCGTTCAGGCTACGGAAGCGCATTTCTTACTGATGAAGTATGCCTTTGAAGTGTTGGGTTACCGCCGCTACGAGTGGAAGTGCGATAGCCTGAACGGACCTTCCCGTCGCGCGGCGCTGCGGTTTGGTTTCCGCTTTGAGGGCGTATTCCGCCAGATGGGGATTTACAAAGGGCGCACTCGCGATACGGCCTGGTTCTCCATCACCGATGGTGAATGGCCGCTGGTGAAGCTCGCTTTTGAGAGCTGGCTGTCCCCGGAAAATATGACCAACGGCGTGCAGCGTACAGGGCTGGCGGCTATTCGCGATGCACTTAGCCGCCAGAAAAGCGAACCCGCTCGTCGGGTAGACGTGCGCCCGTTAACGGCGGACGACCGCGAAGCGTGGCAAGCACTCTGGCAGGGCTACCTGACCTTCTACGACGCACAAATAAGTGACAACGTCACGGATTTAACCTGGCAGCGCATGCTGAATGAGCAAGAGCCGGTAGGGGGCCTGGGCGCCTTCGACGAGCAGGGGAACATGCTGGGATTCACCCACTTCCTCTATCACCGCAGCACCTGGTCAGCAACCCAGTACTGCTATCTCGAGGATCTGTTTGCGGCCCCGCAGGCAAGAGGCAAAGGCGTTGGCCGGGCGCTGATTGAAGCGGTACGCCAGCACGCAGAGGCCAACAACAGCTCGCGCCTTTACTGGCATACCCATGAAACCAACGCCACGGCGCAAACCCTGTACGACAAAGTGGCGCAGAAGTCCGGCTTTATCAAATACGAAAAAGCCGTTTAGTTGAATGATGCCTCGTCAGGCCGTGAGAGGCTGGCGGGGCGGCGTATTCATGCCAATCACGATGGCGTAGTAAGCCAGTAAAATCGTGCCCATCAGCACCACAAACAGCATGTAAGACGGCAGCCAGCTCAGCAGCAGGCCGGTGACCAGTGGGTTACAGGCCCCGCCGAGCCAGCCAAGCTGCTGCGCGGCAAAGTAGCTGGATTTCAGCCCCGGCGGCGCGATATTGTCGATAAGCATATATTCCCCCGGCGCATAGATAAGCTCGCCAAGGGTAAACACCAGCGAAGACAGCCCCCACAGCCAAAGGTTCGTGCCTGAAATCATAAAGCCGCCAAGGCCGAAGACGAAAAAGATCGTACCGAAGAACATCATCTTTTTAATGTTATCGGGGCGAATGTTTTTCCCCAGGAAGTACTGGAAAGCGACGACAACAATGGCGTTTACCGACAGCACGACGCTGACGACTTTTTCAGCCAGCCCGGTATCACCGATAACAATTGCGTACTGCGACAGGCAGCCGGCGAACGCGCCGTAAACCATCGAGCCTAAAAAAGCCGAAGTGGTGAACCACATAAGCTGTTTATCGCGCAGCATCATGCGCGGAGACGGCAGCACCTTATCTTCCGTATCATTGACGCTGCTGGCGCTGACCGGCTGGCTTTTTACATAGCGACCAATCATCAGAATTGGCAGCAGGGCGGTCATCGCGGAGAGCCAGAACGGCAGGTTGGTGCTGTACATCACCACAAAGGTGCCTATCGGCGGGCCGACCGTCCAGCCGACGTTAACGAAGGTATAGTTGAGGGAGAATATTTTGGGTTTCAGGCTAACGTCCAGCGTGTCGGAGAACCATGCCTTAACCACCACGGAAAACACCGTGTAAGAGCAGTTGATGATCGAGTAAAACAGCACCACCAGTCCCGCGTTATGCACCAGCGGGATGACCGCAAAGCCGCCGAGGAAGATGACGATAGCCAACAGCATGGCTTTTTTCTTATCGAATTTGTCTGCAAGGATGCCAAACCACAGGCTGAATATCACCCCGGCGACCAGCGCGACGGTAATCGCCAGGCCAATATCCTTCAGCGCCATATGGTACTCGCGCGACAGATATATGGTCATAAACGGCAGCGTAAGTCCCCGGCCAATGGTCAGCAGCAGCGAAGAAATAAGTAACACAGTTGTTGCAAGTTGTTTGCCTGAGAACAGTTTACTGAGGGCGGTCATGGCGGCATGTTTTAATTGTGATGAGATAAGAGGGTGAAAGATTTATCACGAAAAATCAGCCTGGTATAGCGACCAGTTTTGGCGAAGGCACGATACAACACATCTGTATCCCCGGCAAAAAGCGGGATCTGTATCTGTTTGCTCAGGCGGATAAGGTTTATTTTTTTACAAATCGATAATAAATACAGAGGCAGGGTTATGACGCGTAAAGATGGACTGCTGGCGTTGCTGGTGGTGGTGATTTGGGGCGTGAATTTTGTGGCAATCAAGCTGGGGCTGCACAACATGCCGCCGCTGATGCTGGCGGGGCTGCGCTTTTTACTGGTGGCGTTCCCGGCGATGTTGTTCGTTGCCCGCCCGAAGCTTCCTTTTCGCCTGCTGGCGGCCTATGCGCTGACCATCAGCTTCGGGCAGTTCGCCTTCCTGTTTACCGCGATTAAGTTTGGTATGCCCGCCGGGCTGGCTTCTCTGGTGCTGCAGTCTCAGGCGTTTTTCACCATCATTCTGGGCACCTTTTTCTTTGGCGAACGCCTTCAGGCCAAACAGCTGGCGGGGATTACCCTCGCGGTATTCGGCGTGCTGGTGCTGATTGAAGGCAGTTTTGCAGGGCAGCACGTGGCGCTGCTCGGATTTATGCTGACGCTGGCGGCAGGCCTGAGCTGGGCTTTCGGCAACATCTTCAACAAGAAAATCATGCAGCACGAGCCGCGTCCGGCCATCATGTCGCTTATCGTCTGGAGCGCGCTAATTCCGGTGCTGCCGTTCTTTGCCGCAAGCTGGCTGCTGGATGGGCCAGAAACCATGCTGCAAAGCCTGGTGAATATCGACGGTACGACCATTTTGTCGCTTATCTATCTGGCGTTTATCTCGACCATCGTGGGCTACGGTATTTGGGGCACGCTGCTTGGGCGCTATGAAACCTGGCGAGTGGCGCCGCTGTCGCTTTTGGTGCCAGTGGTCGGTATGGCAAGCGCCGCGCTGATGCTCGGGGAGACGCTAACGGTAATGCAGCTGTTAGGGGCGGTACTGATTATGGGGGGGCTGTATATCAACGTCTTTGGTTTGCGCTTCAGGCGTTCGGTGAAACGAGTCTCTTCCTGACGTTCGCGGCACCCGCCCAGCATCGGGCGGGTTAGCCTGCATCTTATGAACGAACGTTACCGTGATAGTAAGGGGAACCCAGTTCTTCAGATTTTTCTGCAGCGGTTTGCTGCGGGCCTTTAGACAGCTGACCGCCGGAGCAGGAGATCATGTTGCCGTAGTTGGCCTGGGTGGCGTTGAAGCTGCCGGATTGCTCCGCAAGAGCGTTTGTCGATGCCAGGGCCAGAAGAAGGGTGGCTGCGGAGATGAATTTCATATTTCCTCGATTACGCCTGTAAAACAGGCGGTGATGCATTAATTACACAAACTACAATACTGATTGTACGGATGCAGATACTTGCCTTCTACGGCAAGACGGGTCACCCGGTACTTGTGCGGCGGCACCGAAAAGTAGTTCTTAAAGGTGCGGGTTAACGTCTGCTGCGACTCAAATCCATAGCGCTCGGCCAGGTAAAGAATCGGTTCGTTGCTTTCTTTGAGCTTAAGCGCGATTTCTGTCAGCTTACGGTTACGGATGTACTGGCCCATCGAGTGGCCGGTTTCTTTCTTAAACATCCGCTGCAGATGCCACTTGGAGTAGCCAGACCGCTGAGAAACCTTCTCCAGCGAGAGCGGGGTTTCCAGGTTTTCTTCGATCCACCCCAAAATGCTCTGAATCGTAATCGCATCATTGTTGCGTCTGGACATCGTTTCACCTCTTTGCAGGTTTTACGGCAATACCTTTGTTAACAGGCGATAAAGCGTGTCGACTTCGTCGTCGGTCAGGTTTTTTGTGAGTTCTTTGTGGAGGCTTAGCCCCACCAGGCTTCGGCACTCTTCACACAGCGCAACGCCTTCCGGCGTCAGCTTGATCAGAACGCCGCGCTTATCGTTGGGGTTCGGCAAACGCTCGATCCAGCCCTTGCACAGCAGGCGGTCCAGCATTCGGGTTAATGCACCGAGGTCAACGGAAAGCACTTTTTTCAGCTCGACTGGGGTGATGCAAACTTGGTAGTGAATAGAGCACAGCACCTTAAACTGGGTAGCGGTAATATCCAGCGGGGAGAGCGAGTCGTTTAACAGGCGGTCTTTGTGCTGATTCACCATGTGGATCAATCGCCCGAGGGGAATGATTTCGTTAAACAGATCACAGGTGCTTTTCACTATGTTTGCCCAGGCAAGTAGATTAGTCACGGCAGATATTATTGCCGAGGCAAGTATAAGTCAACGTGATGGTTTAGCCGATGCCACGAAAAGCTAAAACGCTTCACCCACCGTCGGTAAACTCCGTGCTGCTATACTCAAACCTGCTAAGCCCGCTCGATAAAGGACCAAAAAGGATTAAATTATGATGGATTTACTCAGGGCCATAGGCCTTGGCCTGGTGGTGTTGCTGCCGTTAGCTAACCCACTGACCACCGTGGCGCTGTTCCTTGGGCTTTCCGGAGACATGAATAGCCGGCAGCGTAACCGCACCGCACTGATGGCTTCGGTGAATGTGTTTGTCATTATGATGGTGGCGTATTACGCCGGTCAGGTGGTGATGAATACCTTCGGGATTTCAATTCCGGGCCTGCGTATTGCCGGGGGACTGATCGTCGCCTTTATCGGTTTCCGCATGCTGTTCCCGCAGCAAAAGGCGCATGAATCACCGGAGTCGAGAAGCAAGTCGGAAGAGCTGAGCGAAGAGCCCGAGGCGAATATCGCCTTTGTGCCGCTGGCGATGCCAAGTACGGCCGGGCCGGGTACCATCGCGATGATCATCAGTTCGGCGTCCACCGTGCGCGCAGGTTCTGACTTCCCCAACTGGGTGATAACCGTGGCGCCGCCGCTGATTTTCCTCGCCGTAGGCCTGATTCTTTGGGCTAGCCTGCGCAGTTCAGGGGCGATTATGCGCATAGTCGGTAAAAGCGGCATTGAGGCCATTTCCCGCCTGATGGGCTTCCTGCTGGTGTGTATGGGCGTGCAGTTTATTATTAACGGCGTGCTGGAAATTATTAAGACTTACCCGGCCTGATTTGAGCGTGATGTAAAGAGAAATGCCCTCGCAATGAGGGCATTTTTGTTAATGCGTCGGCCGGGGCTGCTCGTCCAGCGCCACCGGCCAGCGGCGAAACACAATTATTGACCAGAACAGCGCGACAAGCGCCGGAATTGCGCCAATAAAGCCGATATCCGCCATGGAAATATGCAGGCTGACCTGATTGCCCACCAGCGCGCCCGCGCCGATGCCGATATTAAAAATACCTGAGAACAGCGACATCGCCACGTCGGTGGCATCCGGCGCAAGGGCCAGAACCTTCACCTGCATCCCGAGGGCAATAATCATAATTGAAATGCCCCAGAACAGGCTCAGCCCGGCGAGGGTCAGCTCGTTTCCTGCAGCGGGTAACAGGAGTATCAGGCTGGCCGCCAGCAGGGCAATCGCCCCGGAAACCAGCCCTGAAGCGTATTTATTTCCCCATTTGCCAAACAGCACGCTGCCGATGATGCCCGCGCCGCCAAACAACAGTAAAAGCAGCGTTGCAAAATTGGCGCTAAGCCCTACGACCTGCTGCACGAAAGGCTCGATATAGCTGTAGGCGGTGTAGTGCGCGGTGACCACCACGGCGATTAACGCATAAATGTTGACCAGCGCGGGCCGACGGAACAGCTCAGGCACGCTGGACAGCGAACCCGAATGCTCGCTGGGCAGTTTAGGCAGCAGCTTAATCAGGCAGAACAGCGTCACGGCCGCCACCACGCCAATGGCGAAGAAGGTGGTACGCCAGCCAAAATACTGCCCGACGATGCGGCCCAGCGGTAAGCCCAGCACCATCGCCAGCGCCGTGCCGGTCGCGAGTAAACTCAGCGCCTGGGCCTTTTTGCCCGCAGGCGCCATACGAATGGCAAGTGAAGCGGTGATCGACCAGAAAATCGCGTGAGCGAAAGCGATACCAATTCGGCTAATTACCAGCACGGTAAAGTTCCAGGCAAGGAACGACAGCACGTGGCTGGCGATAAACAGCAGGAAAATGGCAATCAGCAGCCTGCGCCGTTCAACCTGGCTGGTCATCAGCATAAAGGGCAGCGACATCAGGGCGACGACCCAGGCATAGATGGTCAGCATGATGCCGACCTGCGCGGTTTCCATGCCAAAGCTCTGGGCGATATCCGACAGCAGGCCAACAGGCACAAACTCGGTGGTGTTAAAAATAAAAGCGGCAACCGCGAGGGTTACCACCCGTAGCCACGCCGTTTTGCGTGAGACGGTAGTGATTGTCATAAGGAGCCAGGCAGGTAAATAAGCGGTAGGAATGGATGGATCATAAAACCATCAGATCGGCGGCACAACCGATTTTGTGATTTATGTCTCATTTACGACTTTGCCAGACCTGAGCAAGAAAAAAGCAGCGCGGTGCAGGCGAGTGTGTCATGGTAGACGGCGAGAAAATAACAATGAAAAGCAGGAGTTGTCACGATGCAAGCAATTGACTTTTATATGGTAGATGCCTTCGCCGACGCCACCTTTGGCGGCAACGCCGCCGCCGTTTGCCCGCTCAGCGAATGGCTGCCGGATGACACGCTGCTGAAAATGTCCCAACAGCATAATCAGTCGGAAACGGCTTTCTTTGTGACCACAGACGAGGGCTTTGAGCTGCGTTGGTTTACCACGCAGGGAGAAATCAACCTTTGTGGGCACGCCACGCTTGCCGCTTCACACGTCATCTTTGAGCATCTCGATTACCCTGAATCGGTGATTCATTTCAGCACGCGCTTTGTCGGGCCGCTGACCGTTACCCGCAACGGCGAATGGCTGACGCTGGATTTCCCCGCCTGGGAAACGCAACAGATAGCGCCGCTGCCTGAGCTGCTGGCAACGCTTGGCATCAGCGAGTGCAAAGAGATGCGCGTCGGGCGTGATTATCTGGTGGTGCTGGAAAGCCAGGCGGCAGTAGAAGCTATTCAGCCTGATATCAACGCCATGATCCCGCTGGAAAAAATGGTCTGTATCACCGCGGAAGGCGAGGGTGAATATGATTTTGTCAGCCGCTTTTTCTGCCCAGGCGAGTCAGTGCCGGAAGATCCCGTCACCGGTTCTACCCACAGCATGCTGATCCCTTACTGGGCGGATAAACTGAACAAAACGCATCTGCTGGCGCGGCAGGTCTCTTATCGCGGCGGCGATTTGCGCTGCCAGTATAAAGGCGAGCGCGTGCTGATAGGCGGCAAAGCGGTCACCTATCTGATTGGTAAAGTGCTGCTACGTTAGAATATTCCAGCATAGTTATTCATGATTATATTTATCCGGGATTGATGAATTCAGCTCATAAAGGCTAGCTGATCAGGCGCGATTATTGTTGAGCCCGTCCGTGCTAGCCTTTGTACATTGATGCCAGCTGGAGCATCACCGTTAAAAAGGGCTGATGGCGTTTGCCCCCGCCCGCGGGAGCTATTCCAGCAGGGAAATAAAGGCTTCAAGCTGGCGGGTTTTGGCGTCTCTGCGCCACAGCAGCCAGGTATCCAGATAACGCTTATCCTCCGGCAGCGGCCAGGTACTCACCTGATGGCTACCCGGCATACTCTCCAGCATACTTCTTGGCATCAGCGCCAGCCCCGCCCCGGCAATAACGCAGGCCAGCATCCCGTGGTAAGACTCCATTTCGTGGATCTTGCCCGGCATGGCCTGGCTGTCGTGGAACCAGCTTTCAAAATGACGGCGGTAGGAGCAGTTGGCCCGAAAGGCATAAATACTCGCGCCGTTAACGTCCGCGCCGCTGTGAATCGGGGCATGGTCTGCAGGCGCGACGATGGTCATCTCTTCGCGATACACCGCCACGCCCTCAAGGGAAGGATGCAGCACCGGGCCGTCAACAAAGGCGGCAGAAAGCCGGCCTTCGAGTACGCCGTCAATCTGGTCACCTGAGGGGCCGGTAGCCAGCGAAAGGTGAATTTTCGGGTAGCGCTGGTTGAAGCTTGCCAGCAGGCCGGGGATGCGTACCGCCGCCGTGCTTTCCAGCGAACCCAGCGCGAGCGGTCCCTGAGGCTCATCGCCGGATACCACCATTCGAGCTTCATCCACCAGCGCCAGGATGCGTTTACTGTAGGCCAGAAAACTGTGGCCGGACGGCGAGAGCTTCAGGCGCTGGTTCTCGCGGATAAACAGCGCCACGCCCAGGTCGGCCTCCAACTGCTTGATGCGGGTCGTGAGATTCGACGGGACGCGATGCACCTGCTGTGCGGCGGCGCTGATGCTGCCGGTTTCCGCGACGGCGTTGAACATTTCCAGCTGGGTCAGATCCATAGCTTTCTCAAATCGTGAAGGGTTTGCTTAGTATTATTCATTTTTAAACTTTACGCCTCAAGGCTACTGTTAACATCTCATTCACCTGTCGAGGCACCACCATGCAATCAGTAACCGGGCAAACCCACGCCATTTCACGCAATCCCGCCACCGGTGAGCGCATTGCGGTTTATCCTTTTGAAAACGCAGCACAGATTGATGCCGCGCTGGCCCGCAACCATCAGGCGTTTAATGCATGGCGGGCTACGCCGCTGAGCGAGAGAGCGCAGAAGCTGCGTGATTTAGGTGCTGCGGTGCGCAAACATGCCGAGGCCATGGCGCAAATGATTACCGCCGAAATGGGCAAGCCGATTTTGCAGGCGCGTGCCGAAGTGGCTAAGTCAGCCAATCTTTGCGACTGGTACGCAGAGCATGGCCCGGCGATGTTAGGCGCGGAAGCGACTCAGGTTGAAAATAACAACGCGGTTATCGAGTACCGTCCGCTTGGGCCAATTCTGGCAGTGATGCCTTGGAACTTCCCGCTATGGCAGGTTTTGCGCGGCGCTGTGCCGATTCTGCTGGCCGGGAACAGCTATATTCTGAAGCATGCGCCAAACGTGATGGGCTGCGCCGACATTATCCGCCAGATGTTCACGGATGCCGGGTTCCCGTCGTCGCTGTTCGAGCTGCTGAACGTCACGCCCGAAGGGGTAAGCCAGGCGATTAACGACTCGCGTGTTGCCGCCGTGACGGTAACCGGCAGCGGCAGAGCCGGGGCAGCGATTGGCGCTCAGGCGGGCGCAGCGCTGAAAAAATGCGTGCTGGAGCTGGGCGGTTCCGATCCGTTTATCGTGCTCAACGATGCAGATCTGGACGAAGCCGTTAAGGCCGCGGTGGCCGGGCGTTTCCAGAATACCGGGCAGGTTTGTGCGGCGGCAAAGCGCTTTATTGTTGAAGCCGGGATAGCCGAAGCCTTTACCGACCGCTTTGTTGCCGAGCTGAAAAGCTATCAGTTAGGTTCGCCGGTGGACGAGGCTAACCGCATCGGGCCGATGGCGCGCTACGATCTGCGTGATGAGCTGCACGAGCAGGTGACAACGTCACTTAAGCAGGGCGCAAAACTGCTGACCGGCGGGGACAAGCTGCCCGGCGAGGGCAACTACTATGCGCCAACCGTGCTGACCAATGTCACGCCGGAAATGACCGCGTTCCGTCAGGAGCTGTTTGGCCCTGTAGCCGCCATTACCGTTGCCCGTGACAGCGAGCACGCTCTTGCACTGGCGAACGACAGTGATTACGGGCTTTCTGCCACGGTTTATACCGCCAATGAGCAGCTTGCGCTGGAGATGGCGGCTCGCCTTGAGTGCGGCGGCGTGTTCATCAACGGCTACAGCGCCAGCGACCCGCGCGTGGCGTTTGGCGGGGTGAAAAAGAGCGGGTTTGGCCGTGAGCTTTCCCACTTTGGCCTGCATGAGTTCTGTAATATTCAGACCGTGTGGAAGGATCGCCGGTAGTTTTCTATGAGGGGGCCACCGCGCAGGTGGCCCTGTTTGTCATTGAAATGAAATAATTCTGTCATTTTCGCTCAGTACACTCGCCGCATCGTTGTGTTACTGAAGAAAATCATGAACATAAGCCAAATTTTTCGCCGTTTAAACCCCTTCAAACTTTTCGCCCGACGTCCTCGCGAGTTTGGGTTACTGAGCGGGGTGGTTGGCGTTATCGCACTCTTTTCCATGCTGCAAATTCTCTCCACCGTCTCCCTTTCTAATATCCTGCATGAAACCCGCCAGAGCGTGCTTGAAAGCAATCAGCTTCATCGGCAGCAGGTCGTCATGGAGAAAGCCAGAACATCTTTGTTAATGACCAGCGACCTGTTAAACCGGGCGGGCGTTTACTTTATGCAGGACAAAGAAACCGGCTCCGTTGGCAGTTGGAATAGCCTGGTAGATGAAGCTGACGCGGCGCTGAAGGTGTCGCAGCAAAACTTTGCCGCCTGGCAACAGCTGCATCCGCAAGGCAGCGAGGCGCTGGCCAATAGCTATCAGCTGTTCTCAGGCGGGTTAAAAGAGCAGCTGGATGGCATGCAAAAACATGCCTCAATCGATGCGTTTTTCGAAGTACCCATTCAGGCGTTTCAGTCTGACTTCAACGAACAGTATGCGCATTACCAGACCGACGGTGAGAAACAAACCGCGCAGGCCGGCCATGCTTTACTGGGTAGCCTGAGCCAGGCGCAAACGCTGTTCATCATCGCGCTGGGCATTTTATTGGCGGTGGCGATTACCGTCTGGCTGGGCGTGGCCCGCTGGGTGATTCGTCCGCTGCGCGGCCTGATTGAGCATCTGCATGTTTTGGCTGCCGGTGACTTGTCCCGTTTGCCCGCCGAAAGAAAGCTGGTGAACCGTGAAGTGAAGCAGCTACACGGCAGCGTGCTGGAAATGCAGCAGGGCATTCAGCAACTGGTGCTGGAGGTTCGTGAATCGTCCGCGACGTTGTTGAGCAACATCGGTCAGCTTGCCGAAGGTAACAATGAGTTGTCCAGCCAGTCTTCTCAGCAGGAGCAGGAGCTGGAGAAGGTTACGCTGCATATTACCGAGCTGGAGTCCCGCGTACAGGAAAATAGCCAGTACGCTATTCAGGCGAACCAGCGCGCAGATGAAGCGCGTGAGATGGTGGCCGGGGGCGATCGGATGATGCACACGGTAAATATGTCTATGCAGGATATTGTCGCCCGTTCATCAGAGATGCGCGGCATCGTGGCAATGATTGATAACGTGGCGTTCCAGACCAATATTCTGGCGTTGAACGCCGCGATTGAAGCCGCTCATGCGGGCAATCAGGGGCGTGGTTTCGCCGTGGTTGCTCGCGAGGTGGGCCTGCTTGCTAAGCAGAGCAGCCAGTCGACCAGAAACATTCAGGCGTTAATCAATAACTCGCTGCAGGGTATCGAGCAGGGCAGCGAGGCGGTGTCTGAACTTGAGACGCAGTTGAAGAATGTTATCGCGCTGGTTACGCGTCTTAGCGGCCTGCTGAATGAAATTTCCAGCGCGTCCGTAGACCAGGGGGCCAGCGTGCATCATGTTACGACGCGGATAACCACGCTGAATCAGGCGGTGAATCAAACGGGGCAGCTGATAAAAGCTTCGGCAATCACTTCTCAGCGTTTGCTGGATGAATCGCAGCGCCTTGAAAAAGCCGTTGCCCGCTTTCAGATGACTGCCTGAGTTCGTTTTATTATCGGCCCGTGGCTCTGATATACTTGCGCCGCTAAATATATCGCTCAGGAGAGCACGGTGCCGGTTCAATTAGACAATCAGTTACTGGAAGAGATCCTCGACCAGGTTCGCCCTTTGCTGGGAAAAGGGAAAGTGGCGAACTATATTCCAGCCCTGGAAGAAGTCTCCGGCAATAAGCTGGGCATTGCTATCTGTACCGTTGACGGTGAATTCTTTAGCGCCGGAGATGCCACAGAACGCTTTTCCATTCAGTCGATCTCTAAAGTACTAAGCCTGACGCTGGCAATGGGGCGCTATGAAGAGCATGAAATCTGGCAGCGCGTAGGCAAAGAGCCCTCCGGGCAGCCTTTTAATTCCCTTTTGCAGCTTGAGCTTGAGCAGGGCAAGCCCCGTAACCCGTTTATTAACGCAGGTGCGCTGGTCGTTTGCGATATGCTGCAAACCCGCCTCAGTGCGCCTAAGCAGCGCATGCTCGAGGTGGTTCGTCAGCTTTCCGGCGCTGAGGATCTAGTCTATAACGCGCGCGTGGCGCGTTCCGAATTCGAGCATTCGGCGCGAAATGCCGCTATTGCCTGGCTGATGAAGTCTTTTGGCAATTTCGAAAATGACGTGATTGCGGTGCTACAAGCCTATTTCCATTTTTGTTCTCTGGAAATGAGCTGCCTCGAATTAGCCAAAACGTTTTTATTCCTGGCAAATCAGGGACGGGCATTGGATCTCGATGAGCCGGTGATTTCCGCCCAGCACGCACGGCAAATTAATGCGCTGATGATAACCAGCGGCATGTATGACGGTGCGGGTGAATTTGCTTATCGCGTAGGTCTGCCGGGGAAATCGGGCGTGGGCGGCGGTATTATCGCCAACGTGCCGAACGAGATGTCTATCGCCGTGTGGTGCCCGGAGCTGGACGCTTCCGGTAACTCTCTGGCGGGGACTGCCGCGCTGGAAATTCTTTCTCAGCGCATTGGGCGTTCTATTTTTTAAACTGTTCTGGCATTACAGCAGCAACAATCCCGGTATGCGCAACCATAGCACGCCAACCAGGCTAACGGTGGCCAGCACGGCTATCATAATGGCGGTGATAAGCAATCGCTCCGCCCAGGGGGTTTTACGCATTTTGACTCCGGGAAATCCTTCGTTCAGGGACTATAAGCCAGTCACTTTAAACATCGGTTAAACCTGAGTCTGCTAATTATTCATTGGCGATAAGTGTGAATTGTTAGTCGCAAATCCTGCCCTGAATGCAGTGGTCTGCAGAAGGTGGCAAAAATTTAGCTTATGGCTGATAGTTGATGCTGTGCGCTGGCAGGTTGAGTGAATTTTCCTCTTTCTCTCAATGCCCGGGGGTTGTTAGCTGGGTAAACATGCTAAGCTAATGCTTATTTTCGCAATCACCTGATGGCGCTATTTATTTTCAGCGGTGATGAATAAATATGAACCAGGATAGCATGGTTAATCGACCCAAGTTTTTATTCTTTTCCCCAGAAAAAATGCTGTTAAATGCCATCAGTGTTTTTGCTCTGACCACGCTGTTTTACTTTTTTGGCGCTTCGCTACGCCTGGTTAACGATCTGTCGCTATTTTGGCCGCTGAATGCGGTGCTGGCGGCCATCTTTGTCCGCAATCCGTGGCTGAATAAAGCCGTTTACTATTTTATTTGCTATGCGGCGATGTTGGTTTACGACGCTTTCACCACGCAGTGGGGCTGGCAGTCGACGATCATTAACTTTTCCAATATGGTCTTTATTGTCACCGCCGCGCGTTTATTGTTGCGTTATTCACGCAATATGGACGAGAGCAATTGGGCGCTAAATGCGTTTAATATTTTTAATTTCTCGCTGATTGCCGCCATATTATCTTCGTTATTTGGCGCGGTGGGCTCGCTGGGTATTAGTGGTGATTACCATGAAAAGTTTATGCCGCTGTATGCCGACTGGGTCAGCGAGCAGTTTTCAACCGGCGTGCTGATGCTGCCGTGCTTGCTGACCGCAAGCTGGCCTTCCTGGCGTAAGCTGTCCGGCATTGTGCCATCCGATATGTATCCGCTTTTTGCCGTCGTGATTGCCGTCTTCACGGCGATGATTATCGGTGGCGCGGGCAGCCTGGCGTTTCCATTGCCGGCGCTTATCTGGTGTGCCATACGCTATCCGCTCCCGGTCACCGCGCTATTAACGTTGATTACCGGGGCGGTGGAAATTGTGCTGGTGGCCCATGCGGCGATCAATCTTCACTCCGAGCAGCCGCTGTTGCTGGTGGATCAGATGTTCTCCGCCCGTCTGGGCATCGCCACCATCGCCATTTGCCCGCTGATTGTTTCCATCAGCGTGGATGCAATTAATCAACTGATCAAGCAAACGTCGCTGCGGGCGGATTATGACTACCTGACCGGCGTTTATTCGCGCTCAGGCCTGTTTGAAGCGCTCAAACGTAGCGCGCGCCAGCAGCCAGATATCGGGCAGCCGCTGCTGTGCGTCATGCTGCTGGATATTGATTTCTTCAAGCGTATAAACGACAGCTGGGGTCACGAGTGCGGCGATATGGTGTTGGCCTCTTTTGCTGCCAGGGTGCTGGATACCGTGGGCAATCGGGGAATGGTGGCACGTATTGGCGGGGAAGAGTTTGTGGTGGTGTGCCGAACCCGGGATCCGAAGCAGGGTTTTGAGATAGCCGAGCAGATTCGAAAAACCATTGAAGCAAGCAGCTTCCATTACGAGCAGCGGTCGCTGTTTATTACCGTGAGTATCGGCCTGGCTGAGGCCACGCTGGGCAATAACACGCTGGAAGCAACGTTTAATCAGCTGATCCCTGAAGCAGATAAAAATCTGTATCTGTCGAAACGGCAGGGACGCAATAAGACCAGCTCGAGCAGCCAAAATGCCGATGAGCTACCGGCATCGCATATTAGCGATTCATAATAAGCATGTTCATTTTCGATCCTTTATTATCGAGTAGTATTACCGCTCAGTTCGTCGTTGCTGGTTCGTTTGCCTGAGAAATTTATGAGTACACCCGATCCTCACAAAAAAGCCAGAACGCAGGGCTCTCGTTTCATTAATCGTATGTATATCATGCGGATGTTGGGCACGCTGCTGTGCTTTTTGCCTATCTTTTCGGTGTTGCACGAGCAACAGGCTTCTCTGGCGATTGTCGCCCTGTTAGCGGTCAACGCTTTTGTCTGGCCACACGTGGCGCTGTTGAAAGCGCGTTTTTCCTCCTCTCCGGTCACCGGTGAAAAGCAGAATCTGGTCATAGATGCGGCGGCGGGGGGCTTCTGGATTGCCATGATGTCGCTCAGTGCGCTGCCTTCAGTGGCGATTGTCACCATTCTGGTCTCCGACAGGCTGGCCGCTGGAGGAAAACCGCTGATGGTCAGGGCGATGGTGGCAATGCTGCTGGCGTTTTCACTCACCTGGATAAGCCACGGAATGCCGTTCAACCCGGCGGTTTCTGCCCGCACGATGTACGCCACGCTGCCGCTTATCGCCATTTACACCATCGCGCTCAGCATGCTAACCGCTTCCATCTCGCTGAAGCTGCGGCAAAAAAGCCGTGAGCTGGAAAATATCGCCATGATGGACCCTCTGCTCGGGATCGCAAACCGCCGCCTGCTGGAGCGTAAAATTGGCAATGAGCTGGCGCGATTACGGATTGCCTGCGGAAGTTCGGCGCTGATGTTTATCGACATCGACAATTTCAAAGAAGTGAACGATCGTTTCGGACATAAAGTCGGTGATTCAATCCTGATGGCGGTGTCCGACGTGCTGCGCGTGGTTACGCGTTCAAGCGATACCCCGGCCCGCCTCGGCGGCGACGAGTTTGTGGTTCTGATGCCGAATACTTCGCTGGAAGAAGCCGAGGGCATTGCGCAGCGGATCCTGCTGGAGTCCATTAACGTTCGCGTGCTGCCGGAAAAAAACGCCTTCTGTACCCTAAGCATCGGCATTGCCTGTGCGACTAAAGAGATGCCGGATGCCGTCGAGTGGCTGAGAGCGGCGGATGATGCCCTTTACAACGCCAAGCGCGCCGGTAAAAACCGTATTTACGCGGCCTGAGAAATGTTCATCTAAACTGTATGCAGAGTAGGTTATTTGTCTGCGCCGGGGAGATGACATGCTGAATACCGCGATGACCGATGAACTGACTGGCCTGTTGAACCGTCAGGGCGTCGATGAGTTTATCCTGCTGTTTAACGGCACCAGCGAAGAGGGCGCGTTTATCGCGATGCAGCATCTTGAGGGCAAGGTTTCGGCGTTTAACCAGCGGGCAGAACACCCCTGGGCGCTGGGTTTTAACTGGGGATGCGTGGAGTATGCCCCTCAACGGCATCTCAGCCTTGAGGATCTGGTCAACGAGGTCGATCAGGCCATGCGTCAGGCAAGAAGCGTCAGAACACCGTCACGAAATCAACTGTAATAACAATTCCGTATACCTTCTTAATAGTAGTTGCCCGCATTAGCCAGTAATCTGGCCCATTGTTATTTCTACATCAACCGTCCCGACAACTTAAACTAACATTCAGGAGTCGCTGTGCCCGAGTATCGGATTCGTTCCCTCAAGGCCTGTGAGTTTGCAGACGTTACGGCAGAATTAACGGACGTATTAATTGACTGCGTGGAAGGCGGGGCTTCGGTCAGCTTTTTACATCCTTTGTCGCCGGAGAAAGCGGCTGCTTTTTGGGACGATGTCGGGCAAAGCGTAAGTCGGGGAGAGAGAACGGTTATTGTCGCCGAAGACGGGCAAGGGCGCATTGTCGGCACCGTGCAGCTTATCACCAGCCAGCCGGAAAACCAGCCGCACCGGGCGGACGTTTCCAAGCTGCTGGTTCACCGAGCTGCGCGGCGGAGAGGCATTGCTCAGCGGCTGATGGGCTATCTTGAAGCCGTGGCCACGACCCATGGCAAGTCGGTTCTGGTGCTGGATACCGCCACCGGCAGCGATGCCGAAATTTTCTATCAGGGCATGGGCTGGCAGCGCGTTGGCGATCTGCCAAACTATGCGCTGATGCCGGACGGCAGCCCGTGTTCTACCACAATCTATTACCGGAATTTGTGATTCAACAAGTGACAGCGTCACTTAATCGACACTTTTAACCCCCTTCAGGCGTGCTATAGTGCCCGCAATATGGCAGTTGCAGGCACTTTAGTATGGAAAACACAGCGATCTGGTTCCGGCAGTTTGGAGAGCCTGAACAGGTTCTGACCCTCGAACACGCTCCGCTGGCACCGTTTATCCCCGGTACGCTACGAGTGCGCATGCACTATGCGCCGGTTAATCCCTCCGACCTGATCCCCATTACCGGCGCCTATCGTCACCGGGTTTTTCCGCCGCGTATTGTCGGGTATGAAGGCGTCGGCGTTGTCGAACAGGCTGACTCTGCGCAATGGATCGGCCGGCGAGTGTTACCTCTGCGCGGTGAAGGGACCTGGCAGCGCTGGGTTGATTGCCCGACTCAGTGGGCAGTGCCTGTACCGGACAGTATTCCAGATGAGCTTGCGGCGCGAGGCTATATCAATCCGCTGGCTGCCTGGCTGATGCTGGAAAGATGGCCGGTTATGGGAAAACGAGTGCTGGTGACCGCCGCTGGCTCGGCCTGTGCTGGCTTGCTGGCTCAGTGGGCGAAAAGACAGGGTGCGACAGAAGTTTATGGTATTTACCGTTCGCCAGAACATCTTCCGGCGTTACTCAAGCTGGGCATTATTCCTCTGGACAGCGGTGATAGCAGAGCAATCGCTGAAGTGGCAAGCCAGGTCGATGTGGTTTATGACGCAGTAGGGGGCGAATTAGCCACTTTGATGCTCGATCACCTCAATAGCCGGGCGGTAATGATTTCTTACGGCCTGCTCAGCGGTAAGGGCTTCTCTCCGCGTGGAAGGCATATCACGGCGCAGCGATTTCATCTGCGGGATACGCTGGCGATAACGCCGGTTGAGGAATGGCGGGGCTGGTTTTCTTCCCTGTGGCAACTGCTGCGCGAGACTCAGCAGCCAGAAGCAGAGGTTTATAAGCTGGAGGAGTGGCGGCTTGCGCTGGCGCTGTTCCGTGAACCCGGCCGCCAGCGCAAACCGCTGTTAAAACTGTAGACGTTATTTATCGCCCAAAATGGTGTTGAGCGTTTCGGCATCCGGCATGCCCTGATGCTGCTGCAGGCGACCTTCGGCGTTGAGGTAGTAAATAGAAGGCGTGGCGTTGCCGCCCAGATCATCCATCAGCGTAAGGTTATCTTTTAACGCTTCCCCGATAACCGGGTCGATCTTCTCCGGCTTTTGCAGCGCCAGCTTGCCTTTGCTGTTCTCATAGTCGGCCAGCGTTTTCGCCGGATCTTTCGACATGAGGATCGCGGCGGCTTTCTGGCCGCTGTCCGGGCGCAGCATGCCGACTAACAGCACGCGCAGCTGAACTTTACCGGACTTCAGCCAGGGCTGAGCCTGTTCCCAGAATTGGGTGCAGTACGGGCAGTACGGATCGGCAAACACGTAAACAATGCGCGACGCTTTTGCATCCCCGGCGGCTATCCAGCGGTGCTTTTCGAGGCTCTGCCACATCTCTTTCGCCATCGGGGCATAGACAAACTTCTCGACTTCCGCGTCGCTCAGGTTTTTGCCTGCGGCATCTACCAGGTTACCCATGATGGCGTGCTGTTTGTCCGGCGTCAGATAAACGGTTGTGCCTTGCCCCTGGTACTGCATCGCATAGCCCTGTAGATCGCCGGGCGCTTTAAATTCCCCTTTTATTTCGAAGCCCTGTTTCTCTAATGCTTCAATGGGGGCAGGCAATTTACCGTCGGCGGCAAACGCCGTTGCGTTAAAAAGCAGGGCCAGTGAAACGGACACGGCGGAGATTTTTTTCATCGAGCAGTCCTTGATTAAATGCTATTTTCATCAAAGGGTAGCATTCCTTTTTACGCGAAGTCATCAGACTTACTTTCCTTTAAGTAACCGAGCATTTCGGAGGCCAGCCGGTGACAATCAGACGAGCCATACCCGATGAGGCGCAGGCGCTGTGGGTGATAAGAACCGAGGCTATTCGCTTCGGCTGCCGGGATGTTTATCCCGAAGATGTGCTGCAGGCCTGGACGCCGGAGCTAATGCCTGCGGGTTACCTTCACGAGATAATTAATAATCCTTTTTTTGTGGCCGAGAATGAAAACGGCGAGCCGGTCGCGACGGGTTATCTGGATTTGGAAAATTGTGCTGTAGAAGCGGTATTTACCTTGCCTGCATATACAGGCAAAGGTCTGGCAAAGCAGATTATGGGCGCTATAAAGCAGGAGGCGAAAACACGGGGCATGACCACGTTAACGCTGTCTGCCACGCCGAACGCCCGCGATTTTTACCTGACGCAGGGATTTAGCATCGTAAAAGAAAGCCTTTACCCTTCGGCACTGGCCGGGGCATCTCTGCGCTGCTTTGAAATGAGTTGCGACATTTAGCCTGAAAACTAAAAACGTAAAAGGTGCCCTCATGAGCGACCGTATCGATTATCAGATTGAAAAGTACAGTTTTACGGAAATTGAAGAGACGCCGCGCCTCAGTCGGCAGTGGGAAGAGGTCAGGGAGGAATACCACAGAGAGCCTCAGGATGCGGAGCAGCGCCTGCGCCTGGCGCTGCTCAACGTGGATTACGTCACCAGCTTTGAACTGCCTTTTCGCCTGTTGCTTCTGCGGGCGCCCCAGTTAATCGACAAGCTGCGCGATGAGCTGCAGTTAAGTCAGAAAAGCGTGGTCATTAACGACAATAAACGCGGTGAGGTCTACAGCATAAAGGCGGATCTTAGCGCCGTGCCAGATGCCTTCCGCTACCGTTTTTCTAACCGCATACGCCGGATTGAGCCGGGCGGAACCCCGGCGACGGCTTACCAGCAGATTGCGCTGCAGGTCAGAAACCCTAGAGAGCGGCTGAAAATTGCCCTAGAGTACGGGCTGCAGGTCAACGCCCTGGACGGCCTGTTCTGGCTTGGGCTGCAGCGTATCGCGGCCGATATTTCTGTTCTGAGGCAGTCCGGCATGGCAATAGCCACGGCGGAACGCAACGTTTTCGATAGCCTGACGGGCACCACCAGAACAATCCCGACCTATAGCTTAAACCCTGAAATCGCACGGTAGGGAAAGTAGCTAACGGCGATCCTGGTCCCTCAGAAACCCGGCTGTTTTAGCTTCCTTGTGCGCAGGCCACTTAAGCTAATGGCCAGCAGCGTCGCACCTGCAGCAACCCAAAGGCTGAGTCGAATCGCCTGCGGCTCCTGCCATATAGCGTTGCCGTAAAACGCCAGAATAATCCCTACGATCGCCGCGCCCAGGCATTGGCCGAAAGTCCGCATAATGGCCAGTATGCCCGAGGCGTAACCGCTGTTTTCCCGCGAGGCGTTCGCCATCATTTCCCGATTATTAGGACTCTGGAAAATGCCGAAACCAATGCCGCACACCAGGCTACGTAAACCGATGTCCCATGCCTGAGCGTGGGCAGGCAGCAGGGCTAAAAGCACCAGCCCAACCGTAAACACGCCTAAACCCGTGGTGGCGATAAGCGCCGGCGAATGCTTGTCGGCAAGTCGCCCGGCACGCGGCGCCGCGAGCATGATACCGACCGGCCAGGGCGTAAAGAGCAGGGCTGAAGCAAAGGCGCTGTAGCCATAAACGTTCTGGAATAAAAACGGCAGGGCGACAAACGTTATCCCTTGCCCGATGAACGAAGCCAGCGAGGTCATGGCCGCCAGCGAAAATCTCGAAGAGGCGAACAGCGTCAGCGGAAGCAGGGGCTGTGCGGCACGACGCTCACGCCAGACAAAGGCCACCCCGGCAAATAATGAGATGACGCTATAACTCATGGCTGAAATTATGCCTTCACTTTTGGTAAAGCTGTCGGCGGCCATGATCAGCGAGCCCAGCAACAGGGCCGAAAGAATAGCGCCGGCATAATCGAAGGGCTTAGGATTGATAACTGCTGCACCAGGCAGCACCCGCAGGCTCAGGACGAGCGCCACAATGCCTAACGGTATATTCACCGCAAAAAGCCATTCCCAACCCAGCGTGGAAAGCAGCGTCCCGCCAAGCAGCGGGGCAATGGCCGTGCTGGTGGCGATTAAAAAGGCGTTAAGCCCCAGGATCCTGCCCAGCAGGCGGTTTGGGAATATCGAACGAAGGATTGCCGGGGAAATGCTCAGCACCGCTGCGCCACCGACTCCCTGTAAGATCCGCATTATCACTAACATATCGAGTGAAGAAGACAGCGCACAGCCCGCGGATGCCAGAGTAAACAGGCCCAGCCCGAAAACAAATATTTGCCTGAAGCCCAGCCGGGTAGCCAGCGCGGCGAAAATCGCCAGCGTCATCGCGGCGGCAAGCAGGTAGCCGTTAGCCACCCAAACGGCATCGCTGGCAGACACGCCGAGCGCTTTGGCGATGTTGGGTAGCGCGATGTTCACCATCGAACCATCGAATACGGCCATCGTCACGGTCGTCATCACGGCAAGCATCGCCATCAGGCGCTGGCGACCGGGTAAACCTTCATCGCCTGGCTGGGTTGAAAATAATTCCATAATGGTTCCTTACCGTTGGGCGGCAATCAGTATCAGGTTGTCAGTGCAGCAAATATAGTGATACTTAAAGACAGGCGGAAGGCGCATGATGTGCACTAAATAGTTGCACCAAACGCCATATCTCTTTACAGGATGCCGGAATGAACGAACCCGATCTGAATTTGCTGCTTGCGCTGGATACCTTTCTGGCTGAGGGTAGCGTGGCCGGCGCTGCCCGGCGCCTGGGGTTAAGCTCATCGGCGATGAGCCGTACGCTCAGCCGCCTGCGGGCTGCAACCGGCGATCCTCTTCTGGTCAGAGCGGGAAGAAATATGGTGCTGACGCCCTATGCCGAAGCGATTCGTGACCGGGCGAGAAACGCCGCGCTCGAGGCTCGAGCCTTACTGAGCCCCTCCACGGCAGAGCTGTCCCTTTCCACGCTGGAGTGCGTGTTTATTATCAGAGCCAATGACGGCTTTATCGAGGCATTTGCACCGTCGCTGATCGCCGCTGCCGCAGCACAAGCGCCGGGAGTTCAGCTGTGTTTTACTTCGAAGCCAGAAAAAGGGCCCCGGCATCTGCGCGAAGGCCTGGTCGACCTTGAAATCGGCGTTGTGGGTGATATGGGCCCGGAAATACGGCTTCAGGCGCTGTTTCGCGATCGTTTTGTCGGCGTGGTTCGGGCCGGTCATCCTCTTGCCGGGATACCTGAAGTGACCGTAGAACAGTATCTTTCGTATGGGCATGTGGTTGCCTCCCGCCGCATCCGCTCAACGCCCGGGCCCGTAGATGATGCGCTGGCTAAAAGGGGACTGACGCGAAAAATTGCCGCGGTGGTGCCGGGGTTTCCGGCGTCGTTAAAGGTGGCGCAGGCATCCGATCTGATTGCCCTGGTGCCATCTTCTTTCCTGCTTAATCAACCAGTTAGTGAACTTGAGGGCGTCAACGCCAGGCTGGCAATGTTCGAGCTGCCGGTGGATACGAGAACCATCACCGTTTCTCAAATGTGGCACCCGCGCTCAGAAGCTGACCTCGCACACCGCTGGCTGCGGCACCTTATCCTGGACGTATGCCGCACCCTGGTGCCTTAGTTGACACGCTGCAACCAGGAATTTTCTGCGTTTCGGGTAATCTCGGTTCTGTCGATATGCTATACTCCAGCCTATCTAACAAGTGGGATTTTTCAAGGGATTACACCATCTTGTCGCTGCTAAAATACATCAACACCATTATCCTGATCGTTATTCTGACAACGTTAATTTTTGCCGGGTTTGTATTTCGGGAATACCGTGATCTGAAAAGCTACATGGGGTACATTGCAGAAAACGGAAAATCCGCGCTGTTTCATGAAGAGTATATTAACCAGAACACGGCTTTTCGGCTGTCTCGTGCTTTCTCCTCTGCGCCGTCAGGGATAACAACCGCTGCAAATAAAGATATTGATATTTGTAAATATGCCGAATCATTAAATGGTGTTTATGGTTTAAATCTCGCTGGTCAAAAATTAGCGACACTTAAGGGAACGTTGCAAACTCGCAATCCATCCTGCGCCAGCTGGAAGAACGATGCGGCGTCGTTGATCGTTGGGCAAGAAAACGCCGCCAATGCCGTGTCTAAGTACAGTTTTTCCAACTACAGTGGCTATGTTTTTAACAATATCCGCTACTATATAGATCTGAAAAATAGCTATATTTATATCAATAAGATTGTCGACAGCAAGCATTATACCTTTAATAACTGGCTGGTGAGTGAAAATGGCCGTATAGATATCGACCGTAGCGCGAAGACCATTAATATTGACGGCTCCGCGTTAACCGATCTGCGCCAGGGAGAAAGCATTGTCTCCCATATTTATAAAGATGGGTATACCCACAAAAACATTATCAGCATGATTACGCCGGTATTTCAACGCGAGGAAATAAAAGGGATATTCATTACCGATATTAATATCGACGATCTCGCAACGTCCTTTTATACGGCGGAAAGGCCGCTGTTATGGCGTTTTCTTTCCCTTTACGTTACGGACAATGTTACCGGCGCTAAGATCAGCTTCCACCATCCTGTGCTGAAGTCGTTTACGCCCATTTCTTACGCGGAAAAAATTACCGGCTACTATACGCTGCACATCCAGCTGGACGGGATTTACTTCCTGATCTCTATTCTCTGGTTAGTCGCCCTCTATTTGTTCGGGACCTGGCTACTTTGCCGCTATGCCAAAAAACAGCTCGACCGTAACCGGTCGCTGTCTCACGATAATATGACCGATGCGATGACCGGCCTGTATAACCGTAAAGTGCTGACATCTTCGCTTGAGCAGAAGATTCATGCGCTGCTGAGTAATAACATTGCCGTAACGGTAATTTCTATTGATAGCGACGGGCTGAAGAAGATTAACGATACGCTCGGGCATCACATGGGTGACCGGGCCATACAGTACCTGGGCAGGGCGCTCGCGCAATCCATTCGCAAAAGCGACTACGGCATTCGCCTTGGCGGGGATGAGTTCAGTTTGATTTTGATTGATTACAGCCTGACTAAATCTAACGAAGTTATCACGCGTATTCACGATTACCTTCTGACCATCGATGAAGACAAACTGGTTGGATTTTCTTACGGAAGCTATCAGATGGCAGCCGGTGATACGTTAGAAACCGCGCTTCTTAAGGCGGATGAACTGCTGTATCAGCATAAGCGTAATAAGTATGGGGAAAAGGGCTCCAGCCGATAAAAAAAACCGCTGGTGGATCCCCTCAGCGGCTTTTTAGTGGGCGCGAATTGTCGCCATAGGGATTGTCAGGTGAATGAAAACACTACCATTCATTAATAATCATCACTCTTTCGTCTGAAAGTTTAATTTTAGTCACTTTAGGCGGCAAGGGTTTCGAAAGAATGGTCATTCTCACGTCAAAAGTGCCGTTGACTGAGGCCATTGAAATTTTGAACGGCATCAGAATACTGAGTGCCAGGATGAGTTGTTTCATATTAATACGATTTGTTTACTTTTATTTAAAATCAATGAATTGGTCAAAATTATATCATATATGCTCTCGCGAAGGGAATGTCTGCGGTTTTATCGACCGGTAAGGTCAGCGTCAGGGCAAAAGGTTAAGATAGCGGCGATAATTCTCCTCAATAACGCTCAGCAGGGTGTTATCGTCGCTCTGATGAAGCAGGGCTGAACTCTCCGTACCCATATCCACACTTTCAAATAATGGGTAACAGGCCGCCCGCAGCGCAGGTTTGATGGCATTAAAGTATCCCATCGTGGGTACTCCAAACGCGGCGGCAATGTGCAGAGCCGATGAGTCGCAGGTATAGACTTTGCTGGCATGCCGGATAATGGCAATAAAGTCGCGGGTATTCCTTGAACGTGAAGACAAATCGATAAACTGCGGGTGGTCTATCTCGCCGAATCCTGCAACCGGTATACCGTGTCGCTTAAAGAGATGCTCAACAAATTCTACCAGTACGGCATCCGGGATGTTGCGAAGTGGGGTGCTGGCGCGGTGATTGAACAGTACGTAACGGCCTTCCAGAGGGGGAGCTTGCTCCGGCATTTCGTCCCGAAGCCAGCGGTTTGTTTTAATATCATCGGCAACGGATTCAGGGGCAATGCCAAGGTGGCGCAGGAAAAAGTCATGCATTTCCAGAGTGGCGAAATCCTCCCTGAAGAGCTGGTTCCCGGCATCAATCACCGCATCATATCCCTCGAGAAAAATCAGCTCTGTGGGCATATAGCGCAGCTCATCGATGACGTTACCCGCCAGCTGATAAATCTCTTCCACATAGGCCTGGCTGGTGTGAGGGCGCAGCACCGTCAGGTGAAGTTTTGGGTTGATGGCCTTAATAGCCTGCAACGCCGCAATGCCAATCAGTGAATCGCCCAGCGTGACGCCCATGCCATTGATAATACAAAGCCGCTTAACGTTACGGTAGTCGAGAGAAAAGGGCTGCAAGGCGTAGTTATAAATTCCCGGCTGATGCAGCGCCTGCAGTTGCAGAGCGTTCCGCTGAGTAGGGCACAAGGACTCAAGATCGTACGAAGCGACGAGCGTTTTCTCGTCCTGAAGCAAACTGCCAGCAAAATTCAGAAGCGATGAGTTCATGGTTTCCCTGAGACATAGCGTAAGCACGCCTCTCACCATAATGAGATTTGGCTGGCTGTCAATTTCCCTTGAGCGTCGTTCTTTTTAGAACAGAGAACCGCCTGTTTGAGTCAGGCATTACCAGGGGATCAGCCCCATTTCATGTAGAGCGCCCAGGATAAGCAGGATAGACATGCAGGCATCAAATGGATTAGGCATCGTGTTTCACCTTTACCGCGCAGCTTTGCTGGTTAAATTATAGTCTATTTTGTTTTCGCCGTCGAAATATCAAACTCGCTAACTCAGCAGCCCGGCACCCACGTTAACGGATAATCCCAGTATCGCCAGGTTGAAGAGAAACGAGATAACCGACTGCAAAAGCGTAATTTTTCGCATCCCGGTGGTTCCCGTCGCCACGTCGGCAGTCTGTGACGCAACGGCGATGGTGAATGAAAAATAAAGAAAATCCCAATATCCGGGATCTTTTGGTTTTTCAGGGAAGATCATCGGCGTGACGTCTTTGCTGCGGTGCAGATAATGATGATGGGCGTAATGCATGGCAAACGAACTGGGCAGTAATGTCCAGGACGCCAGTAGCGTGATTGCGGTCAGAACAATGTGCAACACGAGTGGAGTGCCAGAAAGTGAACGTAACGACGGCAGCTCGCTCAGGATAGCCACAATGCTGGCCATACAGGCAAAGATAACCATGCTTAATACCAGCGCCGCGCTTTGGTCCTGTATTCTGGCAATTCGCTGAATCTCGCTCACATCAGTGCGCAGCATGCGAAACCAGATAAACGTCAGGTAGAGCCAGGCCAGGACATTCCAGCTGATTAACAGTCGCTGAAGCGTGCCGAGCTGGGCCGGCAGAACGTAATAACAAACGATCCCGGCAGCAACCGAAATCAATAATCGCAGGCGGGCGAAGAGGTGAGTCCTTAGCGAAAAGCTCATGGGATAATTTATTCGACGAGGGTTGGATAAGTTAACTGTAGACGAGGGAAAAGCTAAGGACCTGCTTCTCGCAGATAATCAATTTGCCGGGCGGGCAACCCGTCAACCCGTGCATTATTATTTTGATAATTCTTAATTATTACTTTGAGAATTTCCGCAGCATAAGGTTTAAAAACCATTCTCTTTTCTCCTCAGAACAACCGCTCTCGCTCCCTGAGCGTTTTTTTTCGCACGTCTAATCACAGAAATGCACATCGGCCACCACCTCATTGTTTTTTGGCACAAATCTTGGATTTGTTAGCACGATGAGTTTTTCCCGTGAGTGACTTACTGATTTGATAATAAGGGGAACGTTATGTGTGCTTTGCGTTCAGCGTCGCCAGGACGCGTGGATGGAGTGGCAAAGGTCAAAGGAACGGCCATCTACGGCGATGATATTACTTTGCCGGATATGTTATACGGCGTCTGTCGTTATGCGGATATTCCGGCAGGGAAAATAGATCAGCTCGACCTAAGCGAAGCGCTGGCGGTTGAGGGCGTGGTCAAAATTGCCACCTGGCAGGACATCCCCGGCACGCCGGTTGTTGGTGTTATCGTCAAAGATTACCTGCCAATTATTAAGGATGAGGTGGTCTTTCACGGCGACGTTATTGCCGTAGTTGCCGCCACTACCTATGAAGCGGCCTGCACAGCGGCCGACAAAATCCACGTACGCTATACGCCATACACGCCATTGACCGATGTTGAAGCTGCGCTTGCGCCAGATGCGCGCTGCATTCACCCGGAACGCAGCGACAATATTGCCGCGCATCATCACACCCTCAAAGGTGATGTTGAAAAAGGCTTCGCGCAGTCGCGTCATATACTCGAGCGCGAATATGAAGTGGGTTTTCAGGAGCATGCTTATATTGAACCCGAGGTGGTGCTGACCTGGCTTGACCCTACCGACGGCAGCCTGATTATTTCTGGCTCGGTGCAAAACCCGCACCGCGTTCGCGGTTTCGTCGCTAAGTTCATGGGCTGCCCGCAAAGCCTGATCAACGTAAAACGCGCCGTTATGGGGGGCTCGTTCGGCGGCAAAGATGATGTTATTGACCATCTGGCCTGCCGTTCGGCTCTGCTGACGCATCTGACCGGGAAACCGGTGAAATTTGCCTACACGCGCGAACAGTCAATTATCGAAAGCTGCAAACGCCATCCATATAAAATGAAATACAAGGTCGGGCTGGACGACAGCGGCCGTATCCAGGCCATTAAAGTTGATATCCTGGCCGACAGCGGTGGCTATGCGGCTTCGTCACCGTTTGTCACCTGGCGTTCGTCAGTGCAGGCCGCAGGCCCATACGCCATCCCAAACGTGCATATCGACGTCACGGCGGTGTACACCAACAACAGTTACACCTCCGCGATGCGCGGCTTCGGTTCTCCGCAGGTGGTTTACGCTCACGAATCACTAATGGATGAGATTGCTGAGTATCTGAAGATGTCGCCTGTCACGGTGCGCGAAATTAACGCCTTACGCCAGGGCGATGCGTCGATTACCGGCCAGGTGTTTGACCAACATACGGTTTCCGCACATGAAGTGCTGGCAAAGGCTACCGATTCGGCCGAGTTTATGGCGAAACGAAAACATTATCAGGCGCTTAACGAGAAGGGCGGCGTCTACCGTTACGGTATTGGCCTGGCGTTGAGCTATCGCGGGTGCTCGATCGGTGCTGAAGGGGTTGATACCTCAACGGCGCTGATTCAGGTCAACGAAGACGGTAGCGTCAGCCTTTCGACGTCGGTGTCGGAAAACGGACAGGGGCTGCAAACCACGATGACGTTGATTGCCGCCGAAGCGTTTGGCATCGAAATGAGCGAGTTTCATTTTATGGAGCCGCCAACTTCGGTCATCGGCGATGGGGGCTCCACGGCGGCGACGCGCGGAACAATGGTCGGCGGCGGAGCGATTATTGATGCTGCGCAGAAGATCAAACGGCGCATTCTCGGCGTCGTCGGTGAGAGCATCGGGGTAGCTCATCTTGAGGATACGCTGTGGCAGGGCGGCTTTATTATCAACAAACATGATAATAGCCAGCGTATCGACTTCAAATCGGCGGTGAATAAAACTAAGTGGGCCAGCGTGAGCCTGACTGAATACGGTTGGTTTGTGCCGCCGCCCATTCACTGGGATGAAGAAAAAGGCTGTGGCAGCCCGTATTTTACCTGGGTTTACGGCTGCCAGGTGGCCGAGGTGCGGGTGAATATCAGCACCGGTAAAACTGACTTGCTGCATGTTACTGCCGCCCACGATGTCGGCCAGGTTCTTAACCCGGTCGGGTTTGAGGGGCAGGTCTGTGGCGGCGTGGCACAGGGCTTTGGCTATGCTCTGTTAGAGGATTTCAACATTGAGCACGGGCAGGTGAAGTCCGAGAACTTTGACAGCTATCTGCTGCCGACGATCAAAGATATTCCCCCGATTACCGTTATTGGCGTTGAGAACCCGGACAAGGCCGGCCCGCTAGGCGCAAAAGGGATTGGCGAGCCTGCCACGGAGTTAGTCGCCGCGGCCATCAATAACGCGGTGAGCTTTGCGCTGGGGACTCGTTTCAACAAGCTGCCGTTAACCCTGGAGCAGGTGATTCTGGGTTATAACCTGAAAAAACCGGCTCGTCAGAGTGAATTGATGATCGAGCCTGGGAATAAGAAACAGGTATTACGTCTGACTGATGTCACCGTGACGCGGCCTGGAACGCTAAGTGAGGCCCTGGAACTGCTAAAAAGTGACGGTGTCACGGCTATTGCCGGCGGCACGGACGTGATTGTGCAGGGGCGCATGCAAACCCGGGCCATGAAGCTGGTGGATATTTCGCGCCTTAGCGAGCTGACGCAGGTGACCGAAGATACACAATCGCATGAAATTTCTATTGGTGCGGCAGTAACGTTCAACCGCATTACCGAAAATACGCTGCTTCGAGAACGTTATCCGCTGTTGGTACAGGCTTGCCACACGGTGGGCTCGCACCAGATTCGTAACCGGGCGACCATCGGCGGCAATATCGTCAACGCCGCACCTTGTGGTGATTCCATTCCACCGGCCATCCTCTACGACGGCAGCATTGAGCTGCAGTCTCATCGCGGCGTGCGCCGGATGTCGCTGGGTGAGTTTCTGATCTCGGGGTACAAAACTCAGCGAGAGCCTGATGAGCTATTAACCCGTCTTATTCTGCCGCCGCCGACAAAACCTGACGCTAAAGGCTTTTACCATCAGCTGGGTCGCCGAAACGCGCTGAATATTACTCGTCAAAGCCTGACCATGCTGCTGGAAATTGCCGACGACGGCACGGTGAGCTACTGCCGGCTGGTTGATGGTGCGCTGTTCAGCAAGCCTCAGCGACTTATTGATGTTGAACGCTGCCTGCTGGGCCAACGGCTAAACCCGGCCACTATCGACAGTGCCTGCGAGGTACTCGACAAGCTGATTTACGCCGCTATCGGTAAACGCTGGTCTGCGGCCTATAAGCAGCCGGTGTTTATCAGCATGTTCCGCGACATGATGGCGCAAGCGTTGGAAAAATAACCATGAGGACAGGGCGCGAAGGCGTCCTGCAGGGACTGAGCCATGAGCACAATTAAAGTAAAGGTCAACGGCAAGCTGGTTGAAGCCAAAGTGGAGGGCAATATGCGCCTGTTGGATCTGGTCCGCAATACATTGCGGCTGACAGCCACAAAAGAAGGCTGCTCCATTGGGGAATGCGGCGCGTGTACGGTCATTATGGACGGTAACGCGGTCTGCTCCTGCCTGGTACTGGCAGAGCAGTGCGATGAGGCGGAAATCACCACCCTGGAGGGGCTGAACGATAATCCTGTCACGCAGAAATTGCAGGAGGCATTTGTTGAAAAAGGCGGTGTACAGTGCGGCTTTTGTACGCCGGGTGTGCTGGTCAGCACCACCGCGCTGCTGGAAAAAGAACCGCAGCCCAGCGACGAACAGCTTAAAGATGTACTGGAAGGAAATATCTGCCGCTGTACCGGCTATCAGCCTATTCTCGACTCCATTCACCACGCGTTAAAATCCTGAACGAAAGAAAAACGCCGGGCGGTATCACACCGCCCGGCCCACTCCAACGCGACAAGAAGTTCCCCAACGCTTAGCCCACCGCGCTTTCCCGCAGCCGCGCCTTCAATTTGCGATACTCATCCACTACGTACTGCTCGGCGGCCTGTTGGTCAGTAATCGGCTCAACGCGAACGGCGCAATACTTGTACTCCGGCGTTTTGGTTATCGGGCTAAGATTCTCGGTTACCAGTTCATTACAGGCACCAATCCACCATTGGTATGTCATGTAAATTGCGCCTTTATTGGGCCGCTCGCTGACTTTTGCACGGGTGATAATGCGCCCCTTGCGAGAGTTCACCCACACTAGCGCTTCATCAACAATACCCAGCCGTGCGGCATCCAGGGTGTTGATTTGCGCATAGCCTGGCTCATCGGCCAGCGTCGACAGTGCAGAACAGTTGCCGGTCATCGAACGGCAAGAGTAGTGGCCAACCTCACGTACCGTAGAAAGCACCATCGGAAACTCGTCGCTGAGTTTATCGATGGGCGCAACCCAGTCGCAGGTAAAGAACTGTGCCAGGCCGTTCGGCGTCGAAAATGCCTCTTTAAACAGATAAGACGTCCCCAGGTCCGTATCCGACTCATCACGGCATGGCCACTGCAGGTAGCCAAGTTCGCCCATTTTCTTATAGGTAGCACCGTAGAAATCCGGGCACAGATGCCGCAGCTCATCCCAGATTTCCTGAGTATTGTTGTACTGCATCGGGTAGCCCATCCGGGTGGCAATTTCACTGATAATCTGCCAGTCGGTTTTGAGATCCCACTCTGGCTCCACCGCCTTAAAGAAGCGCTGAAAGCCTCTGTCCGCCGCAGTGTAGACACCTTCATGCTCGCCCCAGGACGTGGAGGGCAGAATAACATCGGCCGCCGCTGCCGTTTTGGTCATGAAAATATCCTGTACGATGACCAGCTCCAGCGTCTCAAACGCCTTACGCACCGCCGAAAGTTCGGCGTCGGTTTGCAGCGGATCTTCCCCCATAATGTAGGCTGCTCGCACTTCGCCGTGTTCAGCGCGATGCGGCAGTTCACTGATGCGATAGCCCGTATGGGCAGGTAAGCTTTCTACTCCCCATGCCTGGGCAAACTTTTCTCTGTTTTCCGGAACCTTAACGAACTGATAGCCAGGGAAAGTATCAGGTAACGCGCCCATATCGCAGGCGCCCTGAACGTTATTCTGCCCACGCACAGGGTTAACGCCCACGCCCGGTTTACCGAGATTGCCGGTTAAAATAGCCAGGCTTGTTAACGATCTAACTGTTTCAACACCTTGGTAAAACTGGGTCACCCCCATTCCCCATAGAATGGTGGCGGACTTAGCCGTGGCGTACAGTCGAGCGCAGGTGCGAATTTCTTGCGCGCTGACTCCGGTAATAGCCTCAACGGATTCCGGCGTATAGCCCGCCACGATTTTACGATATTCATCAAAACCTTCAGAACGCTGGGCAACAAACGCGTTGTCGTAGAGAGCCTCAGCAATAATGACGTGCCCAAGCGCATTAAGGAGCGCAATGTTAGAGCCGTTGTTCAGCGCCAGGTGCATATCCGCGATGCGGGCGGTTTCAATTCGCCGGGGATCGCAGACAATAATCTTAGCGCCGTTGCGTTTAGCATTCAGGACGTGATTTGCCACGATAGGGTGCGAATCTGCCGGGTTATAGCCGAAGATAAACACTAAATCGCTGTTATCAATCTCAGTGATGGCATTGCTCATTGCGCCGTTACCGACCGACTGGTGCAGACCTGCAACCGAAGGGCCGTGTCAGACGCGCGCGCAGCAATCCACGTTATTGGTGCCAATCACCGCCCGGGCGAACTTTTGCATCACGTAATTGGTTTCATTGCCCGTACCTCGGGAAGAACCGGTGGTCTGGATAGCATCCGGACCATACTTTTCTTTAATCTCGGTGAGGCGAGTAGCCACATAATCAAGCGCCTCATCCCAGGGTACGGACTCCAGCTTGCCGCCTCGGCGGCGGCGGATCATTGGGGTTTGCAGGCGCGGCGTCAAAATGCGGGTATCGTGGACAAAGTCCCAGCCGTAATAGCCTTTCAGGCACAGCGTACCCTGGTTATTTTTGCCCATCGCCGCTTCAGCGCGCACGATCTTCCCATTCTCTACCACCAGCTGCAGCTTGCAGCCTGCGGCACAGTATGGGCATACGGTGGTCACTTTTTTCATCATGGCCCTCCAGTTAACGGTAAATCTAAAACAACAGCCCAAAGCTAAAACGGTTGCTGACGCCAAAGGCGATGGCCTGCTGCACGGCGGGTATTGTCATCAATGCCAGCGCCAGCAGGGCGAGTAAGATCCGGCCTGGCATTATTTCCCCACGTTTTGCTGGGGCTGTTGCTCCCTCTGTACTTTGCACATGCGTACCGTGCGCACGGCCATATTGCGTGCTGCGGCGCTAGGCGGAGCCGGATCGGGTTCCAGAGCATCGTGGGAGACTCGGAGTGGTACGCTACCGTTGAGCGTTAAGTTGGCAACAATGGCGGTCAAGGTGCCGATAGTTATCCCGCTGTGTAAAAACAGCTGCATCATGGGGGGGAACTGGCTAAACAGGTTCGGCACCAGCACCGGCATCATGCCGAGGCCAAGCGTTAATGCCACCACCATTCCGTTGTTGTTATTTCGATAGTTGACCTGACCAAGGGTACGAATGCCGGATACCGCCACCATGCCGAACATCACGATCCCCGCGCCACCAAGCACTGGCTTAGGAATTAGCACCACCAGCGCGGCGAGTTTGGAAAATACGCCCATCAAAATGAGAATTACTCCGGAGACCGATACCACAAAACGGCTACGTACGCCGGTTAAGCCGATAAGCCCGACGTTCTGGGCAAAGGCTGCGTAAGGAAAGAGGTTGAAGAAGCCGCAGATTGTAGTAGCTAAGCCGCAGGTATTAAGGCCGTTGCGTAGCATGCCTGAGTCCACTTTCTTACCGACAATGTCACCGGTGGCCATCATGGAAGACATGGTTTCAACCATAACTACCACCATGACCATCGACAGCAGGGCAACCGGCACAATATGGAATTCCGGGCGCGCAAACTGCATCAGCTGTGGAAAGTGAATCCACGGGGTGACGTTAACCAGATGGAAATCGAGCGGCTTAAAAAAGCTCCATAAAATTGTGCCAATGATCAGCCCCACGAGCACTGCGGTATTTTTTACAACGCCGGTTGCGAAGGTATAAAGATTAAGAATGATGATTAGCGTAATAGCGGCCATCAGCAGTGAAAAAAGATCGCCAAACCCGTTCATGTTGCTGTTGCCGCCGCCAATCCAGCCACCGGCAACGGGCATAATCGACAGGCCAATCAGGGTAACAATGCCGCCCATGACGACTTTGGGGAAGAAGCGTATAAGACGGCTTATCCACGGAGCACAGCATAAAATAAAGATCCCTGATACGATAACCGAGCCTGAAATAGTGCCGATTCCGTACTCTTTTCCGATCAGCACCATTGGAATCAGTGCGGCAAAGGTACACCCCTGAATTAACGGTAATCGACAGCCCAGCCAGGGGCGAATTCCTAACGATTGCACGATAGTGGCAGCCCCGCAGATAAACAGATCGGCGCTTATCAGCAAGATAATATGTTCAGCGGGTAAACCGACGGCATTACCGACCACTAATGGCACGGCCACGGCACCGGCGTACATCACCAGTACGTGCTGCAGGCCATAAAGAACCATTTGTGTAATAGGTAGAACCTCATCGACCGGCTCGGTTGATGCCGTAGCGTTTGAGGCAGGAATGGCAGAGTCTTTCATGAAGTAATTATCTCCTGTACGACTTCGGCTCTCGTTCGTATAGGCGGAGAGGAAGTTACGATTCGAAGGCAGATGCCTCCCTGAGCTGATGTCGCCATCAGCAAATTGCGCACACGACGTTATCTATGCGTAAGCTGTGCCAAAAATGCAGGGTTTGGTTGCAGATGAATATATTTGTGAATTAAATCACGGCGGATGAGCTATAAAGGATGGGCAGGCAATGAGGGGTAAACACAGGCGACGCGTGGAATATCACATTGAGATAATTTATCTCTCATATTGGTAGTCAGTTAATATCGGGGCGATAATCTAAAGAGCACGGGGGGATCTCAATATACTGATTTTTTTGTTGTTAATCATTTTGTTGACACATCTCTCAAAAATAAATCCATTCTTCTTAAAAGCAACAAATGCGTCTGAAAATTGCATCGTATCCCTTGAGGTATTTATTGAATAATAAAAGGGAAGCAAATGAACAGATTTATTGTTGCCGATACCACGAGCTGTATTGGCTGCCATGCCTGCGAGGTTGCCTGCGTGACGGCTCATCACCAGGACAGATGGCCGTTGAAGCGGGCGGATTTTCAGCCGCGGATCCACGTTGTTTTCCACCGTAAAGAGAGCAATGCGACAACCTGTCACCACTGTAACGATGCGCCATGTGTCGCATCCTGCCCAACCGACGCGCTCTCTTTTGCTAATAACAGCATTCAATTAAAGCAAGAGAAATGCATTGGCTGTAAGAGTTGCGCGATCGCCTGTCCCTTTGGCGCCATCGAGATGGTGTCTGCCGATGACAGCGCCCCGCAGCTGGCGCAAAAATGTGACTTGTGCAGCGAACATCCCACAGGAAAACCTGCCTGCGTCAGCGTTTGCCCAACACAAGCGCTGTGCCTGATGGACGATGCCGAATTAGAAAACCTACGCAGTAAGCGGCAAATCCGAAGCGTACAAGGGCAGGCGGCGCAGGTTCGTCAACCTGGTCGCCGGGAAACATTTATCAGCAAACCACCTCGCGTGGGAGCAAAAAAAGTAGAAGCCGGCATTCGCAAAACGCAATTCGAAGAGATCTATTACGGGCTTGGCAGTCGTGATGCTGAGTATGAAAGCGAGCGCTGCCTGCACTGCGCACAAAAAGCCTGGTGTAACTGGACATGCCCGCTGCATAACTCTATTCCCGACTTCATCAGGCTCGTAAATGAAGAGAAGATTATCGAGGCGGCTGAATTGTGCCATCAAACAAGTTCTTTGCCGGAAATCTGTGGCCGCGTTTGCCCGCAGGATCGCCTGTGCGAAGGGGCTTGTACGCTGAAAAATGAGGGTGGTTCGGTGACCATTGGCAACCTGGAGCGCTATATCACCGACACCGCGCTGGCGTCGGGCTGGCGACCTCAGATAAGTGATATTGTGCCGCGTAAAGAACGTGTGGCGATTGTCGGTGCGGGTCCTGCCGGGCTGGGGTGTGCTGATATTTTGGCTCGCGCTGGCGTTCAGGTTGATGTCTTTGACAAACATCCAGAAATTGGAGGATTACTCACTTTCGGTATTCCACCGTTCAAACTGGACAAAGGTATTCTGGGCGTCAGACGAAGCATTTTCAGTGAAATGGGCATCCGTTTTCACCTTAATCATGAAGTTGGGCGCAATATACAATTTAACGACCTGATGGTGAACTATGACGCGGTATTCCTTGGCGTAGGTACCTACGGCCTTATGGCGGCGGGACTGGAGGGTGAAGATGCTCCCGGCGTGATTCAGGCGTTGCCATTTCTCATTGCCAGCACTCGCGAAGTGATGGGGCTGGAGGAGAACGAGGAATACCCAATAATCGACATTAAAGATAAGCACGTTGTGGTGCTTGGCGGTGGAGATACCGCAATGGACTGCCTGCGTACCGCAATACGCCGTGGGGCTGCGAGCGTCACCTGCGCCTACCGTCGCGATGAGCTGAGCATGCCGGGCTCGAAAAAAGAGGTAGTTAACGCCAGAGAAGAAGGCGTTGAGTTCCAGTTTAACGTGCAGCCTCAGCAAATCCAACTTGACCGCAAGGGCAAAGTGAAGGCGATCGGCATGATCCGCACCGAGATGGGTGACCCGGGTCCTGATGGCCGTCGTCGTCCGCGGCCTGTGGCGGGTTCCGACTTTGAGCTACCCGCTGACGTACTCATTATGGCATTCGGTTTTCAGGCGCATGATATGCCGTGGCTGCGTGGTCACGGCGTGCAGCTTGACCGTTGGGGGCAGATTTGCACCGGCGGGAAAGGGCGCGGCACAACGCAAACCAGTAATGACAAAATCTATGCTGGTGGCGATGCGGTACATGGCGCGGACCTGGTGGTCACGGCGATGGTTGCCGGCCGGCAGGCGGCCAGTGAAATGCTGGCGATGTTTAAGGGCAAGGAGGGAGCATGACCAGCTTTATTCTGGCCGATTCGGCATCCTGTATTGGCTGCCGTACCTGTGAGATCGCCTGCGCTATGGAGCACGTTACTGAGGACGCGGCGTTTCGGCCGCGACTCAAAGTGCTACGCCTCGATACCGTAAGCGTGCCGGTGATGTGCCATCAATGTGAAAATGCCCCCTGTGTAAGCGCCTGCCCGGTGGCAGCGTTAACGATGGGAAGTGAGCGTGTCGAAGCCGAAGATTCACGCTGTATTGGCTGCCAAAGCTGTGTGGTGGCGTGTCCGTTCGGGGTAATCAGCGTGGGCGTTAATCCCGAGCAAAAGACGGCAACTATAGTCAAGTGCGACCTGTGCAACGGCCGCGAGCGTGGTCCGGCGTGCATTGATGTTTGTCCGACATCGGCATTAAGTAAGATGGGGGAGCAGCAACTGAGGGAAATGCAAAAGCAGCGCGAGTGTACTACGGCGAGTCTGTTTCTTCGGTAGTGAGTTATGCCCGGAACAATATCCGTTCCGGGCGCATGATCCGGCGCCTCAGGCACCGGGTAAATAACGCTTAATCAAGGCAGGGAGTCCATTCGCCGCCACATTTTCGCCGCCACTTTTTGTGCTTCAGCAAAAACAGGTGCGCAGTCAAACATGAACTGTCGGTCTTCATACACCATCTCACCGTTAACCATCACGCTGTGGACATGGTTTGAGCCCATGCCAAAGGCAATATGCCCGGCGATGTTTTCTGCGATGAGCGGCGTTGGTGGCAGGTAATCGATAATCGTCAGGTCGGCCTTGTAGCCAGCCTCAATGCGGCCAAATTTGGCGTTGAAGTTGCGGCTAAGCAGGGCGTTTCCGTTGCTGAGGGCACGGGCAAAACTGTCTGGCCAAAGAGGGCCGCCGGCATCGCGATGTTTGAAGAAGGCAAATTTCATCTCCTCAAACATATCTGAACCAATACCATCCGTACCCAATGCCAGATTCCGCCAGGCGCCAAGCTTTTGGTTGTAGCCCACATGGTTGTTCATATTAGAGCGTGCGTTGTGTACCAGGAAGCCATCACACTCATTGAGTAGCGCGATGTCGGCATCGGAAAGATAGAGGCCGTGCGCGACCAGCGTTTTACTGTTAAGCAGATCATATTCGGCCAGCCGTACCAGTAAATCTTTTCCGTAATGATGGTGACTATGGGACACGTCATAACGGTCTTCCGCCGCGTGAATATGTAACCCGCGGCCGGTTGCTTTTATGGCCTCACCAAGCATCGAAAGCCCCTCATTACTGAGGGTGAACGGGGCATGTGCGCCAATATGTGCTTCGACCAGATAGGGCTCAAGTCCTGCCTCACGCGCCCGGTCAATCTCACATGCAAAACGCATGTTCTCCTCCACGCCTGCCTGCAGCTCTTGCGAGCCGCCGTTGCGGTCAGTGGTTTCAAAACAGGTCATGCCGCGTAATCCTGTCTTCAGAAAGGCATTGCGCAGTTGGCTGAGAGATCCGGCGATATAGTCAGGTGATGCATGATGGTCTATTACCGCCGTGCAGCCACTGCGAATTGCTTCGAGGGCGCAAATCAGCCCGCTGTAGTATAGCGACTCCTCATCTAACGCACGGTCCAGCCGCCACCACAGGTTTTTCAGCGTCGAGATAAAGTCCGGGCTGGGGGCAATATTTGCCTGAATACCACGCGATAATCCTGAATAGAAGTGGTTATGGGAACAGACCATTCCCGGCATCACTAAGCGACCATGCATGTCTTTAATATTGGCCTGTGGAAATGTACTCCTGAGGTTGCTCCCTACGGCGATAATTTCATCGTTTTCGATGGCGATGTCGATATTCTCACGCACCATCGCCGGATAAATCTGTGCAGCTGTGGCGTTTTTCAGAATTAAGATACTCATGCTTCAACGACTCCCAGCAGGTAATGATGGTGACGGTGGATGTGGCTGATGATGCGGCACATATCATCCAACTGAGGCGGTATCCTGGTAAACTGCCCTCGTTCATCAAGAGTTAACAGCCAGGTCCGTTCCTCCTGGCGGATATGTACGCGGTTGCCTTCAACCAGGAACCCCGGATTGCTGCTGTTGTTGAAGTCCTGAGGCAGGCTAAAGACGGTAATTTTGTCTTTGTATGGCTTGCCTTGCCACGGACAGAACTGAGCGCAGTTGCCGCATTCGTTGCAGTAAGCATCGAGGTGTAGAGTTTGATACCTGTTCTGGAAGCCGGGTACGGCAATAGAAACATTGGCGCGGTTCGGGCAAACGTCGACACATTTGCTGCACACATAATTACATTCCAGGCAGCGTGCAGCCTCCTGGGCGGCAAAGGCATCGCGGTCGTCTTTATCCGCCTGCGCCACGACGATGGTGCCTTTGCGACGATAGACTTCCGCAGGATCGACGTTATTCCAGCGCTTTTCACCGTGATGGCTGCGAATGTTCTCCCGGGCCAGAATGGTGTCGGTGGCGCGACGAGCATTGCCGATGGCGGAAACAATGGAGGAAGGGCCGCGCTGGACGTCGCCAATCAGGAATACGCCAGAATGACGAGTTTCACCGTCGGCGTTAACTTCTGGCCAGCCGTGTTCATCCAGCGGAATGCCCATCGCAGCCAGCGCTTCGCCGTCCTGCTGTTCGCCTATGGCAGTAATCAACGTGTCGACCTGCAGGGTACAGATTTCTTCGGTTTCAACCGGGCGACGGCGACCTTTGTCGTCCATTTCACCCAAAGCCATAATGCGCACGGTCAGCGTGCCGTCGGCGTCGAACTGTTCCGGGTTATTGAGGAACCGGAACGCTACGCCATCATGTACCGCTTCTTCGTACTCTTCGCGCCACGCGGGCATCTCTTGCTGAGAGCGGCGGTAAATCACGGTCGCTTTTTCTACGCCGGGTACGCGGAGCGCAGCACGGGCACAGTCCATCGCGGTATTCCCGGCGCCAACGACAGCGACATGTTTGCCGAGATGGAGGTTATCTCCACGGTTAAATTCACGCAGGAACTGAAGCGACTTATGCACGTTCTGGTTATCGCCGTGTAGCTTCACGCCGCTGTTTTTATCGGTTCCTGTGCCGATCAGTACGTAGCGGAACCCCTGTTGTTGAAGCTTTTCGACACTCAGCTGTGGGTCGCATCCGTAAACGATGTTAACGCCGTGGTTCACAACAAAATCAATATCCTGCTGGATTAGTTCGCCGGGAATACGGAATTGCGGAATGATATTACGTACTACGCCACCGGCATTAGTTTCCCTCTCAAATAACGTGACACTGTAACCTGAGCGGGCGAGGAAGTACCCCGCGGCCAGCCCGGCCGGGCCCGCCCCAATCACCGCCACCGGATGCCGCATCCCGGAGCCCGCAGGTTTATGCCAGCGCTGCCGGTATTCATTCCAGCCTTTTTCGAGGGCGATTTTTTTCATCTCGCGGATGTTCAGTGCGCTATCGTAATCCAGGCGGGTACAGTTGTACTGGCACTGGTGATCGCAAATATGGCCGGTGATCGCCGGCAGCGCGTTACGCTGGTAGATAAGCTCCAGGGCATCGGCATAGCGTTGTTCACCCATCAGCCGAATGTATTCCGGAATGTCCTGCTTGATGGCGCAGGCGGTAACGCAGGGGGCGACATAACAGTCGGTCATAGGTAATTTTTCGCCAACGTCAATGCGGTCGTCCGGTTTCCACTGTTTCTGGGTATACGCCATGCTAACGGCTTTCTCTGCCAGCGCATTCAGTCGGACAACATCAACCTGCGTCATATTCCAGCCATCGGACTGCTCCAGCTCACGCAGACACTCGCTCAGGCGCAGATAACCGCCCGGTTTAAGCAGATCCGTTGCCATTGTGATGGGGCGAATACCGGTTTCGAAAATTTCGCGGATATTAAGCTGGTTCGCCCCCCCGGAATAGGAAATAGGCAGTTTGCCGTCAAATTCGCGGGAAAGCAGGGCTGCGACGTTGATAGAGAGTGGGAACAGGGCACGCCCGGACATATACATTTCATCGCCCGGCAGCGCGCCTTTGTTGTTCACCGTGCCCAGCGTGTTGGTCAGCTTCACGCCGAAGCCAAGGTTCTTCGTTTTCGCTAACTGCATCAGGCGCTGCAGCATCGCCAGCGCCTGGCCAATTTTCAGGTCATGATCAAACGATTCTTCATTAAGGCCAATGTAATCAAAGCCGCAGCTATCGAGTATTTCACGCACACGTGGATAGCCCAGCAGCGTTGGGTTGAGCTTCACAAAGGTATTAAGCTGTTTGTCTTCCAGCATATAGCGGCAAATCGCTTCGATTTCGTCCGGCGGGCAGCCGTGCATTGTCGATAGCGTAACGCCATGAACCATATCTGCCGGGATACACTGGCTCAGCGTCTTTAGTTCAGGGTGCGGATAACGGGCGCAGAAGTCGGTATTGTGCAGCCAACGGTTGAGCGTTTCACGGTATTGCTCAAATTTTGGATGGCCGGCGACGTTCATCATGTTATCGATAAACTGCTGCATCGCAGGTTGTTTAATGCCGTCCAGGTTGTAGCCGACGCTCATATTGAAAATAAACGATTTACCTTCTTTCACCGGCGTTAGCGGCAGCACTTTCTCCAGCAGATGCAGGATAAACCAGGCTTTCAGATATTCATCCCACGCCTTCAGAAGCGTGAATTCCGTCGACCATTCGGTGTTAAAGCATTCATCTTCCGCATCGATACAAGGTTTTTCCAGTTCCAGCCGGTCGAGGATTTGAACCGTTTTCAGCTCAATAAACCTCCCGCCGGTCAGCCAGGCGGTAATAATGTTTTGCGCCAGCTGAGTGTGCGGCCCGGCAGCCGGGCCAACAGGGGTTACGCACGTCTCGCCAAAAACACTCAGGCGCTGTTGGCTGGCGGGGGAATAAAACTGCTGTTCTGGAATACCGAAGATAGACCGGTGATTGTGGTATTCATCAAAAATGCGCGTCAATAAATCCTCAAACGGAACGGGGCGCATGATATCTCCCATAATCCTCTCCTTAGGCTGACCTGTTAAATCGAATAAGCCGGAGAACCGGCGGTTAGGGAGAGGAGTAGCAACAATCACACCAGGTATTTTTTATATGATTGAGACGGCAAAATATTGTGAGTGAGATCTAATGTTGTTTGGGGTTTGTGAACCAGAGCGGGGCGCGGAAATACGAATTAAAATCACTTAATAAAATCTTCTTCCCATATTTCTCAAAAACAATACTTACCTATCAATATGATAATTTCACTGACGGTTGGGGGGCTTTTGATAATCCTGCAGGCGGCTGAAGTCTTCTGGTGTGTCGACATCAAAAATAATTTCAGGATAATCCAGCGCTATAATTTTATGCTTGTTGGCCAGCAGGGCGCAGCGAACTGACTGCCCGCTATAGTGTTGTAAACATTTCTGCAAAATATCACGTTTCGCCAGAATTGGGTGGCCCGGCGTCCCCTGGTACTGAGGCAGTAATGCGCCATTAATTCGTTGTTCCCACAGTGAGTCGAATACGTTCCGATGCAGGCAGGGCAAATCTCCCAGGCTAATGAAACAATAATCTGCCGCGGCCTTATTTACGCCCGCGGATACCGATGAAAAAAGCCCTTGTTGATAATCTGGGTTATGAACAAGGGTAATGCCGGGTTGTCGAAAATATCGAGCTTCAAGCTCTTCATGGCGATGACCTGTCACCAGAATGATATGCGAACAAAATTGCTGCGCATTTTTAATGCTTGCGTCAAGTATTGTGCCACTGTGCCAGGGTAACATCATTTTCCATTGGCCCATGCGTGAAGAAAGGCCTGCAGCAGGAATAATACAGTCGACTTGTTTCATATACCCTTCAACATTATGGAGTCGTCAAAACACAATGGAAAATATACCTCACGCAGGCGTACTTTTTTGTGATTTAAACGTCACCGTCGGCCCGTTGCTAATTTCTGCCGTTGGGGCGGGAGGGAAAACCAGTACTTTATTATGGCTGGCGAGGGTATTGAAGCAGGCAGGGCGACGAGTTCTGCTAACTACCACCACTCATATGTTCCTGCCGCGGCACCTGCCGGTTACCTTCTGTCGCGATCCCCTGGCTTTACCCGCAGAGGTATGGCAAAGCCCTCTGCAAGCTTGTTTTTCAGCCTGGTTGCCGAACGTGGGCAAGGTCAAAGGTTTTACGCCCGCGCAGCTTGATGCCTTGCTGGCTGCAGGTAATGTTGACGTTGTGCTGGTAGAAGCGGACGGTGCTCACGGTTTTGCCATAAAAGCGCCAAATGAGCATGAACCTTGCATCCCATTATCCTGTTGTTGCGTAGTTGCTATCACGGGCGCTGGTATGCTTGGAAAAGCCCTTGGGCCAGCGACAGTGCATCGCTGGCCCTTTTTTTCCCGCATAACCGGTTCCTCCGAGGGTGACAGGCTGAATTGGCCCATGCTGCATCGCCTGATTCAACATCCACAGGGCGCGTTCAAAGGAACACCGCCGGGTTGTCGACGCATCTGGCTGCTTAACCAACTTTCTCAAAATGAGAATTTACAGGAAGGTGATCTGTTGACAGGCGGTGCGGTAGACGTGATATGGGCCGGGTCGGTACAGGAGAACCAGGCCATTACGCGCAGACGAGTGAGAAAGTGACTCCATTTCGGGGTAATGAAAGGATATCCATTTGAGGTTGTTATGAATATTTTCTCAGAAGCTGCAAGACTGGAAGAACAAAACCGTCCCTTTGCTTTGGCTCAGATTGTCGATAGCAGAGGCTCCACGCCACGGCATTCCGCTCAAATGCTGATCCTCGATGATGGCAGTATCCTGGGAACTATCGGAGGCGGCATGGTGGAGCGCAGGGTCATTGATGAAGCGCTTGAAGCAATAAATGAAAAAGCTTCGAGAATGTTTCATGGCCGTATGGTGAGAAACGGCAACGACGCCGTGGGCTCTGACTGCGGCGGTGCGATGTCGGTATATATCAGCGTTCACGGCCTGCGCCCGCGGCTGGTACTTATTGGCGCAGGGCACGTTAACCGAGCAGTCGCCCAAAGTGCAGCGCTGCTGGGATTTGAAATCTCGGTGGCGGATATCTATCCGGAAAGCCTTAATCCTGTATTTTTCCCTCCGCTAACGCAACTACTACATGCGGACACCTTCAGTGCTGCGGTCGAAAAACTGGCAATTCGCCCCGATAATTTTGTGCTGATTGCCACCAATAATAAAGATCGTGAAGCCTTAGACCGGCTTATAGCGCTGCCAGGCGCCTGGCTGGGGCTGCTGGCGAGCCAACGTAAGGTGCAGGTCTTTTTGCGCCAGCTGCGTGAAAACGGCGTGGCGGAAGAGAAAATTGCCCGATTACATGCCCCGGTGGGCTATAACATTGGCGCAGAAACGCCGAATGAGATTGCCATAAGCGTGCTGGCCGAGATTTTACAGGTTAAAAACAAGGCTCCAGGCGGGCTGATGATGAGCACGGAAATACCGTCCCGGCCGCTGCGGGTTGCGATCCGTGGCGCTGGCGATATCGCCACCGGCGTGGCGCTGCGACTATGGCACGCGGGCTTTAAGGTCATCATGCTGGAAGTTGAAAAACCCACGGTTATCCGCCGTACCGTTGCGTTTGCTCAGGCGGTATTTGACGGTGAAATGACGGTTGAAGGGGTAAAAGCGAAACGTGTCTCTACGGCGCAGGAAGCGCTGCGGCTTGCGGATAATGGCGAGATTCCGGTGCTTGTCGACCCGCTATGCGAATCCCTTCAGGAACTGCAGCCAGGCTGTGTGGTGGATGCTATCCTGGCGAAAGAAAACCTGGGCACGCACCGGGAACTGGCGCCGGCGGTTATCGCGCTTGGTCCTGGCTTTAACGCCGGGCAGGACTGTCACGCAGTGATTGAAACGAATCGCGGTCACTGGCTGGGGAAGGTCATATATGAGGGCCGGTCGCAGGAAAATACTGGCGTACCGGGGAATATCATGGGGCACACCTCAAGGCGCGTTATTCGCTCGCCGGGGGCGGGCATAATGTGTTCCCGAGTGCAGCTGGGGGATATTGTCAGTGAAGGTGAGGTGATTGCTACCGTAGGCGATGTAGAGATCCTGGCACCGTTAAGCGGCATGGTTCGAGGCTTATTGAACGACGGGCTGGTGGTGGATACCGGTTTTAAGATCAGTGATATCGATCCTCGGGGCGAGAAAGCGGATTACACCAGCGTGTCGGATAAAGCCCGTGCGATAGGCGGTGGGGTGCTTGAGGCATTGATGACCTTAATGAATCAAAACGTGAAGAAGAATAAAACGTTACTGACGATGGCCTGAACTCGCTTTGTTAATTTGGCCGACACGATGTGTAATGTGTGGGCCAGATTAGTTAACCTACCCCTGAATGACGGTCCCTGTTTTACCCTCAATACCTTCTTTTGCTTTACTCAATACGGTGATCAGCGCTTTGCGACCAGGGCGTGAACGGGCAAAAAAAGCGGCGGCCTCCACCTTCGGCAACATTGAACCTTTGGCGAAATGGCCTGCAGCAATAAATCGCTCGGCATCGCTCAGCGACAAATTATCCAGCCACTGTTCGTTTGGCTTACCGAAGTTGATGGCCACTTTTTCCACCGCCGTAAGGATTATCAGCATATCTGCGTCAATCATCGCCGCCAGCCTGGCACTGGCCCAGTCTTTGTCGATAACCGCGCTAGCGCCCCGCAGATGGTTACCTTCGCGGATCACCGGGATCCCGCCGCCGCCGGCGGTGATCACTACGTGGCAGGCATCCATCATCGCTTTAACCGTTTCTTTTTCAATGATATCAATCGGTTTTGGCGAGGCGACGACCCGGCGGTAGCCACGTCCGGCATCTTCTTTCAGCACATACCCCTTAAGGGAAAGCTGGTCGGCCTCTTCCTTGTTGAAAAACGAACCGATAGGTTTGGTTGGATTATTGAACGCGGGATCGTTGGCGTCCACTTCCACCTGAGTAATCAGCGTCGCCACAGGAATATGCATATTGCGAGACAGTAACTCTTCACGCAGAGCGTTTTGGAGATCGTAACCAATGTAACCCTGGCTGAGTGCCACACAGACCGACATCGGCAGCATTGGCGTATGTGCATCGGTTTTGGCGGCGGCTTCGAAAGCCAGGTTAATCATCCCTACCTGCGGCCCATTACCGTGGGTGACGACGACCTGATGGCCTTGAGCAATCAGGTCGACGATAGCTTGCGATGTTTGTTTTACGGCCTGCATTTGCCCGGCCAGATCCTCGCCTAAGGCGTTGCCGCCGAGGGCGAGCACAATTCTTTTACTCATGGATTCCTCACTTTAGGATGCATTGCCGCGCATTGGTAAATGGGCGGCGGAAAAGGGGGCTCGGCGGATAAAACGCCCCTGACCTGCGATGCCGGTGAAGCTGCCGTTATTAAAAATTATCCGACCGTGAGACAAAGTCTGGCGAATAGAGCCCTGACAGACAAAGCCTTCCCACGGTGAATAATCTGCGTTGTCGTGCAGCATTTCGTGGCGAATGGTCGTGGTTCGACGCGGATCGATAATCACCACATCGCCATCGGCTCCGGGAGCAAGTCGACCTTTTTGCGGCCACAGGCCAAAGAGTTTTGCCGGGTTAGCACTGGTGAGCGAGACAAAATGCTCAGGCGTTATTCGCCCGGTCATCACGCCGTGCGAAAACAGCAGCAGCAGGCGGTTTTCTACGCCCGGCAGGCCATTCGGACAGCGGCTAAAATCACCGCCGGAAAGATGCAGCCGCTGCGCCATAGAAAACGCACAGTGGTCGGTCGCCAGCACGTCAATTTGGCCCTCGGCAATGCCGCACCACAGCGCATCGTTATTGCTGGCATTGCGCAGTGGTGGGCTGAGCAGATACTTCAACGCATCTTCACGTTCGTAGCAGCGGTCATCCAGCAGAAGGTACTGCGGGCAGGTTTCGACCCACACCGGCTGGTGGCGCGAACGGGCAAGACGCAGATATTCCAGCCCCAGACCGTTAGAGAGATGCACGATATACAGCGGTGCATTACCCGCGAGCTGGGCGAGATTGATCATGCGGGCAATGGCTTCCGCTTCACATTCTAACGGACGGCTAAGAGCGTGATAGCGGGGGGCGGTGTTACCTGCTGCTAAAAACTCAGCGCGTTTGCGGGCTATTGCGGCATCATTTTCAGGGTGAACGGTGGCCAGAGCTCCGGCGCGATGCAGATGCCGCAACGCCTGGAGTACTTCATCATCGTTGAGTTTGTACTGGTAGGTGAGATAGAGCTTAAAGCTGCTGATCCCCGCTTCAACCATCATTGGAATTTCATCGAGGATGGCGTGGTTAATATGCTGAATCACGCCGTGAAAGCTGTAATCGATAACCGCTTTGTAGGCTGCGTAACCATGGTAGGTTTCAAGCTGATGGCGCAACCTGCAGCCCACCGGACCAAAGCCCATATGATCAACAATAGTGGTCGTGCCACCGCAGGCCGCTGCGCGAGTGCCGGTAAAGAAGTCGTCGCAGCTGCGGGCCAGCCCGGTATCAATATTGAAGTGAGTGTGAACATCAACGCCGCCGGGCATCACATAACATCCGCTGGCATCGATAATTTCGCAGGGCTGCTCCACGGTGATTTCGTCTATATCATCGGCAAGCTGGCTGACCAGGCCATTCTCAATCAGGAGGTCCTGTTTTGCCTGGCCGTCAGCGTTGACCACAATGCCGTTTTTAATCAATACGCGCATAGAGAACTCCAGACTCCCGCCGCGAACGACGGGAGGAATGACGGGGCAGAGCTACTCGGTTGCCAGCCAGCTCAGAGGGATGGAGGCATACATCGCAGCACAGGTCACCAGATGTGATTTCCAGGTTTTTTCATTTGGCGCATGGGCTTCAGGCTCTTTGCCAGGGCCAAAACCGATGACCGGAATACCGTGGCGGCCCATGATAGACACGCCGTTGGTGGAGAATGTCCATTTATCAACCACCGGCGCTTTGCCGAACAGACCTTCGTAGGCATTGCTCAACGCCCGGACGGTGAAGTGGTTTTCTTCGACTTTCCAGGTTGGGAAGTAGCATTCGGTTGGGTACACAAGGCCAGTCCATGACGGGCGATCGTAGTGATACATCGACACGGCTGCCCCCGCGTTTTGTACCGCCGGCAGGGCGCGTATTTCTTCCAGCGCCCCTTCCCATGTTTCCCCCCATGTCAGACGACGGTCGATAGACACCGCACAGCTGTCAGCCACCGCACAACGACTTGGGGAGGTAAAGAAAATTTCGGAAACGGTCAGGGTACCTTTGCCGAGGAACTCGTCATTACCCAGATTCTGTGAAAGCCCCTGCAACTCGTTAAGGATTGGGCCCATTTTGAAAATGGCATTATCACCGCGTTCTGGCGCAGAGCCGTGGCAGCTGACGCCCTGGACATCGACGCGAATTTCCATACGCCCGCGATGCCCGCGATAGATTTGACAGTCGGTTGGCTCGGTACTGACGACAAATTCCGGGCGGATACCGGACTGTTCAATGATGTACTGCCAGCACAGGCCGTCGCAGTCTTCTTCCTGCACCGTGCCGGTAACCAGCAGTGTATATTCGTCTTCCAGACCGAGATCTTTGATGATTTTCCCGGCATAAACCATCGATGCCATTCCGCCTTCCTGGTCAGACGCGCCGCGACCGCCAATCAGCTCATCGGTTTCCATCCCCTGATACGGATCAAAGCTCCAGTTTTTGACGTTGCCGATACCTACGGTATCAATATGCGCATCCATTGCCACCAGGCGCGGGCCGTGACCGATATAGCCCAGCACGTTGCCCATTGGGTCAATTTCTACTTTGTCGAAGCCGACTTTCTCCATCTCTTCTTTTATACGGTGAACGACGCGTTTTTCGTCGCTGCTTTCGCTCGGAATGGCAATCATATCGCGCAGGAAACGGGTCATGTCCTGCTGGTAGTGGTTTGCTTTTTCAAGAATCAATTTAAACGGAATATGCTTAGCCATGAATATGTTCTCCAGTTCTGAATTTGTTGTGCATTACAGTGCGGCCGGGTACTTACCCGCCCAGACGACTTCCCGATAGTGTTTCACGTCGGTGTCGCCTTCGGTGCTGATAACCAGCACGACGGAGTCGCTGCCCAGCTGCAGCTTGTTCATGAGCGCTTCGCGCTGAGGGTGGTAGTGGATAGCAGTCAATGTGCCCAGGCCGACTGCGCCGGATTCACCGGAAATAACGCGAGGATCCTGGCCGAGCGGGTTACCCAGCACACGCATTCCCAGAGCGGCGACCGAGTCCTGACAGGAGATAAATTGTGTAGAGCAGTTGCGCAGCAGTTCCCAGCCGAGCGGATTTGGTTCACCGCAGGCCAGACCGGCCATAATGGTGGCCATATCACCACCGACGTTAACGATCTGACCTTTAATGCCGGAGCGATAGATACAGTTGGCCAGTTCCGGCTCGACAATCACCGAATGCAGGTTGCGGGCGCCGTATACATCAGCCAGATAGCCCAGCACGCCGCCGGCCATAGCACCAACGCCTGCCTGTAAGAACACGTGAGTAGGGTGGGGAATGCCCATTGCAGCCATTTGTTCGACGGCCTCATCGGCTAACGTGGCGTAACCCTGCATAATCCAGGTTGGAATTTTGGTGTAGCCATCCCAGGCCGTGTCCTGCACGACTTCCCAGCCGTTTTTCTGCGCGGTTTGCAGGGTGAAACGTACGGTATCGTCGTAGTTCATGTCGGTGACGATGCACTCGGCATCCAGACGCACAATGGCGTCAACGCGTTCTTGTGCCGAGCCTTTAGGCATATACACCACCGCGTTTTGCCCAAGCTGTTTGGCGGCCCATGCAACGCCACGTCCGTGGTTGCCATCGGTGGTAGTTGCAAAGGTCATCTTTTCGGTAATGCGCGTTTTAAGATCTTCGAGCGACAGATCATCGATATTCAGCTGATACTTTTCGCACAGCAGCCGGGCGATAGCATAGGAGCCTCCAAGCATCTTGAAAGCGTTGAGGCCAAAGCGCTGTGACTCATCTTTAACCAGGATTTTTCGCACGCCAAACAGCGCGGCCAATTCGTTCAGTGCATACAGCGGCGTCGGTTTATAACCCGCTATTTTTTGATGAAAATGCCGCGCCTGTTGCGCCTGTTCGCGGGAAAACAGCGGTGAGGTTTCACCTGTGAAAAACTGATTATCGGCGATATCCATTTTCAGTGAGAAAGCAGACATGTTCTGTCCTTATTCGTCATGATGATGAAACTGTAGAGCTGGCCCGTAGGCCAGCCGGAGAGGTTATTTGATGCGCTTTTGCGCTTCGCTGAGCAGCTCTTCGAGCAGTTGTCCAGGTTGGGCATATTTACGGCAGAGGATCATGGCGGCGATGATGTAGGGCTTCCAGCTGGCTTCTTTGTAGGTTGCGATACGGTATTTTTCGAACACGGTATCGGCCACTTCACCTTCTTCACAGGAAACGCCGCTGATATCGGCAGGCAGGCAGTGCATATACAGCGCTTCACCGTCGCGCGTTTTTGCCATCATCTCTTCGGTGCAATGCCAGTCTTTGTGCTGCGCGTTTTGCGCCAGACAGGCTTTTTCCAGCGCTTTAAGGCCTTCATGGTCATTGGCACGTAGCAGTTCGGTACGCTGTTCCATCACCTGATAAGGCGCCCAGGACTTCGGATAGACGATATCCGCATCTTTAAAGGCTTCGGCCATATCGGTCACCTGACGGAAGCTTCCGCCGGAAGCTTTAGCATTGTTTTTAGCCACCTCAATCACATCCGGGATCAGGTCATAGCCTTCCGGATGCGCTAAGGTGACGTCCATCCCAAAACGAGTCATCAGGCCGATAATGCCCTGTGGTACAGAGAGTGGCTTGCCGTAGCTTGGTGAATACGCCCAGGTCATGGCGATTTTTTTGCCTTTGAGGTTTTCCAGCGAGCCGAAATGTTCACTGAGCCAGGCAAGGTCGGCCATGGATTGCGTAGGATGGTCGATATCACACTGCAGGTTAATCAGCGCAGGGCGTTGAGGCAGAACGCCCTGTTTGTGGCCATCGTCCAACGCTTCACCCACTTCACGCATATAGGCGTTACCGGCCCCCAGGAACATATCATCACGGATCCCAATGGCATCGGCGCAGAAGGAAATCATATTGGCGGTTTCACGCACCGTTTCACCGTGTGCAATCTGTGACTTTCCTTCGTCTAAATCCTGCTGTGCCAGCCCCAGCAGGTTCAACGCGGAGGCATAAGAGAAGCGGGTGCGGGTTGAGTTATCCCGGAACACGGAAATTCCCAGACCGCTGTTAAACACTTTGGTGGCAATATTTTCGGCTCGCAGGGTCTTTAACGCCTCAGCCACGTCCAGTACCTGTTTCAGTTCGTCAGGAGACTGTTCCCACGTTAGCAGAAAGTCTTTCTCATGCAGGCTGGAATTAATCTTGTTGATATCCTTAATCAGTTCGTTAACAGTTTTCATTTTTCAATCCTGGTAGTGAAGCAGCTTGTTAATTGTTGGTGGCGGTGTATTAAGGCCAGCGCTGTAATTCAACTAACAATAAACATGCCAACTGCTGATTAATTCGGTTTTGAACGTGAAAATGACGGAGTTATGAGAGGGGAGTCACGAAATCAAGACAATCGAATGAGGTTTTTTGTCGTAGGTTTAATGTCCGGAATCGTTATGTATATATTTGCATACCGATTAAGGGGGGAGGGGATTACATGCCGGGCGAGAAATTTACATAATTGATAAAATAGCATCATCAATTATCATATTGATAATAAAGTGTGATGCGAATTCCATATTTCCTTTAAGTGTACAAAAGAGAGTCTGCCTGAATCAATTATTGCCTGGCGCTGAGGTAGTATCATCAAAAACCACACGTACGGTTGTTCACCCGGCATTGCTTTCAGTGAGTGATATTATGATACCTTCGAATACACCATCCATTTTGATGCAAATTCAGCCTACTATTCAACGCTTTGCCCGTATGCTCTCGAGCGTACTTCAACTTGAGGTTGAAATTGTCGACAATGCGCTGTGCCGGGTTGCCGGCACGGGAACTTACGGAAAGTTTCTTGGGCGAAAATTAAATACAGACTCGCGACTTCTTCGTTACATTATCGAAACAAAAAAGGAAAAGGTAGTCGCCCACTCACGCTTTGATCCACTGTGTAAAGGTTGTGAGAGTAAAGAAACCTGTAAAGAAAAAGCCTTCCTCGGTACTCCCATTATTTATCAAGAGCAGTGCGTAGGCGTGATTAGTCTGGTCGCATTAACGTGCGATCAGCAAGAAAGAATAAACGATAACATCATCGAGTTTTCCGATTACGTTCGTCACGTATCCTCTATATTTGTTTCGCGCTTACTTGAAGATCAAAGTGGCGGTGATAATATCCAAAAAATGTTTTTAACGATGATTGATAACATGGATCAGGGAGTATTGGTCGTCAGTCAGGAGCAAAATATCAAGTTCGTCAATCAAGCGGCGTTAAAAATACTTGGGGTAAGTCAGGACAGTATAATGGGTAAAGCGATTAATTTTCGCCCTCTGACTTTTGCTCAAAATTTTATTCGTGGTCATATGCAGCACGTTATTTCTATCGATGATAAAAAAGAACTGATCATTGGCCAGCTTCATGCTGTCCAGGATCAATGGCTGTTTCTCATGGCGTTTCATCAGTCACATACTTCAGCCGATATTTCGACGCCGCAGGAGGGGCCGCAGATTGAGCAAATGGTGGGAGAGTGCCGGCCAATGCGGCAGCTAAAAAAGTTAATTAGCCGTATAGCACCAAGCCCTACCAGCGTGATGATTGCAGGGGAAAGCGGTACCGGCAAAGAAGTTGTCGCCAGGGCGGTACATACGCTCAGCGACCGTAAAGATAAGCCGTTTATCGCTATTAACTGTGCTGCGATTCCAGAGCAGCTGCTGGAAAGTGAGCTTTTTGGCTACGTAAAAGGGGCGTTTACCGGCGCTTCGGCTAACGGCAAAATCGGGCTTATTCAGGCGGCAAATAACGGTACTTTATTTCTCGATGAAATTGGCGATATGCCGTTAACGCTCCAGGCGAAGCTGCTGCGCGCAATTGAATCTCGTGAAATTCAACCGGTGGGTGCCAGCCACCCCGTACCGGTGGATATTCGTATTATTTCGGCGACCAACCAAAACCTTAACCAATTTATCACCGACGGCAAGTTTCGCGAGGATCTTTACTACCGGCTGAACGTTATTCCGCTCCGGCTGCCGCCGCTGCGGGAGCGACAAGATGATATTGAGCTTCTGATTCATTATTTTCTTCATTTGCATACCCGACGACTTGAGCTGGTGTATCCCGGCGTTGCGCCTGAAGTGATAACGCTGCTGAAGCAGTATCGATGGCCGGGCAATATCCGCGAGCTGAGCAACTTGATGGAGTATTTGGTGCATGTCGTGCCGTCTGGTGAAGTGATTGACGTGTCTTTGTTGCCACCAAATCTGATCAACAGCGGAAAATTGAATGAGCGCATTGAGCCGACAACGCCACTTGCCCGCGTCATGACCGCAAAAGAAGAGGAGGGCGTTACCGGGCTGGAGGAGATGGAGCGGCAGATGATTCGCGATGCCTTAACCCGGTATAGCAACAAAAAACAGGCGGCAGACGAACTAGGCATTGGGATTGCTACGCTGTACCGCAAGATAAAAAAATATGACCTTAATATCGCATAGGTTCAAGAACATACGAGGAAGCTTAATAGCACAATGCTCTACAGCTTCAGATAATGAGGGGGCGTTTTCTTGAACATGAGTTTGCATTCCATATGTGAATTCTGACGCATTGTGGTACTGCCAAAATACCAGAATTCACGTAGCGCACGGATAATCCACTAATTCCTTTATAATCATGGCATTAACGGCGGCATATTGATCGGTTCTTCATCTTCTTTGCCATGCCGGCCACTTTTGAATAAAAAGTGTTAAGTGAATCACCGGTGTATCAGGCGGTGTGATGGAGCAAAACCCGGAAGCCCCCAGCCACAGCCACGCCTGGCGCAGGTCTACCAAGGCAGGGTATTACTGCCGGTCGACATCGAAGTGCGTCCGCCGATCAACGATCTTCCATTACGGTTCGAGGAAGAGAAGCTACAGCATAAGGTAAGGCCATAATGCCTGGAGGAGATATACATCGGATATGGACAGGACTGGTGCGTATTCAATTTAACATAATATACATTATGCGCACCAAGGATGTGGTAGCTAAATTGAGATGTCCGTCCCGGGACTGTGTGGGATGTTTTCCTGGACTGCTATGTTGTGATCCCAAGATGCTGCCGGTACTTCACCGGACTCATTGCACCCATCCCCGTCGTGCCTGTAGTTTTGTTCAGTTTGTGCCTGCCGAATTGGCTACCTACAAAATACCTACAGATTAACGACAGAATACCTACACTTTTTATTGGGCACATACAGAATAACCACAGTTTGCCTACACAATAAACACACGCTCAGTTATTATGAGTAAAAACCGTGGGAAACCACGGCAAAGTTCGGGTGTCACAGAACCCCGAACCGCTTCGCGGTACAAATTTCACACACAGCAGAGGGATGCGGTATGAGTGGTAATAATGATGGTAGCGGAGTAATTCTTTTTTGTATGGCTGGCGTAGGACTGGCTGGACTTTTTATCTCAAATACATTCGGTGTGCCTTTCCTTGAGGGCATTAAGATCCTTCCAAAATTATTAGTATGGCTTGTTGTTTTTGGCTTGATTACCTATAGCGGTTTTTTACGCTCAGTTATACCAATTGCACTAGCAACACTTTGGGCATGCTTCACTCCAATTCTCGATTACAAAGCAGGATGGCGACCTGAAAATTCTTTTCAACCAGAAGTGGCGTGGTATGGAACAAGTACAGCTCAAACCATCGTATTTTTCGCAATTTTAATAATCGGCTATGGCATTCTTTATTGGATACATGACAGAAACAGATACTAAGGAGCTGCTAATGAAGAAAATCATCGTTTTCAGGGGAAATACATGGATGTCTGGCAGTATCCGGACGGCACTATCGAGCTCCGGGCCAGTGGCACTTCCCTGCCCTTTATCACTTACGACCGTCCAGGAGAACTTGACCAGGGCGCCATCATCGATAACAAGCGGCTGGGATGTGCCCTGGAGAAGATAAAGTTGGTTCAGGGATTGTTATCTATTTCCAAATCGGTACTTGAAATATCCTCCATTCTTGATCCCCGCCATTCTTGGAACTCGTACCTCCGGCCTGAATAAATAGTTCGTTATGCGATCCAGTTTGTCCGGGTTACGCTCATTAAGTATCACATCTCTATCCGACTGCTTAGAAAGAACTCTTGTGGAAAGAGCGATATGTCTCGCCAGAGATAGAATTGAATCATCCAGACCATGGAAAAAAACCTCTTCTCTTTTTAAGGAAGGACGTCCAGCTAATTGAACACTACCTTCAGATGACAATCCGGGTATTTTTGGCTCTGGGAGCTCCATAGTTAGCTGATCGACGAGTGATAGTGATGCGAACTTAAATGCGCCATTTGATGCTGAAACTTTATAAACGGTGTTGCCAAACCGACTTTTCTGTTTTTTCAAAGCAGGGCCTATCTCCAGAGAGAAGAACGCATAATCATCGTTACCTAACCCATAAACATCATCCAAATCGGAGTTAGACTCGTTGAAAATAATTTTTTTATCTTGCAGCATTTTCCTTGAATAGAAATTTATGTTTCCATTTTCACTTTCGATGTTTGCATTTGTGGCGTGTGCCAAATAAAAATCTTCTTTGATGAAGTTTTTAATGAAATCAACTTCTTGTGTATTGAATTCACTGGCACGCAAGGAATTCTGATTTTGTAATGCTTGCCCCTTAATGTCCCGCTCTGAACCGAAGGCATTAGGAAATTTAAATAGCAGGCTCGACGTGAGATAAAACGCCACCCCTGAGAATCCAGGCATGGATGCAGCCTCAGATAAAAAACCATCTCTCAATAATGAGCCATTATTTTGCATTCGTAGAAAACTGTTATCAGCACGTTTTTTTCTACTTATTTCCAGCCAGCGTCTGGCGATACTTTCGGGAGAAAGGCCATCGTTATCTCTTAGCGTCACGGGATTATTTCGTACCATCCTGAACAAGTTAATACCGTCTATTGTGCCAGCAGGATCGGTAGAGAGCCACCTACCAGCCCACGGCTGGTAGTACCGGTAACCGTAGTAGTACAGCCCGGTCGCATCACGCTCCTTGCCCGAGTAGCGGAGGGTTTTGTAGTCCGCCTCCACCGCGTTGCGCGCCGTCCACACCGCCGTGCCTCCGTACGGGTAGTACTCCTCCGCGCTGATAATGTTGCCGTCACCGTCCAGCTCAAGCCCGCTGCTGCCCGTCAGGTTGTCGTAACTGTACCTTATCTGGTCGCCGGTGATTTCTGCCGGCCTGCCGGATGTCCAGTGCAGCACCCGCACCTGCGCCCGGCCCGCCTCTTCCACTGTAATCACCTCCAGGCTCTCCGTCTCCTTGTTACCGCTCTGTGTGCTGCGCAGCTCCAGCCCCGGCAGGTACAGCACCTGCTGCTTTTGGGTGCTGGTTTTCGTTTCCTGCACGCTCATCTTCAGCACGCGCTGACTGCCCGCGTCATAGCAGTAGTTTTCACTGTCATCTGTGCCTCCGTCACGCACCACCGGCGCCACCGTCTGCAGTTCATTACGCGGCGTCCAGACCAGGTCCTGCCCCGGCTGCAGCTGTTTCTGCTGCCCGCCGGCGGTGAAAAAGGCGTCGACGTCGTCAGGTTTTTTCGTCAGCGTGCTGAGCACGCCCCGGTTGCTGCAGCTGCTCACCGTAATGTTTGTGGTGTAACTGTTGCCTGTGGCCGGCGCGCTGTGGCGGATTTGCGTCAGGTTGCCGGCGCTGTCGTAGCGGTAAGTGCGGGTGTAGTTTGTGTATGCGGCGTCGTCGGCGGGAAGGGGAACGGTGGCTGATGGTAACCGGCTACCCTGCTGGCCGGCGTTTGCCATCTCGCGCCCGGTGGCGCTGACCAGTTGGTACAGGCTGTCGTAGACGTACGTGTTCTCCGGCACCACTTTCTGGTTGCGCCAGAAGCGGGTCTCTTCCGCATCGTTAGTAATTTTTAATACATTGCCCACCGGGTCGTACTTATAGCGCAGGTCCTGTAGTACCCTCGCGCCAGAGACATGCCCGGCCTGACGCGCCGTTTTAATCCCGGTCAGGCGCTGTGTCTCTGCTTCATACGTGTAGGTGGTCACTATGCCGTTGCCGTGCTCCTCGCGCAGCTTCTGTCCGGCGGCCGAATAGGTTAGGGAGGCCACGATAACCTGCTCCGTACCATCCTTCAGGGTCAGCCAACTGCCCGACAGTTGCCCGGCCACGTCGTACGCCACCCGCTGCATATTACCCCGTGCATCCGTGGTGGTCAGCACCGTGCCAGTGGCGTCGGAGGTGGTCAGGCTGGTATGTCCCTCACTCTCCCCAACGAGCAGGTCATTCCAGGCCGGGGTATCCCCGCCCTGCCAGTCGGCCACGACGTCAGGTTTATCCGCGTCCTTCAGCAGACGTCGGGTGACGGAGAGCGGGACGCCGATCAGGGCCACGCCCTCGGTCCGTGTCAGGCCGGCCGTATCGTAGTGGCTGACGCACGCACCCGCCAGGTTCAGTGCCTTCTCCTCGGCTGTGTGGCCGGCATACACGAAGCGCTCCGTGATGCGGGCGGCTTCGCCGGTGAGCTGCTCCGTGATGCTTACCGTACGGCCCGGCAGCGCTGCGTCCTCATACTGCCAGGTGTGGGTCACCGCCTGGCTCAGGTCTTCCGTACCGTCACCTGCGGTGCGGATATTGCTGACTGCGATAAAGGGGCGGCCTGCGGCGTCGTTCAGTGCCACGGTGGTTCCGGCGTCTACGCTGACGGTACGCAGGACGCTGCCGGCCAGGTCCGTGAGGTAGCTGAAGTTTGCCAACCCCGTTTCATGCAGGCGCGGGTCAGCGCTCTGCGTCAGAAAACCGCGGGCGTCGTAGCGGTGGCGGGTGATGCGCCCGCTGGTGACGTCCGGGGTATCCGGGTGGCGGTGGTACGCGATGTCGCGCACGGTCAGGCCGCGGTTGTCGAGGACCGTGATGGTCGGGGTGTTGCTGAACGGTGATGTGTTCATGGTGTTCTCCTTTTTTAACATTCAGATGAGAATAACCGATCGTTTAATGGTTCTAATTCGATTTGAGGTTTTAAACTTATTTCTGCTCGCTTTCTTGCTTGCCTGGGAATTATCTTACGAGGACGTAGTGGCTATTTCCACCCTGATATACCAGACATTATTTTTATTTAGTGTTGTTAAAATATTATGTGTTTATCCGCATCTGAATTAATGGTTAATTTAATGATATCTATGAAATATTAATTTATTCTATGTCTTTAATTACATGCTCGTAACATGTTCTTAAAATAAAAGAACGTAAATGAGATCGGGGATGCTGGAGGATATGGAGTGTCTGAGGTTATTTTAGTCAATCATCAGGTGAAGTTTGACCCTGGCTGCAATGCCCTTTCATCGATGAACGCGCCTGAGCGAAAAATTACTCTGCCCTGTTCTTCATCACGTTGTTTTAGCGTACTGCTATTGCATCATGGTGAGGTTATCACCATAAAAAATTTCATGATATTCATCTTGAGTGCTTAGGATCCCGAATATCGGGATCCTGACATAGCATTTACCACCCTTTTACGGCATCACCGTGATAAATCTTATCAGCGGCGGCGGCCACTTCATCGGTCTGGTATGCCTTCACAAGGTTTTTCACATTTTCGCTGTCTTTATTATCTTCCCTGGCAACGATAATGTTCACGTAGGGCGAGTTTTTATCTTCAACAAACAGGCCATTTTTTGCGGGAGTCAGCCCAATCTGGCTTGAATAGTTGGTATTGATAATCGCGAGATCGATTTTATCATCATCAATAGCTCGGGTAAGTTGAGCCGCTTCTACCTCAACAATTTTCAGCTGCTTAGGGTTTTCGACGATATCGAGAGAGGTTGGCAGCAGCCCGACGTTATCCTTGAGCTTGATAAGTCCCTGCGTCTGGAGCAGCAGCAGCGAGCGGCCAAGGTTTGTTGGATCATTGGGTACGGCCACCTGTGCCCCATTCTTCAGCTCTGATACGGCTTTAATTTTGCGGGAATAACCGGCGATAGGATAAACAAAAGTATTGCCCACGGCGGCCAGCTTATAGCCACGTTCTTTTATTTGCTTATCCAGATAAGGGCCGTGCTGGAAGGAGTTAGCGTCGATATCGCCGCTGCTCAGCGCAGAGTTAGGCAGCACATAGTCGGTGAAGGTCACCACTTCTACGTCAAGATTGTATTTTTCTTTGGCGACCTTTTTGACGGTATCCCAAAGGGGTTGATCGATACCTGCGCTGATGCCTACTTTAATATGGTTCGCGTCCTGCTTAGGCCCACAGCCTGCAAGCAGCATAACCCCTGCCATTGAAGCAGCCAGCAGAGAAATTTTTACAGTATGTTTTATCGCCGAGCGCATAAATTACGTCTTCCTTAAACCAATAAAAATAACAAATTTGAAATTACCCACCGTTCAGGTGCGGCCGGAAGAGTTTTTCAAACTGCACTAATACTGGCAAATAAGAAAAAGACATAACCTATGTATAAAAAAGTCTGAGGTCGTGTACATTGCCGATAGCGGGGACGCAATATTTAATCACTGCTTCGCGACGGCAAAATAGCACACTCTTTATCCAGCAATGCTTCCACCGAGGCACGATTATTACGGTCCCAGCCCCGCTTAGTGGTAAGCAAAATAAACCCTTTTTGCTTACCGTAGGTTGTGGGAATGACGGCCACGCCCCACTCCGCCAGCTGTTCAGGCGTTAAATGGAAATGACTCGCGACGCTGTTAATCGGGTCAATTCCCATCACGGTCGGCTGCATCACCCGCCGCGCGTACCAGGTGTAACGCAGGAGCTTATCGGGCAACTGTTGCCATTCTTCCGTTATAAAGGGGCGTTCTGCCAGCATTTGACGCCTGACGTCCTCACGCAGACAAGTCAGGTGGATATGCAGCTGATTTTGGCTACGACCGTAGGCCGAGTTAATGGCCAGGCCTAGCCTGTCGTCCGGCACAGGGGCTCCGTACTGGTACGCCAAAAGACGGCGCATAAGCCAGGCGTAGCCAAAGTAATCCGTGCGGCCTTCTGCCGCCAGTTCCGGGCTTTCAATGCCGCTCAACTTCTCCGTGGGCACCAGAATAAAATGATAGGGATAACGCGGGTTCTGGATAACGCTAAAACCGTGAGCCTTCCCCTCCGGCATGTAGATCTGTTGGCAAGGTGCCGGACTGCTCGTTTGCTGATAGTTGGTCATGCATACCTTATCGACCACGCCCCACAGCGCGTCGGAGCGGGCACAGCCCACCAGCATGAATATTCCCAGAAGTAAAAACCCACGACAAAGGCTGGCGGAAACCGGCGTGGTTATTACATTTGTGCGCATTAGATAAGCGTCAGCAAATTTGTTACTCCCGGGCTGGCTCTATTTTATCCAGATGAATGCTTAGGTTAAGCACGCGGAATTTACAGAAGACTCTCAACCCCAGCCATGAAATAAAACCGAAAAATAAGACCAAAAATAACGTAACAATAATGCTAATAAGTGGGCCTGCCACCAGGGCGGAAAAACCGTACACCTGCTGCCCGTTCAGCATTACGCCGTTAAATCCTAAAAAGCCCATGATCCCGCTGATCAGGCCAAGTATGGTCATGGGTATAGATAAACCGATACCAAAAATTTTAAGAAGGCTGACAAGAGGCACCCGCTTGACCTGTAATGACGTTTTACTCAATTTTTATCTCTCCTGTTTTTCACGCAACGCCGCGAATTATTACCAGGGAAATCATAGCGTTTTATAGCAATAAAAACAGCCCGATGAATGGATCTTTCAGGTTTAACGCCTGGTCTATCTCAGCTCATCGATGCATCTGGACGGGGATCTCTCGCATTCTGGCGTTGAAATTATTTAGCCATGCCTGACGCTTCCACCGGCGGAAACTGTTGAAAATAGTCCACCAGAAAATCGATACAGACTTTTAGCTTCGCCGAACCGCTGGTGCGGTTGGAATACACCGCCCAGATATTCGCGGCCTGGTACCACTCCGGCAAAACCTGCACCAGCTCGCCGCGGGCAATATAGTGCTGCACTTCCCACTGCGAGCGCAGAATAATTCCGTGCCCTTTCAACGCCCATTTCAGGACTACGCTGCCGTTATTGGATGAGAGCTGGCTACTGACGTGGGTCTGCTGAGTTTCTATGCCATTGGTTAACGGCCATACGCCGAATTGCGAGCTGCGTTCCTGAATCACCAGGCATTTATGGTGCCGGAGATCGGCTATCTGCTGCGGCGTGCCGTGCTGTGTGAGGTAGTCCGCGGAGGCGCAAAGTACACGCTGGTTAGCAGAGAGCTGGCGGGTGATATACAGATCTTTAATATCGTCGCCGACGCGAATTTCAACGTCAACGCCCTCTTCTATCAAATCAACGACCCTGTCGGTCAGCGTCAGCTTAATGTTTAACGCCGGATAACGTTCCGCCAGCGCCGACAGTGCATCGGGCATATAGGTTGAGCCAAAACCAAACGAACAGCTCATCTGGATATTACCCTCAAGGGTCTCTCTCCAGGCGGCAAGCCCCGAAACAAAATCGCCCATGCTCTCCAGAACTGACAGTGCCCCCGTCATCGCCTTATGGCCGTCTGCCGTTAAATGAATGGCGCGTGCGCTGCGGTGAAACAGCCGCATACCGAGGCTTTTTTCCAGTAGAGCAATGCGTTTACTGACGTAAGACGGTGAGAGCCCCAGCTCCGCCGCCGCGTTGGCAAAGCTTTCTTTGCGAACCACGGTGACAAACACGTTCAGGTCTTCAATAAGCGGCCACGGGGCGCGCGGATTTTCATTGGGGCTCATCGTTATGCCATCGTCTGGAGTCAGGTTAAGAACGGCATGATAGCGCCGAGCAGCGCATCAGGACACTCTTCTTGTGGGCTGTGTCCGCAAGGCATAGCTTTGCCGCGCACGTCCAGCGCCTTTTCCTGCCACGTTGCGATGACATCGTAAAGCTGGCCCACGGTGCCTTTCTCCCCCCAAAGCACCAGCAAAGGGCTGGTGATGCGCAGATGCTTATCGGCGTCGTCATCCTCAAGGTCGAGGGTGGCCGAGGCGCGGTAATCCTCACATATAGCCCGTAGCGTATCGGCACTCTGATAACAACGCAGATATTCGGCGAACACCTCCGGTTCCGTAGCGCCGGGCGTTTTAAGCTGGCCATCGATGTGCTTACGCAGGAAAAATGCCGGATCTGCGGCGATCATTTTCTCCGGCATCGGCGCAGGCTGGATCAGGAAGAACCACCAGAAATAGCGGGTGGCAAACGTCTTGTCGGTCAGCGCATACATGGTTGCCGTCGGGGCGATGTCAATAAAGATACTGCGTTTAACCTGCTCAGGATAATCCAGCGCCAGACGATGCCCAACGCGAGCCCCCCGGTCGTGCCCCATAAAAGCAAAGCCTGCATGACACCCCAGCCGTGCCACCAGCAGAACGATATCTTTCGCCATCTCACGCTTGGAATAGCTGCGGTGATCTTCGTCGCTGGCGGGTTTAGCGCTGTCTCCGTAGCCGCGAATATCCGGCATGATGACGGTAAAATGCCGTGCCAGAACCGGCGCAATTTTACGCCAGGTGACGTGGTTTTGCGGGTGACCGTGCAGTAAAACCAGCGGTTCGCCCTGGCCTCCTACGGCGGCGCGAAGTGAAATACCGTTATCCAGCGTCACGTCCATTAACTGGAAACCAGGAATAAAAGGAGACTCTCCCCGGTCACAAACAAAGTCAGCGTTATCTTTCATCATTGAATGTTAGTCCTGGGTCAGTAGCCACGGATGCGCTGCAAAGTGGCGCTGTTCGAACTCCCGAATCTCCTGCTGGTATTGCATCGTATAGCTAATGGCATCATGGCCTTCCAGCAGCATATGCTTTTTCAGCTCATCGACCGTAAAGGCAAGATGATTCTCCCCCATGCTAATCTGCTGCTGAGCAAGATCGACAATAATGCGGTTGGTCTCCGGGTTGCCTGCGGCCTGCGCCAGTTGGTCAATATCCGCCGTCGGCAGCGTCAGGGTCAGCACGCCGTTACGCTGGCAGTTATCGTTAAAAATACCGGCAAAACTGGTGCCGATAAGCGCGCGGATGCCAAGCTGACGTAATCCCCACACCGCATGTTCGCGGCTGGAGCCACAGCCAAAGTTAGGGCCGACAATAAGAAACTGAGCGCCCTGCCATGCGGGTTTGTTAAGGATAAAATCCGGGTTCGGCGAGCCATCAGTCTGGAAACGCTGGTCAAAGAAAACGCCCCGGTCCAGGTTGTTGCGGTCAATGCCCTTCAGGAACTGCTTCGGCATGATCACATCGGTATCAATGTTGGCTGCCATCATCGGCGCGGCCACGCCGGTCACACGGTTAAAGGGTTCCATTTACGCTTCCCCCTGAAGTAAAAACGGACGGACATCCGTCAGATGGCCTGCCACTGCCGCCGCCGCGACCATCGCCGGGCTCATTAAGTGGGTTCTTGCCCCGGCCCCCTGTCGCCCCGCGAAGTTACGGTTTGTGCTCGAAGCGCAGCGGTCGCCCGGTTGCAGCACGTCCTCGTTCATGGCGAGGCACATTGAGCAGCCTGACTGTCGCCACTCAAAACCTGCGTCGATAAAGATTTTGGCTAATCCTTCCTGTTCGGCACGCGCACGAACCTGTGTTGACCCCGGCACGATAATACCTCTTACACCCGGCGCGATTTTCCTGTGACGCAGCACCTGCGCCACGGCCCTGAGATCTTCAATACGCCCGTTAGTACAGGAACCAATAAATGCATGGGTAATGGGGATCTGGCAGAGCGGCGTGCCGGGCGTAAGGCCCATATAGCTCAGCGCATTTTCAACGTCACGGCGTTTTGCCGCTGTGGGCTCAGCGGCGGGATCGGGCACCAGGTCCGTAATACTTCCGCCCTGGTCCGGGCTAGTGCCCCAGGTCACGCGAGGCGTTAAGTTCGCGCAGTCGAGCACGACTTCTTTATCGAAGACCGCGTCGGCATCGCTGCGCAGCGTGCGCCAGTACTTGAGCGCCAGCTCCCACATCTCGCCTTTAGGCACGCGAGGTGCTGGTTTGATATAGGCATAAACTTTCTCATCCGGCGCCATAAAAGCGCCGCGCGCCCCGGCTTCAACCGCCATATTACAAATGGTCATGCGCCCTTCCACGCTCAGCGCGTCAATCGCGCTGCCGCAAAACTCAATGGCAAAACCTGTCGCGCCATCTGCGCCTATTTCGGCGATAAGCAGCATCACAATGTCTTTCGCCGTCGCGGCAAACGGCAGCTCACCGTTCACCGTCACGCGCAGCGTTTTTAGCTTTTTGTAAGCCAGCGTCTGAGTCGCCAGCATATGTTCTATTTCTGAGGTGCCGATGCCGAATCCAAACGCGCCGAAGGCGCCGTAGGTTGTGGTATGGCTGTCGCCTGCGGCAATCACCATGCCCGGCAGGACGATCCCCTGCTCGTGCGCAACCACGTGCTCGATACCCTGCCGGGGGTCCATAACGTCAAACAGTTCGAGGCCAAAATCACGGCTGTTGGACTCAAAGTAGCGAACCTGAAGCTCACCGCCAGGGTCAGTCATCTCTGGCGTGCGCTCGGGCCGTGTCGGGTTAACGTGGTCGACGTTGAGCAGAATACTCTTTGGCTGCCAGACCTGACGATTAGCGTCACGCAGGCCGCTAAAGGCCTGTGGGCTGGTGTATTCATTGAGGATAGAGCGGTCGATATACAGCAGGACATTGCCCTGATCGTCCAGAGGGCGGATGACGTGGGTATCGATGATTTTATCGTACAGCGTTTTAGGCTTCATTACGGGTCACCTTGCTTCTCTACAGCAAAAAATAACGGCGTGCGGGCACGCAGATAAAAAATGAACAATCAACGAAGGGATAGTAGCAATCGGGCGATTAAGCTGTCAGCAAAGGCATGGTGCACAATCGTAATAGGATAAAACACGAAATGTGTTCTATTTATTGTGATGATAAATAAGGATTTTGATCGTAAGCAAGGTTAGTCAGGGTCTGCTTTACTTAACGGCGTTAGAGATTGACTTGATATTGAATAGTAAGAAAATGCAAGTCATCTAACGATCGGCAAAAATCTGGAGCACATCATCGCCTCTTCACGCCGCTTTCTCTCTGTTATGAAGATTAAAAAGCCTGCTGCCATGCTTGCCGCCGCGCTGTTTCTTGCCAGCTGCGCCTCTAAACCGCCGGTTTCTCTGGTGACGCCCTTTCCATCGGGTAAGCCGAATGTCCCGCAGCCTGCGCAGAACAATCAGCCAATGCGTGGCGTCTGGCTGGCAACGGTTTCCCGGCTGGACTGGCCGCCGGTTTCTTCCGTTAACGGCAGTAGCGCATCGGGGCGCATTAACCAACAGCAGCAGGCCTTGAAAGACAAGCTGGATAAGCTGAAGTCGCTCGGGATTAACACCGTGTTCTTCCAGGTTAAACCTGACGGTACCGCCCTTTGGCATTCAAAAATATTGCCGTGGTCAGATATGCTGACGGGCAACATTGGCGAAGATCCCGGTTACGACCCGTTGCAGTTTATGCTCGACGAAGCGCACAAACGCGGCATGAAGGTGCACGCATGGTTTAACCCCTACCGCGTTTCCACGAACACCACGCCCGGCACTGTTGCAGCATTGAACCGCACGCTTTCTCTCCAGCCCGCCAGCGTCTTTGTGCTGCACCGTGACTGGATAAGAACCTCTGGCGACCGCTTCGTACTCGACCCCGGTATTCCGGAAGTCCGTGACTGGATAACCAGCATCGTCGCCGAAGTCGTTTCAACGTATGCCATCGACGGCGTGCAGTTTGATGATTACTTCTATACCGAATCCCCGGGCTCCACGCTTAACGATAATCAAACCTACAGAACTTACGGCCAGGGCTACGCGTCGAAAGCCGACTGGCGGCGGCATAATACCCAACTGCTGATTGAGCAGGTTTCCCGCACTATCAGGCAGCTAAAACCCGGCGTTGAGTTTGGCGTCAGCCCCGCTGGCGTATGGCGCAATATTTCCCACGATCCCGCCGGGTCGCAGACTCGCGGCGCGGCGGCCTATGACGAGTCGTTTGCGGATACACGGCTTTGGGTACAAAAAGGCCTGCTGGACTATATCGCCCCGCAGATCTACTGGCCCTTCTCGCGCAGCGCTGCACGCTATGACGTGCTGGCGAAATGGTGGGCGGACGTCGTGAAGCCGACCCATACGCGCCTCTATATTGGCATTGCGCTGTACAAAGTCGGGGAACCTTCAAAGAATGAGCCTGACTGGACGGTTAACGGCGGCGTTCCAGAGCTGAAAAAGCAGCTCGATTTGAACGAATCCCTGCCGCACATTAACGGCACAATCCTGTTCAGGGAAAACTACCTGAACCAGCCACAGACCCGGCAGGCGGTGAATTACATCAAGGAGCGTTGGGGGGAATGATTGGCTAAAAAAAGCCGGATCGCCCGTCCCTGGGCAGATCCGGGGGCTGTGTCAGTGACCAGCCAGGTCGTCATACAAGTTGCGCAGCCGGGTGCGCAGATACAGAACGGCTTTGTGTTTGCGGGAGAGCAGCGCCTGCACGGTGTCGCCGCTCTCGCCAGCAAGGTCTTTTACGCTATAGTCTTGCAGCTCGGTTTTGATAAATACGTCCCGCTGAGCCGGAGGCAGCTCGGACAGCGCCGTTTCCAGCTCTTCCCATAGCAACTGCTTCAGGTATTCGTCCTCCGGCGTTTGCGGAGTGCCAAAAAGCGTTTCGGCCAGCTCATCTTCCGGATAATCATCCTCGTCTTCGCCACCGAACCAGCCTGCCAGAGGCAGCTCGCGCTTTTTCCTCGCCCGGTCGGTCATTTCGTTGCGGGCGGCGCGGAACAGCCAGGCGGCGACGTTCTCCACCGGCTGCTCCACTTTCATCAGCTGGTAGCTGACCTCCTGCAGGATATCGTCGGCATCTTCACGCCTCGCCGTTCGCCCGCGAATAAAAGCTTTAAGTCGGGTCCGGCAGCCGTTCAGCGCTGTCACCAGCAGAGATTCCCCTGCCATTCCGGCTTTCATCGGCGTCACTCAGCGTCCGGTTTTTTGGCGCTGTTTTCTTCCGGCGATGGCTGCTGCGGACGTGGATCCATTCTTTCATCCCCGCGAGCATGCCAGCCGCAGCGGTCACGATGGCCAAAACCAAACTTCTCGCGGCGATGTTGCATGAACTCTTCGCGCTGCTCCGGCGTCATTTGCATCCAGCGTTCGTGCATGCGGCGACGGGCTTTACCAAACATGCCGGGACGGAAGCCCAGGCCACCGAACAGGATCCGGCATAGCGCCAGCAGGCCTAAAGATTGCCAAAAACCGATGGCCTTAACGCCCAGCAGCCCCGGTAACACCGCATTCCATAGCGTCATTACGACCAGGCCGAGCACAACAAAAAGCGCCACGCACAGCAAAATTGGTTTGCCCATTCTGTGGCCACAGAATCCGCGGCGATGATGGTCATGTCGGTGCATATCAAAATCTCTCATTATGTTTACCTCGTTACGGTTACAGATAATCACTGGTGATGAGGTAGACGAATCAGCGTGAGAAATATTGCTAAAAAAAATGAAAAATCCTCAAATTTTTTCCTCACGCCACAGATGAAGGGCCATAACGTACTCTTCGGCCTTTGCTTTCAGGCCCACGGGCTCAAGCTTATCGGCAGTGTAGACCACAAACGGTGAACGCCAGATGAGACCACAGCGATGTGCGGTGGCACGAAGTGGAGCCAGCAGTGATTCAATGGTAAAGAGATTGCGCCCATCGGGCCGGTAAGACTCTTCAACGTTGCCTGCGGTCACCGCCACAAACAGCGGCGTCCCTTCCAGCTTTTGCCCTTCCTCTTCGTAATTCAGGTAGAACATTCTGGTCAGTACCGCGTCCTGCCACTGGCGCATAATCGCGGGCATGGAGTACCAGTGAATCGGGAATTGCAGCACAATGCGGTCGGCACTCAGCAGCCTTGCGGCTTCACGCTCGCCGTCGCGGTAAATGTCGATGCCTTCAGGATACAGTGCCTGGATATCGACCACTTCAACGTTATCCAGGTTTGCCGCCTCCTTCCCCAGCGCGGCGTTGGCGTTTGAGCGGGACAGGTCCGGGTGGAACAGCAGGATCAGGGTTTTGTGCATGATGTCGTCTCCTTGGATTGATGAGACGAGAATGGCGAGGCCTGAGAAATTACTCCAACAGATAATAGAGATAATCTATTATCTATAACATGAATTTAAGAACGTTGGATCTCAACCTCCTGGTCGTGCTGGACGCCCTGCTCGACGAAGCGCACGTCACCCGCGCTGCGGACAGGCTGTGCCTGTCGCAGTCGGCCACTTCTGCCGCGCTTGCCCGCTGCCGCGACCTTTTCCACGATGAGCTTCTCGAACGTGGGCGAGGAACCATGAGGCTAACGCCTTTGGCCCAGTCCCTGCGCGCGCCGCTGAAATCTGTCCTGGGCGGCATCACCGAGCTTATCGACCCTCCGGCGATTCCACTGCACCAAATTAGCCAGAAGCTGCGGATCACCATGGCGGATTATCCGGCGCTATTCGTGCTGGTGCCGCTGATGCAAAAGCTACAGCTGTCGGCCCCGGGCATTGATCCTGTCGTGCAGGCGTGGAGCGGCGCTGAGCAGGCGGAAATCGCGCTGCTGAACGGCACGACGGACATCGCCATTTCCGTTTTTCCCCAGCCCGCAGCGGACATCCACAGCGAGCTGCTGATGAATGAGCATTATGTAGTGGCGATGCGGGAAGGCCATCCGGCGGCAGAAGAGTTTGACCTCCATCGTTGGCTGGCATTTCCACATGTCATTACCTCCGGCAAAGGTGAAAGCGTAACGCCCGTTGATGCTGAACTTGCCAGGCATGGGTTAAGCCGCCGGGTCGGCCTGGTATTGCCTAATTTCCAGATGGTGCCGCAGCTGCTGGCCGCATCAGATCTGCTGGCGCTGCTGCCCTCCCGCGTAATGCCCTTCACTCAGGGGCTTGTTGCCTTCCCCTCACCGCTAAAACTGGCAGGGTTTTCGCTGCACCTGGCCTGGCACAAGCGCCGTAGCCAGGATATCGCCCTGCAGCATGTCGCCGCTATCCTGATGGCGCTGTTAAAATAGGGGGTACTCTACAGCCCCGCCTCGCGCACCAGCGTTCGCAGTAATTCAGCTGGCCGCGCGGCCGGAGATAGCATGAGTCATGTCCGCGCCGGGTGGAGACGCCCGCCATGGGGGCCTGTATGATGGAAGAGATTGATGGCTTAACATCTTATTTGAAGATGTTAAGATCAAGATTATTGTCATATTGAGAATTAAAAATATGAACCACACCACACTGCAGATGTTCAAAATCGTCGCCGAAGAGCAAAGCGTGACCAAAGCGGCGAAAAAGCTTGGCCGCGTGCAGTCGAACATCACCACCCGCATTCAGCAGCTGGAAGAAGAGCTTGGCGTGGCCCTGTTCATGCGCGACAGCAAAAAAATGACGCTTTCGCCGGAGGGGGTAAGCTTCCTCTCCTATGCCCAAAAAATTCTTAGCCTGGCCGAAGAAGCCAGGCAGGCGCTGCACCCGGGTAAGCCCGCTGGCGTACTGAAAATCGGTTCAATGGAGGCGACGGCCGCTAGCCGCCTGATGCCGGTCTTTCAGCAGTTTCACGGTCAGTGTCCGGAGGTCAGTCTGAGCTTAAAGACCTTGTCGACACAGCAGCTGCTGGAGCGCGTTCGCAATGCCTCGCTGGACTGTGCCCTGGTGAGCCTGCTGCCTGACGCGGAAGGCATTATCGAATGCCCTCCGGATCTCGAATTCGTTAACGTTTTTAACGAAAGCCTGGTTTTGCTCACGCCAGCTTCCGTCAGCCACGACGAAGTTCGTCTTGCCGCTTTCCCTAAAGGCTGTTCTTACCGTGCACGCGGCGAAGCTTTGCTCAACACCCAGGCCGTCGTTGAGGTGCAGGACGTCAGTTCTTACCATTCGATGGTCGCCAACCTTGCCGCCGGGCGCTGCAGCTGCGTGCTGCCGGAAAGCGTGGCCGCAACCCTTGTCCTGCCGCAGGACACCCGGCAGCAGTTTGTAACGCAGGCCCTCACCCAGCTGGTCTGGCGTAAGGGTTACAGCTCCCCCGCGCTGGAGGCAATGAAGCAGGTACTTGCCTCAGCCAGTAACCTTTGAACGCCCTGCCATCACCAGCCCACCGGCCAGCAGCAGCGCGCTGGTGGCCGCCATCAGCGATCCGCTAAAACTGCCGGTAATACCGTAAAGTTCCCCGGCGACCAGCGGGCCAATAATCTGCCCGATGCCATAAATAGCGGTCATTGCCGCAATCATATTGAAGCGGACAAGGTGTGCCAGCCTTTTGGCTTCCGGCAAAGCAATGGTGACCGTGCCGGTAAAGGTAAAGCCCACCAGCAGAGCGCTCAACAGGCAAAACAGCAGCGACTGGCTAAAAGCCGGAAGTACCACGCCAGCGGCCTGCACCAGAAGATTCGCGGTAAACGCGCGGCGATAGCCGTACTTCTGCACGACCTTGTGCCAGACAAAACAGGACGGCACGGCGGCCAGGCCAAAGATAGCCCAAAGCTGCACCGGATCCAGCGAGCTAAGCTGTCCGGAGAGAAAAAGCGGCAAATAGGTGGCGGTAATGATGTAGCCAAATCCGGCCAGGCCGTAAATAGCCAGCAGCCGCCAGGCGTCTCTCACTGGCCCTTTGACTTGCTCAATCTGGCCCACCGCCTGGGGCTGGTAGTCCACCAGGTAATCCGGCGGGCTGAGCAACAGCCGAAACACCAGCATAAAAAGCAGCAGCGCGGTAATGCCGCACATCAGCCAAATCTGTTGGCTGGAATAGCCGTACGCCTTGCCGAGCGCGATAAATTCGGCGGACAAAAAGATCCCCAGCCCTACGCCGGAATAGAGTACCGGCGCGCCGTGGTGGTGTTTCATGTGCTGCAGGAGCCACAGCGAAGCAGCAATAAGCGACACCGCGCTTAACAGCCCGGCAAAGCCGCGCACCGCCACAACCGCCCACGGCGATCTCGTCCATGCCAGCAGAAGCAGGCAGCCAATCGTTAACCCCACGGAGACCATGTTTAATCGCCGGGCATCGCCAGGCTTCGCCTTTGCCAGCAGCAGCGCCCCTAAAAGATAACCTGCGTAATTAGCCGAGGCGGCCAGGTTCCCCTGGTGCAGCGACAGCAGCCCTTCTTTCAGCATCACCGGCAGGATCCCGGTATAGGAAAAACGCCCGTAGCCCATGCCGATAGCCAGCACGACCGCGCCCGCAAGCGCCAGCAGCAGCGCGCGTATTTCTGGCCTGAAATGCATTGTCATGACGCCTCACCTTTAAATCTCATAATGGAAATGTTTTTTTGTTTAAATCTTATTTTGAGATTAATGGTGATGAAGATGACAGGCAAGCGACTTCTTTGCCGACTGAGATTTGTCGTTGATTAACCAGAAGTGCGCATGTCGGCCTCTATGCGCTGAATCCAGCCTTTGGCCGTTTGGCTCTGCGCCAGTAGCAGCGCGGCCTGTAACGCCAGGCTGTACTCCAGAACATGTTCTGGCCTGTCGGAATAGCGGATTTGCGCCTGCACACGCATCAGCTCGGGCAGGTTCCAAAGCGACTGGTTCACGTCGAGCACGGACAGGCGTTCGCTGAGAAGCGTATCCGCCGCCTCCCGCTGACCTTTCTGCGCCAAAGCAGCGGCAAAATCAGAGAGAAAAATCGAATAAGCCGGATCAAAGCCATTGGCACGTAAGGTGGCGAGCATCGCGTGAATTTGTGGCGGGAGAATAGCTTCTGGCTGCCTGCGTAACCTGCCCCAGAACGTAAACGCCGAGGCATAAAGCCGCCAGAATCCCAGGCCATGCTCAACGGCAATTGTCTCGATCTGCGAGGCAATCAGCAGCACCTGGTCTATATCGCCGGTTAAGGCCGCCAGCGTGCAGCTGCCTTCCGCGAGCGCGGCACACAGCGAGCAGGCATGATCGAGCTCCCTTGCTTCCTCCACCGCCAATTGCGCCGCTCTTCTGGCTTTGGCGATGTCGCCGGTCACCCACAGCGTGCGGACCAGGAAAGCCCAGCCAGCCACGCGCTGATCCAGTCCAAAACGGAATGGCGCTCTCTGGCTGTCATCATCCACGGCGCGATCCAGCAATGCCTGAATTTCGCCGATCGCAGCCTGCTGATCGCCGGAAAAATGCAGCGCGGTACCCACCAGACGCCGGGCGGTCAATAAAGCGCCATAGTCACCGATTTCGGCGGCAAGCGCGGCCATTTTTTTGCCGTTGTTCCCGGCCTGCTGATAGCGGCCGCTGCGCAGGTGATACAGCCACAGTCCGTATTCTGCCTGCAGCTGTATTTCTCGGTCCCCGAGCGTGCCGGCAAGCTCTCCGGCCCGCCGCCAGGCCTGGCCGTTTTCCTCAACCGGCCCCTGCGCCCAGCCCAGGGCAGAACCTAAAGCCGCCTGCATCAGCATCTCTTCACGCTGCGTGGCGTGCCCGTTTTGCGGATTGTTAATGGCCGCGGTGATACGCTGGCGGCATTCGCCGTGCAGCGAAAGCTGGATCCAAAAAGGCGTGGCGTTAGCGAGAATACTGCGGCCAAGCGGCGCGTTTTGACCTGCGCCAAAACACCAGTCAGCCGCGGCACGAAGATCGTCAATCAAATAACCATACTGACGACGCCAGTGCGGGCTGGATGCTTCCGTCCAGGCTTCCGTTGCCTGCACCATGTTGTCTGCGGTCAGATGCGCATGCCTGAGAGAAAGCTGCTCGCTATCGCCCGCCAACAGCCCGCGAGCGTATGTGCGAACAATCGTGAGATAGCGATACCTTGCCGGTCTGGCACCCGCTTGAAATACCAGCAGTGATTTCGCGACCATTTTCGCTACAACGTCACTGGTGTGCTCCTGGTTTAACAGCCCTTTCGCTGCCGCGAGGTCGAACTCGCCGGGAAAAATAGCCAAAGCCTGAAAGACTCGCTGCTCGTCTGCCGTCAGCAGCCGGTAACTCCAGTCCAGCGCGTCGGCTAACGTTCTGTGGCGTGAGGTCCTGGCAAGACTGGGAGCGTCAGGCAGCGATTCTCGCCCCGCAAGGTCGGCCAGCACCGCTTCCGGCCCCAGGCTGGCAACCCTGGCGGCCACAATCTCCAGCGCCAGCGGGACCGCATCAAGCAGCCGGCAAAGCGCCGCTACGGGCCGCACGTTTTCTTCCGTCAGGCGAAACTGGTAATCCGCCGCCTGAATGCGCTGGACGAGAAACTCAACCGCGCTGTAACTTTGTGCCTCGCTGACGTTCACCTGCGCAGACGGTAGAGCCAGCGGCCCAATGCGATACACCTGTTCGCCCTCAATGCCCAGCGGAGTCTGACTGGTTAGCAAAACGCTGAGCAATTCATTCGCCTGCAGCAGGCGTTCAATTTCCTGCGCACAGGCGGTTGCCAGATGCTCACAGTTATCGATAACAAGCAGCGCCGGGTGAGAATGCTGTCTCCCCGCTCCGCGAATGCCGGCTACTGCCGCGCGCAGGACCGGAACCGGATCTGAGCCGCCGTTCAGGCTGGATAAATCAGCAAAAAATATGCCGTCTGGATAAAGCCCGGCGGCTTCGCGCACAACCTCCAGCAGCAGCCTGGTTTTGCCAATACCGGCGGGCCCGGCCAGAGTACAAAGAGTATTTTCGAGCAGCAGTTTTCTTATCTCACCCAGCTCTCTTTCGCGGCCAATCAGCGGCGAACGTGGGCGAGGCAGACTGGTTGATGTGGGGCTGACCGGCAATGATGAAGTAGCCGCCTGCAGCTTATTGACCGCGGCGGTAAAGCAGTAACCGCGCCCAAAAACGGTCGTTATCAGATTGCGGTCAGCGCCGAAAATTTTGCGCAACGCGGAAATTTGCGCCTGCAGGTTGTTTTCTTCAACGATCTCTTTTGGCCAGACGGTTTCCAGCAGCGTCTCTTTCGCCACCACCTGCCCGGCCTCGCTGACCAGCAGCTTTAACACCGCCATCGCCCGCTCGCCCGGCTCAAGGCGAACGCCGTCCCTCAGCAGCAGGCCAAGGTCAGGAAACAGCTGGTAGCGGCCAAAGACCACCATATCGTCATCTCTTTCCGGGCGGGTTTGGGCGTTGTCGACAGGCATCGGTGCGGTCGCTTTCAGGTAATTTCAGAAGTCTGAAATTCTAGGGCAAAGATTGCTGGTGGACAATCGTTCAGCATCAGGGTTCGTCATCACCTGTGAGAAATAATCATGTCGGATAACCCGCTCGACGTTACCCTTAAACGCCTGCCCGAGGCCGAAGAACACTCGCCTTTAACGTCCACTCTGCTGCTGATCATGGCGCTGGCCTGCGGCGTTTTTGTCGCCAACGTTTACTACAACCAGCCGCTGCTGGAGCTGCTGCAACAGGCTTTTCCCCGGCAGTTAGCCCTGGTGAGCCTCGCGCCCACGGCAACCCAGCTGGGTTTTGCCTGTGGGCTGTTTTTACTCGTTCCCCTTGGCGACAAAATTAACCGCCGGACGCTTATCCTTTGCCAGTCGGCGGGGCTTGCGGTGGCGCTGGCCTGCCTGGCATTAGCGCCCAACGTCGTGACCATTATTATTGCATCTGCGGCGGTAGGCGTGACGGGCTCCGTGGCGCAGCAGATTGTGCCGTTTGCCGCCGAACTCGCCAAACCGGAACGCCGTGGGCAGGTGGTCGGCACGGTGATGAGCGGCGTGCTCTGCGGCATTCTGCTGGGCCGGGCCGTCGGCGGTTTTAGCGGCGAGCACTGGGGATGGCGAGCCACCTTCTGGCTGGGCTGTGTGGCTACCGCCTGCGGCTGGCTCATGCTGTTCTTCACCCTGCCGCACCATACGCCGCGCAACAAGCAGACCTATATGAGCCTGATGCGATCGCTGGTTTCGCTATGGCGCGAAGAACCTTTGCTACGCCGGGCAACGTGGATTCAGGCCGCCCTGTTCGGATCGTTTATCGGCCTGTGGACGATTCTGGCGCTGCAGCTGCACGCCGCGTTCCACCTCGGCGCAGACGTTGCCGGCATGATGGGCATTGTCGGTGCCGTCGGGATCCTGATTGCGCCGCTCGCCGGGCGAATTGCCGACCGCCGGGGACCTTATGCGGTGATCGGACTTGGCGCGCTGGTGATGGTTATTTCGTTTGCGGTGCTTGGCCTGTGGACGTCGCTAACCGGGCTGGTGATCGGCATTATCCTGATGGATCTCGGCGAACAGTCGGCGCTTATTTCCAATCAGCACGTGATTTATGCCCTGCGTCCGGAAGCCCGGAGCCGCATTAATACCGTGTTTATGAGCGGGATGTTTATCGGCGGGGCGCTGGGCTCATGGGGAGCAAGCCTGGTATGGCGACTGGGAGGCTGGGAAATGGCCTCGCTGCTGGGCGGCCTATTGAGCCTCGCCGGGCTGCTTATCCATATGATTGGGCGAAGAAAGCGCGGCTGATGTGAAAGGCGGCGGCACGCCAGAACGGCCGCCGCAGATTTCAAAGGGCGCTATTGAATCAACACGCCCTGCACCAGGTTAGCTTTTACCACGGTCACCTGTGGAATTTTCAGCGCTTCCATGTAGCCCTGAACCAGCAGCAGGTTGCTGACGTCCGTAGCTCGGTAATCACCGCGCAGCTCTGAGTCCCCTTTCCACACCTGGCCGGCGGAGGCTTTTTGCAGATCGGCGAGGGTGTAAACTTTTTCGTTCAACTGCTTGCTGACGGAGAAATCATGCACCCCGCCAATGCCCACAACGGTACGCTTTGCCAGCGCCTGTTTCATCTCCGGGCTGACGTGGGTTGTGGCATAGAAGCGAACAAAACGCAGCACGCCGTCGCGCAGAGAACCAATCGGATTTGGCGAACTGACCTCATGCAGGTCTTTGTTTTTCACCACGTCGATGATGTAGTTCTTCAGCGTGACGGAAGCCAACTTGCCCTGGTAAATCTCCGGCTGCCATTTGTCGTGCTTTTGCAGCCAGGTGGTCATCTGCATCGACCCGCCGCCGATGTCCCAGACCACCATCTGGTCGTCTGCCAGCGGCACCGGCATCGAGGCTTTGGCGGACAGGAAGCCCAGCTCGGCTTCCTGCGCCTGGGAGATAATTTTTAAGTTAACCCGCACGGAGCGGTTAAACGCATCGATAACCTGCTGTGCGTTAGAGGCGCTGCGGAAAACAGCGGTCGCAACGCCGTTAAAACGTGTTGGATGATAGCGAGCGGCTTCCGCCGTCAGCTCCTGCAGCGCAGCCTGGCCCTGCCGCTGTATCGCCGGGCTGAGGGTGTTGTCCGCAGATTTGGACAGATCTTCGTTAAAAGCGATTGGGCGCTGATCCTCGAACAGCACTTTGTTGATGCGCTGTTTGCAGGTATCCACTTTGGCGACCACCAGCTTGGTGGTGCCGGAGCCCATGTCGATGCCCGCGCGAGTCTCTTCACAGCCAGCGGCATGGGCCGCAAAGCTCACGCCGGGTAAGGCCGCCACCACCATCAGGGGAAAAAAATTGCGTCGAAATATTTTTGTCATATTGAGTATCCAGTGTCGATCCATTAAAAAGCTATTGATAACGTAGCTTTAATATTCGGTAAAACACTTTTTAATAATACCTGCTGATTTTGTTAGAAAAAGCCGCTGCATTGTTCAGTACAGGGGCCGGCAGGTATCAATGGCGTTAATGATAAGCAAGGGTAAGGATAAAAAGATGAAGAAAAGTATATTGAGTGGCGCGATGGCGCTGGTGCTGGTCAGCCTGACGGGCTGTGCAAATCAGCAGCAGGCGGCCGATCAAAAACTGGCCAGCCAGACGGTGATGGCGGTTGACTGGTTCCAGCAGTCCGGCGAATACCGTGCGCTGGCGTATCAGTCGTTTAACAGCGCTCGCCTGGCCTGGGATCGGTCAGCCAAACAGGGTAACGCTAAGCGCGCGGTGATTGTCGATCTGGATGAAACCATGCTGGACAACAGCGCCTACAGCGCATGGCAGGCGAAAAATAACAAAGCGTTTGACGACAAAACCTGGTCCCAGTGGACTCAGGCTCGCCAGGCGCTGGCCGTCCCCGGCGCGGTGGATTTTGCCAACTATGTTAACAGCCACGGTGGCACCATGTTCTATGTGTCAAACCGCGACAGCAAAGACTTTGACGCGACCGTCGCCAACATGAAAACGTTGGGCTTTACCGGCGTGAGCGACAAAACCGTGCGCCTGAAAACCGACAGCTCCAACAAGCAGGCTCGCTTTGATGCGATCAAGGCCGAAGGTTATGACGTGGTGATGTACATCGGCGACAACCTGAATGACTTTGGCAAAGCGACTTACCATAAAGATCAGGCGCAGCGTCAGCAGTTTGCCAGTGACAACCGCAGCAAGTTCGGCACCCAGTTCATCGTGCTGCCTAACCCAATGTACGGCGACTGGGAAGGTGCCTTAGCGCCAAACTACTTCAAGTTGAACACGGCCCAGCAGGCAGAAGCGCGTGAAAATGCGCTGCGTGGCTGGTCCGGGAAATAAGCTGTCTCGCCCCACCCTTGCGGTGGGGTTTTTATGCCGTCATGCTGGACTGAAGCTATCTCTAAGCCAGCGATGGGCGGCATCATCATCAGTACAACACTGCCTCGACGAGAGAGCCCTCCTTTAAGCCGAAAATCCTGGGAAGACCTCAAGGCTCCCCTTGGAAAGTGACATATAAGAGATTAAGTGCATTCCTTTTTTATCTATAACCTAATAGGTCAGACGCTTGGTTTTAGATATTATCTTTCATATCCGTATAAATTAATCCTGCCCGAGAGATACTCACCTAAATATACTTCGCTGATTTTATTAAAGCCTTGCTTGATAACTTCATTTTCTAACCAGTCATTGTCCTTGTTAAGGATTTCGAGCAGATCATGATTAGCTAAACCATCAACTATAATTGGATAGCGTATATTTTCATCACCACTTTGTATAATGGTTAATTGCCCATTCTGTTCGAGAACTACGCGCTTCAATTGTTCTATTTCATAAATGCCATTCGCCCTTAACTTGAACATCAAATCATTTGCAGAAACACCATTGCGTAAACACTCCTTAACATTGACACTGCCATTATGTACCAGGGTGATAGGCTTGCCATCAATAATCCTTTTAACTAGACGATTGTTCTCTTTTAAAAATTTAAGGACAAAAACGAGGAAGGTCCATATAATTAACACCAAAACAAACTGTAGTACTGTTATCGATTCATTATAAATTACGCCACCGATAATCCCCCCGAGCACATAGTTCTGAACCTGGTCCATTGCGGATGAAGGAGCCAGATTACCCTTCCCCATGAGATTTATTTGAATAATCAGGCACAGTATCCCCAGACCCAATTTTATCATGATTGGCGTATAAATTATCATTTCTGTTCCTCAGTTTTTTATGATTTCTATGCCTGGGTTTACTAACGACACCTCAACTAAACTATATGTTTTTTGATCCGGACTTAAATTAACGCGATAGTAAAGATCATTAATTTTAACGATAATGCCATCCGAGAGCTGTACTGAATTTGAAAATATAGAATCCATACCCACTTCTTTTTCTTTTGATAACAATTTAACAAAGCTCACCATTTGTGATGATTGAGAGTGTATATTTTGACTATCAGTATAATCTGCATACTGAACACCAGAAATGAACAGTAAAAATAAAAATACGATTATTGTTAGGTCTCGATATTTAGTTTGTAAGCGATGACGCATGTAGAGGCTAAAAAAAACGATCAGGATAAATAAAGCACTAAATATAATGATGTATTTTAAATAATCATTAATATTAGACTGCGTTTGTAGATAGTCGATGCCATAAAATCTCATATAGTTATAATCCCTAAACACTTAAGACCCCGTTTTTATTATAGTAACACATTGCCATTTCCCGCTCTAACGACCACGATCCTGACTTTCTCCTCCCTTCCAACTCACCACTATCTCCCTTGCTGCTTTCCATGTTGAAAACTACTTGATCAACATTTAGTCCAGATATAGATTATTTGTCTAAATCTGAACGCAATTGAGAGGACACATGGCTCCGGATATCACGCTGCGCAATATCGAAAACGTGCCTGCTCCCGTGGGGCACTATTCGCACACCACTACCGCAGGCGGATTGGTGTTTATTTCCGGGCAGCTACCCGTTGCCGTTGACGGCAGCCCACGCTGCGATGCGCCTTTTGAGGAGCAGGCCCGGCTGGTGCTGCAAAACATAGAGTCCTGCCTCGGCTGCGCGGGCGTAACAAAGCAGCACCTTGTTTCCGTGCGGGTGTACATCACGGATATCAATCTCTGGCCGCTATTTAACAAAATCTACGCGGAGTGGATTGGCGAGCATCGCCCTTCCCGCGCGGTAGCCGGCGTTTCACAGCTCCATTACGGCGCAGCGCTTGAAGTTGAAGCCGTGGCGCTCTCTGAATAAGACAACCGATTGAAGGAGGCATAATGAGTGAACTAGTTCTTCCCGTTTATGACGATGTGGTGGCCGCAGCTCAGCGTATTAAAGACCATGCCAACCGCACGCCGGTGATGACTTCCCGCACCGTGAATGAAGAGTTTGGCGCAGAAGTCTTTTTCAAATGTGAAAATTACCAGCGCATGGGTGCGTTTAAATTTCGTGGCGCAATGAACGCCCTCGCCCAGTTCACGCCCGCGCAGAAAGAAGCTGGCGTGGTGGCCTTCTCCTCCGGGAACCACGCCCAGGCGATTGCGCTGGCAGCAAGGCTGTTGGGTATTCCGGCCACTATCGTGATGCCGGAAGATGCCCCGGCGGCCAAAATAGCCGCGACGCGGGAATACGGCGGGAAAGTCATTCTCTATAACCGCTACACCGAAGACCGCCAGCAGATCGGTAACGATCTGGCTGAGAAATATGGCCTGACCCTGATCCCTCCTTACGATCATCCACAGTGATTGCGGGCCAGGGTACGGCGGCAAAAGAGCTGTTTGACGAGGTCGGCGAACTGGACGCGCTGTTTGTCTGCCTGGGGGGCGGTGGCTTAATTTCCGGCTGCTCGCTGGCGGCACGCAGGCTTTCGCCCCACTGTAAGGTTTATGGCGTTGAGCCGGAGGCGGGGAATGACGCGCAACAGTCCTTCCGACGCGGTAAGATTGTGCGCATCGATACGCCAAAAACGATAGCAGACGGCGCGCAGACCACCTTCCTCGGCGACTATACCTTCGAGATGATTCGCCAGAACGTGGACGATATCTTTACCGCCAGCGATGACGAACTGATCGACTCGATGAAGTTTTTCGCCGAGCGCATGAAAATGGTCGTCGAGCCGACGGGTTGCCTTGGTTTTGCTGCCGCACGCGGGATGAAAGAGAGCCTTCGCGGCAAGCGTGTGGGCATCATCCTTAGCGGCGGTAACGTCGACATCAGCCGCTACGGCGAGTTACTCGCCAGGGCCGCACAGCGTTAAACATCAGGAGAGAATAGCGTGACAAAACCAGCAGACAATACCCTGCTAGAGCAGCTCGACAATATTGCCCAGGGGATAAGCGAGACCTTCGCGCCGTTTTGTGAGGTGGTAGTGCATGACCTGCAACAGCCGCAACACTCTATTCTCTCCATACATAACAATCTGTCGGGCCGAAAAGTCGGCCAGGCCGCAACCGAAATGGGGCTGGCTCGCATTGCCTCCCCGGATTTTCCGGCAGTGGTTGCCAATTACGCCAACCAGTTTGCCGATGGTCGCCCGGTAAAAAGTACCTCCATCGGGCTGAAAGATGCCTCCGGGGAGTACGTCGCCGCGCTGTGCCTGAATCTGGATATGACCTTGTTCAGAGGGATGCAAAGCATGCTGTCGCGCTTCACTGAAACCCACGCGGGTCCGGTGGAAGAGCACATTGAACCCGTAGGTTCAGAGGCCATAAGGCTGAGAATCGACCAGTATGCTGCCGGGCTGGCGACGACGCCGCGCGCGCTGAAAACTTCGGAAAGAATTGAGCTGTTGCAGACGCTGAAAAAAGAAGGATTACTGGATATCCGTAAATCGATGGAAACCGTGGCGCAGCATCTGGGCATTTCGCGGGCGTCGGTTTATCTGTATGCAAAACAACAGCCGACCGTGGACGACACGGCGTAATTCAACCGCGATTTTTTTGCCAGGGCAGACAGATGGGTTCTTTGAAGTGGCTGATAGCGTCTTTACCCCAGGAACCAAAGCGCTCCGGAATGGCTCTCAAAAGCATCGCAGTTTCGGTGCTATTCCTCACCCTCAGCGGCTGCCGCTCTGCCCCTGACGCTTCTGCTTCATCAATGCGGCTGGATCGCCGACTCAACGAACAGGTTGTGATGCTGCCGGTCGAAACTGACGGGAAAATCGTTGAGCTCGAAACCACGCTCTACAAGCCTCCGGGCAACGGTCCTTTCCCTCTGCTGTTAATGAATCACGGCAAAAATCCCGGCAACGCCCGCACGCAGCCTCGTTCACGTCACCTTGAAATTGCCTCGGTATTTGTTCACCGCGGGTTTGTGGTTGCCATACCTATGCGGGAAGGCTTCGCGGCATCAGGCGGGCAGTATCCGCGCGACGGATGCGACGTTCGCCGCCACGCGTTTGACGAGGCCAAAGATTCTGCCGCCGCCCTCAGTGCGCTGGTAAAGTTGCCGTATGTCGATCGCACACGCATCGTGGTTGCCGGTCAGTCTGATGGCGGGCTGGTGACCATGGCCCTGAGTACCCGGCAAATTCCCGGCGTACTGGGCGTGATTAACTTTTCCGGCGGGCTACGCATGAAAACCTGCGCAGGCTGGCAGCAAAACTTGGTGAACGCCTACGACAGTATCGGGCAACGGGCGCGTTACCCGTCGCTTTGGTTCTACGGCGATAACGATGAACTTTGGCCGCAGCCGCTGCCGCAGCAGATGTTCAGCGCCTACACAAGCCAGGCCTCCGGGGCTGCAAACCGAGCCCGAATGGTTGATATCGGTACCTTCGGGAAAAACTCCCATGACTTTGCCGACAGCAAGGCCGGCGTCAGACTGTGGTACCCGCAGATGAAAACGTTCGTTCACTCGCTGGGCCTGCCGTTTGAACCTATTTAGCCGGTACTCAGTGCCTGGCCAGCCAGGCACTAACCCACCGCAGGAAACCTCGAGCTATAAATCTCTTTCAGCCAGTCGATAAACACGCGTACTCGCGGAGAAAGCTGCCGGTTTTGGGTATACACCGCAGAAACAGCGATGGCCGGACTTTGCCAGTCGCTCATCACTTCAACCAGCCGACCTGCAGTCAGCGCCTGTTCGACGTGGTAACGCGGGATCTGAACCAGGCCGCAGCCCCGCAGGGCGCAGATAACATAATTTTCCGCTTCGTTGACCGTCACCCAGCCTTTGGGCGAGAAGGCTCGCCGCTCGTTATCGATGATGAATTCGAAGGGATAATTCAGGCCGCCCGTGGTCGAGAAGAAGTTTACACACTGGTGATGCTCGAGATCGTCCGGATGCTCAGGTACACCAAATGACGCCAGATAATCCGGGCTGGCGCACACAATTTGCGGCAAATCCGCCAGGTGGCGCGCAACCAGCGAAGAATCCTGCAGCTTACCGGCTCGCACCACGCAGTCGATCCCCTCACGAACCAGATCAACCAGCCTGTCGCCGCTGCTGATAATCAGCTCGATGTCCGGGTAACGGCGATGAAACTCATCCAGCAGCGGAAGAACTATCTGTGACGCATGCGTTCCCTGCAGGTCGATGCGCAAAATTCCACGAGGCCTGGTGACCACCGGTCGCAGCGCGGCCTCTGCATCATTCAGCTCTGCCAGAATATATACGCAGCGCTGGTAATACGCTTTGCCGTCCTGGGAAGCTCGCACGTGGCGGGTAGTCCGTTCCAGCAGGCGGCAGCCAAGCTGGCTCTCCAGCTCTTTAATCGCATTGCTTGCCGTGGCTCTCGGGATGCCAAGCTGGTCTGCGGCCTGGCTGAAACTGCCCAGCTCAACAATGCGGGTGAACAGCTGCAACGTATCGAATTTATCCATCTATTATTAACCAAAACGAAATTATCTAATCAAATTAGCACCATTTATCCCGAATTCAAAAACATTAACAATGCACCCACGCCCACTCGGGGCGACCCACTCACAGCATCTGGAGAACAACATGACAACTGCAAAGAAAACTGCCCTGGTGACCGGCGCTTCCCGTGGGATTGGCCGGGCTATTGCCGAAAGACTGGCTCGCGACGGCTTCACCGTCATCGTCAACTATGCCGGTAACAAAGCCAGCGCCGATGAAACGGTGCAGGCGATTAAGGCCAGCGGCGGTGAAGCCGTGGCGATCCAGGCCGATGTCTCATCCGAAAGCGATGTCGCTCGCCTGTTTGCCGAAGCGAAAGCCGTTAATAACCAGCTCGATGTAGTGGTGCACAGCGCAGGGATTATGCCGATGGTGAAAATCACGCCAGCCGGCCTCGCTGAGTTTGACAAAGTCATCAACACAAACCTGCGCGGCGCGTTTATGGTGCTGGCTAATGCCGCCGAATCACTGAACGAAGGCGGCCGCATTATTGCCCTTTCAACCAGCGTTATCGCGAAATCCTTCCCGGCATACGGCCCTTACATTGCCTCTAAGGCCGGTGTTGAAGGCCTGGTTCACGTTCTCGCCAACGAGCTGCGCGGCCGCAATATTACCGTTAACGCCGTAGCGCCTGGGCCAACCGGCACGGATCTATTCCTGAACGGTAAAACCGAAGAGCAAATCCAGGCCATCGCCAACCTCGCCCCGCTCGGGCGCATCGGCACACCTGACGAAATTGCCAGCATTGTTGCCACGCTGGCTGGTCCGGACGGCAGCTGGGTGAATTCTCAGGTTATCCGCGTCAACGGCGGCTTTGCTTAAATTTCGCGGCAAACTGGAGAAAACCATGCAGCAAATCATTCTGATAACCGGGGCGTCCAGCGGCTTTGGGGCGTTATCCGCTCGCGCCCTCGCCCATGCCGGACATACCGTCTACGCCAGTATGCGGGACATCGCGGGCCGCAATGCCCCTCAGGTTGAAAGCCTTAAGGATTATGCGCGGCAGCACGAGGTCGATCTCCGTGCCGTTGAGCTTGACGTGCAGTCTCAGGATTCTGCGAATGCGGCCATCGCGCTGATTATTGCGGAACACGGCAGGCTCGACGTCGTGGTTCATAACGCCGGACATATGTCCTACGGCCCCGCTGAAGCCTTCCTGCCGGAGCAGTTCAGCCAGCTGTTTGACATTAACGTGCTGGGCACCCAGCGCGTTAACCGGGCGGCTCTGCCTTATTTGCGCCAGCAGAGAAAGGGCCTCGTGCTTTGGGTCGGCAGCAGCAGTACCAGGGGAGGCACGCCCCCCTATCTGGCCCCTTATTTTGCCGCCAAAGCCGCAATGGACGCCGTGGCCGTGAGCTATGCCGCCGAGCTAAGCCGCTGGGGTATTGAAAGCTCTATTCTGGTGCCGGGCGCCTTTACCAAAGGCACCAACCATTTCCTGCATTCCGGCAAGCCTGCGGATACCGAACGCGAACAGGCGTACACAAAACATGGCCCAACGGCCGGCCTGGAGGATGAAGCGCTGAAAGGCCTGGCGGCCTGCGAGCCGGAAGATGCAGACGTAGCAGACGTGGCCGCGGCGATGGTGGACATCGTGAATGCGCCGGACGGCAAACGCCCGTTCCGGGTGCACGTTGATCCCTCCGACGACGGCGCCGAAGTGGTGAACGCGGTGGCCGACCGCATCCGCAAAGAGTTTTTGCAACGTATTGGCTTAGGCGACCTGCTTACTCCCCGACGGTAAACCCCCGGCCTGCGGCTTATCTTGCATCTGGCAAAAGCTAGGCCGCAGGCCATTTCCTGGAGTGTTTGATGCGCACGTTTCTCTTTCTGTTGAGCGGATTTTTACTCGCCAGCGGGTGTTATCTGCTGATTCGACTTTTTACCCCGGACTACCCGCCAGCCCAGGCGATTATCGCCAGAGGCTTTGCGGTGCTGTGGTGCCTTATTACGGCGGTCAATATGCTGATCGGGGTTATTAAAGTGGGCTACGGCTGGGGTGAAGAGCTGACGATTTTCCTTATCATTTTCGCCCTGCCGGTGATTCCGCTGCTGTGGCTGGTCGAGCGTTAATCCTGGGGGTTACTCGTCAGACTCCTCGATACCTGCATCAATGCCAGAAAAGCCCGGCGGCTGTACGTTTCGCTGCTGCACAGCACTTCATACAAGTTGCCGTGAATTTGCTGTTGATGACCCGTTTCGTGGAAGCCATTTCGCAGGTAAAACGTTTTCCGTTTTATCTGCTGTTCGGCTAAGGGTAAAAAACCTCAAGCGGTTCTCTTTGACCTTCCGGGAAGGCGTGCTGATTAATGCTCTCAATCGCGTGAAAATGCTCAGTTTCCGGGGGTAGATCTTTAATACTTAGTGCCATAAAACCCGCTTTTACTCCGTGGCGGTATGCCATTGCCAGGCTGCTTTGAGCGAGGAACTGACGTTGCCGAATATAAGATGGCAACCGTAAACCAATTCATTCGGTATTGCGAAGTGCTTCAAGATCATTAGACATTATTGCAGTGAGGTATTTAGTAATCAGTTCTACAGGCCAATCCCACCACGCTAATTTTTCCAATTCGGATACTATTTCATCAGAAAATCGTTTCTTTATCACTTTTGCTGGATTCCCCCCCACGACTGTATAGGCAGACACATCAGTTGTGACGACTGATCGCGAGGAAATAATTGCGCCGTTACCAATTTTTACGCCAGGCATGATAAGTGCTTCATACCCTATCCACACATCGTTCCCGATAACCGTGTCGCCTTTGTAGGGCAGATCGCCGGATTGCGGCATAGCTTTTTCCCATCCATTTCCGAAGATGTAAAACGGGAAGGTAGAGAAGCCTGATAGTTTGTGGTTAGCGCCGTTCATGATGAACTGGACGCCTTTTGCGATAGCGCAAAACTTACCAATAACCAATTTATCGCCTATGAACGGGAAGTGATAGAGAACATTTCGTTCAAAATTCTCAGCCCCCTCAGGATCATCATAATAGGTGAAATCACCCACAATTATGTTTGGATTTGTCACTGTATTTTTAATGAAACAAACCTGAGGAAATCCTTCCATTGGATGTTTGTTCATTGGATTTGGTCCGTGCATATTTCCTCCGATTAGAATTTTACCGACATCAGATTATCACACACGACATACTCTTTCTTTTCAGTGAGGCATCTTCGGCGGCTAATGGCTTTAATAGCAAGCGTTCTGTATGGAGTTCTGGTATTTGCATATGCACATTTCCTTCCCAACGAAATATCTATTTCCGTTTTGCCTGATTTGCCTAAGAAGTTCAACCCACCAGCCCGCTGACAAAGTCCAGCAAGGCGCGGGTTTTCGCCGGAACGTGGTGCCGCGAGGGATAATAGGCGTAGAGCGGGAAGCGGTGATCTGACCACGCCGGGAAGAGTGGCACCAGGCGCCCCGAAGAAACGTATTCCTCGCTGCCGAGTTCAAAAATCTGCACCACGCCGAGCCCGGCCAGGCAGGTGCTGAATGCGGTTTCCGCATCGTTGACCGTCAGCATGCCTCTGGGCTGGATCATCAGCTTCTTTTTCCCCTGGTGAAACTCCCAGGCGAACGGTTTCCCCGTCAGCGGCTCGCGGAATAAAATGCAGCGGTGCGGCTCGTTCTGAAGCTCCTGAGGCGTTTTCGGGTGGCCAAAGCGCTGCAAATATTCGGGCGAGGCCATGGCAAAAACCCGCGTGTCGAACAGCTTTCTTGCTATCAGTGACGAAGACTGAGGGTGGCCAAAGCGCAGCGCCAGGTCAAAGCCGTCCGAGATAAGATCGCCCAGCTCATCACGGCTGCGAAGCTCAATTTCAAGATTCGGGTTTTCATCCATAAAGGTGCCGAGGCGCGGCCCCAAAACCTGGCTGGCAAACAGCGGGTCAACGTTAACCCTCAGCCTGCCCCGAATTTTTTGCCTGCCCCCTGCGGCCCCGCCGGTAACGTCGGCCAGGGCGGCAATCAGCGGCATTACCTGTTCGTAGAACTCACGCCCTTCATCGGTCAGCCTGACCGAACGCGTTGTTCTCTCAAATACGCGGATCCCAAGCCTTGTTTCAAGGCGGGCAATCGCCCTGCTCACGCCGGACTGCGACATATCCAGCATCTCTGCGGCAGCGCCAAAACTCAGGGTATCGACAACCGCCGCCATCACGTCCACGCCTTCCAGCAACTGCGAACTTAATGCTCTCATTGGTGACTCCGGGTCATAAGTCTTATGCCTTTCATGCTATCGCATTCTGCCCTTCGCGACGCCACAATTTGCTCGTCATTTCGATCTGTTCACCTTTTCAGGATGGTTTTATGCAATCAAGCAGTACAAATATTGCTGCGCCGCATGGCGCGCATGTGTCCCGGGCCCGCAGTATCGCGGCGGTGCTCGCGCTCAGCCTCGGCTGTTTCACCTTTGTCAGCACCGAGCTGATGCCGGTTGGCGTACTGCCGGGCATGGCCGCCGGACTCAACGTTTCTCTGGGCGTGGCCGGTTATCTGGTCACCATTTTTGCTTTTATGGTGGCCCTCACCGCCGCCCCGCTCACCGGGCTGCTGGGGCACATTAACCGCAAAACGCTGATGGCTGGCCTGCTGGCCGCCTGCTTTGCCGGGAACCTGATTACCTGGCTGGCAACGGATTACTTTGTGGTATTCATTGGCCGTATTCTGGTGGCTGCGGCTATCGGCGTATTTTGGTCAACCGCCGTGGTCACCGCCGTGCATCTGGTGGCTTCACGCAATGCCGTGCGGGCAACGTCGGTTGTTTTTGGCGGTGTTTCTCTGGCAACGGTGCTGGGCGTGCCTGCGGGCACCATGCTGGGTGATTTCTACGGCTGGCGTTCCGTGTTCGCCGCGCTGTGTATCTTGTGCCTGGTGGTTTTCACGCTTATCGCCTGGTCAGTTCCTGCGGTGAGGATCGCCAAATCTGCCAAACGCGGGGCTATTTCCGCGGTGTTTAAAAGTGGCGCCTTACTGGGTATTTTCGGCATCACCGCGCTGGTGGTCACCGCTAACTTCCTGGCCTACACCTACATTACGCCGTTCCTTGAGCAAATGGCCGGCCAGAGCGGCGGGCAAATCAGCATGCTGCTGCTGGTTTATGGCGCAGCAGGCGTTATCACCAACTTCGCCGTCGGGCCATTTGCCGCCCGTGCGCCACGCACAAGTCTGGGAATTGTTGCTGCGCTGTTCACCGCCAGTCTTGTCGGTCTTAATGCGGCAGCCGTCAGCCATACGGCCATCTTCATCACCATTGCGCTGTGGGGCGCGGCCTACGGCGCACTGCCGGTACTGTTGCAAACCCTGGTGTTTAAAGAAGCTTCTCGCCTGGAAGGCGGCGCCGATGCCGCGACCTCGGTCAACGTCTCGGTCTTTAACGCAGCCATCGGGCTGGGCTCTTTGACAGGCGGCCTGCTGATAAACCTGACCGGGCCTCGCCCCATTCCCTATGTTGCCGCCGCTTTTGCGCTGGCCGGGCTGCTCGCCGTGATGGTCACCCGTGAAAACAAATCCCGTGGTGGCTGATAGCCCTGGCTTTCCGTTTGTCATTTTTTTGTCATTTCCAGGTCAGCACTTTGTTGGCCTCCGCTCGCTAAATTAGCCGTGACCCCCTTTGTTGAATCCTGAGGATACACCATGAAATTACGCCATCTCTCTGCTATCGCCTCTCTCGTGCTTGCCGTGCTGGGCAGCTCCGTCGCTCATGCCGACACCACGCCAGCCCCCCAGGAAGTGAAGAATATCGTGCTGGTGCACGGCCTGTTTGCCGATGGCTCTAGCTGGGGCAAAGTTATCCCGCTGCTGCAGGCCAAAGGCCTGCACGTGACTGCGGTACAGAACCCAACTACCTCTCTGGATAACGATGTTGCCGCAGTGAAACGCACGCTGGCGCAGCAAGACGGCCCGGTTATTCTGGTGGCACACTCTTACGGCGGCATGGTCATCAGCCAGGCTGGCGATGAGCCTGAAGTTAAAGGCCTGGTGTATATCGCCGCCCGCGCGCCAGAAGCAGGTGAAGACTACCCGGCGCTCACCAAAAAATACCCTGCGGCTCCGGCTTCTGCTGGCCTGAAGTGGAGCGATGAAGGCTACGGCGCGCTGAGCGAGTCTGCGTTTGTGCATGATTTCGCCGGTGACCTGCCGGTGAAAGAAGCCGAAGCGTATTACGCAGTACAGCAGCCGATCGGTAAAGCCATCACCACGGCAAAAACCACGGTTGCCGCCTGGCACAACAAACCAACCTGGTATGCGGTGTCTACCGAAGACCGCACCATTAACCCGGATTTGGAGCGTTTCATGGCGAAGCGCATGCACGCTCAGACCATTGAGCTGAAGTCCAGCCACGTGTCGCTGATTTCTCAGCCAGAAGCGGTCGCTAACCTGATCATGAAAGCCGCACACGTGCCTGGATACTAAGGTTCACGCATCTTATACTGACGAGACTGGGGCGCCCTGCACGCCCTTTTCTCTCCTTTTAACAGGATCCCGCCGTTTGAAAATCCTCATCATTGAAGACGAAGCCAAAACCGCCTCCTACCTGGTCAGCGGGCTGAACGAAGCGGGCTATACCGCGGACTGGGCGGCCAACGGCATCGACGGCCTGCATCTGGCGCGGGAAGAAAGTTATGACCTGATTCTGCTGGACGTTATGCTGCCGGAAATGAACGGCTGGACGGTGATGGAGCGTTTACGCGCCCACAGCCAGACGCCGGTGCTGTTTCTGAGCGCGCGCGGCACGCTCGAAGACCGTTTACGCGGGCTTGGGCTGGGCGCCGATGAGTACCTGGTGAAACCTTTCTCCTTTGCCGAACTGCTGGCAAGGATCCGCATTATTTTACGCCGTGGTCAGCCGCTGGCCGAAGCCGAAGAAGTGCTGTCGCTGGCGGATCTGATGGTGGACGTTGCGAAGTTCCGCTGTGAGCGAGAAGGGAAACGCATCACCTTGACCAACAAAGAGTTCAAGCTGCTGGTGTGCTTTCTGCAGCATCCGGGGCAGGTTTTGTCGAGAACGTTTCTGGCTTCCCGCGTCTGGGATATGAACTTCGATAGCGACACCAACGTTGTGGACGTCGCGGTGCGCAGGCTGCGGCAAAAAGTGGACGATCCCTTTCCTGTGCGGCTGATTCATACCGTGCATGGCGTGGGCTACCGCTGCGAGCAAGAGTCATGAAGCGCGTCTCGCTGACCTTTCGCCTGGCCGTCCTGCTGGCGGCGTTCTCGTTGGTTGCTTTTACCGTGATGGGCAGCGCGCTTTATTACGCCCTCCGCCAGCAGCTGTCGATACGCGACGATGCCGCGCTGGTTTCCCGCGTGGACCAGATCAGCACGCTGCTGAGGGATCTTGACGCGCGGCAGCTGATCCGCGAAAAGCCCCATTTGTTTGCCAATATGCTGGGCAATACTGAATCCCTGCTGGTGATCCGCTATGTGGGCGGCGCTACGCTGCTGGAAGTGAACCCCATGCAGCGCGCGATTCCCGGCGTTACGGCAGTTGCTGCCAACCAGCGGCTGACGCTTGAGGCCGTGCATCACGCCAATAACGCGGACGGCACGCCGATGGTGTATATGGCCGCGATTAGCCCTTCTGCCAACGATTTACCACCGCTGGAGATTATCTCGGCGCGCGTACTGAGCGACAGAACTCATATCCTGGAAGAGTACCGCAACAAGATTATTCTCTTTGCCTCGATGATGGCGGCAATCTCCGTTGTGCTGGCGGTGATTTTTGCCCGTCGTGGCATTTCCCCTTTGCGCAGGCTGGCCGACCGCACGGCAAAAATCGGCACCAAAACGCTCTCTTCACGGCTTGATAAGCAGGATGTTCCGACCGAACTTGATACGCTGATCGACCAGATTAATGCCATGCTCGAACGCCTGGAACGCGGGTTCCAGCAGTTAAAACAGGTCAGCGCCGATATGGCCCATGACCTGCGCACGCCGATAACCACCCTGCTCGGCCAGACGGAAGTCGGCCTGGGCACCGCGAGGGACAACGCTTATTACCAGCGGCTGCTGGGCTCGAATTTTGAAGAGCTGCAGCGCATGTCGCGGATGATCGACAACATGCTGTTTCTGGCCCAGGCGGAGCAGCCTGACCAGGAGATCCAGCGGCTTCATATTGAGGTTGCCGAAGAGGTCCATCGTATCGGTGAGTATTTTGAGGACCTGGCCGCCGACCGTGACGTAACGATTCAAATTCGCGCCAGCGGAACGGTATATGCCGATGCCCTGCTGCTGCGCCGCGCTCTGGCGAACCTGCTTTCTAACGCGGTGCGCTTTGCACAGCCTGGTAGCGAGATTCTCATTGAGGCGAAGCCAGCAGATAAAGGCATGTCTATCGAGGTGATTAACCGAGGCGAGACGATTTCCCCTGCGCATCAGGAAAGGATTTTCGATCGTTTTTACCGCGCGGACCCTTCCCGTAACGACTCGGCGCACTCCAGCGGGCTTGGGTTATCCATCGTTAACTCCATCATGCAGCTGCATCAGGGCCGCTGCCGGGTTGAAAGTCAGGCTGGCGTAACCCGGTTTGGCTTATGGTTCCCGAATGGCCAGTAGCGCTGGTGGACGATGAACCGCGTGGTTTATGGGTGTCGGCGCACTATTTTGGCCGGAAGATAGCGCTGCAAAGGCTCCGGCGACTGCCCGTCAATCAGGTTGCTAATCAGCTCATAGCAATGAAAAGCCAGCTGGCGGTTATCCTGCTGGATGGTGTCGATTCGCACCGACAGCGAGTCGTAGAGATAGTGATCGTCAAAGCTTGCCAGATGGATATCGCTTTCCAGCAGGTTGTGCTGGCTCATGTAGCGCAGCACGCCTTCAAGCAGGCCGCAGGCGGCGGTGAACAGCGCCTTTGGCGGGCGGCCAAGCTGCGCGCAAAGTGCGGCAAAAGACTCATAGCCGGCACTCGGATGGTAGCTGCCGTGAATAATCCACTCCGGGCGCAACGCAACGCCTGCGCGGGTAAGTCCCTGAGTGAATCCTTCCAGGCGATCCCTCGTTGGCGATAATCTTGACTGCCCGCCCAGAAAGTAAAATTCATCCGCATGTTGGCGGGCAATAGGCTCAATCAGTTCGGCGGTAGGTTGCACAGAATCGGTGATAACCAGAGGCAGCGTGGTGTCGTTCATGTGCCTGTCGAACAGAACCACCGGCAGCTGTTCGCTCAGCTTGTGGTAATCCACCGCACTCAGCATGCTCGAAGCAACAATCAGGCCGTCTACCTGGCGCGCAATCATATTGCTGACCACCATGTTTTCCTGCCCCGGGTTTTCATCCGTGCAGGAGATAAGCAGCTGAACGCCCGCCTCGCGGCAGAGCATTTCCAGCTCGTGGGAGAAAACGGCGAAGCCGTAGTTGGTTATCTCCGGCACCACGAGACCAATGGTGTGGCTGCGATCGTCGCGCAGCGAACGCGCGTGAATGCTCGGCTGGTAGTGCTGCTGTTGCGCAATCGTCATGATGCGCTCGCGGGTAGCCTGCGCCACCCTCAGCTCTTTGCCTCGTCCATTGAGCACCAGGCTGGCGGTCGCCTTTGAAACGCCCGCCAGTTCGGCAATATCTTTAATCGTGACGCGTTTGGTTTTTTTCACAGCGCAACCGTGGCAGTTAGTCCAAACCCTCATTCTATCATGCAGGAACGCAGCGACCAGTAGCGCAACGTGACCTCCGACTCACCGTTGAAAGAGAGCCGCTCTGAAGATTGTGGAAAATAGCGGCTGCTCATCACGCCTTCCCCGTGATTGATAAAAATCTCTACGCTCGAGCTGTCGCAGAGGATCTGCAGGGAAGAAACCTTGCCGTGCCAGTAGCGGTATAGTGGCTCACCCGTCGCCAGGCCCGGACGCTGAAGCGTAATGCCCTGCCCGGTAACTTCTAGCGTCAGGCCGCCGCCAAAATGGATGCCCAGCTCGCCGCTCAGCTCTATCTGTAGCTCAAGACGTTTTGCCTCCAGCCCCGGTGCCAGGCTGGCTTCGCCCTGCCAGCGCTGTTCTGCTTCGCGAAGCTGAGCCAGTTCCGCAATCGGCTGTTGATAAAGCTTGCCGTTTTTAAGCGTCAGCTCCCGCAGGCAGGTCATCTGGTGGATCCAGCCATGCTCCCGCGTTGGCTGCAGCATCTCTTCCCCATCCGGTACGCCCATCCAGCCAACAAGCAAACGCCGTCCGTCCGGAGCCAGCGCCGTTTGCGGGGCGTAAAACTCAAAGCCGGCGTCCAGCTCGTTCAGCTCGCCGTGGTTAAATTTGGCCGAAGCGTAATCAAAGTCGCCGACCAGATATGCCGCCGGGTAAACGTTAAGAAAACGTTCAGCCCGGCGGGCAAGCCCCTGTGGGCAGCACAGCAGCAGGTGTTTACCGTCCAGCGGGAAAAGATCGGGGCATTCCCACATATAGCCTGCATCCGTAAGCCCGTTGACGCCGTGACCGGCGATTTCCCCCCTGCTCTCCCAGTCATGCAGGTTGGCAGAGGAAAACAGCAAAACCTTGCCTTGCTTGTGCAGATCCTGAGCGCCCAGCACCATGTACCAGACGCCTTCGTGCTGCCAGACCTTCGGGTCACGCACGTGGCCGCTGTAGCCCGCAGGCAGCGGCAAAACCGGGCCCACTTTGTCAAAACCGCCGTCGCTGTTTTCTACGGCGAGGCACTGCCAGGCCGTGCGGCTGCCGTCGTCAAACTTAACGTTGCCGGTGTAGCACAGCGTCAGCCTGCCTGCGTTATCAACGGCGCTGCCTGAGTAGCAGCCGTTGCGGTCGTAATCTTCATCCGGCATCAGCGCCAGCGGCTCGTGCCGCCACTGCACTAAATCTGCCGAACTCCAGTGGCCCCAGCACTTGTACTTATGATCTGCTGCCAGCGGGTTCCACTGATAAAACAGGTGCCAGCGCCCGGCAAACCAAGTGAATCCGTTGGGATCGTTCATTAACCCCGTCACCGGGGCGTGGTGCCACTGCGGGTAGTGGGTATCCTGCAGGGCCTTTGGCTGGCCTTTCATTACCGCCTGTAAGATGGCGGGCAGGCGGGAAGCTAACGTCATTATTCAGACTCCGCTTTGTATTTCAGCAGCAGCGAGAGAGCAAACGCCACGCCAAAGGCGATAACCATGCCGATAATGTAGTTCACCAGCGAACTGGCCTGCACGATGGCCATGCCCGGCAGCGCGGTTAAGCCCACAGCCGTCATGTAGACATGCACGGAGACCACCCAGGCCCCGCCCGCGGCGCCACCGATAAGCGCTGCAATAAAGGGTTTAACAAAGCGAAGGTTGATGCCGAAGATGGCCGCCTCGGTAATGCCTAACATGGCCGAAAACGCCGAGGGCAGCGTGATGGCCTTGATTTTCGCGTCCCGGGTTTTAAACCATACCGCCAGGCAGGCACCGCCCTGCGCGACGTTGGCCATCGCCCAGATTGGCAGCAGGAAGTTGACGCCAATAGCCGGGTTGCCCAGCAGCCCGGCCTCAATGGCGTGGAAGCTATGGTGGATGCCCGTTATCACAATCACCGAATACAGCCCGCCAAAGAGCAAACCGGCGAGCCAGCCCGCATGAGCAATGAGCGTGCTGAGTACAAGCGAGATGCCGTCACCCAGCGCCCGTCCGGCCGGGCCGATGATCAGCAGCGCAATAAAACCGGAAATAATGACGGTGAGGAACGGGGTCAGGATCAGGTCTAACGCATCGGGAATAACGCGGCGGAGCTGTTTTTCAACAATACTCATAAACCACACCGCCAGCAGCACCGGGAAGACCGTGCCCTGGTAGCCAATCATCGCCACTTCCAGCCCGAAGAAGTTCATGGTGTGGAACCCGGCGGCCACGCCCCAGGCGTTGGTTAACGCCGGGTGCGTTAAAATCCCGCCCAGCGTCGCGCCCAGATAAGGGTTGCCGCCGAACTCGCGGGCGGCCGTAAAACCAATCAGAATAGGCAGGATAATAAACGCGGCGGAGCTACACATATCCAGCATGATATAGAGCGCGTTGTCCGGGCTAACCCAGCCGTAGGTTTTCACCATCCCCAGCAGCCCCATCAGCAAACCAGAGGCTACAATGGCCGGGATGATGGGAACAAAAATGTTCGACAGCAAACGCGCTATGCGCTGGAACAGGTTCAGCTTTTTCGCCGCCAGATTTGCCGCCTCAGACTTGCTGGACTCCACGATCCCTGCGGCCTGAATAAACGCGGCATACACCTTGTTGACCACGCCGGTGCCGAAGATGACCTGCATCTGCCCTGCGTTGCGAAAACACCCCTTCACCCCGTCAATTTTGCCGATCGCCTGCTGGTCTGCGAGCGCATCGTCAACCAGCACCAGCCGCAGCCGTGTGGCGCAGTGTGCCGCACTGGCGATGTTTTCTTTACCGCCCAGCAGCGGAATCAGCTCGCGGGCAATGTGATTGAAATCCATAGACACCTCTAAACGCTTTATTGTTATTTCGTGGCTCTCCCGCCGCGGCGGGAGGCAAGTTCGTTAAAACCAGGTTTCCATCTGAACGCCAAAGTTCCATTCTCCGCCGGCGTTAAAGCCGCTGCTGCCGAAGGCGTCATTGCCGGCGTATTTGTCCAGCTTGCTGCTCCAGTCCATCCAGGTGGCAAACAGGCGCAGTTCCGGGCGGCTGAAGAAGTCGCCGATGCTGCCGGCCTTCAGCGTTGGGGCGAAAGTAAGCTTGTAGAAGCTGCCGTTGACCGCGTTGCGGTCTTTGTAACCTTCAGGTTTAAGATCCATGTACTGATAGCTGCCCTCGAAGGCCAGGGCAAAGTTTTGCGTCACCTCTTTAATAAGCCGCGCGTTGACCGTCGCCCACTGATAGCTGTCGCCCTTCACGTAGCGATCTTTACTGCTTTGTGCCAGCAATGCCGGGGCAATATGCCAGCCGCCGCCAATAGGCGTCACGCCAAAGCTCGCAAAGCGCCAGGTATTTGCCTCCGACAGCAGCGCGCCGTCTGAGCCAATGCCCTTTACCTCTGCCCCAAGGCCGTGGCCGTAAAGCAGCGCGGTTTTGGCGCTACCTTCGCGCAGGCCGTAGAAACTGTCATTATGCAGCCCCACCAGGGTATGCACGCCGGTATTCGCCGCTTCTTTTTGAATCAGATCGCCGTTTGCATCTTTGCGGTCGTCGTTGTCTTTCGCCCGCAGCCCCGTCACCATCAGCTGGAACGGCCCGGCAAAGTGATTCATGGTCAGCATATAGTTCTGGACGGTGTTGCCGGTGTCCTCGAGGTTGCCGAAGTTACGGCCATAGACCGCAAAGTTACTGCGCAGGCCGTCATTCCATTTCACGTCATACACGCCGCCGCCGGTACCCGCGAGGAACACCACGTCCGAGTCGAGCCAGTGAATGTCGAAGTTGTCCCGGTCAAAGCGCTTACCTGCCCACCAGGTACTGCCTTTAAGCGGGCCGTCGAAACCGGGCAGATTGCCCAGCTCGGCAAAAGCCTGGCGAATGTTCAGGTCGCTTGAGTCTGCCGACCAGTCGTTATAGGTTTTTTGCCCGTCAGCCAGCATGGCCTTAAAGCGGGTGGTTGTGCCGTTGTCGAGCGTCTGGCGATGCTCCAGATTTAGCTCAACGTAGGTATCCGCTTCGTTACCCAGGCGCCCTACCGCGCCGCCGGTTTCCCCTGCGGGGGTTAAATAAGGGCCGCTTTTGCTGCTGGAAGCAGAATCGTTCATTAGCAGGCCTGAACGCGCGTACCCGTGGAACTCAAAGCCATTTTGTTTATCCGCTTTAGATTCCAGCCTGGCGGTGCGTTCAGCAACTTCTTTGGTCGTCGCCTGAGTTTGTTGCTGTTGGGAAGCGAGCTGTTGAGCTTTGTTTTCAGCCACGGTTGCGCGTTTCTCGGCCGCCTGTGCGCGGCTTTCCGCATCCTGTAATCGCTGTTCCATCGCCGCAAGGCGTGATTCGATGCTGCTTAAATCCGTGGCGGCCTGTACGGAGGCCGTGCCGACCAGCAGCGCTATCATCACCGCCAGTTTGCTTTTCTGATACATGTTCGTCGTGTCCCTGAGAGGCTAATGTCAGTTATTTTGCTAAACCGGTTTAGTCAAAAAAGGGTAACCAGGCCTGAATGCTGAAAGCAATGAATTTGGCTAAACCGATTTAGTAAATGTGACAGGCACGACAATCAGAATATATTTTACCCGGCTACAGCGACTGCTCGACTTCCTCGCGACGCGGTAAGGCGGTCATCGCGCCTTTCGCCGTCGTCGCCAGCGCGCCGCAAAGCTGCGCCTGAGCGACAATCTCGGCCAGCTGCCGTTCGCTTTCGGGTAATCCCTGAGCCGCCAGGCCGCTGAGCAGCCCGGCGACGAAGGCATCACCCGCGCCGGTGGTGTCCACGCAAACTACGGGCCTGGCGTCAAAGTGATAGATTTCCCCCCGGTAGTAGACCAGCACGCCATCCTTGCCCTGCGTCACCAGCAGGAGGCTCATCTGATAGCGACCGGCCAGCTCGGTAATACCTTCCCGAAGGTCAGCTTTGCCGCTGATAAAAATAAGCTCTTCGACGGAAAGCTTCACGACATCGGCCAGCAGCAAGGCTCTGATCAGGCATGCCTGAAGCTCGGCGGCGTTGTGCCACAGATCGGGGCGGATATTGGGGTCAAAGCTCACCTGGCCGCCGGCTTTTTTAATCTGCTCCATCGCTGAAAACGTGGTGCTTCGGCTGGGCTCTGCGCTAAGGGCTATCGAGCAGACGTGCAGCCACTGGTGGTGCCTGAAGGACGGGATATCGCCCGATTCAAGGAATAAATCCGCGCCGGGACGAACCATAAAGGTGAACGTTCGTTCGCCGTGCTCGTCAAGATCGACCACCACGGTGGAGGTTCTATGGTCTGCATCCAGACGCATAAAATCGATGTTTACGTTTTCGTCTTTAAGGGTTTGCCGCATAAAGCGACCAAAGGGATCGTCCCCTACGCGGCCGATAAATCCGCTGCTGCCGCCGAGGCGAGCAATGCCTACGGCGACGTTGGCCGGCGCGCCACCCGGGCATTGCAATAGTCGGCCGTTGCCGTCCGGAAGCAGGTCGACAACCGCGTCTCCAAGAACCCAAACCTGTACGCTCATGGTATCTCCATTCTCAAGCTAAATTTTGCTAAACTGGTTTAGCTATTTAAGCACACTCAGAGAACACGCTGAAACAAAATTACTGATGATTTGGGGGACTTGTGTAACCAAAGTTCTTAGTCTGACTGTGTCAGATGCCAAACCGCTGTGCCATAATATCGCGCGACAACTCACCGAATGAGCCTTATTGGCAAGACGTTACGTCGAAAAAAGAGTATGCACATGGACATCAAACCTAAAAAACATCGTTCGCTTTACATCCCTTACGCCGGACCCGTTTTACTTGAATTCCCCCTGCTGAACAAAGGCAGCGCTTTCAGCATCGAAGAGCGCCGTAACTTCAACCTGCTTGGCCTGCTGCCGGAAGTGGTTGAAACCATCGAAGAACAAGCGGAACGCGCCTGGATCCAATACCAGGGCTTCAAAACCGAAATCGACAAGCACATCTACCTGCGCAACATTCAGGACACCAACGAAACGCTGTTCTACCGCCTGGTCGAAAATCATCTGGAAGAGATGATGCCGGTGATTTACACCCCGACCGTCGGCGCGGCCTGCGAACGCTTCTCCGAAATTTATCGTCGTTCCCGTGGCGTGTTCATCAACTATGAAAATCGTCACCACATGGACGATATCCTGCAGAACGTGCCTAACCACAACATTAAAGTGATCGTGGTGACCGACGGCGAGCGTATTCTCGGCCTCGGCGACCAGGGCATCGGCGGCATGGGCATTCCGATCGGTAAGCTTTCGCTCTACACCGCCTGTGGCGGCATCAGCCCGGCTTACACCCTGCCGGTGGTGCTGGACGTAGGGACCAATAATCAGCAACTGCTGAATGACCCGCTGTATATGGGCTCTCGCCACCCGCGTATTACCGGCGACGACTACTACGAATTCGTGGATGAATTTATTCAGGCCGTGCGCCACCGCTGGCCGGACGTGCTGCTGCAGTTCGAAGACTTCGCGCAGAAAAACGCCATGCCGCTGCTGACCCGTTACCGGGACGAAATCTGTTCGTTTAACGACGACATTCAGGGCACCGCGGCGGTAACCGTCGGCACGCTGATCGCCGCCAGCCGTGCGGCAGGCAGCCAGCTCAACCAGCAGAAAATCGTCTTCCTGGGCGCAGGCTCTGCAGGCTGTGGCATCGCCGAGCAAATCATCGCTCAGATGCAGCGCGAAGGGCTGAGCGAAGAAGCCGCCCGCAGCAACGTGTTCATGGTCGACCGCTTCGGCCTGCTGACCGACAACATGCCTAACCTGCTCTCCTTCCAGACTAAACTGGTGCAGAGTCGCGAAAGCCTGTCTGCGTGGGATCTGGAAAACGAAGCGATTTCGCTGCTGGACGTGGTGCGTAACGCGAAGCCAAATATTCTTATCGGCGTTTCTGGCCAGACCGGCCTGTTCACCGAAGAGATCATCCGCGAAATGCACAAGCACTGTGCCCGCCCAATCGTGATGCCGCTGTCCAACCCAACCTCCCGCGTGGAAGCAACTCCGCAGGATATCATCACCTGGACCGACGGCGCCGCGCTGGTGGCCACCGGCAGCCCGTTTGCGCCGGTGAGCTGGAAAGACAAAACCTATCCTATCGCCCAGTGTAACAACGCCTACATCTTCCCGGGCATTGGCCTGGGGGTGATTGCCTCCGGTGCGTCACGCATTACCGACGAAATGCTGATGGCGGCCAGCGAGTCCCTGGCGCAGCACTCTCCGCTGCTGAACGACGGTGAAGGCATGGTGCTGCCTGAGCTGAAGGATATCCAGAAAGTGTCCCGTGCGATCGCTTTTGCGGTGGCGAAAATTGCCCAGCAGCAAGGCGTGGCGGTGGTGACGTCTGCCGAAGCCCTGAAGCAGGCGATTGATGAGAACTTCTGGCAGCCGGAATACCGCGATTACCGCCGGACGTCTATTTAACGAAGTCATCGTGAAAGCCTTTCAAACCCGCCTTTTGGCGGGTTTTTTACTTTTGATTCCGCGCTTTAATGAAGTCCACAAAGCACGGAAAGCGGCGGAGGGATGCCTGCGGTTCTTGAAATCACGGTTTCTTATACGAATAGCTCAACAGAATCGGATCGTCAGGAATCTGCGTAAACTGCGTAATTATCTGGTGGTAATCCGCCGTAGGGTCAAGATCCTGCAATTTTTGCGGATACAGGTCTTTGGCTAAAATCTCCATCCCGATGATGTTATACGGGTGATTATAGAAGTGGTGGTAAACGCCATACACTTTGCCCTCTTTTACCGGCTCAATGCTCTGGAACGTGGTACGAGCCAGCAGCTTATCAAAGGTCGCATTCACTTCCTGCGGCGTGCCGCCATAGCCAAACGGCAGTACGCTTGGGTTCGGGCGTTTGGAGCCAGACATAATATAGACGTCAGGCTTCATGGCGATTATCTGCTCCATCGACACAAACCCTGCGCTGCCCGGCAGCAGCGTAGAGCCAATATTCTTCCCGCCTACGGCTTCGACCAGCGCCCCCCAACCGTTATGCCCGTGGGTGAAACAGCAGTTTTCGGTGTTGCCGGCAATCGGCTCAATAAATACGGTCGGTTTATTTTTAACGTCGGCGGTAACCTGCTGGATATGGGTCAGGTGCTGCTGATAATAATCGGTGTACTCTTTCGCTCGTTTTTCCTGATTAAGCACGGTGCCGAGCAGCTTCACGCTGTTCGCGGTGTTTTCCACCGGGTGCAGCTCATAATCAACAAACACTACGGGAATATTCAGTTTCTTAAGTGACTTAATGACGCCGGTTTGCTCCAGCGCGGGCTTGGCTCGCAGTTGCGCAATCATGATGTCCGGCTGCTGGGCCAGCACGCTCTCAAGGTTAACCTCGCCCTGATCGCTAAAGCCCATATCAATAATCTTCGTGGCCTCTGGCCATTTGCGCTTCAGTACGTCCCAGGTTTGGGTATCCTGCTTTTTCGGCAGGTTATTCCAGGCCACGACGCGCTTGAACGGATCTTCGCGGTCGAGCAGTGCGAGGGAAAGAATGTCGCGTCCGTCCTGCAAAATGACGTGCTGCGGTTCTTTTTCGATAGTAATGCGCTGGTTATCCATGTCGGTAACCGTGATGGGATACGTTGTTGCACCGCAGCCTGCCGAAGCGAGCAGTAACCCTGTCAGGACAAAATTTGCTTTCATTGATTGATGCTCTCCATGAGAAAGAGATTAGTTATTATTACTATTTATATTAATAAAGCCTTAATTCTCCCCGGCATGGCAAGCGCTCATTGGTTTAATTTTATTACGTGACAACGTCACTTAAACTCCATTTGGATTGTAAACATAACGATACACACACCGTAATCCTCATTTGACGCACCTGAGATTTTCCCTTACCCTGCGCGGAATAATTGCATACAGCTCTTCGTAAATTCAGAGGGAAGCGTGAAGAACAGGACTCTTGGCAGTGTTTTCATCGTGGCGGGAACCACAATTGGCGCAGGAATGCTGGCGATGCCGCTGGCTTCGGCGGGGGTAGGTTTTGGCGTCACGCTGCTGATGCTCGTCGGCCTTTGGGCATTGATGTGTTATACCGCGCTGCTGCTGGTTGAAGTTTATCAGCACGTCTCTGCGGACACCGGCCTTGGCACCCTCGCCCGGCGCTATCTTGGTCGCCCCGGGCAGTGGTTAACCGGTTTTAGCATGCTGTTCCTGATGTACGCTCTTACGGCGGCCTACATCAGCGGGGCGGGTGAACTGCTGGCCGCAAGCCTGAGTCAATGGCTTTCGACCTCAATTTCAGCCACCTCCGGCGTATTAATGTTTACCCTGGTCGCGGGCGGGATTGTCTGCGTCGGCACTCACATGGTGGACATGTTTAACCGCGTGTTGTTTAGCGCCAAAATCATTTTACTGGTGGTGATGCTGGCGCTGATGATGCCGCATATTCATCATACCAACCTGCTGACGATGCCGATTGAAAAAGGGCTGGCGCTCTCCGCTATTCCGGTAATTTTCACCTCTTTTGGCTTCCACGGCAGCGTGCCGAGCATCGTTAGCTACATGAACGGCAATATTCGTAAGCTGCGCTGGGTGTTTATCGTCGGCAGCGCCATTCCGCTGGTGGCCTATATCTTCTGGCAGCTCGCCACCCTCGGCGCGATTGACTCCGCTACCTTTACCGGGCTGATGGCCGAACACTCGGGACTTAACGGATTCCTGCAGGTTGTTCGTCAGGTTGTGGCCACCCCGCACGTGGAGCTGGCGGTGCATCTGTTTGCCGATTTCGCGCTAGCCACGTCGTTCCTTGGTGTTTCCCTGGGGCTGTTCGACTACCTGGGTGACCTCTTTGCCCGCAACCGCAAGGCTTCTGGCCGCCTGCAAACCGGGCTGATGACCTTCCTGCCGCCGCTGGTCTTTGCGCTGTTTTACCCGCAGGGCTTTGTGATGGCGCTGGGCTATGCGGGCGTTGCGCTGGCGGTGCTTGCCCTGCTGGTGCCTTCCATGCTGGTGTGGCAGAGCCGTAAGCAGCACGTCGATGCAGCCTGGCGAGTTGCGGGCGGCAAACCCCTGCTCGCGCTGGTCTTCGCCTGCGGTATCGCGGTTATCGTGATTCAGGGTCTGATTGCCGTTGGCCTGCTGCCGGAAGTCGGATAACCCCCTTCGCATTCACGCGGGACGCTCGTCCCGCGATCCCCTCTTTTCCTGCTTATTCCCCGCTAAATCATCAGGATTTTGGATAAAAAACCAGTAATTATGTAAGCAGAGTTAATATTGTAAATGCTAATTATTGTCATTATCATCTTAATTCCCATTATAAAATCGCTTCAGCACAGACAATAAACAACATGACTCGCATTTCATTTGGTTCTACTTTCGTTCGCCAGGCGCTTCTTAATTCAAAATTATTAATCATTTCAACCTTCATCGTGGGTGCCCCGGCTTTTGCGGCCGATAAGCCCAAAGAAGACACGCTGACGGTCGTGGCCAACGCTAACCCGGACGGCTCGTCAACCAGCTATACCCAGGATGACTCTGCCATCGCCTCGCGCAGCAAAACGCCGCGCAGCGAAATTCCGCAGTCCGTTAGCGTTGTCACACCTCAGGTGATTGACGATTACGCGGTCACTTCGGTCAACGACGCGATGAAGTTCGTCAGCGGCGTCGCGCAGAGTAATACCCTCGGCGGCATCGAGGACGGCTTTGTCAAACGCGGGTTTGGTTCGAACAGCGACGGCTCGGTGTTTATCGACGGCGTGCGCAGCAATCAGGGCCTGGCGATGGACTCCAGCATCGATCATGTTGAAGTGTTGAAAGGCTCGGCCTCCCTGCTCTACGGCATCCTGAACCCCGGCGGCGTAATTAACCTCGTCAGCAAGAAACCGCAGTACACCTGGAACACCCACGTCAGCGGCACAAGCAGCAGTAACGGCGGTGGTTCCGGCATGGTCGACGTGACTGGCCCGCTCGGCAACGGTTTCGCCTTCCGCCTGGTGGCTGAACGCCAGCACGAAGACTACTGGCGCAACTTTGGCACCGATGAACACACGTTGATTGCCCCGTCCCTGAGCTGGTACGGCGATAAAGCCTCCTTCAACATCAGCTACGTGGAATATAAGTTCGACATTCCTTATGACCGCGGCACGGCGTTTATCAACGGCAAACCGCTGAACATCCCTTACGATCGCCGCATCGACGATTACGCCAACCACGCCTGGGGCAAGAACAAACGCCTGACGACCAATTACTCGTACAAGCTGGATGACACCTGGGAAACCAACCTGAACTACGCCTGGATGCAGCGCCGCTACGACAGCAACGAAGTGCGCGCCACGGCGGTCGATCCAAACAGCGGTATCGTCTCCCGCCGCGCGGACGCCAACCGCGGCTTTAACCATCAGACCGATTACGCGTCATGGGATATTAACGGCAGTCCGGAACTGCTGGGGATGACCCACGACATCACGCTGGGCGCGGACTACGAGCAAAACGAAACCTACAAAAAGTATTCGTACCGTGGGAAGGTGTCAAAAACCTTCAATATGAATAACCCGGTGTACGGCGAAGCGCCGGTAACCAACAGCAGCACCTACAGCGACGCCAACAGTAACCTGCGCACTAATCTCTACAGCCGCTCCGTGTTTGCGAAAGACAGCATTCATCTGACCGACCAGTGGATAGCCGTGCTGGGTGGCCGCCTGCAGCGCTACACTCAAACTTCCAGCTCGGGCTGGGTAAAGCCGCAAACCACGCTTGAAGACAGAGGCGATGCCTTTCTGCCGCAAATGGGCCTGGTGTACAAAATCATTCCGGACGTTTCGCTGTACGGCAGCTACAGCAAATCATTTACGCCCTCGACACAGACCGACGATAACGGCAACGTCGCCTCCACCGAAAAAGGCACCACCTGGGAAGTGGGCGCGAAATGGCAAATGTCACCACGCCTTACCAGCAGCCTGGCGCTCTACCGCATTGATGAAAAAGACATGTCGGTGTTTATCAATGGCGTTACGCGCAACATCCCGAAAGCGCGCTCTACCGGCGCAGAATTAGAGCTCAACGGCGAAATTGCCGAGGACTGGAACCTGACGGCGAACTACAGCTACGACAAAACCGAGATCGTCGAAGACGATATCAACCCGGTAAACGTCGGCAACCGTCTGGTGAACGCCCCGACGACCATGGGCGGCCTCTACCTCAGCCATACCCTGCGTTTCTCCTGGCTGCCGGGTGAATTACGCCTGGGCGGCGGCGGACGCTATGTTGGCAGCCGTGCGGGTGACCCGGAAAACAGCTTCACCATGCCGGCTTACACCGTGGCGGATGCGTTCATTGCCTGGGACAGCAAGCTGGTTGGCAAAAACACCGAACCTGTTTGACCGCGAGTACTATGAATCCAGCGCCGGTAACCTGCGCGTTATCGAAGGCGAGCCTCGCACCGTTTACCTCTCCGCCAGCGTGGATTTCTGAGATGAGAAAGTCGCTGTTACTGGCGGCCCTGCTGGCGCTCAGCGCCGGCAGTCAGGCCAAAACGATTACCGATATTCTGCAGCGTAAGGTTGAGGTGCCGGATAACCCGCGGCGCCTTGTCGTCGGCGAAAGCCGGATGATCTACACCCTTGCGCTGGTAGAAGACGGTAACCCGGCGAAGCGCGTAGTCGGCTGGCCTGCGGATCTACAGCGTCTGGACCCGCAGACCTGGAACCGCTATACGGCGGCCTTCCCGGAGATCGGCAATATCCCGATTATCGGCAACAATAACTTCTCGCAGATAAGCGTCGAAAAAGTTATCGCCCTGCATCCGGACCTGGTGATTTTGCCGATCTACGCCAAAAAAGAGAGCAATCACGACAGCTTTCTAAACCAGCTGACGCAGGCGCATATCCCGGTTATCTATGTCGATTTCCGCGTCGATCAGCTGAATAACACCGTCCCGAGCCTGCGTATTCTTGGCGAAGCGCTCAACGACCAGCCGAAAACGGAGAAGTTTATCGCCTTTTATCGGCAGCATATGGAGAAAATTGCCCAACGCTTAGCGGACGCTAAACCCGTTAAGCCCACGGTAATGCTGCAGCTGCATTTAGGGGATAAAAGCGACTGCTGTACCACCGTCGGGCGTGGAAATCTTGCCGATCTGCTGGCCTTTGCTGGAGGGGATAATATTGCCGCGAGCCGCTTCCCCGGCGTTTACGGCAAAATTTCCCCAGAGGCGCTGCTGACGGTTAACCCGGATATTTACATTGCGACCGGCAGCGCCGGGCCGGATCAAAAAGGCAGGCTACAGCTTGGCTCCGAGGTTTCGGCGGCTCAGGCTCAGCAAAGTTTCGCGCAAGTTCTTGGGCAGCAGAAAGTGGTTTCCAACCTGAACGCGGTTCACAGCGGTAAAGCGCTGGCGATATGGCACAATTTTTATCTCTCGCCGTGGCACCTGCTGGACGTTGAGTTCTTTGCCAAAACCTTCCACCCTCAGCTGTTTGAGGATATGGATCCGCAGCAAACGCTGGATGAAATGAACCAGCAGTTCCTGACGGTGAAGGAAGCGGGAACTTACTGGACGAAGCTGAAGTAAAGCCTGGGCGGGTCAACGCCTGGCCCGCCATTTTTACCAGTTGTATCTGTCGCCCCGCAGGTAGAGATTAGTGCAGACATGTTTCTGACCCTGAGGTATTGATGTCGACTTTCCCCGATAAACCCACTCTTCACCTGCTTTGCGGCAAAATCGCCGCCGGTAAATCCACGCTAAGCGCAAAGCTTATGGCAGCGCCCAGCACCATTCTGGTCAGTGAAGACAGCTGGCTTGCCGCGCTTTATGGCGAGCAGATGCAGAGCGTGGCGGACTACGTGGCGTGCTCCGGCAAGCTGAAAAACGCGCTGACGCCGCATCTCGTTTCCCTGTTGAGGAGCGGGCTGTCGGTGGTGCTCGATTTCCCAGCCAATACGCTGGCAAACCGGCAGTGGATGAAAACGCTGATTGACCAGGCTGGGGTGGATAACCGCCTGCACTATCTGGACGTGCCTGATGACGTTTGTCGGGAGAGATTGCGCGCCCGCAACAGCAGCGGAACTCACGATTTTGCCGCTACGGACGCGCAGTTTGATTTGATTACCCGCTACTTCGTTGCGCCGGATGAAAGCGAAGGTTTTACGATAATCCGCTATGCATAAGGTGACATTGTCACCTTTAATCTCACTTACAGACTGTAGCCCGGCTTCTTAAGCAGCGCGTCCATCTCGGGCGCGATCTGGGTGTCCCAGACTTCTTCTTTCCAGCGCGACTGTTCAATCATCTTTAGCGCCACGGACAGCGATTCGTCCTTCGAGCCGAAGTGCTTTTTCAGCACGTCACACATTTCGCTGGCAACGGCCTGCTTTTGCTCTTCGGTAAGGTCACGTGGGAAACATTTGATTTCGATATGCGGCACGGTGATTCTCCTTTTTGTTGTTGAGCAGTAGTTTTACTGCTTCACAAGGGGATCGGGCAAGCGCCGGGCAAAAGAAAGGCCAGTTTTACTGGCCTTTAATGGTTACTGAATTTTGCGAACCGGCTCTTTTCTCACAGGTGCCTGTTCCGCTTTGTAATAGCTGGCGGTGCTGCGCGGCAGCGCGGCCTTGCCGCGAATAGCATCGGCAATTTTTTCGCCAATCATAATGGTGGTGGCGTTCAGGTTGCCGGTGATGATTTGCGGCATGATGGAAGCATCGACCACACGCAGCCCCTGCAGGCCGTGAACCCGGCCCTGCTCGTCCACCACGGCCATTTCGTCGTGGCCCATTTTACAGCTGCCGCACGGGTGGAACGCGGTTTCCGCATGGTTACGCACAAACTCATCCAGCTGTTCGTCCGTCTGACAGTCAAGACCCGGACTGATTTCGCGCCCACGGTATTTATCCAGCGCAGGCTGCTGCATGATCTCGCGGGTAATACGAATGGCGTCGCGGAACTCCTGCCAGTCCTGTTCGTGAGACATGTAGTTGAACAGAATGCCTGGGTGCTCGTGCGGATCGCGCGATTTCAGCTTCACGCGGCCCCGGCTTGGGGAACGCATAGACCCCACGTGGCACTGGAAGCCGTGCTCTTTCACCGCGTTCGAGCCGTTGTAGTTAATCGCCACCGGCAGGAAGTGGTACTGAATGTTCGGCCAGCTGAACTCTTCGCGGCTGCGGATAAACCCGCCCGCTTCAAACTGGTTACTCGCGCCAACGCCGGTGCCGTTAAACAGCCACTCCGCGCCGATTTTGGGCTGGTTGTACCATTGCAGCGCCGGGTAAAGCGACACCGGCTCTTTGCATTCGTACTGCAGGTACATTTCCAGGTGATCCTGAAGGTTCTCGCCTACGCCCGGTAAGTCGTGAACCACTGGGATTTCCAGGCTTGCCAGGAATTCGGCATCACCTACCCCGGAACGCTGCAGGATCTGCGGCGAAGCAATCGCGCCTGCGCTCAGCAGAACTTCTTTACGTGCTTTCGCCACGGAATGCACGGGGCTGTCGTTCACCAGATATTCCACGCCAACCGCGCGCAAATTATCAAAGATAATGCGGTCGGTGGTGGCGTGCGTCACGATGGTCAGGTTTTCACGCTTCTTTGCCTCATCGAGATAGCCACGGGCGGTGCTGGCGCGGCGGCCTTTTGGCGTCACGGTGCGGTCCATCGGCCCGAAGCCTTCCTGCTGGTAACCGTTCAGATCGTCGGTACGCGGATAGCCCGCCTCGACGCCCGCCTCGATCATCGCGTGAAACAGCGGATTGTTACCCTGCTTAGGCGTAGTGACGGACACCGGGCCTTCGCCGCCGTGGTAATCGTTCGGCCCGATATCGCGGGTTTCCGCTTTACGGTAGTACGGCAGGCAGTCCAGATAGCTCCAGTTCTCCAGCCCCGGCATCGACGCCCAGTTGTCGAGATCCATCGCGTTGCCACGGATGTAGCACATGCCGTTAATCAGGGATGAGCCGCCCAGCCCTTTGCCGCGCCCGCACTCCATGCGGCGGTTATTCATAAACGGCTCCGGGTCGGTTTCATACGCCCAGTTATAGCGCTTACCCTGCAGCGGAAATGCCAGCGCTGCAGGCATTTGAGTGCGAAAATCAAAGCGGTAATCCGGGCCGCCGGCCTCAAGCAGCAGGACGGTGGTGTCGGGATCTTCCGTTAAACGTGCAGCTAAAACATTACCTGCGGAACCAGCTCCAATAATGATGTAATCAAATTCCATTCATCCTCCTCAGGTGGGATTAAAAGATTGACTGCCAGGTGCCCATCTCCAGTTGGATTGACTTAACTTGCGTATAGCTTTGCAGGGTCATCAGGCCGTTTTCGCGCCCGATGCCGGAATGCTTGTAGCCGCCAACAGGCATTTCTGCCGCCGACTCGCCCCAGGTGTTAATCCAGCAAATCCCGGCTTCAAGCTGATGGATAACGCGGTGCGCCCGAGTGAGGTCGTTGGTGACCACGCCAGCCGCCAGGCCGTAATCCGTATCGTTGGCGCGGCGAATCATTTCTTCTTCTGTTTCATAGCTGAGGATCGACATCACCGGTCCGAAGATCTCTTCGCGGACGATTTTCATTTCATCGCGGCAGTCGGTGAAGACGGTGGGGGCAACCCAGGCGCCATTATCAAAATCTCCGCCGCGCAGTTTGTCGCCGCCGCATAGCAGCGTGGCGCCCTCTTCACGACCGGACTCGATGTAACGCAGGACGTTTTCACGGTGCGGGAAGCTGACCAGCGGGCCAAAGTTAGTTTGCGGGTCCATGACGTCACCGGCGCGAACACGGCCGACGCGTTCAATAATTTTCTGCTCAAATTCGGCTTTCAGCGCGGCGGGAATAAACACGCGGGTGCCGTTGGTGCAGACCTGCCCGGAGCTGTAGAAGTTGGCCATCATCGCGATGTCCGCCGCCCGGTTGAGGTCCGCGTCGTCGAAAATAACCAGCGGAGACTTGCCGCCCAGTTCCATCGTGACCTGCTTCAGCGTTGAGCCCGCCGCGTTCGCCATCACCTTCTTGCCGCTGACTACGCCGCCGGTGAAGGAAACTTTGGCGATGCCAGGGTGTTCCGTCAGCAGTTGGCCAGTTTCCGCGCCAAGCCCCGGCAGAACGTTAAAGACGCCGGCCGGCACGCCCGCTTCGGTGTAGATCTCTGCCAGCTTAAGCGTGGTAAGCGGCGTCACTTCGCTCGGTTTGAAGATCATCGCGTTACCTGCCGCCAGCGCGGGGGCGGACTTCCAAAGCGCAATCTGAATCGGGTAATTCCACGCGCCAATGCCGGCCACCACGCCCAAAGGCTCCCGGCGGGTGTAAACAAACGAGCTGTCCCGCAGCGGGATCTGCTGGCCTTCCAGCGTAGTCGTCAACCCAGCGTAATACTCGAGCACGTCTGCACCGGTAACGATGTCCACGCTGGAGGTTTCGCTGAAAGCTTTGCCGGTATCGCGCGTTTCCAGCTCGGCCAGCTCATCGTTACGCTCGCGCAGAATGTCGACCGCGCGACGCAAAATGCGTGCACGCTCAACGGGCGTTTTCGCCGCCCAAATCTTCTGCCCTTTCTTCGCGGCTGCAACGGCGCGCTCGACGTCTTCCCGGCCTGCGGCCTGAACTACCGCCAGCACTTCGCCATTGGCCGGGTTGATCGTGTCGAAGGTTTTACCGCTTTGCGCGGCAACGTAACCTCCGTCGATATAAAGCTGTTGTTCACCAAATCGGGACATATTATCTCCTCGCTAAATTAGGTTTTCGCCGCAGCAAGATGCTGATTAATGAATTGCGTGGTCAGCACGCTCGCCGCTTTGCGGTCAAATGGTTTGCCGCTTAAGGCCGCGCGCAGCCAAAGGCCGTCTATCAGCGCAGCGAGGCCGTAGCCCGCCAGCCTGGCTTCCTGCTTCGGCAGCTCGCGTCTGAACTCGGCGGTGAGCGTGGAAAGCAGGCGACGGCTGCTGACCTGCTGTAAGCGATACAGCATCGGCTGGTGCATGCTGCTGGCCCAAAATGCCAGCCAGGCTTTCATCGCCGCACTGTGGGTCTGCGTCTCGTCAAAATTTCCGTCAACGATGGCGCACAGCCGCCGTTCAGCAGAAGCGCCTGGCAATGCCTTAAGTCTGCCGACGACCGCATCGCGAAGCTGGGTCGTCACATCACGCATGGTGGCTTCCAGCAGGCCGTTTTTGTCCTGGAAGTAGTGGCTGATGATGCCGGTTGATACTCCAGCCCGGCGGGCGATTTGCGCCACCGTCGCATCATGCATACCCACTTCATTTATTGCGCTTAGGGTGGCGTCAATCAGCTGCCGCCGCCGTATCGGCTGCATACCTTTTTTGGGCATGGCCCCGCTCCATTCATCAATTCTTGTTATCTATTTAAGCTTTTATTGATTGAACGTTCAATATAAAATGTGTATTAATTGTTATGCAAAGGTAAGGAAGACGCGAATTATTCGCATTTCAAAAACAAAAAACAGGAATTAATATGCTAAAAATCAACATGATAACGTTTTGTGTTTTATAGAAACCCAACATTGATTGCGGATTTGTTAAAAATCCCCCTCTCTTCAACTTACAAGAAAAACTTAACTGCTCATCTGAGTAGTCACCGTTACTTAACCTGAGGTAATCGATGACGAAGCCCGTTACTGCCCCTGAAACCAGCGAAAAAGACAAAATCAACCCGGTGGTGTTCTACACGTCCGCCGGGCTGATTTTGTGCTTTTCCCTGATGACCATTTTCTACAGCGATTTCTCCGCAAATCTGATTAGCCACACCCTGAACTGGGTCTCTTCCCGTTTCGGCTGGTATTACCTGCTCGCCGCCACGCTCTATATCGTTTTTGTGGTGTTTATCGCCTGCTCCCGTTTCGGCTCCATCAAGCTCGGGCCGGAACAATCCAAGCCCGAATTTAGCGTACTGAGCTGGGCGGCTATGCTTTTTGCCGCCGGGATAGGCATCGACCTGATGTTCTTCTCCGTTGCCGAGCCGGTGACGCAGTATATGCAGCCGCCGGAAGGTGCCGGGCAAACCATCGAGGCCGCGCGCCAGGCGATGGTCTGGACGCTGTTCCACTACGGGCTAACCGGCTGGTCGATGTATGCGCTGATGGGCATCGCGCTGGGCTACTTCAGCTATCGCTATAACCTGCCGCTGACGATTCGCTCGGCGCTGTACCCCATTTTCGGCAAGAAAATTAACGGCCCGATCGGCCACACGGTGGATATCGCGGCGGTGATTGGTACGATTTTCGGTATCGCCACTACGCTTGGGATTGGCGTTGTGCAGCTGAACTACGGGCTGAACGTGCTGTTTGATATCCCGGATAGCCTGGGTGCCAAAGCGGCATTGATCGTGCTGTCGGTAGTTATCGCCACTATTTCGGTGACCTCCGGCGTCGATAAAGGCATTCGAATCCTTTCCGAGCTGAACGTGGCGTTAGCGCTGGGGTTAATCCTGTTCGTGCTGTTTATGGGCAACACCGAATTCCTGCTCAACGCGCTGGTGCTGAACGTGGGCGATTACATCAACCGCTTTATGGGCATGACGTTAAACAGCTTTGCGTTTGACCGCCCGGTGGAATGGATGAACAACTGGACCCTGTTCTTCTGGGCCTGGTGGGTGGCATGGTCGCCGTTTGTCGGCCTGTTCCTCGCCCGAATCTCCCGTGGCCGCACCATTCGTGAGTTTGTGCTCGGCACGCTGATTATTCCGTTCACCTTTACCCTGCTGTGGCTTTCAGTGTTCGGCAACAGCGCGCTCTACGAAATTATTCACGGCGACGGCACCTTTGCTCAGGAAGCGATGGCCCATCCGGAACGCGGCTTCTACAGCCTGCTGGCGCAGTATCCCGGCTTTACCTTTAGCGCATCCGTAGCGACGATTACCGGGCTGCTATTCTACGTCACTTCGGCGGACTCCGGCGCGCTGGTGCTGGGGAACTTCACCTCTAAGCTGAAGGATATCAACAGCGATGCGCCCAACTGGCTGCGCATTTTCTGGTCCATTGCTATTGGCCTGCTGACCATGGGGATGCTGATGACCAACGGTATTTCCGCGCTGCAGAACATGACGGTGATTATGGGGCTGCCGTTCAGCTTCGTGATCTTCTTCGTGATGGCCGGATTGTATAAATCCCTGAAGATAGAGGATTACCGCCGCGTCAGCGCCAGCCGCGACACCGCGCCGTACATGATGACCGCGCAGGACCGCCTCGGCTGGAAAAAACGCCTGTCCCGGCTGATGAACTACCCCGGCACGCGCTATACCCAGAAGATGATGGACACCGTTTGCTACCCGGCAATGGAAGAGGTTTCTCAGGAGCTGGAGCTGCGTGGTGCGAAGGTCGAGCTTTCCGTCGAGCCGCCGCTGCCGGATGAAAAACTGGGGCACCTGGAGCTGCGGGTACATATGGGCGACGAGCAAAACTTCGTCTACCAGATCTGGCCGCAGAAATACTCGGTGCCGGGCTTTACCTACCGCGCCCGCAGCGGTAAATCAACCTATTACCGGCTGGAAACCTTCCTGCTGGAGGGCAGCCAGGGCAATGACCTGATGGATTACAGCAAAGAACAGGTGATCATCGACATTCTCGACCAGTACGAACGCCACCTGAACTTTATCCATCTGCACCGTGAAGCGCCGGGCAACAGCATTACGTTCCCGAACGTGTAGCGTCTAACAAATCCTCTTATACGCGGCGGGCGTGATGCCCATCCGGCGCACAAAAGCCCGCCGCAGCGTATCTACCCCAGAAAACCCGCTGGCGGCGGGGATCGCCTTCACCGGCAGCTTGCCGGACTCCAGCAACTGTCTTGCCTTCGCCACCTTCTCCGCTTCCAGCCAGTCTCCCGGCGTGACCTGCAGTTCGTGATGAAACAGGCGCGTTAGATGCCGCACGCTGAGGTGTATATGCGCCGCCATTTGCCGTACGGTGGTCACCTCCGCTATGTTGGCGATTGTCCAGCGCTGGAGATCCTGCAGTGCGCTGCGCCCGCTGAGCGAAGTTTTTTGCTCGCGGATAAAGTGGTTTTGGTTCACTGGCCGCTTAAAGAACATCACCAGCCTGGCGGCAACGTCCTGCGCCACTTCCCGGCCAAGATCCTCCTCCACCAGCCGCAGGGCGAGGTCTAACCCAGAGGTCACGCCCGCCGCCGTGCGTAGCGGACCGTCCGTGACGTACAGCGCATCGGCGGTAACATCGGTATCTGGATAGCGGGCCGCTAAAAGCGATGAAGCTGACCAGTGGGTGGTCACCTTCTTGCCGCTTAACAAGCCTGTTTGCGCCAGCAAAAGCGCGCCGGTGCAGACGGAGCCAAAACGGCGGCTCTGCTCGCAAAGTCCGGTCATTATCTGGCGCTGTTTATCGCTAAGCGTTCTGTCTGCCGCATCCGGCGCACCGGCGACCAAAAATGTAGTTTCCCGGCCGCTAACCGCCGTTTCAAGCACATCATCAGCCAGCATTTTGACGCCGGAAGAAGCCACAACTGTCGCTGCTTCCAGCGCAATAATGCGGGATTGGTAAACCTCGCGATGCAGCACGCGATTTGCCTCGGCAAATACGTCCAGCGGACCTGATACATCCAGCAGCTGTACGCCGGGCACCGCCAGGATCAGGATTTGATGCGCCATTCTTTTCTCCACGTCGCGAAGTACGGCATAAGTCTTAAATCGTCGCAATGCGATCATTTAAGACATTTTAACTGCGGCCTATGCTACTCCAACCCCAACGTGAGGAGAAAGAGATGAGCTTAAAAATTAACGGCATTGCCATTCCGGACAGCAAAATGGCCCGTGAAGCCACGCAGCTGGTACGTGATACCGAATCAGATTTGCTGTTCCACCACTCCAGCCGGGTTTATTACTGGGCCGCGCTGGCCGGGCAACGCCGTGAACTGAAGGTTGACCACGAGCTGCTGTACATCGGCTGCATGTTCCACGACATGGGGCTGACCCACGAACACTGCAGCTGCGACAAGCGCTTTGAAGTGGACGGCGCGTTTGCCGCGCAGGATTTTATGCGCCAGTACGGCGTCAATCAGGCCGATATCGACAAAGTGTGGACGGCGATTGCGCTGCATACCACGCCGGGAATCCCGGAATTTATGGCCCCGGAAATTGCGCTGGTGACGGCAGGCGTAGAAATGGATGTGCTGGGGATTGATTACGATAAATTCAGCGACGAACAGCGCGAGCAGGTGGTGAAGCAGCACCCTCGCCCGGCGGCATTTAAAGAAGAGATTATTCAGGCATTTTACGACGGGATTAAAAACAAACCGGCCACCACGTTTGGCAACGTGAAGGCCGATGTCATTCAGGATAAAGAACCTGGGTTCGAACCGCTGAACTTCTGCAGCATTATTCGTGCTTCCCGCTGGGCTGGTTAAGCAACCTCAGGCGGGTGACTTAACTGTCACCTGCCCTGTACGGCGGCGATGGTATCAAGCCCGGTACCCGGCTGTGGATCGTGAGCAAAAGCGCCAATGACCATAAGAGAAAGTACGATTGCCAGAAAGATGTTTTTCATAACGTGTGTTAACCGCTTGCCGCACTGATTAGGACCGCCGCTATGCTAAAAGAAAAAGGCTCAAATTGATAAAGGAAATTTTCAAAGAAACGTCAGTTTTTGAATATTCCTCATATTATTCCACTTTTTGCCCTTGCGTCCGGCCGAAAACAAGATATATCCACCCCCTGGGGGCTCACGGTTAATATTTAATTTTGTATTTTTCGCGAAATGTTTACGATCGCTGCGGATCGCCGCCTCTCGCTGGCACGAGCTGCGGCGGTGATGGGGAAAAATCAGGCTGGTTTTATCACGCCAATACGCACCAGCATCGCTGAAAAATCATCAAGACTGATGCCGTGGTTCGGGTGGTCGAAACGTAAATTGAAGTTTTTCTGCAGAAGCTCATAGACCTCTTGCGCACGGGTAAAGACCGGTGCATTTTCCCCGGCGCTATAGAGCGTGTTCTTCTCCCCATTGGCCTTGTACAAACTCAGCGTCAGGCACTGACGGAAGTGCGAGTGCGGCCAGGTTGCCACGTAGTGGTTCCCGGCTTCGTAATCAGAGTCATACTGCGGTTCGAGGCTAAAGCGATAGAGGTTAATCGTCTTGTCGGCGGCATGGAATTTCAGCAGCCAGTCGTGCTCAACCCGTTCGAAACTGTAAACGCCATGCGTTGTCGGCTGCATTTCGCCTTCTACAAGACGAACCGGCTCGGGTAACGTTTTACCGCCGAAGCCGACGTCGGCTACCCAGGCCTGGCCGTCGATAGTCACTTTCGTGAGCCGATGCGTTCTGGCGGGCATCTGCGGCGGGTTGGCCAGCAGCACGCGGGCCGCTAAGTTTTCCACCTCAAACCCCAGCTCAGCGAGCACGTTACGGAACAGGCCGTTTTGCTCAAAACACCAGCCGCCGCGCCCGGCCACCACCAGCTTTTCAAAAACGCTGTCGTCGTCGATATGGATCGTTCTGCGAAGAAGAACGTCCAGGTTTTCGAACGGAATAGCGCAGGTGTGCGCCAGGTGCAGCGCCCGCAGGGTTTCTAACGTCGCAGTACGCGCCCCCTGATAGTTGATACGGTCGAAATAAAGCGCCAGATCTAATGCCATTTTTCCGATTCCATGCTGATAATGAATGGCGTCACTATAAATCCGCAGACCGCAAGACAGATGATCGTTAGTGCTTTAGAGCATGCCGTTTATGCCCGGCACGCCATACAGTTTGGACATAAGTTTCTCCCGGCTTTCGCGTTATGTGTAAAATAGCCGCCCTACCAGCGTCTGCGAGAAGGAAGCCTGCAATGAAAGCGAAATCTGTGACACTGTACGACGTTGCCGGGTCGGCTGGCGTTTCGTACCAGACTGTCTCACGCGTGATCAATCAGGCTTCACACGTTTCAGAGAAGACCCGGCAAAAAGTAGAAGACGCGATGAAAGCGCTGAACTACGTGCCGAACCGCGTGGCGCAGCAGCTGGCGGGGAAACTCAGCCAGACGCTTGGCCTGGCGACCACCACCCTTTCCCTGCATGCCCCTTCTCAGATCGCGGCGGCGATAAAATCCAAAGCCGGCGAGCTGCAGTTCAATGTGATGATTTCGATGGTTGAGCAGCCCGGTGCAGCTGCGGCCAGCGCCGCCGTGCAGAGTTTGCTTGCCCAGCGCGTTGACGGGTTGATTGTGAATATTCCGCTGGAAACGGCGGAGGTGAAAGCCGTGCAGGCGGCCTGCGGTGATGTTCCCGTGCTGTTCCTGGATGTTTCACCGGAGGTTTCGGCTAATCACATCGTTACCGACGCCGCATCAGGCGCTGACATTGCTGTGGCACATCTGGTCACGCTGGGTCATCGCCATATTGCCTTGCTTGCCGGCCCCGAAAATTCAGTCTCCGCCCGGCTGCGGCTTGAAGGCTGGCAGCGCTCTCTGGCGCAGCATCAGCTTGCACCTGTGGCGTTTATGCGGGGGGACTGGAGTTCCCTTTCTGGCTACCAGCAGGTTAGCCAGCTTTTACGCGATGAGCAGAAGCCGACGGCGATCCTTGTGGCTAACGATCAGATGGCGCTGGGCGCGCTCCGAGCCATTCACGAAGCCGGGTTTGCGGTGCCGCAGGATGTTTCCGTTATTGGCTTTGATGACACCGCAGACAGCGCCTGTTTTCTTCCCCCGCTGACCACCATCCGGCAGGATTTCAGGCAGCTCGGTGAAGCGAGCGTAAACGGCATCCTGGCGCTCATTCAGCATGAAGATACATTCACGGCGCTGCAGCCGGTAAGCCTTGTGGAGCGTAAGACGACCGCTGCTCCGGGTAGCCTGATACAGCCCACGGCGGCGCAGCTGGCCGACGAGCTTTCACGCCTCGCGCACCAGATTTCTCGCCTGAAATAAAGCCTGAATTGTTTGTGAAGCTCATCACCGAATACGGTGAGATGGCTTTACTCCTGAACAACTGACGTTAAATTGTGAGCGAATAACAATTATCTCACAGGCGCATCATTATGACCAACACGTCATCTTCGCTCCAGGCCACGCTGGCCCGCCGCGACTGGGAAACTCCGGCCGTAACTCAGCTAAACGCCCTGGCGGCTCATCCACCGTTTTCTAGCTGGCGTTCGCTGGAAGATGCCAGAGATGATAAGCGCTCACCGTCGCGGCAATCCCTTAACGGCGATTGGGCGTTTAGCTATTTCCCTCGCCCGGAAGCGGTGCCTGAAAGCTGGCTCAGCGACGATCTCCCCGATGCAGACGCCATTCCCGTGCCGTCGAACTGGCAAATGCTGGGGTACGATGCGCCCATTTATACCAACATCAGCTACCCAATTCCGGTCAACCCGCCTTTTGTACCAGCAGAGAATCCGACCGGTTGTTATTCGCTCACATTTGATATTGATGACGCCTGGCTGGAGAGCGGGCAAACGCGCATTATCTTTGATGGCGTAAACTCTGCTTTTCATCTGTGGTGCAACGGCCTCTGGATGGGCTACGCCCAGGACAGCCGCCTGCCCTCAGAATTCGACCTGAGCGCGGCGCTGAAAGCGGGAAGCAACCGCATTGCGGTGATGGTCCTGCGCTGGAGTGACGGCACGTATCTGGAAGATCAGGATATGTGGCGGATGAGCGGTATTTTCCGGGATGTTACGCTGCTGCATAAGCCGGATACGCGCCTCGCAGACGTGCAATTACGGACCGGGCTTAACGAAGATTTTTCACGCGGCGAGCTACAGGCCCTGGTAGTACTGGAAGGTAAGAACGTTAGCGCCTGTGAAGTGTTGATTCAGCTCTGGCATGGCGAAACGTTGTTGCAAGAAAAGCAGCAGCCTGTCGGCAGCCAAATCATTGACGAACGTGGGGCCTGGCACGACCGCACTACCCTGCGTTTACCGGTTGAACAGCCGCTACTGTGGAACGCCGAAGTCCCAAATCTGTATCGGGCAGTGATTGTCCTGAAGCAAGGCTGCGCGGTTATCGAAGCGGAAAGCTATGACGTTGGCTTCCGCAAGGTGGAAATTACCGGCGGCCTGCTGAAGCTCAACGGCAAACCGCTGCTGCTGCGCGGCACAAACCGCCATGAACATCACCCGGTAAACGGCCAGGTGATGGATGAAGAGACAATGCGGCGCGACATTCTGTTGATGAAGCAGAACAATTTTAATGCCGTGCGCTGCTCCCACTATCCAAACCACCCGCTGTGGTATCGGCTGTGTGATTTTTACGGCCTTTATGTCGTGGATGAAGCCAATATTGAAACCCACGGCATGGTGCCGATGAATCGCCTGAGCGACGACCCACTCTGGCTTCCGGCGATGACCGAGCGAGTCACCCGCATGGTGCAGCGCGATCGCAATCATCCGTCCATTATCATCTGGTCTTTGGGCAACGAGTCCGGGCACGGCAGCAATCACGATGCCCTATACCGCTGGATAAAATCCAACGATCCCACCCGACCAGTGCAGTACGAAGGCGGCGGCGCGGATACGGCGGCCACCGATATTATTTGCCCGATGTACGCCCGGGTCGCTCAGGATCAGCCCTTCCCGCAGGTGCCAAAGTGGTCGATTAAGAAATGGATTGGGCTGCCTGAAGAGCACCGGCCGCTGATTCTGTGCGAATATGCCCACGCGATGGGCAACAGCTTCGGCGGCTTCAGCAAGTATTGGGCGGCGTTTCGCCAACACCCTCGCCTGCAGGGCGGTTTTGTCTGGGACTGGGTCGACCAGTCGCTGGTAAAATATGACGAAAATGGCCAGCCGTGGTCCGCGTACGGTGGCGATTTTGGCGATAAGCCTAACGACCGTCAGTTCTGCATGAACGGCCTGGTCTTTGCCGACCGCACGCCGCATCCCGCCTTATTCGAAGCTAAGCAGGCCCAGCAGTTCTTCCAGTTCCGCCTGCTGCCCGAAAACCGGCTGGAGGTCACCAGCGAATATCTGTTCCGCCATAGCGATAACGAACGGTTGGTGTGGGCGTTAAAAAGCGAAGGCGAAGTGCTGGTCAGCGGTGAACTCTCGCTGCACCTTGCGCCGGAAGAAACCCGAGTGTTTCCGCTTGAGCTGCCGGAGGTAATCAGCGCGGGCCAGGTCTGGCTGCATGTTGAAGTGCTACAGACGGCCTCGACGTCATGGAGTGAAGCCGGGCATAGCTCCGCTCGGGCACAATGGCCGCTGGCGTCGAATTTAAGGTTGCCGGGTCTCAGCCATTCCGGCTCAGCGCCTTTGCTGCAGGCGGACGACAGACACGTTGACGTGTTCCACGGCGAACAGCACTGGCGTTTTGAGCGTAGAAGCGGTCTGCTCTGCCAGTGGTTTAACCATCAGAATCCAACGCTTCTCACGCCCCTGCAGGATAATTTCACCCGCGCGCCGCTGGACAATGACATCGGCATCAGCGAAGCCGCGCACATCGACCCTGATGCCTGGGTGGAACGCTGGAAGGCCGCGGGCATGTACAACCTGACGCCCGTATTGCTTAGTTTTGACGCCGACGCATTGAGCAACGCCGTGCTGGTTCGCACCGTCCACGGCTGGCAAGGCAATGGCAATACGCTGTTTATCAGCCGTAAAAATTACCTGATCGACAGCGAGGGTGAGCTGAATATTACGGTAGACGTGGAGATTGCGTCCGGCGCACCGGCTCCGGCGCGTATTGGCCTCAGCTGCCAGCTTGCGGATCTGGAGCCAGAGGTCAGTTGGTTTGGGCGCGGGCCGCATGAAAACTACCCCGACCGCAAAAGCTCTGCATTGTTTGACCGATGGACGCTGGCGCTGGCCGACATGTACACGCCTTACGTTTTTCCGAGTGAAAACGGGCTGCGCTGTGACACTTCTCGGCTTGAGTACGGTAGTAATCAGTGGCGCGGCAAGTTTCACTTCAATATCAGCCGCTACGGCCAGAAACAGCTCCGGGAAGCTACTCATCGGCATTTATTGAAAGCAGAGGCTGGAAGCTGGCTGAATATCGACGGCTATCACATGGGCGTGGGCGGCGATGACTCATGGAGCCCGAGCGTCTCGCCGGAGTTTTTACTCTCCGGGTCGCATTATCACTACGCCGTGAGCTGGAAGAAAAGGTAATGGTAAAGGCCGTCTGTTACCCAGGCGGCCTCCCCGCCATCTGGAATTCTCGACGGATTTCATGTGATTACGATCAAACTCTGAAAGACTGTGATTGACAATTTTTCTGAAGAGAAATAGCGTAGCGCCATTCTGATATCGATTTCATACATTATGACTGCAACCATTAAAGATGTGGCAGAACACGCCGGACTGTCGGTATCGACCGTTTCGCGCTTTCTGAACAACCACCCTTACATCTCTGAAGATAAAAAAGCACGTATCCACGCGGCGATGAAGGCGCTGGACTATGAGCCAAGCACCGCCGCACAGCAAATGCGCGGGGTGAAGTCGCACCGCATCGGCATTCTGGTGTCGCGGATCACCAACCCCTTCTTCGCCAATCTGGTGGATGCGCTGGAAGTCACGGCGCGTAAAAACGGCTATTCGGTGCTGATCGTGCAGAACCACGACAGCGTGGGGGAAGAAGCCAACTGCCTCGACCTGCTGAAGAAAAAGATTATTGATGGCCTGATCCTCTGCTCGGTTGAGAGCGATAAAGCGGTGCTGGAAAAATATCAGCAGCACGGCCCTATCCTGCTGTGCAACACCAGCGTGGACGGCGCTGAGCTGCCGGTGGTACGGGTGGATGATGAAGAGGCAACGTTTAACGCGATTGGCTATCTGCTGGAACAGGGTTACCAGAAAATCGCCTACTGCACCGGCGGTGATTTCCTGCAAAAAGGCCACGGCGAGCGCCGTAACCGGGGCTTCCAGAAGGCGATGACAGCCGCGGGTAAAACCATTGATAACGCGCTGATTTTTCGCAGGCTGCACACCTACAAAGACGGTATCCGCCTGGCGGAACAGCTGGCGGCGCGGCTTCCTTCCGCACGGCCCGACGTGGTGTTTACCGGCAGTGACGATGTGGCCTGCGGCCTGGTCACCTGGCTGACCAACCATGACATTCGGGTGCCGCAGGATATCGCGGTCGTCGGCTTCGATAACCTGCCGGTTTCCGAAATGGTCAGCGTGCCGATTACCACGGTGAACCAGCCGGTAGACAAGCTGGGTCAGTTCTCGGTGGAATATTTGATTGCCCTTATCGCCTGTAAACCCTACCGCTACAACAGTGACGATCTGAAAGCGGAACTGGTGCTCAGAAAGTCGGCGTAAATTTTTTTATCACAATGTGGTATCGATACCACATCACAGAGGTGGACATGTTAAAGCAGCAAGCAGGCCAGGATAACGCCTGGTGGAAAGAATCCGTGATTTACCAAATCTATCCAAGGAGCTTTAAGGACAGTAATAACGACGGGATTGGCGATCTGCCGGGGATTATCGAAAAGCTGCCCTACCTGCAGTCGCTGGGCGTGACTATGTTGTGGATTTCGCCGTTTTATCTGTCGCCGATGGCCGATAACGGCTATGACATCGCCGATTACTACGCGGTGAACCCGGAGTTCGGCGAGATGCGCGATGTGGATACGATGATCGACAAAGCCGCAGTGCTGGGGATTAAAATCATGATCGATCTGGTGGTGAATCACACCAGTGATAAGCATCAGTGGTTCCAGCAGGCGCTGGCCGATGCGGATTCCCCCTATCGCGATTATTATCTGTTCCGCCCGGCGGTCAACGGCCTGCCGCCGAATAACTGGCGCTCGATTTTCGGCGGCAGCGCGTGGGAAAAAGTGCCGGGGGAAGAGACGTATTACCTGCACGTGTTCCATAAAAAGCAGCCTGACCTGAACTGGGAAAATCCGCAGATGCGCGAGGCGATTTACCGGATGATTAACTGGTGGCTGGAGAAAGGCGTGGCCGGATTCCGCGTGGATGCGATTACCTTTATCAAGAAAGATGCCGACTACGCCTCCGTGCCGGTCGACGGCGTTGACGGGCTGGGGTCGATCAAAAGCAAGGCGCGCAACCGCCCCGGCATTGACGTGTTTCTGAACGAGCTGAAGGAAAACACCTTTGATAAATATGCCTGCGTCACCGTCGGCGAAGCGCCGGGCGTTCCCTATGCGGAGTACGGCCAGTTTATCGGCGAAAACGGCTACTTCGCTATGATTTTTGACTTCCACGCGGCGGATATTGATGTGGAAAACGGCTCGGAGTGGTTCCGCCGCCGCGACTGGACGGTGGCCGAGTTCCGCGAGGCGCTGTTCGACAGCCAGAACGCCTTTGCGCAGTGCGGCTGGGGCACCAGCTTTATCGAGAATCACGACCAGCCGCGAGCGCTGTCGAAACTGGTTCACCCCGATTACCAGAATGCGACTGGTGCCAAGTGCCTGGCGGCAATGTACTTCTTCCTGCGCGGCACGCCGTACATCTATCAGGGGCAGGAACTGGGCATGGCTAACTTCTGCCGCAGCGATATCAGCGAATTCGACGATATTTCCAGCATTGATAACTATCATCGCGCGCTGGCGGAAGGCTTCTCCGCGCGGCAGTCGCTGGCGTTCGTCAATCACCGCTCGCGTGACAACTCGCGCACACCGTTCCCGTGGGACAACACGGTGAACAGCGGATTTAATCAGGGGGCGAAACCCTGGCTGGCGCTGTCGGCAGAGGACGCGCTGATTAACGCCGCCGCACAGCAGCAGGATGCGCATTCAGTCTTTGCCTTTTACCAGCAGCTTATTCGCCTGCGCAACAATGATTATCCTGACACATTGATCTACGGTGATTTTATCCCGCTGGAAACCGCCTCGCCGGAAATCATCAGCTATCAACGCCGCACGGCGAGTGAATACTTTACTTCTGTCACTAACCTCAGTAACCACACGGTTTATTATAAAATACCGGAGGGCGATATTATCGTTAATAACTATCCGCAGCTCAGTTCATCATTAGAGCCTTATCAAAGCATTCTTATCAAGGGAACAACCCAACATGAATAAATATAAAAACATTGCCGTTGAACTGGTGAATATCATTGGCCGGGAAAATATTATTTCCGCCACCCACTGTGCTACCCGCCTGCGATTACAGGTAAAAGATCGCGGCCTGATAGAAGATGAGAAAATAAGAAACGTCGATGAAGTGAAAGGCGTGTTTTTTAACTCAGGGCAGTATCAGGTGATTCTCGGAACCGGGATTGTGAATAAAGTTTACGCCGAGTTTATGCAGGCGTTTAATATCAGCGAAGTCAGCAAGGATGAAATGAGCCGCCAGGGCAGCAGCTCGTTACAGGCGGGAATTCGCCACCTCTCGGATGTGTTTGTGCCGATCGTGCCGGTGCTGGGTGCAACGGGCCTGTTCCTTGGGCTGAAGGGCGTGCTGTTTAACGATACGGTGCTGGCGACGTTTGGCGCCAGCACCCTCGCCCTGCCGGCGTCGGTGACCACCCTGATGACCGTGCTGTGCGATACGGCCTTTGCTTTCCTGGCGGCGTTTATCTGCTGGTCGGCGTTTAAGAAGTTTGGCGGCACGCCGATTATCGGTTTTCTGATCGGGCTGATGCTGGTTTCCCCCGCCCTGCCTAACGCCTATTCGGTGGCTTACGGCAATGCGCAGCCGATCTATCTCTTCGATTTTATTCCACTGGTCGGCTATCAGGGATCGATCCTGACCGCGCTTATCACCGGCATTATCGGAGCGAAGCTGGAGAAGATTTTCCGTCGGATTATGCCTGACTCGATGGATCTGATCTTCACCCCGTTCCTGGTGATCCTCTGCGCCGTGGCAATTGCGCTGCTGGCGCTCGGCCCGCTGGTTCACGGCTTTGAGCACTATGCGGTGATGGCTATCCAGCAGTTCCTCGCGCTGCCTGCCGGTATCGGCGGCCTGCTGATCGGCTTTATTTATCCAATTGCGGTGATGACCGGGATGCATCATATGTTCATTATGATTGAGACCTCGCTGATCGCCGGTACCGGCTTCAACCCGCTGATTACCGTCTGCGCGATGTACGGTTTCGCCAATGCCGCCGTGTGCCTGGCTATTTCCCTGAAGTCGAAAAACGTAGCGTTTAAGACCGCCGGGATCTCGGCAACCGTTACCCAGCTGCTGGGCGTTTCGGAACCTGCGCTGTTCGGTATCGTCATGCAGTCCGGTATGCGGGCGATTGCCGTAATGCTGTGCAGCTCGGCGCTGGGCGGCATGGTGCTCTCCCTACTTTCAATTAAAGCCAACGCCTATGGGCTGGCGGTGCTGCTGTCACCGCTGATGTATTTGTACGATCGCTATCAGTTTATTACCTATATCACCGTCGGCGTGGCCGTTGCAGTCTTTGCCTTTATCTGCACGCTGTTGTTGGTCAACGTGGATAATAAAAAAAGATAAATAATACAGTAAACCCTGTACTGTAAAAGCATGTTTCACCTTATTAAGGACACCCGTATGCCCTGAGTATATCTATTCAGAGCAGGGGCGATCACAGGTATTAATGATGAAAATAACATTTCTAACTTTCTGTACCCTGGCCTGTGCTTTACCTGCGCATGCAGCGGAATTAACCCTGGCAGAAATTAACGCCAGACTGGAAAAAGTGGAGGCGGAACTTAAGCTTTCACAAAATAAATTAACGCTGGCCGAAAATAAAATTGCCGTAGCGGAGAAAAGAGCCAGCGACGCAGAATTAAAAAATAAAAACAGCAAGAGCGATATTATTAATGACGATACCGAAATTAAATTTGGCGGCTACGCCCGCACCGGCATCCTGAGCGGAAAACAAGGCACCACCACCACCGTCGGTCCATCACTGACGCCGGCGGGCAGCACTGGCGGCAGCGTTGGTCGCCTGGGCAACGAGGCCGACACCTACGTCACCGCCGACTTCGACTATAAACGCCATTACGCCAACGACTCGAGCTTCCGCTACTACATGAAAATTGCCGAATGGGACAAAACCTACAACACCGACAGCGCGTTTAACGGCCAGATGAATCTGCGCCAGGCGTTTGTAGAGATGAGCAACCTCCCTGCCTTCACCGGTGCGTTTAGCGGGTCAACGCTGTGGGCGGGCAAGCGAGAGGACCGTGATAACTTCGATATCCACTGGCTGGACTCGGATATGATGAACCTGGTCGGCACCGGTGCGGGGATTTACGATGTGAAGTTCTTCGGCGATGTTAAAACCAACCTGGCTGTGTATGGGCGTAACTTCAACGATATAGATGCAATGGAGAACGTTGAATACAACAACATGACCGGCGCGGAGAATACCTTTATCCAGAATTACCCCCTCTCGCTGAACAACCGCATCGGCAACTGGCAGTGGATGCTGAACGGCCTCTATTCTAAGGAAAATGACAAGCGGATCAACGATGGCCTGGCAAAGGATAATGCCGCCTCGCACGGCTTCAATACCATGTTAGCGTGGCACGGCGACAGTTTCTACGGTCTCAATAAAGGTTCGACCAAAACCGTGCTGCTTTACGGCAAAGCGCTGGGGGCTGAAGTGCGGGGGCCGGGATCGGATGGCTATCTGATCGACGATGCATGGACAGTGAAATTTGCCACCTACGGCATAACCCAGTTGAGCGACCGAATGAGCATCGCCCCGCTATTGGTGGCGCAAAGCAGCAACAGTCGCTACATCGAATCCGACCACTATGACTGGGTGACACTCAACTCACGGCTGATCCAGGAGGTTAATCAGAACTTTGCCCTGCAGTACGAGGCCAGCTATCAGTATATGGACATCGACCCGAAGGGCTTCAACGGCAATAAGCCGGTATCCGGCAGCTTCTACAAGCTGACCTTCGCGCCGACCTTTAAAATGCAGAACGTCACCGACTTCTTCGAGCGCCCGGAGATCCGTTTCTTCGTCAGCTGGATGAACTGGGACAAAAATCTGGATAACTATTCCTTGACCGATACCTTCGGCAATTCAGGCTATCACAGCGGTGGCTCGCTAATGTTCGGTACGCAGTTGGAAACCTGGTTCTGAGTTAAAGGGTTCCCCGGATGCCGTGGTCTCTTTTGGCATTCGGGGCACGAAACGATTAGCGCGTCAGGCCAAAGCTTTCATCGATAAGGCCCAGGATCAGTTCATCCGGCACCTTGTCAATTAGCACCGTCACCCAATGTTCTTTGTTCATATGGTAAGCGGGTAAAATACCCGGCTGCATTCTCAGTGAGCCTACGGCGCCAGGCATCACTTTTACGTTGAGAATATCGACGATCTCATCGCTTTCCAGCCCCAGTTTTGCGGATGAAATGCTCAGCACCACGCCAAACCATTTGCGCTTGTAGCGGTGCCGCAGCACGGCGTAGTCCTTAAACTTGTCCCACGGATAGTCCGGCTCGACCTGATACTTGTCAAACACCGCAGCGAACAGCGCTTCTCGTTTCATCGTTTTTCCTTAACCGCGTAACCCGGAAACCTTATCCGGGCTCGCGGCTAGTATAACTACAATTATTCGTTGCCGGGTGCCGGCTTAACTTTTTACGGCAAGCATTTTCTTGTCCGGGCTTATCACCAGCCAGACGGAGAAACAAACAATCACCGCGCCGATAATAAACGCTTCGCTGATGGTTTCATGCAAAATGAGATATCCCCACAGCACGCCAAACGGTGGAATTAAAAAGGTCACAGTGAGGCTGCGTAATGGCCCGATATCGGCAATTAAACGGAAATAGAAAATATAGGCCACGGCGGTGCACAGAATACCCAGGCCCAGCACGCTGAACCAGACATTGCCCTGCAGCCAGTTGATTGAAGGCCCCGTCGCCACGCTCCAGGCAAAGAACGGCAGCAGGAAAAGCGTGGCACCAATTTGGCTGCCGAAAGCGACGATTTTAGGGTCAAGTCCGCCCTTGTTGGAGATCCAGCGGCGGGTTAAAAAGCCCGCCACGCCGTAGCAGCTCGTGGCTACCAGGCAGGCAATAATCCCGGCAATTTTGTCCTCGTTTGACTGTGCGTCACCGACCGAGGTAATCACCATAATCCCCGCCAGGCCCAGCACTACGCCCAGCCATTTTCGTGCCGTTAATTTTTCACCAAAGAAAGAGAACCCAATAATGGCGCCCATTAGCGGCGTGGTTGCGTTTAAAATAGCGGAGTATCCGGCCGGTAGCCATTTTGCGGCCAGGCAATACATAAAGAAAGGCAGCCCGGAGTTAATCGCGCCTAAAATAAGCGCCGAACGGAATTTTCCTTCAAAGCGAAAAGAAGACCTAAGGGTGAAAAGAATCACCGCCAGCCCTACAAAACCAAAAAATACCCTTAAAAAGGCCGTGTTTACCGCCCCGAACTCCGGCGCCGCTATTTTCATAAAAAGGAAGCTGGCTCCCCACACCGCGGCAAGAAATAACAGCCTGATATAATCTGACACACGCATGCCTTCACCCTTCCCCATAAAATAAGCGCTCGTTTATCATTTTGTTCGCTTAAACACGTTAAGCCAGCCAGACTTTAAACGAGCGCCAGAGAAAGAAAAACCGTTTTCTGTTTGTGGAGAATGAGTTAGCAAGATTTAGGGGAATTTAGACGACCCGCCAAACTCGAGATAAATTTTTGCCAGATTCTGGAACTGATTAAAGCGATTTTCATCCAGCAACAGTTCCGCCTGGCGACGTTTTTCCTGGGCATCGAGCCAGAATGAAATACGCGCAGCCCCCTGACGGTAGCGCACTTCATTCAGCCGCTCTGACTTACGCGCAAGCTCCAGCCCCTCCCGGAGCCTTAATTCCTGCGCCAGCAGCTGATTGCGCAGGGAGAGTTCGTCTTCAATGCTGCTCATTGCTTTATAAAGCGACTGTTTAAACGCCAGCACTCGCTGTTCGTAATCGTTGCGGGCGATTTTCACCTCCACGCCCCGCTGCCGCCACTCGAGGAACGGTAGCGTCAGGCTCGCGCCAACGGAACCGATTGGGTTATGCAGCACGTTCAGCAGCGAGCTACTGCCGGTGCCAAGAGATCCCGTCAGGCTGAACGCGGGATAGTATTCGGTACGCCGGATATCAACATTGGCCAGCGCTTCACGCACCCGCCACTCTTGCGCGCTGATATCAGGCCGATGCATCAGCACGCTGGCAGGAATGTTCGCGTTAACCTGCGGCAGGGTTCCTTTTGGCAGTTTTCTTGGCTCCACAACAGCGCTGCCCGGCGCGGTACCGAGCAATACTGCCTGTTGGTTAAGCCCCAGCAGGCGGTCCCGCTGCAGCCCGGTGAGTCGATTTTCCTGCGCCAGCAGGCTTTGTTGAGCATCAACGACATCCAGGGCTGAAGCTCCACCTGCACGATAGCGAGCCTCCGCCAGACGCAGCGTCTCTTTTGCATAGCCGATGCTCTGCTGGAGCACGTCGATTTGTTGGTTCACAAAGCCGATGCGCCAGTAATTATTGCTGGCCTCTGAAAGCAGCGTCAGGCGTGCGGCGCGTAAATCTTCTTCGCTGGCATGACTTGCCCACTCCGCCGCATCGCGCTGGCGGGCTATTTTGCCCCAGAGATCCAGTTCATAGCTGGTGCTGAGACTGGCAGAGCTGCCTTTTGTCCAGCCGGATGAGTTATTCAGCGGGGTTTTTCCGTCTACGCCCAGCGAACCTTTCAGCCCTGGATCGTTGGTGATACCGACTCTTTCCGCGTCCAGTCGCGCCCGGTACACGCGCAGCACGGCGATAGCCACGTCGTTATTGCTTGCCATGACCTGGCGCAGCCAGTTATCGAGCTGGGGATCGTTAAACGCTTTCCAGTCAAACGGGGCAATGTCTCCGACCGGCTCGCTCTTGTTCCAGCTGGCGGGATAGCTCACTTCGGGCGCGTGATAGTCGCTTTTAAGCGTATTTGCGCAGCCTGCGCTGAACGCGGCGGCAAGGCATAAAGCCAAAGGTGATAAAATTTTCATAGGTTACTCGCTGGCCAGTGAAACGACCGGGTCCATCCTTGCCGCTTTGCGGGCGGGGAGATAACCGAAGATCATGCCGATTAATGTTGAACAACAGAACGCGGCGGCAGCGGCCTGCCACGAATAAATAGCCGTGAACATTCCGCCCGCCAGGGCGGTAAATAACGCGCCTGCGGCATAAGAAAGCGCAATGCCCAGCGCCCCGCCAATCAGGCAAACCAGTACGGCTTCAATCATAAACTGCTGCATGATGTCGCTCCGTCGCGCACCTACCGCCATGCGCACGCCGATTTCATGGGTTCTTTCGGTCACGGAGACCAGCATGATGTTCATCACGCCGATACTGCCGATCATCAGCGAGATGCAGGCGACCATCAGAATCAAAATGCTGAAGGTCATCGAGGTGCGTTCGATAGATTTTCTGATCTGTTCGAAGTTATAGAGCTGGAAATCTTTCACGCCGTGGCGCTGGGTTAGCAGCTGAGAAATGGCGCTTACCGCCGCCTCGTTAGCCACATTGTCTTTGAGTCGGACGCTGATGCTGCTCAAAACCGGTTTGCCTACCATGCGGTACATCACCGTGCTGTAGGGCATCCACACGGTAATGCGGTTAGGGGCGTAGCTCCGGTTGTTACTTTGGGCGATGCCCACCACGCGTGCCGGAACGGAACCCAGAAAAACGATTTGCCCCAGCGCCTGCAGCCCGGCGTCGTCGAACAGCGCTTTGCGGGCGTTCTCATCGATAATCACTTCCTGCAGTGCGTTACGATCGTCCCTGAAGGTGGCACCTTGCAGAAGCTGAATGCCGTTTACGCGGAAGTGATCTCGCCCGACGCCGTTGATCGAAGCGGTTGCGGATTTACCGAGAAAACGAATGTTGTCTGAGGCGCTAACCTCCGGGCTTACGCTGTCGACAAAGCCCTGCTTCGCCAGCGCCTCAGCGTCTGCCGGCACCAGCGTTCGAATGCCCTCGATGCTGTCATCAAAGAAATCCCGGCCGGGATAGATGCTGACCACGTTGGTACCCAGATCCTTAATATTCTCCAGCGTCTTCTGCTTCGCCCCCTCGCCCAGCGCCACAACGGTGACCACGGCGGCAATACCGAAAATTATCCCGGTCATGGTTAGCGTGGTACGTAAACGGTGCGCGTTCATCGCTTTGAGCGCCATTTGCAGCGATTCACGCGTACGGTCGAGCAAGCTTTGCCAGCGGCTTTGCCGGGTACGGTTGGGCGGCGGCAGCGTTTCCGTGGCGGTTACGCAACTGCCGCTATCGGCGATAATTTCGCCGTCGCGCAGCTCGATAATACGCCGTGCGTGCTGCGCCACTTTCATATCGTGGGTCACCATCACCACCGTATGGCCGCGCTGGTTAAGCTCGCTCAGGATGGCTAACACTTCCTGCCCGGACTGAGAATCCAGCGCGCCGGTCGGCTCATCCGCCAGAATTATCTCCCCACCGTTAATCAGCGAGCGGGCAATACTCACGCGCTGCTGCTGGCCGCCGGAAAGCTCGCCGGGCTTATGGTGCTCGCGGCCTTCCAGCCCAAGCCTGCCAAGCAAAGCCGCCGCCCGCAGCCGACGTTTGTCGCGCTCGCTGTTGGCGTAAATGGCCGGGATCTCAACGTTGCCCAGGGCGCTAAGGTCGGGCATCAAATGGTAGCGCTGGAAGATAAAGCCGATATGTTCCCGGCGCACCCTGGCCAGCTCATCCGGCGAAAGTTGAGCGGCGTTTTGCCCGCCGATGTAGTAATCCCCGCGGTCGGGCACGTCAAGGCAGCCCATAATGTTCATCAGGGTCGATTTACCCGAACCCGAGGCGCCAATGATGGCCACCATTTCTCCGGCCGCGATGGTCAGACTCACGTTTTTCAGGACGGTCAGCGCCTGGCCGCCGTTGCCATAGGTCCGGCTGATACCCTTCAGCTCAATGATGTTGCTCACAGCACAAACCCTTCCCCAGGCGCTTTCTCACCCGGCTGCGACAGCACCACATTTTCCCCGACGTTTAAGCCCTCGAGGATCTGAATATCCACGTTGTTGGTAATCCCGGTTTTCACCTCCCGGGTTTCCAGCTTGCCGTTAGCCGTGAGCACCTGAACCTGCTGCTTATTTTCTTCGGCTTTACGCACGGCCTGGATCGGCACCAACAGCGTATCTTTGGCTTCTCCGGCTAGCAGCGTGACCTGCGCGGTCATCGCTATACGGAGACGATTCTCTGGGTTTGGAACGTCGAGCAGAGCGTTGTAATAGACGGACGCATTGGAAGTGCCAGAACCGGATGCCGTGCTGCTGCCGGCAAGAGAGTCATCTTTCATTACCGACTCCGGCGCCAGCTCAACGGTGCGCAGCGTCGCGTCATAGCGTTTGTCCGGCTCGGAGAAAATCGTGAAGCGGGCTTTTTGACCGGCAGAAATTTTGGTGATATCGGCCTCAGAGATCTGCGCCTTGATGGTCATGACGTCGAGACGGGCCAGCTTAATAATGGTCGGCGCGCTCTGGCTGGAGTTTACGGTCTGCCCCTGCTGCGTGACAACGGCGATAACAATGCCGTCCATCGGCGCCAGGACTCGCGTATAGCCAAGGTCGACCTTTTTCTTATCCACCTCTATCTGCGCCTGAACAAGTTTGGCATTCAGTGACAGTAATTCAGCGCGCGTGGTGGCAAGCGTTGCCTCGGCAGATTCAAAATCTTCGCGCGAGCTGGCATCTTCACTCAGCATCTGGCGCTGGCGTTTAAATCGCAGTTCAGATTGTTTCAGGAGCGCTTGCTTAGCCTGCAGATCGGCTTTGACCACGTTTAGCGCGGCTTCGGCGTTACGCAGGTCGTTCCGCTGCGGCACGTCATCAATGTCGGCAATCGACTGCCCTTTGGTCACGTGATCGCCCAGCTTCACTTTAAGCGACTTGACCTGGCCTGAAACCTGCGCCCCGACGTTAACGCGTTCAATGGCGTCGATGCGGCCGGTCGCCAGGACGGAATTTTCTATATCCCCCTTGCGCACGGGGGCCGTGACATAGTCGGGCACATCCGGGCTTCTCAGAAAGAAGAACAACGCGATGATAAGAACGGTGAGTAGCACCACGGCCAGGGCGACGGCGCGGCGCGAGAGGAATTTCGTTAGCATTGTGCAGGTTTTCCATAACGATTAAAGCGGTGATCCAGGGCCTCATAGTGAACGCCCCAGTCTCTACTGGAGCTAAACACGACGCATCAGTTTAGATTTTATCCTGAAGAGGACAAAGGGCTACCTGTTTACGTCACTGAGACTCATTGCGCTTAATTTCGTTCCTGCAAGGAGAGATTATTCTGCGTTATTTAAGCGTTTCGTGTCGCGGCAACGAGAGCGTAAACGTACTGCCGCGCCCGGGCCATCCTGCACCGCCTGCGGCGGTAAGACGACAACGTCCGGCGCGTAAAGCCGTTTTTGTTTGCGTTGCTGGCGAAGAGGCCTGGGAGTACATCCAAAGCCCTGCCGTGCAGGCTAGCACGCAGGCAACCGCGAGCCGTTTTTTTGACCATTTAATGTTCATGATGCAGCCCTTCTCAGAGTCCTGGTATATCAGGAATGTTATGCCCGTCACACCAACAGAACGCCGCCACTAAAATGACAAGTTTGTAATTTTGATTCTCATTCAATTTTCTGGCAGGATTCCTCGCCCTCTTTTTTACGGCCCCCGCAGCCAGAATTAACGGGCGGAAAAGGACGGCGCTTTTTAACTCAAAGGCAGACAGGAATCTCAATGAAAACAAAGACTGAAGCGGAACACCGCGCCGCCAAACGGCGCTGGTTGAATTCTCAGGACTCGGGGTATCACCAGGCAATGGGCAACCGCCACGTGCAGATGATTGCCATCGGCGGCGCCATCGGTACCGGCCTGTTCCTCGGCGCAGGTGCTCGCCTGCAGGCCGCAGGGCCCGCGCTGGCGTTAATCTATCTGGTTTGCGGTATTTTCTCTTTCTTCATCCTTCGCGCTTTGGGCGAGCTGGTTATCCATCGCCCTTCCAGCGGCAGCTTCGTTTCATACACCCGTGAGTTTCTCGGGGAAAAGGCCGCCTACGTTTGTGGCTGGATGTACTTCGTCAACTGGGCGATGACCGGGATCGTGGACATCACCGCCGTTGCGCTCTACATGCACTATTGGGGCGCGTTCGGGGATGTGCCGCAATGGGTCTTCGCGCTCGGTGCGCTGGCCGTGGTCGCGGCAATGAACATGATTGGCGTGAAGTGGTTCGCCGAAATGGAGTTCTGGTTTGCACTGGTCAAAGTGTTGGCTATCGTCGCCTTCCTGATTGTCGGGACCATTTTCCTCGGCACAGGGAAACCGATTGACGGCAACAGCACCGGCTTCCACCTGATAACCGATAACGGCGGCTTCTTCCCCCACGGCCTGCTGCCCGCGCTGGTGCTGATTCAGGGCGTAGTCTTCGCTTTCGCCTCTATTGAATTAGTCGGCACCGCGGCCGGGGAATGTAAAGACCCGAAAACCATGGTGCCAAAGGCGATCAACAGCGTTATCTGGCGTATCGGCCTGTTCTATGTCGGCTCCGTCGTGCTGCTGGTGCTGTTGCTGCCGTGGAACGCCTATCAGGCGGGGCAAAGCCCGTTTGTGACCTTCTTCTCGAAGCTCGGCGTGCCTTACATCGGCGACGTGATGAACATCGTGGTGCTGACAGCCGCTCTCTCGAGTCTGAACTCTGGCCTGTACTGCACCGGGCGTATTCTGCGTTCAATGTCGATGGGCGGTTCCGCGCCGCAGTTCATGTCGAAGATGAGCAAGAATCAGGTGCCGTATGCCGGGATTCTGGTCACCAGCGGCGTGTACGTGCTTGGCGTGTTCCTCAACTACCTGGTGCCTTCCCAGGTGTTTGAAATTGTGCTGAATATGGCGTCTCTGGGCATCATCACCTCCTGGGCGTTTATCGTGCTGTGCCAGATTCGTCTGCGCAAGGCGATTAAAGAAGGGAAAGCGGACGACGTGAGCTTCAAGCTGCCGGGCGCGCCGTTTACCTCATGGTTGACGCTGCTGTTCCTGCTCGGCGTTCTGGTACTGATGGCGATGGACTACCCGAATGGGACCTTCACCATTGCCTCTATTCCGGTGCTGGCGATTCTGCTGACGCTGGGCTGGTTTGGCGCACGTAAGCGCGTGCATGAAGTGGCCCAACAGGTTCACGATCACCACGAGTAGTGCCCCTCACCCTGACCCTCTCCCCGCCGGGGAGAGGGGATCAAGTCTCAGATTTCACTCTTTGGCATCCCTTAGTCACAAATTCCCACGATTATGTAGGGACGGCAAACATTCCGTTCACCTCCAGTCCTGTTTTATATGCAGCCATCAAACTCGTGAACGTCTCGGGAGAATCACCGTCATTCCCCCGAGACCCCGGACTCCCGGCCAAATAAATCGACCGCTAAAGCGGCAGACCTCCGTTTTATCTCCCAGTCCTGGGTCGGCTGAGATGCGTTCCCGACGCTCTCAGCCTCCGGCCGTTCCCGACGTCCGGACCCTGGCCAGTCGGAGAGAAAACCGAGGCGATTTAAGCCGGAACCGTGCCTCGCTTTTAGCGTGCGGCCACGTTGAAAGTCACAGTCGCTGCAAGTCTCAAAGCCACGCCCTTGTTCCCGGCTCTCATCGCCCCCGGTTATGACCCAACTCAGGCGGGGTTGAGCTGTCGGGCGCCGGGGCTGTTCGGGGGATGGCGTTATCCCCCTCACACGTTCACCGTGCTCTGAACGTGCAGGGGAAACAGACCCTACAGTACCCCGCTATACACCACCGGCCCCGTTGGCTGCCCGGTCGGCGAGCCGCCCTGCGGCTCAAGGCTGATGGCGATCGTCACACCTCGTGACAACGTCACGTTACCGTTACTCAATTGCGTCACCACTTTGCTGTCCAGCAGCCCCAGAGAAACCGGTTTGGCGCCAACCGGGATGGCCCACAGCTGCAGACTATTACTGGCGGAGACGGACGCCAGCTGCAGCGGCGTCAGGCGCAGCGTTTTACGGTCGCCGTCGGCGCTAACCAGCCACTGCCCCTGCTGGCCGCTGCCGTTAAGCACCATAAGCGGCGCAAGTTCAGGCGCTTTGGGGCTGAAATACGGCACCAGAGTAACGGCGGCAAGCCCGGCGGCGAGCGCCCAGCCGAGGTAGTTCCAGCTCCAGCGGGAAGGCACGACGACGTTACGCTCAGGCGGCAGGCTAAGCTGAATTTTCTTCCAGACGGTTTCCGGCGGTTGTTGTGCCCGGAGTTGACTGTCCAGCCCACCAAGCAGGGTTTGCCAGCGGCCCACGAGCGCGGCAAGCTCCGGCTCGGCCTGGAGACGTTTTTCGAAGCGCAAACGCGCCCTGCCGCGCAGCGTACCCAGCGCGTATTCAGAGGCCAGGGCGTTATCTCTTGGTTGGCTGCTGTTCATAGTCCGACGCAATCCTTAAGGTGATCCAGCGCCCTGCGGATCCAACTTTTTACCGTGCCGAGCGGCTGCTGCAGCCAGTCGGCGATATCACCGTGGGACATGCCCTGATAGTAGGCCAGCACCACGCTCTGCCGCTGTTCGCTGCTGAGTCCTTCCAGGCAGCCACGCAGGCGCCCTGCCTGCTGTTCGTCACACCAGCCGTTGTCTGCTTCGCTTTCCATATCGGCGGCGTTGTCGCTGAGTTCTTCTTCCTGGTTTGCGGCGCGGGATTGCCCGCTGCGGAGCCAGTCGATGCAGCGATTGCGAACAATATGGGTCAGCCAGGTCACGGGAGCACTTAACGCGGGATCGTAGCCTGATGCCCGGTTCCACACCGTAAGAAATGCATCATGCAGAATTTCTTCTGCCCACGCCCGCCGCTGAACGGTGCGCAGCGCGACGGCAAAAAGATGGGGCGAAGTCAGACGATAGAGTTGTTCAAATGCGCGGCGGTCGCCTTCAGCAACCGCCTGCATCAGTTTTACCTGCTGTTCTACCAGAGTTTTATCCATATTTTTCTCGACCAGGCGACAAGCCTGAATCGAGTATAGACACTCACTTCGGCATCAGTACGGTATCAATGACGTCAATAACGCCATTTTTCTGGTTCACATCATAAGTACTGATATTCGCGAGGTTGCCCTTCGCATCTTTAATTTGAATATTGTGTGGCCCGTTATTCATGAACCACAGCGGTTGGCCGTTCACGGTTTTTAATTCTGCGCTCCCGCCGCCCTGCTGGATTTTTTTCTCCAGCGCTTTCATATCGTATTTTCCGGCTACCACGTGATAGGTCAGGATACTGGTCAGCGTGGCTTTATTTTCCGGCTTGATCAAATTACTGACCGTGCCCGCAGGCAGTTTGGCAAACGCTGCATCGGTTGGGGCAAAGACGGTAAACGGCCCTTTGCTCTGCAGCGTATCCACTAAACCGGCGGCCTTCACCGCCGCGACCAGCGTGGTGTGATCTTTGGAATTCACGGCGTTCTCAACAATATTTTTTGACGGATACATCGCTGCACCGCCGACCATCACGGAATCATTCGTCATTGAGGCAATGCTCAAAGTACTGAAAAAAGCGGAGGCGCACACGGCGGAAGCAAAATACTTGTTCATGTTGAATTCCTCAATTGTAGGGAGCAAGAGAGTTGCTCACATTCTGATATACGGGTGAGGATGCACCGCTGGATGCAGTAAAAATAAAAAATATTTCGCCGCTTCTTTCACCACTCGCAACCCATTGTTAACGTTACGTGCGTTAATGGTTTTCAAAATTTAAACACAAGAACTAACATATAAAGCTCACGATCCTGACAATTGGCGCATGCCGTAAACACCCCCTGATGAAAACAACCCAGAAAAACAAACCCCATAGCAGCAAAACCGCCCTTTCCCTTCTCCTGATCCCGGCCTTCACCCCCTGCTTTACGCAAGCCGCCGACACAACGCAAACCGATGAAACCACGCTGCTGGTGACCGCTAAGCCCACGACGGTTTCCGAACTGGATACGCCTGCTGCAGTGAGCGTTGTTTCAGGCGATGACCTGCGCCAGGCCGCGCCGCGGATAAATCTTTCGGAAAATCTCGGCAGCGTCCCTGGGCTGCAAATTCAGAACCGCCAGAACTACGCCCAGGATTTACAGCTTTCGGTGCGCGGTTTTGGTTCGCGGTCAATGTACGGTGTAAGAGGCGTGCGCATGTATGTGGACGGGATCCCGGCCACGATGCCCGATGGTCAGGGGCAAACGTCAAATATCGATCTTAATAGCGTGGAGAGCATCGAGGTGCTTCGTGGCCCGTTTTCCGCGCTGTACGGCAACTCCTCGGGCGGGGTCGTTAACGTCACAACGGAAACCGGCCGTCAGCCGCCTACGTTCGAAGCCTGCAGCTATTACGGCAGCTTCGGTAGCTGGCGCAACAGCGTGAAGGCCACCGGCTCAACCGGCGACGGCACCCATGCCGGTGACGTGGACTATGCCGTATCCGCCTCGCGCTTTACCACGCACGGCTACCGCGACCACAGTAGCGCGCAGAAAAACCTCGGCAATGCCAAGCTTGGCGTTCGCCTGAACGACGTCAGCAAGCTGACTTTACTGTTCAACAGCGTGGACATTGACGCCAACGATCCCGGCGGCCTGACCGAGCAGGAGTGGCGGGACAATCCCAAACAGGCGCCACGGGCCGATCAGTACAATACGCGTAAAACGACGAAGCAAACTCAGGGCGGGCTGCGCTATGACCGCCAGCTCAGCGAACACGATGATTTAAGCGTGATGATGTACGCGGGCGTGCGTGAGACTACGCAGTTCCAGTCCATTCCGGCGGCAGTCCAGAAAAGCCCCACTCATCCCGGCGGCGTGATCCAACTGGCAAGACATTACCAGGGTATTGATACACGCTGGACGCACAACGGCGAACTCGGCAGCGTGCCGGTCAGCTTCACCACCGGGCTGGACTACGAGACGATGACCGAGAAGCGCAAAGGCTACGAGAACTTTGTGACGGTGAACGGCGCCACGGTGCTGGGCGAGCAAGGCAACCTGCGCCGTAACGAGCGCAACCTGATGTGGAACCTCGACCCGTACCTGCAAACCACGTGGCAGTTGACCGACAAACTCAGCCTGGATGCGGGCGTGCGCTACAGCTCGGTCTACTTTGATTCAAACGACTATTACATCGTGGGGAAAAACGGCGACGACAGCGGCAACGCCAGCTATCACAAATGGTTGCCTGCCGCCTCGTTAAAATATGCCGTCAACAATGGCTGGAATGTTTACACTTCCGCAGGCCGTGGGTTTGAAACGCCAACCATCAACGAGCTTTCTTACCGCGACAACGGCGCGTCCGGGCTGAACTTTGCTCTGCAGCCCTCGACCAGCACCACGGTTGAGGTTGGCAGTAAAAATCGCATCGGCAACGGCCTGTTTACCGCTGCCCTGTTCCAGACCGACACCGATAACGAGATCGTGGTCGATCAAAGCAGCGGCGGGCGCACGACCTATAAAAATGCCGGTGAAACTCGCCGCCGTGGACTTGAGCTTTCTCTCGATCAGCAGTTCGCCGCAGACTGGCGGTTGAAAATGGCCTGGACGTACCTCGATGCCACCTACCGCAGCAACGTTTGTGGCACAAGCGACTGCAACGGCAACCGGATGCCGGGCATCGCCCGCAATATGGGTTACGCGTCGTTGGGCTACGTGCCTGAAGACGGCTGGTATGCGGGCGCGGATGTTCGCTACATGAGTGATATTCAGGCCGATGACCAAAACGACGCCAAAGCGTCAACCTACACCACCGTGGGATTGAACACCGGCTACAAGCTTCAGCTGCAGCAAAACTGGCTGCTGGACATCTGGGGGCGGGTTGATAATCTGTTCGACCGCGATTACGTCGGTTCGGTGATTGTCAATGAAGGCAATGGCCGCTATTTTGAGCCAGCGCCTGGCCGTAACTACGGCGTGGGCGTCAACGTCAGCTATAGCTTCCAGTAAGCGTTTTCCCTCCGGCTAAGCCGGAGGGACATTTAAAAAGGAATTTTATGCCACCTATCCTGACCCTTCGAGATGCGGTGCTGGCCGATATCGAGACGATTTTCACCATCCGAACCAACGTTAAAGAGAACCATCTTTCACGCGAAGAAATGGCCGAAATGGGCATTACCCCACAGACTATTGCCGATATTATTGCCGAATCCCCATGCATCTGGCTGGTCGAGGTTGATGATGAGCCCGCGGGTTTTGCCATGGCTATTGCCGAAGAGGCCTGCCTGTTTGCGATGTTCGTCCTGCCGCAGTTTGAAGGCCTGGGCCTCGGGAAATTACTGCTGAAAAAAGCCGAGGCGTTTCTGTTTGCCCAACAGCCCACCATCTGGCTTGAAACGGCGGCAAACAGCCGCGCCGCATCATTTTATCAGCGTAACGGCTGGCTGCCTGTGGGTGAGCAAGATAGCGAAGATATTCGCTTCGAAAAATCACGCCCCACAGTTGCGAAACCGTAGTTCCCTTACCGCACGTACTTAAGGTTTTTGCCCCGTCATTTGTGCCGTCAGCCAACGATATAAAATGCCCACCACGTAGCGCTGTTCCGCATCAGTCAGCGGTCTTCCCGCCGGTATTGCGTGCCATTTTGCCAGGCAACCTCTGCAGCAGGTTGCCGTGGCGTGCTGAGCAATAAAGACCGGATGGCCGCGCATAGGCGTTTGTTTGCCGTCATTTTTTGGTTCGGCAGGTGCCAGGCGGAGGGCGATAAACTCTTCTGCATGGCGGGTGACGGTTTCCGGGCCTTTATCGATGCAGTACTGGCGTTCTTTTGGGCCGAGCTGGAAACGCTGGCGAAACGGGGAGCGTGTAAGGCGCTGAAAAACGCTATCGGGATTGTTCACTGCGGCACATCTTTTCCGACTTTGAAAACGGTATGGTACGCCGCAGGGATCAAATAGCAAGTCAGGGCGTTGAACGTTCACGCCCTGGCTGACGCTAACTACGCTCGATATCTTTAGCCGCCTGATCCAGCGTGTCGATGATTTTGTACAGCGTCTCTTTCGAAAGCTCAGTGCTGCCCAGTTTAGCGTGCAGCGCCGTTTTGAAATTATGAATTGCGCGCTGTACCTCGGGTAAACGGCGGTTGCCGCCGAGAACGCCGAGGGTGGCCAGCTTGGTGGTCACCGCTTCCAGTTCGGATGGCTGCTGTTCAAGCGAGGCTTTTCCTTCTGCCGTCAGCGTGAAGGATTTTTTCCCACTTTGCCCTTCGCCCACCGTGATTAAGCCCATTTCCTCCATCAGCGTCAGGTTAGGATAAATAATGCCGGGGCTCGGCACATATTCCCCTTTCGCCAGGCTTTCAATGGACTTTATAAGCTCATAACCGTGCGCCGGGCCGCCAGCCAAAAGATGCAGAATCAGCAGGCGGATGTCGTTGGCGTCAAACAGACGTTCACGGCGATGGCGGGCGCGCCCTTCCGGGTGGTTTTGTTCAGGATGAATACGCACCATCGGTCGCCTTATTTGTCATGCCAGTAGGCAACGGCGCGGACCAGGTCCGCATCCAGGCCACGCTCTTCCAGCAGGTAATCACCCAGCGCTTTCGCCTGCTTTCCTTCGCCCACAATCCAGATGTAGTAGTCGTCAGCCGGGATCTCCGCGTGCTTCAGGTACTCAGCGATTTCCCCATATGTTAACGCCTGCACTTTTACCGCTGGAAATTCGCTCAGATAGTTCAGACTGTCGGTATTGTGGCAGTTGACCAGCACCTGAACCTGCACTTCCTTACTCAGCGACTGGAGACGGCGGCGAACGGCAGGCAGGCCGCTTTCATCTGTCACGTAAAGCTGCCAGTGATAGTCCGTTGGCGTGACCAGAGAGCCGCGTGGCCCACCGATAAACAGCTTATCTCCCGGCTGCGCTTCTTTCGCCCAGCTGCTGGCGACCCCGCCGTCGTGCAGGTAGAAATCAATCGTTAATTCGCAGCGCTCCGCGTCGAAGTCCAGCGGCGTATAGTCCCGCGACTGTGGCCGCGCGCCCTCACCCCAGACAATGCCCTCGCTGGTTATCTGCGGCGGGGTAAACTCTCCGTTTTCTGCCGGGAAGAACACTTTAATGTGGTCGTCGAACCCCTGTGAGGAAAAGTCTGCCAGCTGCGGGCTGCTGAACACGAGGCGGTAAAACGTATCGGCGATAAAGCTTTTAGTTTTTACCGTTAATTCACGAAACTTCAGTTCATTACGAACCCGAACCGGCATTTTTTTGGCATTGTTTTGTGTGGTCATAGCGTACCTTTTAGGTATGTAAGATATATCATAGACATATCTTAGAGCACGTCATACCGCCTGTCTTTATCATTTTGCGGCGTTAACCTGCCGGCGTAAAAATGAGAATGACATGCATTTCAGTACGGCGCTACCGCGATCGCAAATTGACAAAACGATACTTTTTTGTCCTTTCCCTTATCGCAAATCAGGTTCTACACTGAGGTTGGCATCAGCCAGTTGTTCATCCACTCACCTACCATCTGACCAGGGAGGCCTGACATGTTTCCTGAGTACCGTGATTTGATTTCCCACCTGAAGTCCGAAAACCCCCGCTTTCTCAGCCTGTGTAATAAACACAACCGTCTCGATAGCGAGATTATGCGCAAGGAGGGGCCGCAAGGGACGGGATACAACGATGAAGTCGTGCAGATGAAGAAAGAAAAACTGAGGGTAAAACAAGAGCTTTACCAGATGTTGAAACAGGCCAGCCAGCCGGCCTGATAGCATTGAAACTGGGGAAGGGTTTGCCCTTCCCTTGTTGCATAAAACGGCTATATAACCACGTTCAGTTCTCGCAGAACTTCAGCCATTTTTCTGGCACCAGCAAAATTCAGATGGTCACCATCGCGGAAATCCTCCCCGACAAATACCGGGCTTTCTGAGAGATCGATAAACCGCGAATGTGCAGCCTCCAGCCCGGAGAAGCAGCTGCGATGCGTATATTTCATCCTGACGTCCAGATTGTCTACATAAGCTGCCGGGAACGGTGGCGTCAGCCAGACAACCTTCCTGCCGTGCTTCGCTAACAGAACGTCCATTTCGGCCACCCGCCGCGTATTTTCATTCAGTGTGACCTGATGATGAACCGATTTAGAGTGAGCTATGCCACGCTGCTGCGCCATCTGCTGCTGCCGGGCCGGAGGCAGAGAAGTAAGATTGCCCGTTAAATTTCGTGTGGATTCGCAAATTTGCTCCCTGAAGATGACATCATCCAGCCCGGTAATGGGCTGCCCCTGCGCGGGAAATGGCATCACCAGGCGGCTAAAGACCTGAATATCGTCCGAGGCGGATTCGCTGGCGCCCTTTATCAGATAATGGCTGTTGAGCTGGCTCCAGGCATGAATAATCTGCTGGTTAAAGTCGTCTTTTGTTTTTAGCAGATCGCTGTACAGATCAAAAAAACCCAGGCAATAAACAAAGTTCTGTACCTGCGGGTAACGCTCAAGGATATGTACCGTCAGCTGCTGCGCCTGCTTAAGTCCCAAACTGTGGGTAGAGATATTGACGCTGTGTTCCAGCCACGCCTCAGGGAAGCCATAGAAGCTGTAAGAGTTACCAATAATAACCGTTTTAACGTCCGGGTCAGCCAGCGCAGCGTATTGCTGCGCCAGCAAATGCGTGTGCTGGATGGCATTTGTACTTAAGGGGATGAAATTATCGATCAGCAAATCATAATATGAAATGCAGGCGATGGCCTGAGGATGCTCAACCGCCAGAGCCAGTTTTAGCCCCTGAGGATCGTAAAGGATAAAAGGGGCGGTACTTGCTGCGATCTTTGCATCAAAAGCATCAATTTCCTGCTGATTTTGCTCTTCGGCATTCAGATAATAGAGATTATTAATGGCGGAAGCTCTGAATCGCGAGCCAAGCATTTGCAGCTTACTTAATTCGCCAAAATAAAAGATATCGATGCCGCTATGCGCCATAGCGTTCAGCCAGAAGAGATAAAGAGCCAGATAAAGTTGGTTGAGGTTCTGCGGCTTGCCTTCAAGGCTGTCGCCTAACGCGTTGATTAAGTCCAGCGTGATACGGCTGTCATCAAGCAACGCCTGGTTTGAGAAAAGGTAATCGGCAAGTGACTGAGGCACCTGAGCCGCCAGCGCCGGGTTTTCAAAATCCTTCAGGTAATGCTGAATCTGTTTCAAAAAGTGATTTTGCATGATGACATTTGCGTGATTGAAATAAATTAATTCACGATCCTATCATTGAGTGACGAAAGGCTATCGTGCAATAACCACTCACACATCCTGCTTATCCCCGGTAATGCCCTGAAAAAAGCCCGTGTTTTATCAAGGCACGCTCACCAGGCGGAAAGAAATTTCGTACAGCGCATTTAATCCCGGATAAATCTCACCAATAACCTGTTTAAGCTCTGCCAGCGTCATATTCTCCTGGCGGGCGTGCTCATCGTCCAGATCGTCAAGCAGTACCGGCGTCACGCCTATCACATCGATAGTGCAGAAATAGACGTCATCTTCATAGCGGCCGACGCGTAAACGCTGCCCTGGCTCAAAATGTGACTCACTGCTGTCGCGCAGGGTGATGGTTTTAAGCCCGGCGACAATGTCGTGCTCAAAGCGGCGGAAAAAAGTGATGTCGTTAGCCATGCTGCCTCCTGATAAACATTCGGCAGCATGATAAAGCGCTTAGACGAACGGCGCTAACGGATCTGCAGTTTCAAAAGCGATTTTTCTGTCTGCCACCGGCGGGTAAATCAGTTCCTGGGTAATCGACAGCTTAATTTTCTTCGCTTCCTCGCGCACGTGGGTCACCTTCTGCTCCCAGCCTTCGGTAAACACCGCGCCCCAGTTACCGAGGTCGAGGCAGGTGACGTAGTTAATCTGGCGATAAGGTAACGGCGCCACGTCCAGCAGGCTTGCCGCGACGTTGTACCCCACAAAACGCCCCAACATGATGGCATGCTGGCAGGTCATCAGCGCCAGGTTGCCCAAATCATCCGTCTCGGCACGTGCAACGTCACCGGTGGCAAAAATGGCTGGCTGCCCTTCCACTCGTAAAAATGCATCCACGTGCAGACGACCCTGTTTATCACGCGGGGCGCTAATCTGCTCCGTTAACGGACTGGCCTGCACGCCAGCGGTCAGAATCACCGTGCTGGAGGCAATACGCTCGCCGTCGGCCAGCACAATGCCCTCGGCATCAACTTCAAGGACGTCGGCATTCAGACGCCACTCCACGCCGAGCTCTTCGCTGGCGGTGGCAATCACGTCACGCAGCTCGCTGCTGTAGCGCCCGCCGATTTTATCGCCCCGCTCAACCACAATGACGCGAGTTTGCGTATCGGCGCCAAGCACTGCGCGTAACCTGCCGGGCAGCTCAGTGGCCATCTCAATGCCGGTAAATCCGCCGCCGCAGACGATGACCGTATTACGGGCTTCGCTCTCTGCCTGCTGCGCTAAAGCAGAGATATGCTGTTCCAGACGTAGCGCGCTCTCAAGCTGGTCGAGGTCGAACGCATGTTCCGCCGCACCTTTAATCAGATCACGTTTCAGGTTGCTGCCCGTCGCCAGAACCAGACGATCGTACTGGCGAGGCGTGCTGTTGCCCTGCTCATCCCGATACCAGACGCACTGATTTACGCTGTCGATGCGCTGCGCTTCGCCTTTCACAAAGGTCACGCCTGTAACGTCAAACAGCGGCTGAAGCGGAGCGACCAGCGAAGCCACCTCGGTTTCGTAGAAACGTGGGCGCACGCGCAGCTCCGGCTGAGGGGCCAGCACGGTGATCTCAATGTCTTCGCGATCGTACATCGCCGCAAGTCTGGCTGCGCTCAGGGCCGCCCACATGCCGGCAAAGCCGGCGCCAAGGATAAGGATCTTCTGTTGCATGGTTCTACTCCGATAAAGGCCGTCAGTGGCCAACGACTGCGACTATACTTGTCGTAGTTAACTGCGACAAGATCTTTCGTAGTTTATTTTCATTCCACTGTTTTAGGGGTTATAGATTGCATAGCGCGTATAAAATCCCTACATTACCTGGATTAAATGAGTCGGAGGCAGCATGGCGTTTTACAGTTCGGGCGTGGAGTACGGCATTCACAGCCTGATATGCATGGTGGATGGCAAAGGCGAAGGCCGCGAAATGAACGTGCGTGAAATCGCCGAACTGCAGGGCGTGCCCTACGACTATCTCGGTAAAATTTTCACCAAACTGTCCAGAGCCGGACTCGTCATCAGCAGCGAAGGCAAAGGCGGCGGCTTTACCCTTTCTCGCCCGCCGGACCAAATCAGCGTGCTGGATATCGTGGAAGCCATCGACGGTGAGAAAAGCATTTTCGACTGCAAAGAGATTCGTCAGCGGCTGGCGGTTTTTGAAGAAACGCCGCCCGAATGGGCCTGTGAAGGGATTTGCGGGGTACGTGCCGTGATGAACATCGCCCAGCAGCGTATGGAAGAGGCGCTGGCCCAGCATACCGTGCTGGATCTGGCTCGCCGTATGTACCGTAAGGCACCGGATGAGTTTGTTATCGAGGTGCAGGACTGGATCCGCGACCGCCGCAGCAGCTAGCCTCTCGCTTAGCACAATTTTGCAAATTCAAAGCCAGCCAGCGCATAAGCCGCTGGCTTTTTTGTTTAAAAAAGCGTCAGAAATAGCCAGCAATGACGTTATTTAGCCATCCCCCACTCCAGACATCCGAACGGCTTTCCTTCCCTACCGCCAAAACAGCACATTATATTACTTTCAGATCTAAACGACGGGTTTATGTTCTTTAGATGCGGCAATTTGCCGCCCTATCATCCCAGACATGAACACTTTTCATGTTGTGAGAGAACGATGATTGCCGATTCCGTCCTGGACCTGATAGGTCACACCCCGCTGCTGCGGCTCAACCACCTTGATACCGGCTGCTGTGAGCTTTTGCTTAAGCTGGAAAACCAAAACCCCGGCGGTTCGATTAAAGATCGCGTTGCCCTGTCGATGATTGAGCAGGCCGAACGTAGCGGCAGGCTGCGGCCCGGCGGCACGATTATCGAAGCGACGGCGGGCAATACCGGGCTGGGGCTGGCGCTGATTGCCACGCAAAAAGGCTACCCGCTGATTCTGGTGGTGCCGGACAAAATGAGCCAGGAGAAAATTTTCCACCTGCGGGCGCTGGGCGTTGACGTGCGCCTCACCCGCTCCGATGTCACCAAAGGCCATCCTGACTATTACCAGGATTATGCCCTGCGGCTGGCGGCGGACATTCCGGGCAGTTTCTATATCGATCAGTTTTCAAACCCGGCCAACCCGCTGGCGCACGCCACGGGAACCGCCGTTGAGCTTTGGGAGCAAACCGGGGGGCACATCGACGCCATCGTTGTTGGCGTGGGCTCTGGCGGCACGCTGGGCGGCCTGCAACAATTCTTCCACCAACACTCACCGCAAACCGAATTTGTGCTGGCCGATCCCTGCGGATCCATTCTTGCCGACGTGGTTGAGCACGGCAGATACGGCGAAGTCGGCAGCTGGCTGGTGGAAGGCATCGGCGAAGACTTTGTGCCACCGCTTGCTGACTTTGAACGCGTGCAGCACGCCTATCGCATCAGCGACCGGGAAGCTTTTACTACCGCCCGGGCGCTATTAACCCACGAAGGCATTCTCGCGGGCTCCTCAACGGGCACCCTGCTTGCCGCCGCCCTGCGCTACAGCCAGGCACAAAACACGCCCAAACGCGTGGTCACTTTTGCCTGCGACAGCGGCAATAAATATTTATCGAAAATGTTTAACGATCAATGGCTCAGCCAGCAAAACCTGGCGTAACTATTAAGGATAATTCATGAATAAATTTGCTACCCAGAGCGTGCACAGCGGCACTTTTGATGATGCACACGGCGCGGTAATGCCGCCCATTTACGCCACTTCCACTTTTGCCCAGCCGGCACCGGGCCAGCATACCGGCTTCGAATACTCGCGCAGCGGGAACCCAACCCGGCAGGCGCTGGAAACGGCGATTGCCGAACTCGAAGGCGGCCAGCGCGGATATGCGTTTGCCTCCGGCCTGGCGGCTATCTCAACCGTGCTAGAACTGTTAGACAGCGGCAGCCATATTATCGCCGTTGACGACGTGTATGGCGGCACCTGGCGGCTGATTGAGAACGTGCGCAAACGCAGCTCCGCCCTGCAGGTTAGCTGGGTGAAGCCTGACGATCTCGACGGCCTGCAGGCCGCGATTCGCCCTGAAACGCGGATGATTTGGGTAGAAACGCCGACAAACCCGCTGCTTAAGCTGGCAGATCTTGCCGCCATTGCCGACATCGCTCAGCGCCATCGCCTGATTAGCGTGGCCGATAACACTTTCGCCTCTCCCGCGCTCCAGCGTCCGCTGGAATCCGGCTTTGACATCGTGGTGCATTCGGCAACCAAATACCTGAACGGCCATTCTGATGTGGTGGCCGGGCTGGCGGTTGTAGGCGCTAATGACGAACTGGCGCAGCAGCTGGGCTATTTACAAAACGCGGTCGGCGGCGTGCTTGACCCGTTCAGCAGCTTCCTGACGCTGCGTGGCATCCGCACTCTGGCCCTGCGCATGGAAAGGCACAGCAGCAACGCGCTCCAGCTCGCTCGGTGGTTAGAGACACATCCAGCAGTGGAGAAAGTGTATTTCCCGTGGCTGGAGACTCACCCGCAATATCATCTTGCCCGCCAGCAGATGTCGCAGCCCGGCGGCATGATTTCGATTGTGGTTCGTGGCGATGAAAAACGTGCAGAAGAGGTGATCCGTAAGCTGAAGCTGTTTACCCTGGCGGAAAGCCTCGGCGGCGTAGAGAGCCTGGTCAGCCAGCCTTATAGCATGACTCACGCTTCTATTCCGCTCGAACAACGGTTGAGTAACGGCATCGTGCCGCAGCTGATTCGTTTGTCGGTCGGGATTGAAGATGCCGGAGATTTGCAGGCCGATCTGGCGCAGGCGCTGGGTTAGCGATTAATTCGCTAAAGCGCAGGAAGAAATACTGTCATAAATATAAATAATGGCCTTTTGTTTGCAAACCTGGAGTACATCCAGAGCAAGACAAAAGGCCATTTATTTGCTGTGCGTTAATAAATTAAGTCTGTTTATTATTTAGCCAAAGTACTGACGACGTAAAATATCGGCCCCGTCGTCAATCGCCTTATGAATTGCTTTCACGCTGCGCTTCTCGTCCTTTTCCGCTAAAGCTTCCAGCAAATCGTCGTAATTATGATGCCCCTGACTCATTTCTTCCGACTGCGGGTACAGATAATTAAAGCACGGCCCGATGCGCACCCAAAGCTGCTCAATTAACACGGTGAGCGTTGGCATCTCTGCGTACTCAAACAGCTGGAAACGAAACTCCCGATTAGCCTGCAGCGCGGCCTCAACGCTGACGTGCTTCGCTTCAAGAAACGCATCACAAAGCTGCTTCAGGCGGGCCAGCCTGGTTTTGTCCATGTAGCGCGCAGCCTGCTCTACCGCCATCCCTTCGAGATTTTTACGGATGGTGGTGATTTCATGGTATCGCCCCAGAGAAATTTCAGGCACCAAAAATGCCTGCGCAGGCGTGGCATCCAGCGCTCCGGAAGAGACCAGACGCAAAAGCGCCTCACGCACCGGCGTAATGCTGGTGCCAAGCTGTTCGGCAATCTCTTTGGTTACTAATCTTGCGCCGGGTTTTAAGGTTCCCACAATCAACGCACCCTTTAACCTTGCCTCAACTTGCATGGTTAAACTCATTCTTTGCGCTTTTTCTAAGTCAAGCATGTTTATTTCCTATAGCAAAATAACTACTTTGTATTTGCAGTTTAATAACTGGCTTGTCATCAATGGAGTATATAGGATATATCATGTACTCTTACCACAAATTTATACCACCATGCGAATTAACCTGACGAAACATTCGATATCCGTCAATAATTTAGACGGTAACGTATAGGGATTGACTACAAATGAAAGCATCCGGCCGTAAACTCGCAACTCTGGCTGTATTAATTAGCCTGGTAACCCCCTTTAGCTACGCAAGTGAATTAGTTATAGCCCAACCTGCTTCCGCCACCGCGATGGATCCGGGTTTTCTTAAAGAAGCCGCCACCCTGGTGGACAATATTTTCGATACTCTGGTCCTGCGTGATAAAAACATGCAGCTTCAGCCTGGCCTTGCCACAGCCTGGAAAGCGCTGGATGAAACGACATGGCAGTTCGACCTGCGCCCTGGCGTCACCTTCACCAACGGTGAACCGGTTAACGCTGCGGCGGTGAAATTCTCCATCGACCGCATCCTTGACCCGGCGAACCACGCGCCAACCATTTCCTACATCCGCACGATCAAGTCCGTAGAGGTCACCGGGGACTACCAGGTTCGCATTCACACCGACGGCCCTGACCCGCTTCTGCCTACGCGCATGAGCCGCTATCCGACCTATATCGTACCGCCTGCTTATGTAAGTAAAGTCGGTGCTGCGGAATTTGCACGAAAACCTATTGGTAGTGGAGCATATACATTAAAAGAATTTATACCAGATGAACGTGTGGTTATGCAGGCTAATCCACATTATTGGCGTGGAAAACCGACAATTGACCAGGTCACCTGGCGCCCAATTCCAGAAGCGACCGCTCGCATTACCGCCCTGTTAACAGGGGAAGTGCAGCTGGTTGACAGCGTTCCTGCCGACCTGGTTTCAGCGCTCAAAAACAAGCCCGGCATTCACCTTGAGCAGGTGAAAGGCGGTGGTCTGACGATTTACCTCGGCCTGAAGAATGGTGAGAAACCGTTAAGTGATGCCCGCGTTCGCCAGGCACTGTCGCTGGCGCTGAATCGTCAAGCCTACACCAGCCAGCTGCTGCATGGTTTTGGTACGCCAACCGGCACCATGGCTGGTGCGAAGGACTTTGGCTACCTCAATGTTCCGGCACCTGAGCAGGATGTCGCCAAAGCTAAAGCTTTGCTTAAGGAAGCGGGTTACCCGGACGGCTTTACGCTGAAATTCCAGGCACCGCGTCGCTATATTGCCAGCGCTGAAGTCGCCCAGGCCATCGTTCAGGATTTAGCCGCTATCGGGGTGAAGGCGCAGCTTGAAGTCCCTGAATGGTCGGTTTACACCCAGCAGGTGGCCTCCGGCAAACAGGCTGAGATGTACATGCTGGCGTGGGGTTCAACCCAAACGCTGGATGCCGATGCCGCGCTGTACCCTATCCTGCACTCCGGCGAGCCGTACTCTACGGTCAGCAACCCTGAGCTGGATAAGCTGCTGAACGCCAGCCGCTCCACGGTGGATGCGAAAAAGCGTGAAGTTATCCTGCAGGACATTCAGAAAGTTGTCGCCAAAGAACAGCCGCTTATCCCGCTGTACCGCGAGGATTCTCTGTATGCCAATAGCGATAACCTGACCTTTACCGGCCGTGCCGACGCGCGTATTCCGCTGTATGACCTGAGGCTGAAATGATTTTCCCCGGACGCGCCCTGACCCGTCGCCCTCGTCGCCTGATTTCAGGCGACGGCGTGCTGGGGGGCTTATTGCTAGGCACGGTGATCCTGCTGGCGCTGGTAGCCCCATGGCTGCCATTGCCTGATCCGTTAATCAATAACCTGGCGGATACGTTCCTGCCGCCGGGCAGCGAGACGGCGAGCGGCATGCACTGGCTTGGCACCGATCAGCTCGGGCGCGATTTGCTGGCAAGGATCCTGGCGGGTACCCGCCTTTCCCTGACGGTGGTGTTACTGGCGGCGGCAATTGCCGCCGTTATCGGCACGCTGCTGGGGATGCTGGCAGGCTACATTGGCGGCTGGCTGGATGCGGTCATCATGCGCCTGATGGATATCCAGCTGGCGGTGCCGTTTATTTTGTTGATTTTGCTGGTGATGGCGCTGTTTGGCACCTCGCTGGAAAACATTATTCTGATCATGGGCGTGACCAGCTGGGCGATTTACGCCCGCGTGGCGCGCGCCAAAACGCTCGAACTGCGCGAGCTGGAATACATCGAAGCGGTGCGCGCGATGGGCTTTTCCACGCCGCGCATTCTGCTGCGCCACATTCTCCCTAACCTCGCCACGCCGCTGGTTGTGCTGCTGACGCTGGATATCCCAAGACTTATCGTGCTCGAAGCCTCTATCGGCTTCCTTGGTATGGGGATCCAGCCGCCTACGCCCACCCTCGGCAACCTGATTGGCGAAGGGCGCTCCTATATGCTGCTGGCGGAATGGCTTGTTCTGTGGCCGGGGTTGATTATTGCGGCCCTGGTGGTCGGCTGTAACCTGCTCGGCGATAGCCTGCTGCGTAAAACCCACACGAGGCTTGACTGATGCTGCGCTACATTCTCTCTCGCTTTGCTCAGGCCGTGCTGGTGATGTTTGGCGTCTCGCTGCTTATCTTTTACAGCCTGCACCTGACCGGCGACCCGGCTGCGGTGATGATGCCGCCCGGTTCTTCCCAGCAGGAAATTGATAACTTCCGCCATGCGATGGGCTTTGACCGCCCGCTGCTCTGGCAATACGGCCATTACCTTACCGGCCTGCTGCATGGCGATCTTGGCCTGTCGCTGCGCTATGAGCAGCCGGTGACAGAGCTTATCGCCCAGCGCGTGCCCGCCACGCTGCTACTGGCGGTTTCTGCTCTGGCGTGGAGTACCGCGATCGGCCTGCTGCTCGGCCTTGTCAGCGCCGTCTGGCGTAACAGCTTCTGGGATTTACTCGCTCGCCTGTTCGCCTTTAGCGGCCAGGCCGTGCCGGTATTCTGGCTAGGTCTGCTGATGATTATCTGGTTCAGCCTGCATCTGCGCTGGCTACCCTCCAGCGGCTACGGCACTTTCAGCCATCTGATCATGCCCGCCATCAGCCTTGGGGCCTATTACATGAGCGCCATCGCCCGTCTGGTGCGCGCCAGCCTGATTGATGTCCTGGCCCAGGATTACATCCGCACTGCGCAGGCCAAGGGACTAAGTTCGTGGCGGATCCTGATTCGCCACGGCCTGCGCAATGCGCTGATCCCGGTGGTCACCGTCCAGGGAATGTATTTTGCTTCTCTGCTCGGCGGCGCGCTGGTCACCGAGATTATCTTCGCCTGGCCCGGCATCGGCCGCCTTGCGGTGCAGGCGATTCAGAACCGCGACTTCCCGCTGGTGCAGGCGATTGTCCTGCTGGCCGCGCTGGTGTTCGTGGTGGTGAACCTGATCATTGATTTGCTGTACGTGGTACTCAACCCGAGGATCCGGCTATGAAGCCTCTCGATGCAACGCTGGACCTCCTGCACCAGCTCACACCCTTCCGCAGCGTGGCGGGCTATATCGACCAGCAGCGTAACCTCGCGCTATGGCTTGAGCGGTGGCTGATTGAAGAAACCGACGCCGAAGTGCTGTATCCGGTGAGCCAACAGCTTCAGGATGGTGCGCCGCCGCTGGTTCACGTGCGCATTGACATCGGTTCGCCGCGTACCCTCGTGCTGTACAACATGTACGACGTGATGCCCGCTGACGAAGAAGGCTGGGAGGTCGATCCGTTTGTCGGCGGCATTAAACACTGGTCGGACAAAGGCGACGTTTTTATTTCCCGCGGCGCAGAGAACAACAAAGGCCCGCTGGCAGGCATGCTGATGGTGGTGCGCGACCTCTATCACTCCGGCCGCCTGCACACCAACATTGAAATTCTGCTGGAAGGCGAAGAGGAGATTGGCAGCGGCAACCTGCGGCGCTACCTCGCCCGCCAGCCTTGTCCGGTAGCTCCCGCCGAAGCGGTGCTTTTCCCTTCTCTGTGCGAATACGGCGGCGGTGCCCCGCGAATTTACCTTGGCTTCACCGGCCGCAGCGGTGGCCGTCTGGTGGTAAAAGGCGGCAGCTGGGGCGGCCCTAAAGCGGCTATTCACGCCAGCAACGCGGCGTGGATCGATAACCCCGTCTGGCGGCTTGTGCAGGCGTTAAGCACCCTTGCGCCCCCTCACGCTAATGGCGTACTCGAAACGGGCGAGCTGGATGAAGAAGCCAGTTCGATTCTCGACGACCTTGCGCTCGATTTTAACCTGGCGGACGAACTGACTTTCCGTCGCAGCGAGAAGTTCTCCATCAGCGGCGACAGCTTCAGCCATCTGGCTTATCTGCTGGGCAGCGCGGTGCTGAATATTTCAGAAATAGCCAGCCTGCCGCACGGGGCTCAGGGCGTCATTCCTCCCGAAGCCTTCGCCGATTTGGTACTAAGAACACCGCCCATCGTCGATGGCGAACGCCTGATGCAGCGCATGAAGGAGCAGCTTGCCAGCCCGGCGCTGGCCGGTGCCGTGCTCGAACCGGGCGACAGCTATCCGGGCTACCGTTTCAGCATTGATGACGCGGGCGTGCTTGAACTAATGACCAGCTATCACCAGCAGCAGGCAAAACCGCAAATCTGGCCCTGGGCCCCCGGCTGCGCGCCAGCTTACGCTTTCGCCGCCGTTGCCCCTGCCTTTTTGATAGGCGGCCTGGGCTACGGCGGCAACGCCCACGGCGTGAATGAATTCGTCACGCTCAGAGGCCTACAACGCTACCAACAGTCGCTCAATGACTGGCTACTCGCCTTTTAAACCACGGCCAGCACTCGGGAACCAGACAGGATAATGCATGAAAAATGTGAATGATTTTGAACGTGTTACGCTAGGATTCTTCCCCACGCCGCTGGAATCTTTACCTCGCCTTAGCGAAACGCTGGGCCTGAACGTAAAGATTAAGCGCGACGACTACAGCGGCTTTGGCGGCGGCGGCAACAAAGTCCGCAAGCTGGAGTACCTGATGGCCGAAGCCTGCCGCGAAGGCGTCAAAGTGGTGATCACCACCGGTGGGCATCAGTCTAACCATGCGCGAATGGTCGCCGCCGCCGCGCGTAAATTTGGCATGAAGCCGGTGCTGGTGCTTCGCGGTGACGAGCCGCAAACTTACCAGGGCAATCTCCTGCTGGATAAGCTGTTTGGTGCCGAACTGCAATTCCTCGACCCGGAAGGTTACTTCACGCAGATTGAAGGCGCGATGCAGGCGCATGCAGACGCGGCAGCGGCGCGCGGGGAAAAGCCGATGATCATTCCTCTTGGCGGCGCAACGGCGCTGGGCGCGCTGGGCTACGTTCGTGCAGTTGAGGAAATGGACGCCCAGCTTCGCGCCGCGGGCGAATCCGCGCCGGACATTATCGTGGCCCCAACAGGCTCCGGCGGAACACTCGCCGGGCTGTACGTCGGCGCCCGTCGCTACTGGCCCAAAACCAAAATTATCGGCGTCAGCGTGAGCGCCAAAGCCGACTGGTTCCAGGCCCGTATCTCGGCGATGGCCGGTGACTGCGCCAGCCTGCTGGACTGGGATCAAAGCTGGCAGCCGCAGGATATCTGGATTGAAGATGGCTTCGTCGGCAGCGCCTACGGCGTACCTTCTGAAGGCGGCATTGAGGCCATTTATCAGGTTGCTCAACAGGAAGGCGTCCTGCTGGATCCGGTTTACACTGGTAAAGCGATGCACGGTTTAATTGAGTTGGCGGAAGAAGGCCGTATTCCTGCCGGCAGCTCTGTTATTTTCATGCACTGCGGGGGCTCTCCGGCGCTCTACCCGTTCGCTCAAAAACTCCTGGAGCACTGAGTATGCAGATAGTGAACCGTCAGCAGGTCGCTGAACTCGGCGGCAACGACCCGATCAAGGCGTTGCAGGACGTTGAGGACACCGTGCGGCTGCTAAGAAACGGCGAGGCGGTGATGCCGGCGGAAACCCATGTCGATCTGGACACGCCGCTGGGCAAAGTTTACGCCCTCCCGGCAAGGGTTGGCGGACGGTTCAACGCCACAGGCGTGAAATGGACGGCCCATCGCCCTCGCGCCACTGACGGCTATCCGCAGGCTATGGCAACGACGTTGCTCAACCGGGCGGATAACGGCTTACCGGTTGGCCTGGTGGAAAGTGGCAGCCTGACAGCAACCCGCACGGCTGCGGTGTCTGCCCTCGCCCTCAAGCTGGCGGCACCTCTGCGACCTTCACGCGTCTTATTGCTTGGCGCAGGCGTTCAGGCCCGCGCCCATCTCGATATGTTGGCCGCACATTTTCCCGATCTGGAAATGGTCTACTGCTGGAATAAAACGCCGGAGCCGCTCGCCAACATGCTCAGCCATTCGGGCGACCTGCCCTGGCCCGTCACGCAGTTTGAAACACTGAGCGATGCGCTGCGTCAGCACTGGGATGTACTGATAACCTGCACCAGCGCCAGCGAACCGTTTTTACGCCCTGGCATCTGGCGTGCGGGGACGCTGGTGCTGCAAATTGGCTACCACGAAGTGGCTTTTGAAACGATCGCCGCCGCCGACAAAGTGGTGGTAGATCTCTGGGGCGACTTCAAGCTAACCAGCGCCAAAAGCCTGTTCCAGATGTACCGTGCCGGGCTTTTTGACGAGCAAAACGTGGCGGCAGATTTAACCAATTTGCTGGTGGATGGCTGGCGTCCTTCGGCAACCGACAGAGTTTATTTTTCCTCTTTCGGCCTTAACGTGTTTGATATCGCCCTTGCCGCTCGCGTGCTGCAGGCTGCCGTAGACCAGGGCCAGGGCAGCAATCTACCTTTTGGCTGGGAAGCTGCCGATGCTGATTAGCGCCAGTGAATTGCAAAAGCGCATGGCTGGCGGGGAGCAATTTGCGTTACTCGACGTGCGTGAACTGGAACAGTGGCAAACCGCTTCGTTACCGGGCGCGCTCAGCCTGAACGTCTACGACTATTTTGTTCCCGACTCCACGCCGGAAGGCTACGCCGCAATGGCCGGGGCCTTTGTTCATTCCTGGCAGCAGCTCAGCGTGACGAGCGGAGCCACGCCGGTGTTCTTCGAGCAAAGCGTGGGGATGCGTTCTCCGCGTGGGCTATGGTTCTTGTGGTTTGCCCTCGGTGCTGACGGGCTGATTTTAGACGGCGGCGTGGATGCCTGGGCCGCTGCAGGCGGGAAACTAACGCCGGGCCACGGCGCACAGGCGGTTGTCTCTGCCGCTGGAGCGCCAATCTGCCAGCCAGCCATGCAGCAGCTGGCCGCTACCCGCTGCGAAACGATCGACGCCGATCCGGCCTCAACGCAGCTGCTTGATGCCCGCAGGCCAACGGAATATGACGGCAGTTTCGTGCACGAATGCTGCGCCCGGGCCGGACGTATTCCCGGTTCAAAACTCTTGTTCTGGGAAGACGTTGTCGAGCATGGCCGGTTTAAATCCACCGAAGCCCTGGCCCATCTTGCCGCCGAGGCCGGGTTTACGCCGTCAAAAAGAGTGATTATCTGGTGCCACCGTGGCGCACGAGCCGCCACGGTGCTTGTCGCGCTTAAGCTTGCGGGCTATCAGGATGTGGCCGTTTACGTCGGCTCCTGGCACGAATGGGCGAGTCACCCGGAATTACCGTTGCTTAGCGCGGAGTAATCACCCCACCTTACGCAGTTTCAGAGCTTGCTGAATATCCGGCGCGGCGGCAATCAGCTGCTTCGTGTATTCATGCTGCGGTCGATCGAGCACCTGCTTCGTGGCCCCGGTTTCTACTATTTCACCCCGATACAGCACCACAACCCGATCGCAGGCCTGGCGGACGGCGCCGAGGTCGTGGCTGATAAACAGGACGGTTAAGCCCAGGCGGTCACGCAGATCGGCGAGCAGCGCCAGGATCTGCCCTCGTACGGAGAGGTCCAGCGCCGAAACGGCCTCGTCGGCCACCAGCAGTTCAGGCTCAAGCGCCAGCGCGCGGGCGATGGCAATACGCTGACGCTGCCCGCCGGAGAAAGCCGCAGGCAAACGCCCTGCTGCACCGGCGTCCAGCCCGACAAGCTCCAGTAATTCATTCACCCGGCTTTGAATTTCCCCTGCTGGTCTTAATTTATGAACTCGCAGCGGTTCGGCAATCTGCTCGCCTACCGCCATTTTCGGATCCAGGCTGGCGTAAGGATCCTGGAAGATAATCTGCGCCCGGCGGCGCATCCCCAATTGCTGCTCACGGCTGGCGCGACGCACGTCCAGCCCATCAAAAATAATGGTGCCGCTGTCTGCCGGAATTAAGCCTATTGCCGCCCTGCCCAGCGTGGTCTTGCCCGAACCTGACTCGCCAATCAGCCCGACGATCTCGCCCCGCTCAATTTCAAGACTGGTAGGCTTAAGCACGGTTTGCCGGCTGGCAGGGAAAAACGGCAGCGCATGCGCCTGGGGATAGCTTTTGGTCAGCTGCGACAGCTGTACCAGCGGTGAACGGGTCACGTCTTTGCGCCTGGCGGCCTGCGGTTCCGGCTGGGAAGCGGCAATCAGCCTGCGGGTATAGTCGGCCTGCGGATGGGTTAGCAGCGTTGGCACATCGCCCTGCTCAACAATATTGCCCTGATACAGCACGCAGGCGCGGTCCGCATAGCGGGCAACCACGCTTAAATCGTGGGTAATAAAGAGAATGCCCATCGCCATTTCCTGCTGCAACTCCTGCAGCAGGGCCAGGATTTGTGCCTGAATGGTGACGTCGAGCGCGGTGGTAGGCTCGTCGGCAATCAGCAGCGCGGGCTTGCAGCTAATGGCGCTGGCAATCATCACCCGCTGGCGCATGCCGCCGGAAAGCTGATGAATATACTGTTTTGCCCGCTGCGCCGGGTTCACAATTCCGACCCTGTCCAGCAGCGCGACCGCCTCACGATGTGCCTGCTTCCAGCTGAGTTTTTGGTGGCGAACCAGCACTTCTGCAATCTGCTCCCCCACCTTCAACACCGGATTCATGCTGCTCATCGGTTCCTGAAAAATCGTGGCAATCTGCTGCCCGCGAAGCTCGCGCGGATATTTTTGACCGACGGCCGACACGATCTGCCCGTTAAAAATAACCTCACCGCCCGTTTGCCGAACCCCAGTTGGAAGCAGCCCCATCACCGCCAGCGAGGTTAAGGTTTTCCCGGAGCCAGACTCCCCCACCAGCGCCACGATCTCCCGGCTTTCAACGCTGAACGATGCCTCCTGCACGAGGGGCTTTCCCTCGAGCGTACTGATGCAAAGCGAGTTAACGGCTAACAGCGGGTTTTGAGCGGCCATAAGGGTTCCAGACGAGAGCTAACATCGTGATTTTTGAGACTATAATATCTGCCCAGGCACCACAAGATGATTTGCTGATAGCTTAGTCATTTGGTCTTGTTCCCGGGAGTTACCCGCACGCGTGATTCCTTCGGCAAGCTTTGACTTTCACGAAAGCCTGCTCGATCAGAACAGCGAGAACAATAGCGCGACCGGGAAGCTCATCGGCCAGGTCGCCCCGACAAGGACGGAGCAAAGCAGCTTAATACGTTTGGAGTCTTTGGCGAGCAACCAGGTGATCCCGGCGCAGATTAACGACATTACGGCGTAAAAAACCAACATGTGTTGATAAAGCGTCATACAAAGCATTACTACTTGTTAAAAAATTTTGCAAAATATGCTCTTTTTTATGACGCAGATCAAGTTTAGAAACTTACTTTACTCAGTAATAGCTGACTGCCGTCGTCGCATGCTGATGCTGGGTTTGCTGCGTGTTTCCCAAGCCGGTGACCAGCGTTATGTCGCAGGCAACGGGCGTTAGTTGTTCGTCATAACGGCAGTGGCTTTCGGCGGTTAAAAACGCCACGCCCATCGTTTCGGTCACTAATTTGTAGTCGAAAGGCCGCTTTGCAGCATCTTCGTAGCTGACTTTGGTCTGCGAGGCCACTTTGTCATTCAGATAGAAATCCACCTGCTGAGGCAGCCCACTGGCGTTGTATTCATGATGAGCAATGCGCTGGCCGCCCGGCATGAAAAAGATCTCTTTCAGCAAGCCGTTTGGCCAATAGGCGTACTTCACCTCGCCAAGATCATCCTTTCTCTTTTGCACCAGGCATTTATCATTCAGCTTGAGGGATAAAGGTTTACCGTTCTGGGTGCCAATAAGCGCGTTCCCTTCACGGCGAAGCTGCAGGACCATTTTTTGCGCCGAATCCCTGATATCAAGGCTGGTAACGCACCCGGCACGGTCCACCACCAGTTTATTTTCATAGTTTATTTCGCCGGAGGGATGCTTCATCACGGTATGCATTTCGCGCACGTTTCCGGACGGGGCGTTAAAATCAAACATCGTTGCCAGGTTGGCGATGGCCGGGTTTCTTGTCGTCTGGGCATGGGAAAAAGGACTGAAAAGCAGCGTCATCCCCAGCAAAAAATAACCTTTTAATGTCATACATCTTCCTTGAACGCAGGCAGAAATTGTCCGCCGTTTACGCGTGGATGCCGGGAGCTTTAATTAAGCAGAGGGTTAAAGAGGTTTTAGCAGAACACTTTACGCGATCTGCCAGACAAAACCCACCGAAGTGGGTTTGCAGGGCACTTACAGCTTAGGAATGATCAGCACCTGTCCGGGGTAAATTTTATCCGGGTGGCTTAGCATCGGTTTATTCGCTTCAAAGATAGTGTTGTACTTGTTGGCATCGCCGTAAACATGTTTAGAAATGGCGCTCAGCGTGTCGCCCGATTTCACCGTATAGTAAGTCGCCTCCTGCGCCGCATCCGTTGCCTGAATATTGTTTTCCACGCTGCTGATACCGGCCACGTTACCGACCGCCACCTGAATTTTTTCTTTCAGCGCCTGGGTCAGCCCGTCCCCGCCGGAGATCACCGCTTTGCCGTTTTCAACGGTGACATTTACCTTTTCGGCACCGGGAATACCGCTGTTTTTCAAATGCTCCTCAAGCTTGCTGCCCCGATCGTCTTCGTTTCCTTTCAGCGAGTCCCACAGTTTCGCACCCGCGTCTTTGACAAAATCAAATAATCCCATGGTTTTTCCTCCTGTTTACTGGTCCCAGTAAGCCTGGCAAAAACAGAGGAATCCGCCAGTCGCCCGTTTCAGCAGGTCAGTGTTTTATCATCACATGCCGAATCACGGTGTAATCCTCCAGCCCGTACAGCGACATATCTTTGCCGTAGCCGGAGAGCTTTTGCCCACCGTGCGGCATCTCACTGACCAGCATAAAGTGCGTGTTGACCCAGGTACAGCCGTACTGCAGCCTCGCGCTCAGGCGATGCGCCCGGCCAACGTCCTGCGTCCATACCGAGGATGCCAGGCCGTAGCTGGAGTCATTGGCCCACTCAAGCACCTGCTGCTCATCGTCAAACTTTGTGACGCTGACCACCGGGCCAAACACCTCTTTTTGCACGATCGCATCGCCCTGCTTCGCACCGGCCAACAGCGTTGGCTGATAGTAATAACCGTCGCCTGCCACCTTGCTGCCGCCCGTCACCACGTTGATATGAGCCAGAGCTTTAGCGTCCTCCACGGCTCTGCTCACGCGTTCAAGATGTGCCTTTGAACTCAGCGGCCCCAGCTCTGTGCTTTCGTCTTCGGGCGGCCCATATTTGAGGCTGGCAACGGCTTTGCCAAGCTGCTCAACCAGCCTGTCGTAAATGCCGCTTTGGGCATAGATCCGACACGCGGCCGTGCAATCCTGCCCGGCATTGTAAAAACCGAACGTTCGCACGCCTTCGACCACCGCCTGCAGGTCCGCATCGTCAAACACGATAACCGGCGCTTTGCCACCCAGTTCCATGTGGGTGCGTTTAATCGACGGCGCGGTGTGGCTAATAATGTGTTCTCCAGTGGCGATAGAGCCGGTCAACGACACCATCCGCACTTTTTCATGCCCGGTCAGCGCATCACCCACGGTAGGGCCGCGCCCGAACAGCACGTTAATCACGCCCGCAGGGAAAATATCTTTTGCCAGCTCTGCGAGCTTAAACGCGGTAAGAGGCGTAATTTCGGAAGGTTTGATAACCACGCAGTTCCCGGCGGCCAGCGCCGGCGCCAGCTTCCAGGCGGCCATCATCAGCGGATAGTTCCAGGGCGCAATAGAAGCGACCACCCCAACAGGATCGCGGCGGATCATCGAGGTGTGCCCGCTCAGATATTCCCCGGCGGCCAGGCCGCTCAGGCAGCGGCTTGCCCCGGCAAAAAAGCGGAAAACGTCGACAACGGCCGGGATCTCATCATTCAGCACGCAGTGGAAAGGTTTGCCGCAGTTTTGCGATTCAAGGCGCGCAAAGGCTTCACCGTGTTGCTCTATGGCATCGGCCAGCGCCAGAAGATGCTCCGCCCGCTCCTTCGGCGTCGTCTGCCCCCATTCGGCAAACGCTTTATCTGCCGCCAGCACGGCATCGTTGACCTGCTGAACAGTGGCTTCTGCCACCTCCAGCAGCAGCTGGCCGGTTGCCGGATTGTAGACCGGTTGTTTTTCCCCGAGGCCATCCACAAGCTGGCCGTTAATCAATAACTGGCTTTGCATCCCGATCTCCTTTCTCGTTCTGATAATAAGGCCTGCAGCGGCGCATTAGCGTAAAAGGACTGAGTAAAAAGCATAGTTCCGCCGGTACGTCGCCTGCGACACAGCGTAGGGATTTTCACCAGGTTGTGATGCACTGCGCAGTAAGTCGGTGAAACGGCTTCGCTCTCTTTGGTATAACAGGCGGGATAGAAAATTAGGTATCTATTGAAAATTAATATGAAAAGAAAGCAGCGCGCCCTATGCTTTAGTCAGCCATTTTCTTAATTAATCGCCGGGAGGCACTATGACCATTTCTGCCCGTAATCAGTTAACCGGCACCATCAGCAACGTCACGTGCGGCGCCGTCAACGACTAAATCGAATTAAGCCTGAACGGCGGCGGCAAGCTGGCGCTGGTGAAAGCCTCTTCGGTGCTGATTGCGTTGAAGAAGTAAAAATTACGCTTCCGGCAGCCCCTCAGGCTACCGGGTTTGACAAGCTTACCGATAGCGCACGTCAAGCTTACTGTAGGCTACCACCGCTTCTGAACCGTCCTTGTTTTTGTCCTGGTTGTAGTTCCCCGCCTTGAAGTAAAGCTGGATGTCTGCCCAACTCTGTTTCGGATAACTGAAGGTTTTGCTGACCGTTCGTCCTCCGGCGTTGGCTTCAACCGTTACTTTCATCCCGCTATCAGTGCCTTTGGCTTTAATGCTGTAGTCGATTTTTTCCTTAAGCCCGACGCCCGAAAGCAGCGTGGTGCGTTTCTCCGCGTCGCCGTAATTCTCTTTCACGCCCGCGACTATCGCGCCGTCCTCCCAGCGCAGCTTCAGCATTTCAGAGCCGCCGGGTTTGTCGCCGTGGATTTGCGCAAAAATGATCGACCGGGTGGCCGGGTTCTTCACAACAAACACCGAGCCGCTTTGCTGATTCTCAAAATCACTGCCGTTAACAAAATTATGGGTTGCCCGCAGCTCAACCCGGGGAAACTCACTGTGCGGCGTAGAGCCAAAACCTGACGGCGCCTTAAACATCATCGCCCCCGCCGGAATAGCAGAATCACAGCCTTTTGAACCGCCGCAGTTGCTGTAGAAGTACCGGTTATGTAGCTCCGGCGTTATCTTGACCTCGTTAGGTTTTTCACTGCCGTCAAAGGATTGCAGCAAATAGTCCTTTGTCAGCACCGGATAATTTTCCCCCGGCAAGTTCTGCCCGTTTTCAGCCCATGCGCTGGCGCTCAACGTCACCAAAAGCAGGCCTACCGGCACTGCGTAACCTACTGTTTTATCCTTCATCTTTTACCCCAACGCAAAATGTAAACCCGCCCGCTCAGCTAACCATTAATCAGCGTAGATGCTTTACTTAAAATCTGTTGCTGTGGCATTTCAGTGGTAACAATGGGTTTCCGGTTCTTAACCTGATGCATAAAGGGAATATTGATGATCAAAAAACTGCTCGTTTCGGCGCTGTTTGCAGCCAGCTACTCCGCCTTCGCGCTGGCGGATAACGCGGGTGCAGCGTTTAAAACTTTTCCGCTCGGCAAGCTTGAGTTAACCGCCCTGCACGATAAAAACAACGCCCTGCCTAACGATGGCAAAGTGATGGGCGTCGACGTGGGAGAAAAAGCAGTGGCCGAAGTGCTGTCTGCGGCGGGCGCCCCGACGGACAATATTAAGCTCAGCGTCGATGCACTGCTGGTCAAAGACGGCAGCAAAGTCATTTTGCTGGATACCGGGCTTGGCCCCAACGCTCAGGGGCAGCTGATTTCGAGCCTCGCAAAGGCGGGCTATAAGCCAGAACAGATTACCGATGTGCTGATCACCCACGTTCACGGCGACCATGTTGGTGGGCTGCTGACGGCGGGCGGCAAACCGGCGTTCCCCCACGCCACGGTGCAAATCTCCGCTCCGGACTGGGCCTGGCTGCAAACGTTGCCGAAGATGAAGGCGCTGGCGGAAGCTATCCAGCCGCAGGTGAAAACCTTTAAGCCTGGCGACCAGGTGCTGCCGGGGATTACCTCTGTACCGCTGCCGGGGCATACGCCGGGGCACGTTGGCTATCAGATTGTCTCCGGCAAGCAGCGTCTGTTAGATATTGGCGACTCGGCGCACAGCTCGATTGTGTCGCTGACGAAGCCGGAATGGGCGATTGCCTATGATAACGACCGCCAGGAAGGAATAGCCAACCGCAAAGCGCTGCTGGCGAAGCTGGCCGCCGATCGCGAGCTGATTTTTGCCCCGCACTTCCCGTTCCCTGGCGTCGGTCACATCGTGGCCAAAGGCGACCATTACGTCTTCCAGCCGACGGAGTAGCCGTGCTACAGGCCGGTTCGCCGGCCTTTAAACCTCCTGCCGGTGAATCTGATACCAGACATGCCGCCGCAGCGGATGCTCCGCCGGCACCATCGGATGGTCAAACTCACCGCTTCGGCGCATGCCTGATTTTTCCATCACCCGCTGTGACGGCAGGTTCGGTAACGCGGTAAAAGCGACAATGCTTTCGAGGCTGTACTCTTCAAAACCCACGCGCAGCGCCTCTCTCGCAGCTTCTGGGGCATAGCCTTTTCCCCAGAACGCGCTACGAAGCCGCCAGCCGACCTCAACGCACGGGGAAAACGGCAGCTCGTACATCGGGCGATTTAAGCCCACAAATCCCGCCAGCTCGCCGCTGTGCCGTTCTTCCACCGCCCAAAAACCAAAGCCGTTTTGCGCCATACGCTCGCGAAATGCCTCCAGATAGTTACGGCTTTCTTCCGGCGTTAATGGCTGCAAAAAATAGCGCATGACTTCGGGATCAGCATTCATCTCAGCAAACGGCGCTGCATCGTCATCGCGCCACGGCCGCAGCAGCAATCTTTCAGTCTGGTACACCTTGAAACTCCTTAATTAAGGTCTTAATTAAACGTGACAACGTCACTGCCGCCTGATGTTCTCTGTCGCCCCACGCCCACGAGGCATTGAAGCGGAAGTAGTTGTCCCACGCGCGGCCGGTGGTGAACATTTTGCCCGGCGCGATGCTTATCTTGTGCGCCAGCGCCCGCTCGTTAAGCAGGCTGGCGTCCAGCCCTTCCGGCAGCTCAATCCACAGGAAATAGCCGCTTTCGCTGCGGTGGATTTTTACCTCCGGCGGGAAGAGATCGTTCAGCGTCTGCCACGCCTGCTGTTTCCGCTCGGCCAGCATCCTGCGCAGTTTTCGCAAATGCGTGTCATAGCGGCGGGTCGCGAGGAAATCGACCAACGCCAGCTGCATCGGCGAACTCGTCGATAAGGTGCTCATCAGCTGCAATTGCTGAATGCGGCGGGCGTGTTTTCCGGCTGCCACCCAGCCGATGCGAAACCCGGCCACCAGGCATTTCGAAAACGAAGAACAATGCAGGGTCATGCCCTGATTATCGTATGCCCGCGCAGGCAGCGGCCTTTCCCGGCCATAATAAAGCTCGCTGTAGACGTCGTCCTCAATCAGCGTGACGTTATGCGCCTGCAGCAGTTTCACCAGCTGCGCTTTTTTCTCCGGCGGCAGCGTCACCCCCAGCGGGTTCTGGCTGTTGGTCATTAGCCAACAGGCCTTGACCGGATATTCCGCCAGAGCCTGGGCCAGCGCGTCGAGATCGATTCCACTCACAGGGTCGGTTGCAACCGACAACGCTTTAAGCCGCAGGCGTTCCAGCGCCTGCAGCGCGCCGTAGAAACAAGGGTTTTCGACAATCACCCAGTCGCCCGGCTCGGTGACGGCCTGCAGGCTGAGATTGAGCGCCTCAAGCGCCCCTGCGGTTATCACAATCTCATCCGGGGAAACCTGCATTCCCTGCTGGGCATAGCGCTGGGCGATGGCGTGACGTAGGGCTTCGTTACCGGGCGGCAGGCTTTCAATCACGCTGATGGCGGTGGCAGTTTTGCTGACCGCGGACATCGAGCGGTTGAGCTGCTGGAGCGGGAAAAGACGCGGATCCGGAAACGCGGAGCCAAACGGCACCACCGAAGCATCCGTGCTCGCCTGCAGGACATCAAAAATATAGGTGTTGATATCGACGGTTTCGGCGCGGGTCACCTGCACCGCCGGCGGCGTGGTGCGTGCCACGTGCCGGGGCGCAACGTAGTAGCCAGACTGAGGCCTGGCAACAATGGCTCCCTGGCTTTCAAGCATCTGGTAGGCGTGGCCGACGGTCATAAAGCTCATCCCGCTGTGGCCAACCTGCTCGCGCAGCGACGGCAAACGGTCGCCCGGCTGCCAGACGCCAAGGGCAATCTGATCGAGGATCTGCTGTGCCAGCTGCTGGTACTTTTTCATGCGCTGCTCCCTGTCTATATCACAGCGCTAAAAATACGCTGTTTTGAACAACTGTTATAGTCAGAAAGTGATTTTTTAACATGAGGGTAACGGGCGGAATAACCGCCCGTGGGGATGAGAACTAAAGGATTTTACTTCACGTCGGCCAGCGCCGTTTTCTCAACGTAAGGCTTCATCAGGCTATCTGCCGTTTGCTGCGCAGATTTCGCTGCGGCTTCCGGCGTCACTTTCTGGTCATTCACCACCGCCGCCAGCTGGTTTTCCATCGCCTGGCGCACGGCAACCGTTTCATAGGTCGAGTACCACGGATGGGCATATTGCAGCTGATCCAGCGCGATTTGTGCCCGAGGATCTTTCTGCAGGTACTCTTTCATTTCCGGCGTGTCATAAGAGGCTTTCAGCGGCGAGAAGTAGCCGGTGAAGCGGCTCCACGCGCCGTTAACCTGCGGGCTAACCAGATAAGTCAGGAACTGGTAAGCCGCTTTTTTCTGCGCATCGGAAATACCTTTGAAGCTCACCAGGCTCGCGCCGCCGATAGGCACCGCGCGCTGTTCCTGGGCGGGCATCATCGCCACTTCCATATCAAAGTCTTTGCTGTTTTCGCGCATAAAGCCCAGCGCGCCGGTGCTCAGCATCGCCATGCCCAGCTTGCCGCTAAAGAAGGCGGCGCTGATTTGTTTGGAGTTCAGCACGCCAGACGGCATCACTTTGTCGCGGTAAACCATATTCTGCCAGAAGCGCAGCGCGCCGATGGTGGTCGGTGAATCGTAATACACTTCGCCCGGATAGTTTTCGTTGAAGTAGTTGCCGCCGTTGGCGCGAACCAGCGAGGAGAAGATCCAGCCGCCGTAGTCGTCGTTGGTGGACGGCAGCATAATGCCCCACTGCCCTTTGCTGGCGTCGGTCAGCTTCTTCGCATCGGCCAGCATTTCGGCCCAGGTCTGCGGAGGCTGCTTGATGCCCGCCTGGTCAAACATCGTTTTGTTGTAATAAAGAATTGGCGTGGAGTTATGAAACGGGATCGCGTAGGTGACGCCCATAACCTGGGCATTTTTATGCATCGCCGGCCAGAAGTCGTTCATCAGGAAATCACCCGCCTTGCGGGGGCCGTATTTAAACAGCTCGTCCATCGGCAGGATCTCATCCTTCAGCGCCAGGTCGGTGGTGAAGTTGGCCGACATGATCACCAACGCCGGCGGCTGCCCGGCCTTCTGTGCGGATTCAGCTTTAATTTTGGTGGTGTCGTAGCTGCCGGTAAAAATCCCGCGCACCTCAACGTCCTGCTGCGAGTCGTTAAACGCTTTGATGACGCGCGTCATCTCCATCGTCAGCTTGCCGTCGACCGGCGCCGGGAACATAAAATCAATTTTCTCTTTTGCCAATGCCGCGCCGCTCACGGCCAGCGAACAGCAAACGGCAAGCGCCCGCCATTTATGCATCAGGGGGTTAAACATGGTCAATCTCCTGGTGTAAGTTGTGATGAAGGTCTGTGTGGAAAAGGTGAATATCCGATGAGGAAAAACCGAGGGTGAGCGTATCGCCTTTTTCTGGTACCGCCCCGCGATGGCGGCGGGTGTAGCGTAACGTCCCCAGGTGTGTGCTGACATGGAGCAGGTAATCTGCGCCCATCAGTTCTCGTTGCAGCACCGTCGCGCTCAGCGTCAGGTGCCCTTCCTCTGGCCTGTCGGTAAGATGCTCAGGACGAATACCGAGCCAGACGCTCTTTTCCGCGCTCGCCGGGGACGGCAAAGGCAGGTTCAGCGTCGCGGGCAGGATGCGGCCGTCTTCACAGGGCAGAGAAACCAAATTCATTGCGGGCGAGCCGATAAAACCGGCAACAAACAGGTTGGCTGGCCGGGCATAGAGATGCTCCGGCTTGCCCACCTGCTGCACCACGCCCCCGTTCATCACCACAATACGGTCCGCCATCGACATGGCTTCCGTCTGGTCATGGGTGACGTAAATGGTGCTGGTTTTGAGCTGATGATGCAGCGCCATGATGCTGTCGCGCACTTCGGTACGCAGGCGAGCATCCAGGTTTGAGAGCGGCTCATCCATCAGGAACAGGCGTGGATTACGCACAATAGCTCTCGCCATCGCCACGCGTTGACGCTGCCCGCCGGAGAGTTTGGCCGGTTTGCGGTCGAGCAGTTCGCCGAGCTGTAGCATCGCGGCCACCTGCTCGAGACGAGGCTGCCAGCTGGCCTTGTCTTCTTTGCGGATCTTCATGCCAAACGTGATGTTGTCGCGCACGGTCAGGTGCGGAAACAGCGCATAGTTCTGGAAAATCATCGCGAAGTTGCGCTCGCGCGGCGACATCGAGGTGATGTTCTCGCCGTGGAGCCAAATCTCACCGCTGCTGACCTCTTCCAGCCCGGCCAGCATCCGTAACAGCGTACTTTTGCCGCAGCCGGAAGGCCCTACCAGCACCACAAATTCACCTTCTTCGATGCTGAGCGACAGCGCATTCAGCGCCGCTTTGCCTTCGAACTGCTTGCTTACGTGATTCAGTCTTAACATGGCCGTTAGCGCTCATCCGTCGGGCAGCTGATCGCCGCGTCATACAGCCACGGGCCTGCATAGTGAGCCAGCGAATGCTGGTAGCTCACCCACTGCTCACCCACCTGGCGGTGCATCAGGCAGGATGGCGGCGACAGATCGTAATACGGGCGGCTGTCTTCAAAGTGGTATGGCACCTGGTGCACCGTGCCTGGAATGGTGGCGATGGTCGCCTGTCGATATTGTGTCATTGTCAGGCAGTGGTTATGGCCGCAGAAAATACGCACCAGCGACGGGAAACGCGCCACCAATTCCAGCAGCAGATGGCCATTTTCGCAGGCGATTTTGTCCATTTGCGCATTCCCCAGCGGCAGCGGAGGATGGTGCATAAACACAGCCGTTGGCCTGTCGCCGCCCGCCGTAAGCTGCGCCTCAAGCCAGGCTACGGTGTTGTCCGTCAACCAGCCTTTGGAGTGCCCCGCGAGGCTTGAGTCGATAAACAGCAGCCGGGTAGCGAAATCGTCCACCGCATAATGAATGTTTTGCGGATCGTGCCCCAGCTGCGGGCAAAGCGGGCGCAGGTACTCCAGGAAATGCGCTTTGTCGTCGTGGTTGCCGGGGATCAGATAAAGCGGCGACTTGATGGTGCCGAGCACCTGGCGAGCGACCTGGTACTCATCCGGGCGGCCGCAGTTGACGATGTCCCCGCTGACGATCACCGCGTCCGGGCGTTCGCGTAGCGCATTCAGCTGCGAGGCCACGTCGGCATTGCCGCCGTTAATATCGATAAAGCCGTACAGCTTCTGGTTCTGACTGCGGAAATGGGTGTCGGAAATATGGGCCAATAACATCACTCAACTCCTTACTTGATGCCTGAAAAACCAAAACTTCGCAGAAACTGCTTCTGGAAGGCGATAAAGGCGAGCATCAGCGGCAGGCAGACCATAATGGTGCCCGCGCTGATGGTGCCCCATTGGCCGCCGGACTCGGCGCCCATAGCAAACGAAACCAGGCCAACAGTCAGCACCTGTTTATCCGGGTCGTTGAGCATCATCAGCGGCCACAGATACTCGTTCCAGTGGTAGGTAATGCTCACGGTGGCAAACGCCAGCACCGACGGCCAGCACATCGGCAACAGCACGCGGTACAGCACCTGCCACCAGCGGCAACCTTCCATCAGCGCGGCCTCCTCCAGCTCTTTCGGGATGGCGAGAAACGCCTGACGCATCAGGAACACGCCAAACGCAGAGGTGAAATAAGGCATCATCACCCCGGTCAGCGTGTTGAGCAGCCCCAGCGCTTTGAGCGTCATCATGTTCGGCACCATCATCACCACCGGCATGATCATCAGCTGCACCAGGAACAGCAGAAACAGCGTCTGTTTGCCGCGGAATTCATGGCAGGCGAAAACGTATCCGGCGGTGGTAATGGTGACGAGCTGCACGAAGAAAGTGCCGAAGCTAAAAATCAGCGTGTTGGCGTACAGGCTCAGCCAGTCGGCGCTCTGCCAGGCATCACGAAAGTTATCCAGCGTCAGCGGGAAACGCGGCAGCACGGAAGCCATGCCTTCGCTAAAGGTGCTGGCGCTAAAGGCCGAGGACAGCATCCAGAGAAACGGACTCACCCACAGCAACGCCAGGCAGCACATCAGCACTGTGAGGGTGATGCCCTTTGATTTACGCAGGCGCAACCACAGCGGCTGCGGCACGCTACGCGCGTTGACAACGGGCCCAGAAAACTCAACGCTCATGGTGGGCGCCCCTTTCCAGCAGCTTGAGGTTAACGAACGAGAAGACAAACAGGCCGGCCAGCGTCAGGAAAGTGGCGGCGGAGGCTTTGCCCAAATCATGCGTGTCCCAGGCGAGACTCTGGATGTAATACAGCAGCACGGTCGTGGCGTTATCCGGCCCGCCGCGCGTCATTACCGCGACGTGATCGATCTGGGTTATCGAGTAAATCAGCGCGGTGGTAATGACAAAGCTCAGCGTCGGGCGCAGCAACGGCAGCGTGACCTTAAAGAACACCTGCGATGAGGTCGCGCCTTCCATGATCGCTGCTTCACGCGCCGAGGCGGGCAGGCTTTGTAACCCTGCGAGGAAAAACAGCATGTAATAACCGGCAAACTTCCACACGCCAATCAGCGCCAGGGCGTACAGCGCGCTGTTGCTGCGCCCGAGCCAGTTGTTGTTCATCGGCCCGAACAGCTTCGCCAGGTAGTAATCCAGCATGCCCATGCCCGGCATAAAGATAAACAGCCACAGCGCCGCCGCGCTAACCATCGGGATAATCATCGGGAAAAAGAAGGCCGTGCGCAGCCAGCGGTTAATGCGGTGGTTTTCCCACAGCGCGACCGCCAACAGCAGCGCCAGGACAACGCCCGGAATGACGGTCAGCACGATATAAAACAGGTTATTCACCAGCGATTTCCAGAACACCGCGTCGGCGAACAGGCGCACATAATTACCTATGCCCACGTAAGCGCCAGCGTCGCCCGCCATACGCGTATCAAACAGGCTGTCGTACACGGAGCGCACCAGCGGAAACCAGGTGAATAGCAGTAAAAAGAGTAAAGACGGCGTGAGAATCAGCCAGGGAAGCCAGGGTCGTTTTGCCATTGTCCGAAAACCTGTCGGGGGTCAGAAGTCAGACAGTATGGGAGGGATTTATGGCAGAAACGTTACCGGGAAATGGCAGTTTGGCGGTATAGAAAACAGGCAGCGCTCCGGTGGGGAGATAACTGCCTGTCGCTCAAAGAGATTGTCTTTACAGGGATATATTCTTCAGGCAAGGAAAACGCTACTGCATTTGCGCCAGGCTGGCTTTTTTGCTCTTGCGGTTATAAAGGCACAGCTCTTTGCCCGGCACCGGGTTGCTGTTCTTAAACTTGTAGTTGCCTGAAATTACCACCGCCGAATAGCCAACGTCGTCGCCAAAATCGGTGCGCTTCCCTGCAATCTTTTTCTCCTGCAGCGCGCTGATGGCAAGGCAGCTTTTTTGCACGTCTTTGTCCAACTGCTGCCAGGCTGCCTCCGAAGAAGCCAGGCTGCTAAAGGTGGTGAGTAAGACAGGAATAGCCGCGAGTATAAATCGCTTTTTCATAGTGACCTCGAAACAAAGGAATACGTACATATCAGCGTCATCAGGCTGATAATCTATAGCAATATCAGCCCGGAATTATCTGTATTGTAGCCAATGCCCGGTATCACTTGCCCATCTTCGACAGCATTTCCGGCCGCATAAACTTATGGATGACCAGCATAAACAGCAGCGAAGGCACCAGTAAAATCAATGCGGTAATGGACGACACCTGGTAGTTTCCTGACATGCTGGCGTTATACAGCAGCAGCGGCAGCGTGGTGATGTCCGGGGCGCCGACGAAGAAGGTGCCGGTAAATTCATCCAGCGACTCGAGGAACACGAAGATCCCGGCGGCCATGATCCCCGCAGACGCCTGCGGCAGCACGATATGCCAGAAGGTAAACAGCGGCCCGGCACCGAGATTGCGGGAGGCCCGAGCCTGCAGCGGATCGATAGCCGAAAACGCGGCCACGCAGATCCATATCGAATACATCAGGCCATGCACGCTGTGCACGAGCACCACGCCCGCCACGGTGCCGTTCAGCCCCCACTGATAGAAAAGCCGGGCGATGTTCATATATACCGTCAGGTTTGGAAATGCCTGCGGAATCAAAAACAGCAGCATGAACATCACCCGCAGCGGCATTGCCCGGCGGGACAGCGCATAGCCTGCGGGAATAGAAATCAGCAGGCAAACCAGCACCGACAGCACGGCAATAAACACGCTGGTCAACAGCGAGCCGGACACATCGCTGTACGGGCTAAACACCTGATACCAGTACTTTAATCCCCACTGGCTCGGCAGGGTATGCGGGTAAAACCAGCTTTCCGCCACCGTCCAAATCAGCAGGTTCAGCAGCGGGCCGAACATCGCAAACAGCATAAAGGCCAGCAGCAGCGCCTGCAGCGGCAGGCCGAATCGTCCTTTCAACAGTTTCATGCCTCCCCTCCTTTCTGGCGCAGGCTGTGGCGCAGATAAAACCAGGACAGCGCCCCGCAAATCACTAACGAAATCACGCCCAGCGCATTAGCCACCGCGTAGTCACTGTAGGAGTTGACGCGGAACGCCATGTCCACGGTCAACATCGTTGGCGTCCCGGTGCCAATCATCAGCGGCACGGACAGAACGGACATCATCACCACAGTAGAAAGCACCAGCGCGACGCCAATGGCCGGCAGCACCTGGGGCAAAATGATGTCGAACAGAATGCGCATGCGCGAAGCCCCTAAATTTCTGGCCGCCAGCACCTGCGAAGGCTCCAGCGCCGCCATCGCCCCGCAAATAAGCAAGGTCGCAAACGCCAGCTGCTTCCAGACAAAGATAATGATGATCCCCTTCCAGCCGAGCCAGGAAATCGTGTCCAGCGGCTGCACCAGATCGCTGGCAACCAGCATGTTATTCATCAGGCCGTTTTTGGCGAGAAACGTGCGCATCATCTGCGCGGCAACGATAAACGGAATAAACAGCGGCAGCCGGTATAGCACGCCCAGCAGCCGGATAATCAGGCGGCATGAAGACAGCGTAATCACCGCCGAAATCGTAATCGACAGCACCGCCAGCAGCGCAACCGACACCAGCACGATGAAAACCGTAAACAGAATATCGTTCGAGTAAAGCAACAGCACTTTGGCAAAGTGCTGCAGGGTCAGCGCTCCGGCGTCCGAGGTAAAAGCGGCAACCAGCGAAAACCCAAGCGGATAGAGAAACAGCACCACAATCATCAGCGCGGCGGGACTCACCAGCAGCAGATAGTTTAGCGAAACGCGCATAACAAACCTTAGCACTTAAGCGCGGTGCCCAGCCGGAGCCGGGCACCGGATAAAGATTAGTTAGAAACCTGGCTTTCGTACCCTTCTTTGATGTCGTCAAAGTAAGGGGCTATCGGGAAGCTCTTGCCGTAATCGGCGAGCGCTTTCGGGGAGATCTCGGCGAATAGCTTGCTCCAGGTGGCATCGTCCAGCTTCGGCTTGACGTACTGCGCGTCGATGCCCGGATACCAGTTAAACTGCTTCACGATCCCGTCGGCCTGCACTTCCGGGCTGGTTGCCAGCGCGATAAACTCACGCGCCAGTTCGGGCTGCGCTGCTTTAGCTGGCGTAACGTAGTACATCGGCTGCCCCGGCATTCCCGGCGAAAGCAATGCCAGCTTGATGGACGGCGGCAGCTTGCCCTGATCTTTCCAGGTGTAGAACATATCCACCCAGACCGGCCCCATAGCGATCTCACCGCGCGTCAGCATGTCCAGCGTCCCGGCGTTACCCGGCGTAAAGGTCACGTTTTTATTAAACGCTTTCAGCTTCTCAAACGCCTGCGACCAGTTTTTCTCTACGCTCTTGTCATACGGCAAGGCGGATAAACGCCGGGCATCGGTGCCGTAGGCGTAAATCCAGCCGACGACAAAGCTGACGCCGGACATGCCGTTTTTAATGCCGTTGTAGCCGAACGCCTGCGGGTGCTTCGCCGCCCACGCCACCAGCTCGTCGTAAGAGGCCGGCGGCGCTTTCATGGTTTCGCTGTTCCAGGCGATGGCCGTCTGGCTCAGGAACATCGGCATTACATAGCCGTCGACGTTCACGCCCAGCGCGTTTTTGGCGTTGTCCGCCGTGACCATGCTGCCCGTTTTGATCTGCTGACGGTATTTCTCCAGTAGCCCTTTTTCCACCAGTTCACCGCCCGCCTTCTGGTGCACCACGGCCACGTCGATATCCCAGGTTTTCGCCCCGCTCTGCTGCTGTGCGCTCAGTTTTTCGATGATTTTATTCGAGCCTGCGTCCCCCGGCCCGGTGCCGACCACGCGCACTTTTACGCCCGGATGCGCGGCCTCAAACTTCGGCCCCAGCCAGGTTTTAACGTAATCCACCATATTTTGGTCACCCGCGGTGGCCACGTTTAAAACAGTTTCCGCCTGTGCGCCATAACTTAAAAACAGCGCCGTGACGGCGGCAAGTCTGGTTTTAGCAAACATAATTACCCCTCAGAGAAATAGAATGGTTCAAGCCGTATGGGACGAATTAAAAATATGTAGAGCGGACTCGGGCACGTGCAGCCTGACCGCAGAATTCAGCGGTAAATTATCGGTACAATCAGCATGGAAAAGGCGCTCCTGGCAGCGAATTGCGTAACGGTAGTTGTGGCCAATAAAGGCATTTTGCTCAACTACGCCTTCCAGCGTTAATCCACTTTCTGGCGCGTCTTTATTTAAAGATGAGAGAGCAGCGTCTGAACTTCTGAAATAAATAACCTGTTGGTTATCATTTGTTAACGAAGATAACCCCAGGACTGTCATTTCTTCTGCCGTAATATGGTTATCGGCGCCCATAAAGTCGGCGACAAAAGGCGTGGCGGGCTGCTGATAAATTTCTTCCGGGGTGCCCGTTTGTTCTATTTGCCCGTTATTCAGCACCACGATGCGGTCAGCCATCACCAACGCTTCCTGCTGGTCGTGGGTCACAATCACCGAGGTAAAACCGAGCTTTTTCTGTAGCTGCTTGATTTCATGGCGAACATTTAACCGTACCTTTGCATCAAGGTTAGACAGCGGCTCATCCAGCACCAGCACGTCCGGCTCAATCGCTAACGCCCGTGCCAGCGCCACACGCTGCCTCTGCCCGCCGGAAAGCTCGGTGATTTTCGCTGTGGCAAGGCCGTTGAGATTCACCATCTGCAATAGTTCGAGCACCCTGGCCTGAATAGCGTCCCGTCGCCACTTACGCAGCTTTAAACCGTAGCCAATATTTTGCTCTACCGTTAAATGCGGCCACAGCGCATAGCTTTGAAAAACCATGGTGATATTGCGCTGTTCTGGTGGACTTTGGGTTATTTCATTTCCGGCAACTACAATGCGGCCCTCTTTGACGGGAATAAACCCACACAAAGCGTTTAATAATGTCGTCTTTCCACAGCCGGACGGGCCAAGTAAAGCAATCATCTCGCCTTTGTTCACGGCCAGATTAATATCTTTTAGCACCACCTTATCGCCATAATTAATTTTAAGGTGCGCCATTTGCAGGTAGCTCATAACGGTATCCGAAATGTCTGTTTACGTCTTTTTTGCCCTGAATGAACACGTGTTCATTTCGCTGTAAAAAAAATGAAACGCTAGTCAGAGATGATGTGCGCCTACTGTGGCCTGTCTTTGTGACACTTTAATTAACCGCGAAAAATTTTTAGCGAGGGATAATGAAAATCGACGTGCTTGGCTGCGGCAGCGCCTTCTCCCGCTGGCAAAATACTTCCGCACTGCGGGTGATTGACGACGAGAACCGGCAGTGGCTTATCGACTGTGGCCCAACCGTGCCTCGCGCACTATGGCAGCGCGGCGGCAACATCAATGATATCGACGTGCTGTTTTTTACCCATGTGCACCCGGACCACTGCACCGGCTTAACCGCCCTGCTTAATCACTGGAAAAGCTTTGCCCGCCAAAAGCCGCTGGTGATTTACAGCCAGCCGGAACAGCGACAGGTGCTGATGCAGCTGGCGCTGCTCGCCAACTGGCCTGACGCAACGCTCTGTTTCCCGATAGAATGGCGGGACTGCGAAGCAGATTTCCGTTGGCAGAACTGGCACATTCGCACCGCCCCAACCCGCCATGAAATGGCCAATCTTGCCGTGCGCATTGATATCCGTGAACACGGCCTGTTCTACAGCGGCGACGGCAGGCCCACCGAAAGCTCAATCGCGCTGATGGCCGGAGCCGATCTGGCTTTTCAGGAGTGCGCCTCGCTGTCTGAACTTGCCGATGATGCCTCCCACGGCGATTTTCCCGGCTGCCTGAAGCTGTTTAAATCACTGGCGCTGCCGTCTCTGGGGTTGTATCACTGCAACGATGCGATTTTACCGGCGCTGAAGCTGGCCTGCCGTCCCTATGCCGGGCTGTTCGTCAGCCATGACGGCCTGCAGTATGACTTCCATCAGCAGCGTTTTTACACTGAGGATTTTTTGCCTTGAGTTCGTCGATGCATAAACAGAGCGTCACCGCCGAAGACGTCGCCCGGCGTGCGGGCGTGTCTCGCGCTGTGGTTTCCCGAGCGCTAAGTAATAACGGCAGCATCTCTCCGGCTACCCGCGAGCGGGTGCTACAAGTAGCCGAAGAGCTTGGCTATCAGGTCAATTTTCTTGCTCAGGGGCTTAACCGCCGACGCAGCCATCTGATTGGCGTTATCGTCTCGCGCATCCACGATCCTTTTCGCAGCAGCCTGCTCGACGGCCTGCTCGGCGAAATTCAGCGTAACGGTTTCCAGGCGCTGGTGACCGAAATCCGCTCTGAGCAGGAGCTGGCGAAAACGCTGCGCCATTTCACCCAGTTTCGCGTCTCCGGCGTGATTGTCACCTCAGGCAAACCGCCCGAATCGCTGGTGAACGAATGCGTACAGCAGCAGATTCCGGTGGTCGGCATCAACCGCCAGCCGGATATTCCCGGCGTAGATTATGTTTGCTCCGATAACGCCGAGGGCGCGGTGCTCGCCGCCGAACAGCTGGTCAACAGCGGCTGCCAGCGCTTTGGCTGGCTCAACAATAACCAGTCGACCTGGGCCGGTAGAATGCGCGGCGAGGCTTTCCATCTCGCCCTGAGCGAACGCGGTGTAGACGTCGATAAAAGCCTCGTGACGCTGCTTTCCTCTGAAGAAGGTTACGAAGGTGGCTGGCAGGCAGCGGCTGAACTCGAACAGATCCCACAGGGCATTTTCTGCGCTAATGCCCAGCTGGCCTGTGGCTTTCTCGACGGCATGCGCCAGCGCGGCAAAAACGCCCCGCAGGATTTCCAGCTTATTGGCTTCGACAATACGCCGCAGACGGCGCAGTACAGCTACCGCCTCACCACCCTTAATCAGGATGTGGCAGAGATCTCACGCCTGGCGCTGATGCATCTGCTGGAGCGCGCTCGCACCCCTTCGCAACCTTCACGCACCAGTTGGGTGAAGGTTGATTTGATCCATCGGCACACGTCGCTTTCCCTTACCTAAGAGCAAAACATGACAGAACAACAGCAGCAGGCGTTATGCACGTTAATCCGCGAAGCCGGCGCCCGCGCCCAGACGCTGCGCGATGCAGGCTTGAAAGTTGAGAAAAAAGGCCGCCAGGATTTCGTCTCACAGGCGGACGTTCTGGTTGAACAAGAGATTAAAAACTGGCTGAAGGCCCATTGCCCGCAGGACGGTTTTCTCGGTGAAGAAAGCGGCCTTGTTGAGGGTGAGCAAGGCGTCTGGGTGCTTGACCCGGTTGACGGCACCACTAACTTTATTCTTGGCATGGACTATTGGTGCATTTCCCTCGCTTACGTCAGGCAAAACGTGATTGAGGTGGGGATTATTTATGCTCCCGACCGCGATGAATTCTTTTTTGCCCGGCACGGTTCGGGAGCCTTTCTTAATAACAGGCCGTTAAAGCTTCACGATCCGTCTCCGGAAAGCGTGGTCATTGGCCTGGGCCGCTCAAGCCGTGCGCCGGTTCCTCTTTATGCCCGCACCATCGAAGATGTGCTCAATGACGGCATGGAGTACCGCCGTTTCGGCGCGGGCGCATTGATGCTGGCGCACGTTGCCGCGGGCCAGGTTCACGCCTACTACGAAGAACATATGAACAGCTGGGATGCGCTGGCCGGGCTGCTGCTGATAACCGAAGCCGGCGGCACCAGCAACGCATTTCTCGCCGACGGCGGCCTGCTTCGCGGCAACCTGGTACTGGCGGGCTGCACCAGCGTGCAGGAAAGGTTAATGACGCTGCTGGAAGCTTAAACCGCAAGACCCGTAGCCTGAAGCTGCGGGTTTTCAATCGTTTAACGCTCGATGACAAAATCTTCATCATTGGTTCGCCAGCGCAGCGGCGGCGACAGGCTGTAGTGACCTTCCTTGAGAAAACGGCGCTGTTCAAGCTCAACCCGCGACGTCTCTTCGTGAGCCTTTTCTTCCCACATGATCTTCACTCGCGCATCTAAAAACGCATTCAGCCAGGCTTTCTCACTGCCGCCCTGTGCGGGCGTTTTGGCGACTGCATTGGCCGCCGCACGAATGCCGCCAAACGCCACTCGCTGGCTACCCGGCCCATGCATGACCAGCGCATCGTAGTAAATAAATTGCCCCAGCGTGCTCAGCCCATCTTTTTTCGCTTGCTCAACCGCAGGCTTCAAATACTGTTCAGTGAGGATCTGATCCTGCGACGCTCTAAACGCGGGATCTTGTGCAGCCTGTTTCCAGGCATCCACAAAATCAGGGTCAAGCCCGGTATGGGCGCTATCGCCTTCTGCCGCGAGTGCTTTCAGTGCGGGCAGATAATCAGAGAGCGGGTTTCCCGCCCGCATCGACGTATAGCGTGCCACAACGTCCAGCATATCTCCGTTAGCGGAGGTAAACCCAATAAGTCCGGCGGTATAACCGCGATCGTCGTCGATATCCTCTATATAGGCATACTGTTTTCGCCAGTCGAGCGAGGAGTTTTCCGCGCTGGAAACGAGCTGCATAGCAATCTCTCTTTTTGCGGGAGAAAGCAGATCCTCGGCGGATGCCTGAGACGCCAGGCTAAGGCCGACCAGTAAAAATACGCTGAACCTGGGTGACAACATCGTTTTCTCCGGCAAAGAACGCTCACGATATAGACCCGTGCGTTTAAGGTTGGTTCTCGGGAAAACGGTTATCTTTTCAAAGTGCTGGCTTATGTTTTTCGTCAATTCATAGTGTTAGATCATCGTTATCTCAGCGATAGCGTTGATTGCTTCGCTGGCGCATTTAGTGACAGAACTCACCTGTTACTCATAAAACACATGAATTCCACGCATAAAATCAATTACCATAGACATATTATGTTCTTACAACATGCCGTAATTATTTAGTGAAACTCTTACATATCATTTTTTTTCTTCTTTCAAAAAAGAGCGGTCAACTGAAAGCATTCTGGCGGGCGGAAATCTCCTCCAACGGTAGAATTAACCCTTTTCGTCTGCACATCGCCCACAAATGCCGCGACAGGCACTTTCTCCTGTGGTGGCGCTTAGCCAACCAGATGACGCTGGTTGGCAGCAAACGCCAAAGGAAAACGGCGAAAAAAATAGGCTGGGCACTGCAGATGAAATACGCCTCGGACATTGGGCTGACTGCCAGTATTGGTATTAAACCGACCTTCATGCATCTAACTGGCGTAGTCATTTCTGGACGGGCGGTCATTGGCGACCATGCGGTAATTCACCAAAATGTGACCATTGGTGTAAAAGATGGCCTATCTAAAGCCGTGGCAAACATTGGCCACCATGCTGTTATAGGTGCAGGCGTTTGCATTCTTGGTGGGGTTAAAATTGGTCATCATGTCAACATTGGCGCGATGTCCCTGGTACTGACTGACATCCCGGACAACTCAACCTACGTTTGTAAAGTGCTGCCCATAGTCCTACAAAATAGAAATAGTCCCACTCTTAGCTGCGCTATGCCAGACACATAAAGCCCCTCAGGCCAACTGTTATCCCTTTTTCCTGCCAGTCTGTTTCTACACCCCAGACGTGGCGCGGCCTACAATCGAGCCGAATAATTTGCTATGCGGAGTTCTGCATGTTCGGTTTAGACGCTTTTCACCTGGCGAGGATTCAGTTTGCTTTCACTGTCTCCTTCCACATTATTTTTCCCGCCATCACTATCGGGCTTGCCAGCTACCTCGCGGTACTTGAGGGGCTCTGGTTAAAGTCCAAAAACCCGGTTTACCGCTCGCTGTATCACTTCTGGTCGAAGATTTTTGCCGTCAACTTTGGCATGGGCGTGGTCTCCGGGCTGGTCATGGCCTACCAGTTCGGCACCAACTGGAGTGGGTTTTCCCAGTTTGCCGGCAGCATCACCGGCCCGCTGCTGACCTACGAAGTGCTGACGGCCTTCTTCCTTGAGGCCGGTTTCCTTGGCGTGATGCTGTTCGGCTGGAGTCGTGTTGGCCCAGGCCTGCACTTTTTTGCCACCTGCATGGTGGCGCTGGGCACTATTATTTCCACCTTCTGGATCCTCGCCTCCAACAGCTGGATGCAAACCCCGCAGGGCTTTGAGATCCACAACGGCCAGGTGGTGCCGGTGGACTGGCTGGCGGTGGTGTTTAATCCTTCCTTCCCCTATCGCCTGCTGCATATGTCGGTCGCGGCGTTTCTCAGCAGCGCCTTCTTCGTCGGGGCATCTGCCGCCTGGCATCTGCTTCGTGGCAACGGTACGCCGGCCATTCGCACCATGTTTTCAATGGCGCTGTGGATGGCGGTTATCGTCGCCCCAATCCAGGCGATGATCGGCGACATGCACGGCCTGAACACGCTGAAGCATCAGCCGGCCAAAATTGCCGCCATTGAAGGGCACTGGGAAAACCGCCCCGGTGAGCCGACGCCGCTGCTGCTGTTTGGCCTGCCGGACATGGAGCAGGAACGCACCCGCTTTGGCCTGGAAATCCCGGCGTTGGGCAGCCTTATCCTCACCCACAGCCTGGATAAACAGGTCCCTGCGCTAAAAGAGTTTCCGAAAGAGGACCGCCCTAATTCGCCGATTGTTTTTTGGTCGTTCCGCGTGATGGCTGGATTAGGGATGTTAATGATCCTGCTCGGCGTCGCCAGCCTGTGGCTGCGCTACCGTGATCGACTGTTCGACAGCCGCCCGTTCCTGCATTTTGCGCTGTGGATGGGGCCGTCGGGGCTGATTGCCATTCTCGCCGGATGGATAACGACGGAGGTTGGCCGCCAGCCGTGGGTGGTCTACGGCCTGCTGCGCACCAAAGACGCCGTTTCTGCGCACGGCACGCTGCAAATGAGCATCAGCCTTGCCGCCTTTTTCGTGGTGTATATGTCGGTGTTTGGCGTCGGCTACGGCTACATGGTCAGGCTTATCAAAAAAGGCCCGCAGCCGTTTGACGACCATCCCGCCGCAGGAACCCCGTCCCGCCCGCTTTCTGCGGTCACCGAATCGCTTGAGGAGCCGCGCTAATGGGCATCGATTTATCCGTTATTTGGTTTGTGATTATCGTCTTCGCCACCCTGATGTATATCGTGATGGACGGTTTTGATCTGGGCATTGGCATCCTGTTTCCGTTTATCCGCAGCGGGGAGGACCGCGACGTGATGGTCAACAGCGTAGCCCCGGTCTGGGACGGGAACGAAACCTGGCTGGTGCTGGGCGGTGCCGGGCTGTTTGGTGCTTTCCCGCTGGCTTACGCGGTGATCGTCGACGCGCTCACGATCCCCCTGACGCTGATGCTGATCGGGCTGATTTTTCGCGGCGTGGCATTTGAATTCCGCTTCAAAGCCACGCCCGCGCATCGTCCCTTCTGGGATAAAGCTTTTCTGGGCGGCTCGATTCTGGCCACGTTCTGCCAGGGCATTGCCGTTGGCGCGGTCATTTCTGGTTTCTCAGTGACCGGTCGCCAGTTTTCCGGCAGCCAACTCGACTGGTTGACGCCGTTCAACCTGTTCTGCGGCCTGGGGCTGGTGATTGCCTACGCCCTGCTGGGCGCTACCTGGCTGGTGATGAAAAGCGAAGATCCGCTGCAGAAAAGGATGCGGGCCCTCACCCCAGCGTTGCTGCTGGCACTTTTGGTGGTGATAGCGGTGATTAGCGTCTGGACGCCGCTGCGCCACCCGAACATTGCCGAACGCTGGTTCAGCCTGCCAAACCTGCTGTTCCTGTTGCCCGTACCGCTGCTGGTAGTGCTGTGCAGCCTGTGGCTTTGGCGCAGCGTCCGCACGGCGAACAGCCTTCACGCCACGCCGTTTGTGCTGACGCTGGGGCTGATTTTCCTGGGCTTTAGCGGGCTGGGCATCAGCATCTGGCCAAACATTATCCCGCCCGGCATCACGCTGTGGCAGGCCGCCGCGCCGCCGCAAAGCCAGGGCTTTATGCTGGTTGGGGCGCTGTTTATTATTCCGATAATCCTGGTTTACACCTTCTGGAGCTACTACGTGTTTCGCGGGAAGGTGCAGCATGGCGAGGGCTACCATTGATGAAACAGGCGGCTAAAAGAGTGATGTGGTTGGTTATTTTATGGAGCGCCAGCGTATTAGCCCTGGCGGCCGTAGGCATGGGGTTCCGCCTGCTGATGACCGCCGCAGGATTTAAATCTTAATTTACTGAGCCAATAAGCGGAGAGGATAAAACAGGCTTACCCTCTCCAGTTTTGATTGATCCGTAAAAGGTGACGAAGTTGATTTTCCTTAAAACTGTGCTAATTCTTTAATGCGTTAATGAGGAAAAACAGTTAACTATTTCAATGAAACATTCAGAGGATGACCAAGATGAAATATCTGCTACCTGCCCTGGCTTTAACGCTGTTAGTTTCGTCACCTGTTTTTGCGGCAAAACAAATTACTCATGAACAATCACCTGGTTATACCAAAATTGGCGATCTTTCCCTGACTCAGGACGGCACGCCGACCGTCGGGCATAAGGATTTATCTAAAGAGGTAAATCAAAAATGCGAAGAGTCCAACGTGAAGCCTGCCGACTGCTTTTATGTGATTGTCGCCGCCACGGGTGACGAATCTAATCATAAAAATGTCAATATTGAAGTCTTCAAGAAATAAATAACCAGACGGCCCTTAATAAAGGGCCATTTTTATTATGCTGGTTACTTCTGCCACCCTCCAGAATAATGCTCTGCCGCTTTCATACCACCCCAGGTGACCATTAAATATCGCCAGTTATGCTTTTCACTGTCGGCGGTGAACTGAGGATGATGGCTGGCCAGATAAGCCTTCAGTGCGGGATATTTTTTTCTTTCAGCCAGAGACTGGGCGTAGGCCAGCTGCATACCTGGCGTATTCATCACGCCCTGCTGCTGCAGATCAAGAATGCGACGGTCGCGCTCAAGGTGTAGCAAAATAGCGAACCACTGCTGGTACTGCTCCTCGCCCAACGTTACCAGCCGATCGTGGAGGGCAAAGCCGCGATCGGCCATGTGCCACTTCTGCAAAGCGATAGCGCTCTGGGTCAAATCATTGATCAACATCTGCCCTTCGGCCGATACGCGAAACGCTTCGTCATTCAGCTGCATCAGCGCGATATCCAGCTCCCCCAGCCTGACGGCATACTCTCCTACTTCAGCCCGGCAGACGACCGACGGGGAAGCGCCGCATTCCTCATGAAGCGCAACAAGCTCCTTTCGGCTGGTTATTTTTTTAGCCGGCCGTGGGATAGCGTCGAGCGCCTGACGAATCGGCACATTGCCCGGCGTTTGACGAAGCTGCTGGCTCAGCAGCGCAATCGCTTTGTCGTCGTGTCGAAAATGTCGATAGGCCCCGGCAAGCCAGAGCGTCAGGCGGATGCTCTCCGGAGCCAGCTCGTGGGCATGCTGAAAACTGTGAATAGCCCGCTGTTCATTATTGGAGGAAAGCGCTTTTTGCGCCCGCGTGATGTGCGGATAAACCTTAAAGTAGCGGTAATCGCTTAACCCGAGATCTTGTCTTGACCCTTCGGTTACGGCCTGTGCATAGCCAACGATAAGCAGGCTAAAGGCTAAGCACAGCGTTTTTAGGCGAAGCTTCACGTTAATTCTCCAATAAGGCTGGAGATCTGCAGACTGCTCAGCCCGGCGTTGTGCATCAGCCTGTTCAGCGAAGGCTGCAGCTTTTTTTGCTGTTTCAGTGCATGATCGACCACCCGCTGGCTGACCACGCCTTCCTGCACCAGGAATTCTCCAAACTGCATCTCACTGCGCTCATGGCGCAGCAGCACCGCTTTCAGCACCGCGTCATCCAGATAACTTTCGGTTATCAGCACTTCAGCAAACAGAATCTGCCCGGAAACATATTCATGCCACAGCGCTTCGGCCCGCTGCGGGCTCAACATTCCTGCCGCCGCCGCACGGGAAAGCAAAGCAAACTGCTCGTTGTTTTGCGGGTCGCCGTACCAGTGCCTGAGCCCAACCACAACCTCACCTCGCGGGACGATAACGTAGCGCACCGGCCGTCCAGCCTTACGCGCCAGCGCCGCCAGTGAAACGGGATCCAGAGGGCTCTCACTAGCAAGCACCAGCCTGTCAGGCTCTTCGCGCAGCGGCAGCACGGCGTAGTGTCGGGCTACCCCAGAAGGCAGCCCGGCAATAAGTCGCTTATCGAGGCAACGGCTGTCCATGCGCACCATCGGCACTCCCGCCTGTTCGGCCAGCGCCTCGGCAAGCTGCAGGGTATTGATGACGCCGCTCTTCACCAGGCTGCCGCCGAGCTTTAGCCCTGGGATGCGCTGCTGGATGGCTTCATCAAGCTGCGTCTGGCTAATCATTCCCCGCGCCACCAGAATCTCGCCCAGCGGACGCAGGGCTGCATTCCGGGTGACCACGCGAGGGAAGTCATGGGTTGTTTTATGCCACGCCACGCGGCGCGGATCGCCGTGCTGAATCACCAACCGAATGGCCCGGCAGTTAGCCGCAAAATTGATAAGACAACCCCAGAACAGGCGCGGCACGCACATCAGTCCCTGCCACAGCCCGTAATACCCGCTGACAAAAATAATCCTCTGCACAACGCGATTAGCTAACAGGCAGACGTTGGCCCACAGCAGCACGGTGAACCACTCGTCGCAGCAGAATATCGACATAAACTGCCAGGCGTCATCCACGGTATGCTGATAAACCCACAGCGCCCCGAGTTGCATCGCTACCAGCATGGCGCCAAAAGCAAGAAAGTTGGCAATGCCGCCCTTTCTGTCGCGCCACAGGAAATAGTTCAGCGTCCGGCTCGTACTCCAGCGTTGCGTTTTGAAACCCTGAAAAACAATGCCGATTATCCAGCGTGACTTCTGCCGTACCGCCGCGCCAAAGGTATCCGGAAAATATTTGCGCACGGAAAGCACGGTAGAGGTACGTCGACGCTGGCCGAACGGTTTGCCGGACAGTTCTGCACCGTCCACTACCGGAAAGCGACAGAAAATCTCGGTCATGCCCTTTTGACGCAGGCGAAAACCGATGTCGTATTCCTCGGTCAGGCTTTGCACGTCAAAGGCTATGCCGTCCCCGTCTGCCAGCAGCGCGAGCACGGCCCTGCGGCTGAAACAGGTTCCCACGCCTGCGCTGGGGACCTGGCCCGCCAGCGCCTCACGAACCGGCACATCTTTACCGTGCAGCTCGGAGAACTCGTCCAGATAGCTCAAGCTGGTAAAGTGTGTCCAGCCGCGCTCAAGCGGGTAGACAGGAAGTTGAATCAGATCTTTACGGCCAACCAGATAGTTGAAAAGCCGAAGCTCCAGCGGTGAAATAACGTCTTCGGCATCGTGCAGAATAAAGCCTGAGAAGGAAAAACGGGCGCTGCGTTCAAACTGCAAAATAGCATCGAGGATGTTATTCAGACAGTCAGCTTTGCTGGTTGGGCCTGGGCGCGCGCAAACCACCTTATGCACGTTGGGATAACGCGCACACACCTCATCCACGTCGCGCTGGGTATTCGGGTCGTTTGGATAGGTGCCAATAAAAATATGATAGTTTTCGTAATCGATCGAGGCGGCCGCAAGACTCACCATTTTGCCTATTACGCCGTTTTCATTCCAGGCCGGCACCATTATTGCAAGCGGCTTTTCCGCAGGCTGATAAAGCGCCTTGTAACCTAAATGTGGGTGACGGCGGTATACGGTACAGGCGCGCCAGACGCGACGAAACCAGTACACAGCATCAATAAACAGATCGTCTATTCCACTGATAAACATCAAAATAGCCAACCCAATCGCGATTACTTTTACGCCATACAGATAGCCTGAGAAGTAATCTACCCACCAATCCATGCCTCACCCCAGGGGTTAATTATCATTCATGGCGCCGCTCACTTTCCGCCGCTACCGCTGATGTTACCGGTATCATAGGCGAACAGAATATTCCTATAAAGCGTAATATTTCATTTATCTGTTATTTAAACCTTAAACAAACTGGCACTTAACCTTTTAACCAGCATAACACTCGATATTTAACAAATTAAACAGCCCATAAACACAGCGGGAGTATCTATAAACCTTTTCGTTTTCCTGTCTTTCGAAAAAATCGGCGCCAGGTCAAAATAGCGCTCCGCAACCGCCGTTCACCACTGGATACAACCGAACATGACCTACAGCTGGCTTATTCTCGCAATCGTTGCCGAAGTGATTGCTACCACCGCTTTAAAACTTTCCGATGGTTTCAGCCGACTGTGGCCCAGCGTCGTCACCGTCCTGTTCTATGCGGTCGCTTTTTATGCGCTGTCGATAACCATGCGCACTATCCCAACCGGGATCATTTACGCCATCTGGTCCGGCGCGGGGATCGTGTTAATCGGCATGATTGGCTGGCTTTTCCTCGGGCAAAAGCTCGACTGGCCTGCGCTGGCGGGCATGGCGCTGATTATTCTTGGCGTGCTGGTGATTAACCTTTTCTCCAAATCCGTGGCCCATTAATGAAAACGGGCTGTCCTAAAGAGGCAGCCCGCGTCCTACGTTAATTCTGCTCCGCCACCATGATGGCCATCGTGTCCGGCTCCAGCGCGCGAAAAATATGCGGCTGGTCCGCCGGGTAACAAATATAGTCGCCAACCGCCAGCTCTTCTGCCGACTCGGTCAGGCCGACCAGCGCCCGCCCCTGCGTCACTATCATATGCTCCACCGAGCCCGGCGGATGCGGCTCCGAAAGCCTCGGTGTGCCCGGCTGCGCTTCAACCAGATAGATATCCCGACGCACGCCCGGCGGGCAGCTTGCCAGTAAAATAGCCACATAGTTGGCCTGCTCGGCGGAAATGCGGCTGCCTTCTCCCCGGCGAATAATCTGCGTTCTGGCGCTTTGTGGCTCCAGCAGCGTGGCAAAGGGAATATTCAGCGCCACGCACAGCGCCCATAGCGTCTCCAGGCTAGGATTACCGTTTCCCGCTTCCAGCTGCGAGAGCGTGGATTTTGCAATACCGGCCCTGCGGGCCACTTCCGCCAGCGACAGCCCTGCGCGCCCGCGCTCCCGTGCCAGGCTTCTGGCTATAGTGTCTATTGGCTGAGTCATTAAACTCCCCACTGTTCGATAAAATGAACGATTCGTTCGCTTGATATGGTAGCAGATTGCGGTCATTATAATGACGATTTCGTTCGATATGGAAACCATTACATGATGCGCGCCCACCTCCGCACCCTGCCCGGAGACACCAAAAAAGCCATTTTCCTCGTCTGCCTCGCCGTCGGCGTCGTGGGCGTTTCTTACGGCTCACTCGCGATGGCCTACGGCTTCCCGCTCTGGCTGCCGGTGCTGGCCTCTTTTGTGGTGCTGGCGGGGGCATCCGAATTTATGTTTATCGGCATTATCGCCAGCGGCGGTAATCCTTTTGCGGCCGCGATGGCTGGCCTGCTGGTTAACGCCAGGCATATTCCGTTTGGCGTCGCCGTACGGGAACTGGTGGGCACACGCCTGCTAAGCCTCCTGGGCTGCCATATCATGAACGACGAGAGCGTCGTTTTCGGCCTGTCTCAGGCCACGCCTGAAAAACGCAAAGCCGCCTACTGGCTCTGCGGCGCGGGTGTCGCACTTTTCTGGCCTGCGGGAACCCTGCTCGGCGCGGCGGTAGGCAGCCTGCTTCCTTCGCCGGAAGTTATCGGGCTGGACGCGGTTTTCCCGGCTATTCTGCTGGCGCTGGTTATTCCGGCCTTTAAAAGCCGTACCACGCTGGTTCGCGCCTCAACCGGGGCAGCTATTTCACTGGCCGCCACGCCTTTTGCTCCCGTTGGGCTGCCGGTGCTGCTTTCCATGTTAGGCCTGCTGGCGAGGAAAAAATAATGACCAATACCCTTACCGTGCTTGCCGGGCTGGCCGTGCTGTCTGCGGGAACGTGGCTGATGCGTTTTACCGGCGCGAAGCTTGGCAACAAGATGGCGCTGTCCGACCGTGCACAAAAGCTTCTTAACGACGGGGCGACCACCCTGCTGTTTTCCGTCGCCCTGGCGACCACGTTTTTTGAAGGCTCTCATTTCGCAGGGTACGCCAGGTTTGCAGGCGTGGCCGTGGCGGTGTTCCTCGCCTGGCGCAAAGTACCGCTGATCTTCGTGATTATTGCCGCCGCGCTGGTGACGGCGCTCCTGCGTCTGGCGGGTATTCACTGATCGGGCTGCCGCCTTTACGGCGGCCTCCCTGCACACCTCAGGTTAACCGCAGCGCAACAAAACAACTTCCTTTCCCGCTTTTACCTTGCTGACAAACCTTTAACTCACTTTTGATAAGTCGAATAGTTCCGCGACGGGATTATCGCTAGAGTAGCCACGTTCCGTACAAGGAAAAACACACACGAGGCGTGGCAAGATGGTACTAAAAAATCAGCTGAGCATTATCCTGTTATTAATTGTGACCGCACTTTTCTCCGGACAGACCCTGGCCGAGCGTCACGGGCACGAATACTTCGTGGTGAAAGATATCGATATTCAGCTTAGCCACCTGGCAGACAGCGATGAACTGCGCCAGGCGGCAGAAGATTCCGCTGATGATTTCCGGGAACACCATCATGCGGTCACCCACAGACGGCCAGCCACCTATTTGCGTTAAGTCGATTTTCAACAATCGTTAGTAGATTTTCTTCGTTCTCATCCTTTATTGCCTGAGTTGTTATGAGTTTCAAGGCGCTGCGTGCGCTACTAACAATCAGACAATAAAGGATAACACCATGCCATCATCGCCTCGCCAGACCGCTATCGCTCGCGGGCTGGCATTAGCAGCAGCCTTTGCTGCTTTCAGCACCAGCGCCGCCCCGATCAAAGGCGGCGAATTGGTCTACCTGGAACAACAGGCTCACACCAACCTTTACCCTCCGGCCGGAGGCTTCTACCCCAACGGCGGGATCCTGAACCAGGTCACCGACAAATTGACCTGGCAGAACCCTAAAACGCTGGAAGTTGAGCCGTGGATTGCCGAATCGTGGACCAGCAACGCGGATAAAACCGAATACACCTTCAAACTGCGGCCGGGCGTAACGTTCTCCGACGGTACCCCGCTGGACGCCAACGCGGTAGCCAAAAACTTTGATACCTACGGCCTCGGCAATAAAGCCCTGCGCCTGCCGGTTTCCGAAGTCATCAACAACTATGACCACAGCGAAGTTATCGACCCTCTGACGGTGAAGTTCTTCTTTAAAAAGCCGTCTCCGGGCTTTTTACAGGGCACCGCGACCATCGGCTCAGGCCTGGTTTCGCTGAAAACGCTGGCACGTAACTTTGATGAACTGGGCGATGCCCGCAATATCATCGGCTCCGGGCCGTTCGTGGTGCAAAACGAAACCCTGGGCCGCGAAGTGGATTTAGTTGCCCGCAAAGACTACCAGTGGGGGCCGAAAAACAGTCCGCAGCAGGGGCCAGCCAACCTCGACGGCATCAAGATCCTGGTCACGCCTGAAGACAGCGTGCGCATTGGCGCGCTGCTGGCGGGCCAGGCCGACTTTATTCGTCAGGTACAGGCCTACGATGAGAAGCAGGCCACCGATCAGAAGTTCCCTGTCTACGCGGCACCCACCCGGGGCGTGAACGACGGCATTGCGCTGCGCCCGGATAACCCGCTGGTAGCCGACGTCAAAGTCCGCCAGGCGCTGCTGCACGGCACCAACGCTCAGCAGGTTGTTGACACCCTGTTCTCAGCTAACTATCCGGTGGCCACCTCGGTGATTGCCAGCACCGCCGCCGGGTACGTTGACCTGCGCGATAAGCTGAAATATGACCCGACGCTGGCGAATAAGCTGCTTGATGACGCCGGCTGGAAAAAAGGCAGCAACGGTATTCGCGAGAAAGACGGTAAACCGCTGGCGCTGACCATCTATGAATCCCTACCGCAGCCGCAGAATAAAGAGGTTTTACAGCTGGTTGCCCAGCAGTGGAAGCAAATCGGCGTTGGCCTTAGCGTGCGCGCCGGGGATGCCGGTAGCCGGGTGCTGGATACCAACAATCCGCAGAAAACCGGGGTTAACGTTATCGAAGTGGGCCGTGCCGATCCGGACGTGATTAAAAGTCAGTTCCATCCGGCCAACCGCGATGCCCTGCTGCAAAAAGGCGGGCTCAGCGCTACCTCGCAGTTTAGCGATGACAAGCTGAACGCCCTGCTCGTCGGGATTTCGTCCGAAGTCGATCCGCAAAAGCGTCTCGTACTGGCAGGTGACGCCCAGCGTTATCTGATTGACCAGGCCTACGTGATCCCGATTTTTGAAGAGCCACAGGTCTTTGCCGGTGCGCCGTGGCTGAAGGGCGTTGCCTTTGAAGCCGTGGGCCGCCCTTCGTTCTACGCCGCCTGGCTTGAAAAACACTAAGGGGTAGCCATGACACGTTATCTGGCCGGGCGCACTGCCCAGGCGTTGCTGGTACTGTGGGCGGCCTATAGCGTGTCGTTCATTCTTCTGCAGCTATTGCCAGGAGACGCCATCCTGATCAAATTCCAGAACCCTGACCTTGGGCTTAGCGCGGAACAGATTCAGGAGATGCGCGTTATCTACGGCGAAAGCACCCCGCTGTGGCAGCAGTATCTGACAACGCTTGGCCATATGCTGCGCGGTGATTTTGGCTATTCCATCGAGGCCGGCGTTTCGGTCAGCCAGCTGATTACCGCCAATCTGCCTTCGACGCTGCGCCTAGCCGGGCTGGGTTTTGCCGCCGCGATTATTCTCGCTGTCGGTATTTCAGCGGCCTCCACGCTCGCACCGCTTCGCTGGCTTCGAACGTTGTTTGCCAATCTTCCGGCCCTGTTTATCGCCGTGCCGACCTTCTGGCTCGGCATTGCGTTAATCCAGCTGTTTTCCTTCCACTGGCGGCTGATTCCGGTAATCAATCCCGGCTTCTGGCAGGGGCTCATTTTGCCGGTCACCACGCTCGCGGTGCCAATCAGCGCCCCGCTTGCCCAGTTGCTGATGAGGAATATCGACCAGGTGCTGACTCAGCCTTATGTGGCGGTTGCGCGCGCCAAAGGCGGCAGCCGCGCGGGTGTCCTGTGGCGACACGTTGCCCGCAACGCCCTGCTGCCGGTGCTGACCGTGGCCGGTTTGCTGCTGGGTGAACTGATTGCCGGGGCGCTTATCACCGAAACCGTTTTTGGCCTTAACGGCCTGGGACAGCTGACGCAGCGGGCGGTGAATAATCAGGACGTCGCCGTGCTGCAGGCGGTGGTGATGATTTCCGCCCTGAGCTTCGTGGTCATTAACCTGCTGGTGGATGTGATTTATCCCCTGCTCGATCCGCGCCTGAAGTCTATTCGGGGAGTAACCGCATGACGACCGTTGATATCAATACCCCGCTGCCGCGCCGGACGGAGCGCCGGTTCTCCGGCTTCCGCGCCAGCATTCAGCCCGGCCTTTGGCTGGCCTGGTTAACGCTGATTATTGTCGCACTTTGGGCGCTGTTCCCGTCGCTGTTTACTCAGTGGAGTCCTACCGAAGGCGTGCCGGGTGCGCAGCGCCTTGCACCCCAGGCCGGGCACTGGCTGGGCACCGACCAGCTTGGGCGCGATCTCTACGCGCGAATCGTCTGGGGGGCTTCTCACTCGCTTTCCGGCGCGCTGGTGGCCGTGGCGCTTGGCCTGGTGGTCGGGACCGCGCTTGGCGTCCTGGCCGGGGCAACCGGCGGCAAGACTGAACACGCGCTAATGCGCGGCGTCGACGTGCTGCTGGCGATCCCCGGCCTGCTGCTTTCGCTCAGCGTTATTATTCTGCTTGGTTTCGGCACGGTGAATGCGGCCATCGCCGTCGGGATTACGTCGATTGCCAACTTTACCCGCCTGGCCCGTGCGGAAGTGGTTCGTATTCGTCACAGCGATTACGTCGAGGCTGCCGTCGGCAGCGGCGGCACATTCCTGCAGGTGCTTTGGCGCCATATTTTGCCGAATGCGCTGACCTCGGTGTTCGCCTTTGCCGCGCTGCAGTTTGGCTCCGCTATTCTGGCGCTCTCTACGCTGAGTTTTCTGGGTTACGGCACCCCGCCGCCGACGCCGGAATGGGGTTTACTGATTGCCGAAGGCCGGAACTATCTGGCGACGGCCTGGTGGCTCTCCACGTTCCCAGGCGTTGTAGTCGTAGCCGTGGTGTTGGCCGTCAACCGCGTTAGCCACCATTTTGCCCGGAGGTCGTCATGAATACGCCGCTGTTAAAAATTACTAATCTGAGCATCGCCTGGCGTCAACGTGGTGGCAGCAGGCGCGTGGTGCACAACGCTTCTTTTAGCCTGCACGCCGGAGAAGTGCTGGCGATAGTCGGCGAATCTGGCTCAGGGAAAACGACCCTTGCCCAGTCGATTATTGGGCTGCTGGGTGAAAACGGCATTATCGAATCTGGCGAAATCCAGCTCAACGGCGAGCCTGTCAGCCGCTGGTCAGAGCGTCAGCTCGACGCCCTGCGCGGGGCCAGCATCAGCCTGATCCCGCAGGATCCGGGCAGTTCGTTAAACCCGGTAAAAACCATCGGCCAGCAGGTGGCCGAGGTGCTGAAGCTTCATACCCGCCAGCCTAAAGCCGAGCGGGAAAGCCAGGTGGTTGCGCTGCTCGAAAAAGTGGGGCTCAGCCACCCTGCGCAGCGGGCCAACCAATACCCACATCAGCTTTCCGGCGGCATGAAACAGCGGGTGCTGATCGCCATGGCTATCGCGCTTAAACCCGCGCTGATTATTGCCGATGAGCCGACCAGCGCGCTGGACGTTACGGTGCAGAAGCGCATTCTTGATTTGCTGGATACTCTGCGCCGTGAATCCGGCACGGCGGTGCTGTTCGTGACGCACGACCTGGCGCTGGCCGCCCAGCGTTCCGACCGTATTCTGGTGTTCCGTGACGGGCGAATCCAGGAGTCCGGCCCGACCGCTGAAGTGGTGAAGTACCCTAAAAATCCTTATACCCGCCAGCTGTTTGCCGATGCGCCGGGCCTGTCGCGCACGCTGCGCCCCTGGCCGCTACGCGCCCCGCAAACCGCCGCAATTGAGATCCGTAATCTGAGTCAGCATTTTTCGCTTGGCAAAGACAGCGCCCAGACGCTGCGGGCGCTGGACGACGTTTCATTTACCGTGGCCAAAGGCACCACCCACGCGCTGGTCGGCGAGTCCGGTTCTGGTAAATCGACGCTGGCGCGTATTCTGCTTGGCTTCCAGAAGCCGGACGCCGGGAAAGTGCTGATTGACGGCATCGACACCACCGATCTCAGCCCGGAGGCCCGCCGTCAGCTCCGGCAAAAAATTCAGCTGGTTTATCAGAACCCTTTTGCCTCGCTGGATCCGAGCCAGACGCTATTTCGCATCATTGAAGAGCCGCTGCTTAATTTCGGCAAGCTGTCGAAGGCCGAGCGGCGCGCCAAAGTTGAAGCCATCACCGAACGCGTTGCGCTCCCGCTTGAGGCATTAACCCGTAAACCTCGCGAGCTTTCTGGCGGGCAGCGCCAGCGCGTCGCCATTGCTCGCGCGCTGATTCTGGAGCCACAAATTCTGGTGCTGGATGAGGCCACCTCTGCGCTGGATGTGACGGTGCAGGCGCAAATTTTACGCCTGCTCGACGACTTACAGCGGCAGCTCGGTCTGACTTACCTGTTTATTTCTCACGACCTCGCCACCGTCCGCCAGCTGGCGCACAGCGTTTCTGTTCTGCGCGCCGGTGAGCTGGTGGATAACGGCCCGATTGCCGACGTATTTAACGCCCCGGCCAGCGATTATACCTGGCAGTTGCTTAACGCTATTCCCGATATTGGCTCCGGCCATAAGGACGTTGCATGACCATTAAACGACTGGGCTTTTTTACTCGCCTGCTTGACCACGCCCCGGCCGCCGAACGCTATCGGCTGGCAACGGAGCAAATTATTCACGCCGAATGGCACGGTTTCGACGCCGCCTGGGTAGCACAGCACCACTTTCACGAAGCCGAGGGTGGCCTGCCTGCCCCGCTGGTTTTTCTGAGCCACGTGGCGGCTCACACCCGGCGCATACGGCTTGGCACGGGCATTATTACCCTGCCAATGGAGTCTGCGCTACGCGTGGCGGAAGACGCGGTCGTGCTGGATCTGCTCAGCGGCGGGCGCTTTGAGCTTGGCGTCGGTTCAGGCGGCACGCCGGGTTCTTTCCCGGCGTTTGGACTACAGAGCGCGGAAAGGGGAAAAATTTACGCCGACAATCTCGCAATACTGCGCTCGGCCCTGAACGATGAGCCGCTTGCGGGCACGGATAACCACCTTTACCCGGCCTCACCGCAGCTAAAAAGCCGTATCTGGCAGGCGACGTTTTCCGTCGATGGCGGCGCGCGAGCGGGAAAAGCGGGTGACGGGCTGATGCTTTCCCGCACCCAACCTCGTCCGGTCGACGCGCTGGATACCCCGCTGGATGAGATTCAAAACCCAATCATTGATGCCTATCTGGACGCCTTGCCCGAAGGTGTTGAGCCGCGCATCCTGGGCTCAAGAACCGGTTTTGTCACTGACGACGCCGAACTGGCGAGGCAGCTCGCGGCAAGAGGACTGCGCCAGCAGGCAGAACAGCACCGGGCGCAGGGACACCCGGTTTTGGGCGACACGCTGGATAGCCATATTGCCGCGTTTGACGTTCACCTGGGCACGCCGCAGCAAGTTATTGCCTCACTGCTCCGCGACAGCACGCTCCAGCGCGTGACCGATCTTTCGTTCCAGGTGCATTCCATCGATCCGCCGCACGCCTACATTTTGCGTTCCATCGAACTGCTCGCGCAGCAGGTTGCCCCGGCGCTCGGCTGGGTTCGCAGCAGCGCCCGCCCAACCGCTACATCTTCACTGTCTAAGGAGTCATTATGAGTCATACGGATCTGCTTAATCAGCTGGCAGACATTATCCCCGGCACCTCGCTTGCTGAGGCTCGGGAAATTCGCGAAGCCGCAACAAGCCACGCGCAGGGCAGCTACGAGGCGCTTTTCGGCGAGGCCAGCGCAAGTGGCCTGACGTTAGTGGAAAGGCTTCATCTCGCCAGACGAGTGGCGGAATGGCACGACGATGCCCGGCTCGCGGACCATTACACCCGGCGTCTGGCAGGCAAACCCGCCAGCGAACGCTTTAGCACGCTGCTCGATCATGCTGAGCGGCTAAGTTTTCAGCCGGTACAGGCTGGCTCGCAGGACGTCAACGCCCTGACTCAGGCGGGTTTTAGCGAAGAAGAAGTGGTGACACTGTCACAAATTATTGGCTTCGTGGCCTTTCAGAGCCGCCTGTTACGCGGGCTGCGCCTGATTGGCGGCCAGCCGGTAGACGGCGAACAGGTGCGCATTCCGGCTGCCGGAGAGTGGCACCGACAGCCGCTCACCGCCAGCGGCAAATCCGCCCCGGTGGCGTTTACCCAGGCCGAGCTTAACTGGGAACCGTGGATAGCCGCCCTGCCTTATGCGGAATACGGCCCGGAGCAGCAGGAAACGCTCAAGCGCTTCGGGCACCAGGACTCGGATTATTTCCGCCTGCTGGGACGCAACCTGCCGGTGCTGGAGCAGCGTACCCTTACCGACAAAGGGATTTTCTACACGCCGGGCGGTTTGCCCCGTGCCGAACGCGAGCTTGCCGCCACGGTGGCCAGCAAGGTAAACGGCTGCATTTACTGCGCGTCGGTTCACGCCCGCAAGGCCAGCCAGCTTTCAAAACATAACGAAGCCATCGAACGTTTGCTCGCCATCGAACCGGGCGGGACGCTGAGCGATGGACAGTCCCCTCGCTGGCAGGCCGAAATTAACTTTTCTGCGGCGTTATCCTCCACCCCAGCGAGCGCCAATGCTCAACAGATACAAGCCCTGAGAGAACTGGGATTAAGCGAGCTTGAGCTGCTGGATTTGGTGCAGTCCACGGCCTTTTTCGCCTGGGCAAACCGTCTAATGCTGACGCTGGGCGAACCGTTTAACTAACTTTCTCCCTCGCCCCTTTGGGGAGAGGGCTGGGGTGAGGGGAAGATTTGTCCCCCGGACACGTTCACCGTGCTCTGAACGTGCAGGGAAAATCGAACTGTAGGTGAACGGAATAACTTTAGTCGATAAATACATTATTAAAAACAATAAGTTAAATCAATCTGTGTGCGTCACCAGTTCCTGCCCAACGGTGAAAGCCTTTGCACCGGTACAAAGGCTTTCCGATCTCATGTAAGAAGACAAAAAGATTTGCAATTACTGCGGCCGGGAAGAAATACGGGCCGTGGAAGGTTATCCATCGGCCCGTCATTAGTGACAAAGTCACGTATAGTTAATGATTAGCCGCCTGACGCAGGTCGCAAACCCGGATTGCTTTGCCTTCAGAACGAGGCAGGCTGCCGCAGTTCACGATGGTGATATCCGTTGAAATCCCTACCATAGACTTAATGCGATGCCGCAGCTCGTGGCAAACCCCACAGCGCTGTTCGTGACTGAGATACAGGCTGCTCTCCTTCAGCTCCACCTTGATCGCCAGAGTGTCAAGATGCCCACGACGATGCACTTCCAGCTGGTAATGCGGCGCCAGGTGCTGGAATTTCAGTATCTCTTCTTCCAGCTGGGACGGGAATACGTTCACGCCGCGAATGATCAGCATGTCGTCGGAACGGCCGGTAATCTGGTCCATACGGCGCATGGTACGTGAGCTGCCGGGCAGCAGGCGAGTTAAGTCGCGGGTGCGGTAGCGGATAACCGGCAGCGCTTCCTTGGTTAACGTGGTGAACAGCAGCTCGCCGTGCTCGCCGTCTTCCAGCGGCACGCCGCCCTGCGGATCTACGATTTCCGGGTAGAAATGGTCTTCCCAGATCGTCGGGCCATCACGCGACTCCAGGCACTCCATCGCCACGCCCGGCCCCATCACTTCTGACAGGCCGTAAATATCCAGCGCGGTGATGCCCAAGCGGCGTTCAATTTCTGCCCGCATGGCTTTGGTCCACGGCTCCGCGCCAAAAACGCCCACGCGCAGCGAGCAGCCGCTGGCGTCACCGCCCATCTGGCGTTCCATCTCTTCAATCAGGTTCAGGCACCAGGACGGCGTGACCATGATCATGTCCGGCTGAAAATCGCGGATCAGCTGCGCCTGTTTTTCAGTCTGGCCGCCGGACATCGGGATAACGGTCGCCCCAAGGCGCTCTGCGCCGTAGTGCGCGCCCAGCCCGCCGGTAAACAGGCCGTAGCCGTAGGAAACGTGAATTTTATCTTTTGGCGTACCGCCTGCGGCTCGCAGCGAACGCGCCACCAGGTTAGCCCAGTTATCAATGTCGTTTTGGGTGTAACCCACAACCGTAGGTTTGCCCGTCGTCCCGGAAGAAGCGTGAATACGAACGACCTGCTCCATCGGCACGGCGAAAGTATCAAAAGGATAGTTATCGCGCAGATCCTGCTTGGTGGTGCAAGGGAACAGGCGAATGTCTTTCAGCTCTTTAAAATCGTCAGGGTGCACGCCCACGGCGTCAAATTTGCGCTTATACATCGGGACGTTGTTATAAGCGTGGTTAAGCGTCCATTTCAGGCGCTGCGTTTGCAGGGCCTGCAGCTCATCCAGCGACGCGGTTTCAATCGGTTCCAGCTTGGTTTCAGAGGTTATCATTATTAGGGTACTCGCAGGTTTGACTAGCTCACACGCTCAAGGATCAGGGCAATGCCCTGACCCACACCGATACACATGGTGCAAAGGGCATACCGCCCGCCGCGCCGGTGCAGCTCCAGGCTGGCCGTTAACGTCAGTCTGGCTCCGCTCATCCCCAGCGGGTGTCCTAACGCAATCGCGCCGCCGTTAGGATTCACATGCGGGGCATCATCCGGGAGCCCCAGTTGGCGAAGCACGCCGAGCGCCTGCGCGGCGAAGGCTTCGTTTAGTTCAATTAAGTCCACGTCGTGGATGCTTAGCCCGGCAATTTCCAGCACTTTTCGCACCGCCGGAACCGGCCCCAGCCCCATCAAACGCGGCTCTACGCCCGCCGTCGCCATGGCGACAATACGCGTCCTGGGCGTCAGCCCGTGCCGCAGCGCGGCGGCTTCGCTGGCGATAATCAGCGCCGCCGCCCCGTCGTTCACGCCGGAAGCATTGCCCGCCGTCACTACGCCGTTGGCGCGGAACGGCGTTTTTAGCGCCGCCAGCTGCTCAAGCGTGGTTTCTGCGCGCGGATGCTCGTCATCACGCATTTCGGTCACAGCCCCTTTGCGCCCGCTGAGCGTGACCGGCACGATCTCTTCGGCCAGAATGCCCTTTTGCTGCGCGCGGGCGGTACGCTGCTGGCTGCGAAAGGCAAATCGGTCCTGGTCTTCGCGGCTTATTTTTAACAATTCCGCTACATTCTCTGCCGTTTCCGGCATGCTGTCAGTACCAAATTGCGCGGCCATGAGCGGGTTCACAAAACGCCAGCCGATGGTGGTGTCAAACATCTCCGCCTGACGCTGGAACGGCGAGCTGGCTTTGCCCATCACAAACGGCGCACGGGACATGGATTCCACGCCGCCCGCCAGCATCAGCTGCGCATCACCGGCTTTAATGGCGCGAGCGGCAAAGCCCACGGCATCCAGCCCGGAACCGCACAGGCGGTTAATGGTTGTGCCCGGAACGTCGACAGGTATACCCGCCAGCAGCGTTGCCATGCGCGCCACGTCGCGGTTATCTTCCCCGGCCTGGTTCGCGCAGCCGAAGATCACGTCGTCCACGGCGCTCCAGTCCAGATTTGGGTAACGTGCCAGCAGCGCTTTTAACGGCAACGCGGCCAGGTCATCCGCCCGCACGCCCGAAAGCGCCCCGCCGTAGCGGCCAATCGGAGTACGCACGCCATCGCAAATAAAAGCCTGACTCATAATTTTTCTCCTGAAAGCGTCGTACCGATGCGATGGGCGCGGCCGCGGAACAGCGCCAGCGTCTTCTCATCCTGATTAATAATTTCGATGTCGTAGACGCCGGTCTGGCGTCCCTGCTGACGAACATGCGCCACCGCTTTTAGCCGATCGCCCGCCTTGCCGGGGCGCAGAAATTCAATGCTGCAACCGGATGCTACGGCCGCCAGCCCCTGGCTGTTGCAGGCGTAGGCAAAGGCGGTATCGGCCAGGGTAAACAGCTGCCCGCCGTGGCAGGTCTGGTGCCCGTTGAGCATCGCTTCGGTGATGGTCATGGTGAGCAGCGCAAAACCGTCGCCCATCTCAATAACTTCAATCCCCATTTGTTTGGCGCAGTTGTCGCGCGCGTACATCAGGCGAGCGTTATCCCAGGCATTAGTGCTCATGTTGGTTCTCCAGCAGCGCGCGCTGGCGCAGTAAAGACGTCGGGCGGTAACGCTCTTCGCCGTAGTGGCGCTGGAGGTTTTCCAGCAGCGTTAAGACATTTTGCCAGCCCAGCCGCGCTCCCCAGGCCAGTGGCCCCTGCGGATAGTTAACGCCGAGCTGCATGGCGGTATCGATATCCGCTTCTCCGGCCACGCCTTTCTGCAGCGCGTCCAGCGCCTCGTTGGCCAGCATCGCCACCGTGCGCCAGGCCAGCATGCCTGGGTAGTCGTTAATCACCAGCACCTGGTTACCCTGCCGCTGGAAGTAATGGGTCACCTTTGCCAACTGCTGCGGCGTCACTGAAGCCGAAGGCGCCAGCACTTCCAGAGCGGACTCGGCCAGCCTGTCCCGCAGCACCACCGGACGTTTCAGTTCGGCTGACATGGCAGTGGCGGTCATACCGTTGGTAATGGCGACCACAATGCCGTCAAGCTCAAGCGTTTTGCCGGACTGCGTAACCTGTTTTGCGGCAAATTCTTCGGACATCTGGGGCTGGTACTCCGGCTTCGCCTCAAGCGGCCAGCGGTAAACGCCCTGCCCGGTTTTCTTGCCCAGGCGCTTGCCCAGCACCAGCTCCTGCTGGGTTAAGGAAGGCAGGAAGCGGCGCTCCTGCCAGAAAGCGTTAAACACCGAGCAGGTCACGGCGAAGTTGACGTCCTGGCCAATCAGATCGGTTAACGCCAGCGGCCCCATCGGGAAGCCCGCACCCTCGCGTAAAGCCGCATCGATGGCCGCAGCCGGAGCCACCTGCTCCTCCAGCGCACGCCAGGCTTCGGCATAAAACGGCCGCGCCACGCGGTTAACGATAAAGCCGGGCGTGGAATGGCAACGTACCGGCTGTTTTCCCCAGCGCAGCGCCAGTTCACAAAGCCGCTCGGCAATTTCCGGCGAGGTTTCCAGGCCGCTGACCACCTCCACCAGCTTCATCACCGGCGCAGGGTTAAAGAAATGCAGCCCGACCACGCGTGCCGGGTGGCTGATTCCGCTGGCAATAGCGGTGATGGAAATGGAGGAGGTATTGCTGGCAAAGACGGTATCAGCGCCGCACACCGCCGCTAAATCGCGGAAGATCGCCTGCTTGATGTCAATTTGTTCGGCCGCCGCCTCAATCACCAGCTCAGCCTGAGCCAAATCTGCCAGCGTTTCTGCCGGATGCAGCCGGGCAAGCGTTGACTGACGGCTGGCATCATCCAGCTTACCTTTGGCAACGCGGGCGCTTAGCGCGGTGTCAATGCCGTCAATTGCGCGCTTTGCCGCACCGGGCTGAATGTCATACAGCCAGACGGCATGGCCCGCGCTGGCGGCCACCTGCGCAATACCTGCGCCCATGGTGCCGCTGCCTATCACCGCTATAACAGCATCAGGTGTCAGCATGCTCATTTCCCCTTAAAGGTCGCCGGGCGCTTCGCCAGAAAAGCAGAAACCCCTTCGCGATAGTCTTCGCTGCGGCCGGCCAGGCGCTGATAATCGCGCTCCAGGTCTAGCTGGGCATCCAGAGTGTTGGTTTCCGAGGCGTAAAGCGCTTTTTTGATAAGGCCCAGGCCAAAGGTCGGCTGGGTAGCAAAGTGTTGAGCCAGCTGGCGGGCGGTATCGCCTAGCTGTTCGTCATCCACCACCTGCCAGATCATGCCCCACTCGTGCGCCTGTTCCGCGCTCAGCGTGTCGCCAAGTAATGCCAGCCCCATAGCGCGTGCCCGCCCGGTCAGGCGGGGTAAGAACCAGGTGCCGCCGCAGTCGGGCACCAGCCCCAGCTTGCTGAAAGACATAATGAATTTTGCCGAATGCGCGGCGATAACCATGTCGCAGCCCAGCGCCAGCGTGGCTCCGGCACCAGCCGCGACGCCGTTGACCGCTGCAATCACCGGCTTCGGCAACTTCGCCAGGCGGCGCAGCAGCGGGTTGTAAAAGGTTTCAACCGAATAACCGAGATCCGGCGCGTCGCCGCTTGGATCAACGTTGCGGTCGTTAAGATCCTGGCCGGCGCAGAAGCCACGCCCCGCCCCGGTAATCAGCAGGCAGCGGATGGCTTCATCCCTTTCGGCCTGGGTAAGGATCTCCGCCAGCTGGCGATGCATCTCGTCGTTAAAGCTGTTCAGCCGCTCCGGGCGGTTCAGGGTCAGGGTCATCACCCCGTTTTGCACATCGCTAACAATAAAACTCATGATTAACGTCCTTTGAATTCAGCAGGTCGTTTTTCCAGAAAAGCGGCGATGCCTTCCTGACGATCTTCGGTGGCGGCGAGCAGCGTAAACAGCTGACGTTCCTGCAGCAGGCCCTGGCTAAGGCCCGTGTTCTGCGCCTGTTGAAGCGCGTTTTTCGCGGCCTGCAGCGCAAGGGGTGCATGACGAGCGATGCTTGCGGCAAGTTTCTGCGCGTATTCAAGCGTCAGCGCAGCAGGATGTACCTCGGCAACCAGCCCGGCACGTAAAGCCTGCGGTGCGTCGATAGCCTCGCCGCTGAGCACCATGCGGTAAGCCAGCGCCTTGCCTACGCTGCGGATAAGCCGCTGGGTGCCGCCCGCGCCGGGCATAATCCCCAGCGTGATTTCCGGCAGGCCGAAGCGTGCGTTATCCCCGGCAACGACGATGTCGCTCAGCAGCGCCAGTTCGCAGCCTGCGCCGAACGCATAGCCGTTAACGGCGGTAATCAGCGGTTTGGGAAAGCGTTCAATGCGCGCCCAAAGCTGGGGGCGAGGATCGTTGAGCGTGGCGGGCATATCCCGGCTCGCCATCTCTTTTAAGTCCGCTCCGGCGGCGAAAAAGCGCTCGTTGCCGGCTACTACAACGGCACCGATGGATTCGTCCTGCTGCGCGGTTTCCAGCGCTTCGGCAATCAGCGTCAGCAGCGCGTTATTGAGCGCATTGCGAGCCTGCGGGCGGTTCAGCGTCAGGGTCAACACCCGGCCGCTCTGTTGGCTTAGAAGTTCGCTCATCACAGCCCCTGCGCGTCAAAATCGAGCACCACGTCGTCGCCTTTCGGCAGCGCCTGGCAGCTCAGCACGTAGCCTGCGGCCAGCTGATCCGGCTCGAGGCTGTAGTTGACGCCCATTTCCACTTCGCCGCGCAGTACCTTGCAGCGGCAGGTGGCGCAGACGCCGCCTTTGCAGGCATACGGCAGATCCGCGCCCTGGCGCAGCGCCGCGTCGAGAATGCTTTCGTCCCCGGCGGTCAGGGTAATCTGGCGATCCACACCGTCCTGGCGCAGGATCACGGTTTTACCGGCCGCCTGAGCACGTGAACGAGCGCCCGGCGTAACGCCCGGCGTGTTGAAGTGCTCGAGGTAAATATCCTGCTGCGCCACGCCCATCTCTTTCAGCGTGGCTTCGGCTGCCTGCATCATGCTTTGCGGGCCACAGATAAAGGTGCGGTCAAAGCCTTTGACGTCCAGCAGATGGTCGCCGAGCTGTTTTAGCTTCGCGCCGTCCAGGCGGCCACTGAGCAATTCGCTGTCCGATTTTTCCTGGCTGAACAGGTAAATCAGCTGCAGACGCTGGGGGTAACGGTCTTTCAGGTCGGCCAGCGCCTGGCGGAACATCATGCTGGCGCTGCTGCGGTTGCCGTAGACCAGCGTCACGCTGCTTTGTGGCTCCGTGGCAAGCGTGGCGCCGATAATCGCCAGCATCGGCGTAATGCCGGAGCCCACCGCCAGCGCCAGATAGTTCCCGCGAGTTTCCGCTTCCGGCTGATAGCCAAACGTCCCCTGCGGCACCATCACTTCCAGCGACATGCCGGCGGCTAAATCACTGACCGCGTACTGCGAGAAACGGCCCCCTTCAATGGCTTTGACCGCGACGCAGATCTCACCCGGATTGTCCGAGCGACAGATGGAATAACAGCGGCGCAGCTCTTCATCGCCCAGGCGGGCTTTCAGCGTCAAATGCTGGCCGGGGCGAAAGCGATATTGCCCACGCAGCGCGTCCGGCACCGCAAACGTAATGGCTACCGCCTCTGCGGTTTCTGGTTCGATACGTGCCACTTTCAGGGAATGAAACGTCGTCATGGCATCCTCAAATACATTTAAAGTAATCAAAGGGTTCCCGGCAGGTGTTGCAGCGATAAAGCGCTTTACAGGCCGTGGAGCCGAATTCACTGATGAGCGAAGTGTGCTCGCTCCCGCAGCGTGGGCAGGTCACCTGGGCGGCGACAGTTGCGTGGCAGGCATGCCCCTGCGGCGGGCTGATGCCGTATTCGCGCAGCCTGGTTTTGGCCTCCGACGACATCCAGTCCGTCGTCCAGGCGGGATGCAAAACCAGCTTGATATGCACCGGGCTTAGGGCTGCACCCTCCATCGCTTCCCGGATGGCCGCGAGCAAGAACTCGGTCGCCGGGCAACCTGAATACGTCGGCGTGAAGCCGATATGCCAGCCGTCCTCTCCGTGTTCTACGCTGCGTACCATGCCAAGGTCGGTGATGGTCAGCACCGGGATTTCCGGGTCACTGATTTGACTCAGTAGACGCCAGACGTCGCGAACGGCGGCGGGCTGAAGCGTGGCGGTTTGCATTCTCTTCTCCTTACCACTGCTGGTTCGGGTAAGCGCGCTGCAGGTATTGCATTTCAGCCAGCAGCGGGCCGAGGTGTTCGGTGTGTAAGCCTTGCTTACCGCCGGTGCGGTATGGCTGTTCTGCCGGGGCCTGCAGCGAGGCATCGCTCAGTCCGGCGGTCACTTCTTGCAACCATTCAGCTTTGAGGCTAAGCGGATCGACCGCGATCCCCTGCTCTGCCAGCGTCGCTTCCAGCTCATCGGCGACGAACATTTCGCCGCTGAAGCGCCACAGTTTGTTCACAGCGCTTTGCGCTTTTGCCTGCGAAAGCTCGGTGCCGTTGCCCAAACGAACCAGCCAGCCGCGGCTGAAACGCAGGTGATAGCGCACTTCTTTAATCGCTTTAGCTGCGATGGCCGCCAGCTGCGGATCTTTGCTTTCTACCAGGCGGCTGAACAGCGAGACGTGCCACGCATCCAGCAGATACTGTCGCACCAGCGTTTCGGCAAAATCACCGTTGGGCTGTTCCGCCAGCAGCAGGTTGCGGTATTCACGTTCATCACGCCCAAAGGCCAGCCTGTCTTCATCGAGGTGCTCACCTTCCCGCCCGGCGGCATAGGTCAGGAAGTTGCGTGCCTGACCGAGCAGGTCGAGGCCAATGTTGGCCAGCGCGAGGTCAATTTCCAGCTCCGGCGCATGACCGCACCAGGCGCTCAGGCGCTGGGCGAGGACAAGGCAGGTGTCGCCGAGGCGCAGGCTGTAGGTCGCTACAGGATCGAGTGTCATTGGCGGCCTCACATGTGCTCGATGCCGTCAGGCAGCGTGTAAAACGTCGGGTGGCGGTAGACTTTGCTGTCTGCCGGGTCGAAAAATTCCGGGCGTTCTTCCGGCTGCGAGGCCACGATTTCGCTCGCTTTCACCACCCAGATGGAGCAACCTTCGCTGCGACGGGTGTAGGCGTCGCGGGCGTTTTCCAGCGCCATCTGGTCGTCGGCCGCGTGCAGGCTGCCGACATGGCGGTGGGACAGCCCCTTTTTATTACGGATAAACACTTCGTACAGCGGCCAGTAAATTTTGCTCATCTCTTACTCCTTCAGGCGGCGGTGCGGGCCTGTTGTTTTTCGGCATACGCAAGGGCGGCTTCGCGCACCCATGCCCCCTCTTCCCAGGCTTTACGCTTGGCGGCAAGGCGCTCTTCGTTGCATAAGCCGCGCCCGGCCACTACTTCGTTAAATTCCTGCCAGTCAATGTCGCCAAAGCGGTAGTGGCCGGTAGCCTCATCCAGATGCAGATCGGGATCCGGCACGGTCATGCCCAGCAGCTCTACCTGCGGCACCGTGTTGTCGACAAAGCGCTGGCGCAGCTCGTCGTTACCGAAGCGTTTGATTTTCCAGGCGAGGCTTTGGGCGCTGTTCGGCGAGTTGTCGTCGTTGGGCCCGAACATCATCAGCGCCGGCCACCAGAAGCGGTTAATGGCGTCCTGCAGCATCTGGCGCTGTTCCGGGCTGCCCTTCGCCAGCACGTTGCAGGCTTCAAACCCCTGACGCTGGTGGAAGCTTTCTTCTTTACAGATTTTCACCATCGCACGGGCGTAAGGGCCGTAAGAAGTCCGGCACAGCGCGACCTGGTTGACGATAGCGGCTCCGTCAACCAGCCAGCCAATAACCCCAATGTCGGCCCAGTTGAGCGTCGGGTAGTTAAAGATGGAGGAGTACTTCATCTTGCCGTCGAGCATCTTCTGGTAGATATCTTCCCGGGCGCAGCCCAGGGTTTCGGCGGCGCTGTAGAGATACAGGCCGTGCCCGGCTTCATCCTGCACTTTGGCCAGCAGAATGGCCTTGCGGCGCAGGCTGGGCGCACGCGTTATCCAGTTGCCTTCCGGCAGCATGCCGACAATTTCCGAGTGCGCATGCTGGCCTATCTGGCGGATCAGCGTTTTGCGGTAAGCCTCCGGCATCCAGTCCTGCGGCTCTATGGCGGTTTCCTGCTGGATGCGCTCGTCAAAGCGTTCTTGTTCTGTCACGGCATCACCTTATGATTCAATTTAAACCTACACATTGCGATATAACGAATCACATCATGATTAAAAGTTACAGATAAGTTAACGAAGATCGCAAAGATTACACCGCATGTTTGTGAGGCTTATCACGTAAAATTTCGCTAAAACCCTATTTATCATTGATATAAATCAATAACAAAAATAACACCCCATCACGTTGTTAATAATTTATTAAATTACAGCTTGATTTTTATGATTCACAAAACAAACACTGTAAGCATTAAATGCAGCATGTAATGGAGAGTGAGATGCAAAAGTTAACCAGCTATCTGTCCGGGACGTGGTTTAGCGGCCAGGGTAAAGAAAGAACCATTTTTCATGCCGTTAGCGGCGAACCGCTGTGGCAGGTAACCAGCGAAGGCGCGGACATGGCGGCGGCAAAACGCTTCGCTATTGAACAAGGCGGCAAGGCACTGCAGGCGATGACGTTTATTCAGCGCGCCGCAATGTTAAAAGCCGTGGCGAAGCATTTGCTGGCGCAGAAAGAGGCGTTCTACGAGGTTTCGTACCAAACCGGGGCGACCCGCGCCGATAGCTGGGTAGACATTGAAGGCGGGATCGGTACGCTGTTTGCCTACGCCGGAATGGGCAACCGCGAGCTGCCGGATGACACGCTGTGGCCGGAAGACGAGTTGATTCCGCTCTCCAGACAGGGCGGATTCGCCGCCCGCCACGTGCTCACCTCGAAGTCCGGCGTGGCGCTGCACATCAACGCGTTTAACTTCCCTTGCTGGGGGATGCTCGAGAAGCTGGCCCCGACCTGGCTGGCCGGTATGCCCGCGATCGTTAAACCCGGCACGGCCAGCGCGCAGTTAACCCAGGCGATGGTCAAAGCGATAGTTGAATCCGGCCTGGTGCCGGATGGGGCGATCGGCCTGATTTGCGGCGGCGTGGGTGACCTGTTCGAGCATTTAGATGAGCAGGATGTGGTGACGTTTACCGGCTCGGCCAGCACCGGACAAAAGTTACGTTGTCACTCAAATATCGTTGCCCGTTCTATTCCATTTACCATGGAAGCGGATTCGCTGAACTGCTGCGTGCTGGCAGAAGATGTGACGCCTGAGCAGCCTGAATTTGCGCTGTTTGTGCGCGAAGTCGTGCGTGAAATGACCGCCAAAGCCGGGCAAAAATGTACCGCGATTCGCCGGATTATCGTGCCGCAAAACCGACTAGGTTCGGTGATCGAAGCGCTGAAGGCAAAACTGGGGAAAATTCAACCAGGCGACCCGGCGGTGGAAGGCGTGCGCATGGGGGCGCTGGTCAGCCTTGAACAGCGGGATGACGTGCAGCGTAAAGTTGACCAATTGATTGCCGCCGGATGCGAAGCCGTGCTTGGCGGTAAAGCAGATCTCGCTCAGCCGGGCGCGTTCTTCCCGCCTACTCTTTTGCTTTGCCAGCAGCCGGATGAAACGCCTGCGGTGCACGAGCTTGAGGCCTTCGGCCCGGTTGCCACCGTGATGCCGTACCGGGATGCTGAACACGCTATGGCGCTGGCTCGCGCCGGCCAGGGCAGCCTTGCCGGGACGCTGGTCACCGCCGATGAGCAAACTGCACGTGAATTTATTCTCGGTGCGGCTCGCGCTCATGGACGTATTCAGGTGCTGAACGAGGAGTCCTCGGTGGAGTCCACCGGGCACGGATCGCCGCTCCCAATGCTGGTTCACGGCGGCCCAGGCCGTGCGGGCGGCGGCGAAGAGCTGGGCGGCCTGCGTGCGGTGAAACACTATATGCAGCGCACCGCCATTCAGGGCAGCCCGACGATGCTTGCCGCCGTTAGCGGACAATGGAACTACGGCGCTAAAGTTCACGAAGATGCCGTGCATCCGTTCCGCAAACATTTTGAGGAGCTGCGTATCGGGGAAAGCATTCTCACCGCCCGCCGTACCGTGACCGAAGCCGACATCGCTAACTTTGCCAACCTGAGCGGCGACCGTTTCTATGCCCATACCGATAAAATTGGCGCAGCAGAATCTTTCTTTGGCGAACGCGTGGCGCACGGCTACTTTGTGGTGTCCGCCGCCGCCGGACTGTTTGTTGACCCCGGTGTCGGGCCGGTGATTGCCAACTATGGCATGGAAAACCTGCGCTTTATCGAACCGGTAAAAATCGACGATACGATTCAGGTGCGCCTGACCTGCAAACGTAAAACCGCCAAACCGCAGAAAACGACGGAAGATAAGCCGGTTGGCGTGGTGGAATGGGCGGTGGATATCACCAACCAGCATCAGCAGACCGTTGCCCGCTACTCGATCCTCACCCTCGTTGCCCGCCTGAACGGCGATTTTACCGCTTGAGTCTTAAATGCCAGACAGGCAAGTCATTGCCTCTGGTTTACCCTCACCCTAACCCTCTCCCTAAAAGGGAGAGGGAACAAACAAATCCCCCCATAGGTTGTTTTCCCCCTCTCCCTCTGGGAGAGGGCCGGGGTGAGGGCTGAATTTAACCCGACGCTCATTTACCCAAAGGAATAAATCTCCCCAATCCCACATTCTGGCAACCACAGCAAAACGCTTGGCAGGGAATACAAGGGAAGCCCCGGCGGAAGTTGTTATGTTGAATCCGACAGACTTTATCCAGCACGCACATAACAACACAACGCACTTTTAAGGTGAGAAAGCGATGACAATGAAAACTGGAAAAAAAACGCTGGCGCTGGCTATTGCGCTCCTGACCTCGGCGGGGATTAACGCCCCTGCTTTTGCCCACGGCGGCGAGGCACATATGGTGCCAATGCAAAAAACGCTCGCGGATTTTGGCGCCGACGTCCAGTGGGACGATTACGCGCAGATGTTTACCATCGTCAAAGACGGTGCCTACGTGAAGGTGAAGCCCAACGCCACCTCCGCCATCGTGAATGGCAAAACGCTCAAGCTTGAAGTCCCGGTTACCTTTAAAGACAAAACGGCGTTTATCTCCGAAGGGTTTATCAATGAAGTGTTCCAGTCCGGGCTGGATCAAACCTTTGCGGTCGAGAAAAAACCGCACCCGCTCAACTCCCTGAGCGCCGACGAAATTAATCAAACGGTGGAGATAATCAAAGCCGCGGCGGGCTACAAGCCGAATATTCGCTTTACCGAGATTTCCCTGCGCGAGCCGCCGAAGGAGCAAGTCTGGAAGTTTGTGATGGACGGCACTAGCGTCAGCCAGCCGCGTGAGGCGGACGTCATCATGCTTGACGGCCGACATATTATTGAAGCCACGGTAGATTTGGCCGCCGGAAAGGTGAAAAGCTGGAAACCGATTGAAGGCGCTCAGGGCATGGTGCTGCTGGACGATTTTGCCAGCGTACAGTCGATAATCAACAACAGCAAAGAGTTCGCCGAAGCGGTGAAAAAACGCGGCATCAGCGATCCGTCAAAAGTGGTCACTACCCCGCTTACCGTCGGCTATTTCGACGGCAAGGACGGCCTGAAGCAGGATCAGCGCCTGCTGAAAGTGGTGAGCTATCTTGACGTCGGCGACGGCAATTATTGGGCGCACCCGATTGAAAACCTGGTGGCGGTGGTCGATCTCGAGCAGAAAAAAATCATCAAGATTGAGGAAGGTCCGGTCATTCCCGTGCCGATGACCCCGCGCCCTTATGATGGCCGTGACCGGCAGGCTGCCAACCTGAAACCGCTGAATATCATTGAGCCAGAAGGGAAAAATTACACTATTACCGGCGACACGATCCGTTGGCAAAACTGGGATTTTCACCTGCGGCTGGACTCACGCGTGGGCCCAATCATCTCCACCGTGACCTGGAACGACAACGGCACCAAACGAAAGATCATGTATGAGGGGTCGCTCGGCGGGATGATTGTGCCGTATGGCGACCCGGATATCGGCTGGTATTTTAAGGCCTATCTGGATGCCGGTGATTACGGCATGGGCACGCTGACTTCCCCTATCGTGCGCGGTAAAGACGCGCCGGGCAATGCCGTCCTGCTGGACGAAACTCTGGCCGATTACACCGGCAAGCCAACCACTATTCCGCGCGCCATTGCAGTTTTCGAACGCTACGCCGGGCCGGAGTATAAGCACCAGGAGATGGGCCAGCCGAACGTCAGCAGCGAACGCCGCGAGCTGGTGATCCGCTGGATAAGCACCGTCGGCAACTACGACTACATCTTTGACTGGGTCTTCCACCAGAACGGCACCATCGGTATTGACGCAGGCGCTACCGGCATCGAAGCGGTAAAAGGCGTGAAGGCCAAAACCATGCACGACGCCACCGCGAAAGAAGATACCCGCTACGGCACGCTTATCGACCACAATATTGTTGGCACAACCCATCAGCATATTTATAACTTCCGCCTGGATCTGGACGTCGACGGCGAAAACAACAGCCTGACCGCTATCGACCCGGTAGTGAAGCCGAACACCAGCGGCGGGCCTCGCACGAGTACGATGCAAACCAATGAATATGCGATTAAAAACGAGCAGGACGCGGCGCAGAAATTTGATCCGGGCACCGTCCGTTTACTCAGCAATCCGAACAAAGAAAACCGCATGGGCAACCCGGTTTCCTACCAGCTGATCCCTTACGCAGGAGGGACTCACCCCGTCGCAACCGGCGCTAAGTTTGCCCCGGACGAGTGGATTTACCACCGCCTGAGCTTTATGGATAAGCAGCTGTGGGTGACTCGCTATAACCCGGATGAACGCTATTCCGAAGGGAAATACCCGAACCGCTCCGCGCACGACACCGGTCTGGGAGCATACAGCAAAGATAATCAGTCGCTGGAAAACACGGACAACGTCGTCTGGTTAACCACCGGCACCACGCATATTGCCCGCGCAGAAGAGTGGCCCATTATGCCGACCGAGTGGGTACATGCCCTGCTGAAGCCGTGGAACTTCTTTAACGAAACGCCAACGCTGGTAAAGTCAGAGGACATTACCAGTAAATAAGCGGTTTGCGGCGCGCTATTTCAGCTCGCCGCCTTTTTAATTCAGGGCTTAATAGCCTGCCAGCCGTGAATGAGCAGCGACTGAAAGAACGGCTGCGCGCTGGTAAATCCCGCGTCAAGAAGTAACGTTTCGGTTTGACGAGGCGGTAGCAAAAGCAAACGCTGGCTAAGCTCAGCTTTCACCTCAGAAATGTCGCGCTCGCGTTGAGTATAAGCCTGCTGCAGCGCACCCCAATTTTTTAATTGCCCGTCAAAATCGGGATCCGCCATGTCTCCCGCTATTTCAGCGGCAATCAGCAGCCCTGTCGGTTTTAGCCTGTCGGCAATGTGCTGGTAAATACCACCGCGCTGCGGGTGCTGAATAAAGTGCGCCACCAGCAAACACAAAGCGGCGTCGTATTTTTCCCGTTCTGCAACGTCGATAACGTGGCCTTCAATCAGCGTGCAGCGGTCGCTCAGCCCTTCTCGCTCAAGCTTTTCTGCACAAACGGCAAGCATATCGGGAGAAGGATCCACGCCGGTAAACCGCCACCCTGGATGCTGATGTGCCAGCCTGACGATTTCCGTCCCGGTGCCGACGCCGACGCAGAGCACCCGCGCGTTCTCCGCAAGGCCCCTTAACAACAGCGCTATCAACGAATGCAGATTGTTTGCAATGTCTTTCAGGCGTTCGCTACTGGCGTCGTACTGGCGGGAAAACGCCGCGTTGAAAATGTCATTTGTATCGTGCATCACATCGCCTCTGATGGATTTTCGGTGGAAAACTGGGTAATAAACACCCAACAAACTCATGTAACTTACGATAGCAAATGAAATGAAACTTTAAAATCGTTTCCTTTTCGTACGCTTCACATCTTGTTGAGTCGAATTATATTTATAAGTAATCTTAAATTATTTTCCTGATGACATTTTTGTTCGAAACGATATACAGGAAATAAATCTTCCAATAAAGGAAGTCTTACTTCCCGTAAATGAAACAAAACATGACATCAGGTAACAACAAGCATCTTTCGTTACGAAAAAAGTAAAGATCGATAAAGTTCCGAGGATCCCATTTCATTATATGTGAACAATGATATAATTGGCAGCGGACTTACTCTGCATTCAAATAAATAAAATAACGTGTCACCTGCCATTTATCACTGGCCTCAGACACTCATTTTACGGGAAATAACCCCGTAGCTGAATACCGAGAAAATAATATGACGCAACACCAACTCCAGGACACCATCGCCCGCTACAGTCAGCAATTAAAAAAGCATCCCTGCTTTCGCGAGGCCATTCGACATCATTATGACTCCCTGCTGGTAACCTATAAAAAACAGCCGCTCTTTTATAAAACAATTCTGCAAAGCTCCCGCTTTCATGTGGTGCTGGCGCTGCTGTGTTTTCACTACGGCGATCGCAAGGCCGTGCTGGCGGATATCAAAGAGTTCTGCGTAAAAATGGAGCTAACCAGCCTCAACACGGTGAATTCTCTGGTCACGCTGCTGCGCATTACCGGCAGAATGTCGCTGGAAAAAAGTGAGGATGACCGCCGGGTGCTGCTGTATAACCCCAGCGTGAAAGGCCTCAATGAAACCCGCAGCTATATGCAGATTTCTATTCCTTCACTGAAAATGCTGCTGCCGGAGAGCGTGCTTTCTATTCACGCTCTTGACGATAACAACACCTTTGAAAATTTTTTTCGCCGCAGCGCCAACCTGTTATTTGATGAGGTCATATTGAGTAGACTGGTGCCTAATAGCGCGATGTTTGTCGATAAAGACGCCGGACATATTATTATCCTCAGAATATACCTGATGGCTGCACAGAGTGAAGATGGCAAATGGTGGCTACGTCCCAATTACAACAAAACGGCGAAAGATCTGTCAGTGTCGAGAATGCACCTGAGACGCATCGTTAATTGCGGTATCATGGCGGGATTATTTAGCGAAGATAGCGCAGGCGTATTAGAAATACACAACGGCTTTATGGAAATGGCTGAGTCCTACTTTGGCTTTTATTTCTCGTTTATTCTGTACGGGCTTAATATCGACCCAACCAACGTATAAAAATGCCGGCTTTCGCCGGCTTTTTTTTATCTTTCTCGCAGCGCTTCGCTGGCTTTATTCAACGGTTTCAACAGGTAATCGAGTACCGATTTACTGCCGGTTTTAATGTCCACGGTTGCAATCATGCCGGGGAAGATGGGGAACGATTTTCCCTCCCGGTTTTCCAGCTGGCTGGCATCGGTACGGATGTAGACCCGGTAGTAGTAAACGTCACGCTTCACCTCATCCTGCAGCGTATCCGGCGAAATGGTGGTCACCACCCCTTTCAGCCCGCCATAGATGGAATAGTCGTAGGCGGTAATTTTCACCAACGCCTTTTGCCCTGGGTGAATAAAGGCGACGTCGCGCGGCGAGATTTTTGCTTCAATCAGCATCTGGTCATCCAGCGGTACCAGCGTCATCAGCTTGCCGTTAGGAGGAATCACCCCGCCCACGGTGGTGACCTCAATGCCTTTCACAATCGCCCGCACCGGTGAGGTAAACTTCAGGCGCGTCAGCGAGTCTGTCCGCCCCCGCATCACCGAGCGCTGAGTTTCAATTTCCTCGTTGGTTTTTGCCAGTTCTTCACGAGCGCGCACGTAGTACTGGTTTTGCATTTCGGTGATTTTGTTTTCCAGCTCATTTTTTTGCCGCTGCAGGCGCAGAACTTCCACGCTGCTGGCGGCACCCTGCTTGACCAGCGGCTGGGTCATCGCCAGTTCGCGCTGCACCAGCGAGACGGCCTCACGCAGCCCGGCGACGCCTTTTTCAAGGCTGCTACGGCGTGATTCGTAGAGCGCCGTCTCCTGGCGCACCAGGTCGCTATCGCCGGCCAGCATGTCGGGGAAGACCAGCGCCGTAGCGCCGACTTCGGCCTTCAGGCGTGCGGCGGTGGCCATCGCCGCGTGGAGGCGTGATTCACTTTCCTGCACGCCGGACTCGGTTTTCGTGCGGTCAAGCTGCGCCAGCACCTGGCCCCGCTCAACGATGTCCCCCTCATGAACGTCCAGCTTGTAGAGGATCCCGCCCTCGAGGGACTGAATAACCTGCTCCCGTGACGACGGCACAACTTTCCCCGAGCCGGTCGTAACCTCATCCAGGCTAAAGAAATTAGCCCAAAGCACAAAAACCAGCAGCATCAGCCCCAGCGCCCAGGCTACCAGGCTCGATCGCGGCAGCGCAGGCTCTTTCAGGCGGCTGTTATAGCGTGTGATGTCGTTCATCCCTGCACCTCCGGCGCGATGTCAGGCTTAAGCGTCGCCGTCCTACGCGGGGCGGCTTTATTCTCCATCCCGTGCAGCTGTAAAATTTTGTCTCGTGGGCCGTCCATGACAATGCGGCCGTTATCCAGCACGATGATTCGGTCTACCAGCTGCAGGATGGGCATCCGGTGCGTGGCGACCACCAGCGTGCGGTTGCCCAGCCACGGAGCCAGGTTAGCGATGAGCTGCTGTTCGCTGATTTCATCCAGCCAGGCCGTCGGCTCATCCAGCAGCAGGATCTGCGGTTGCAGGATGAGGGTTCGCGCCAGCAGCAGCGCCTGCCGCTGGCCGCCGGACAGGCCTGCGCCCCCTTCGGTAATCAAATAGTTGAGGCCATTTTTCTGCTTCTGAACAAAGCCCAGCGCGCCGCTAAGCGTCAGGGCGCGATGGATCTCTTCGTCACTTGCCAGCGGACGGCCCATGGTCAGGTTGTCGCGGATCGAGCCGAAGAATAAGCGAGCCTGCTGGCTGAGCAGGGTCATATCACGACGCAGATCGGCGGTGTCGAGCTGGCCGAGGCTGATATCATCCAGCAGGATCTGCCCGTGCTGCGGCGTTTGCATCCCCGCCAGCAGCTGTAAGAGCGTGCTTTTGCCGGAGCCGTTCCGTCCCAGCACCGCGATTTTCTCCCCGGCGGTGATGGTCAGCCGCGCAATGTCCAGGTCGTTAACCTTTTCTTCTTCGTCGTAGTAAAACGCCGCATAGTTAAACTGGTAGTTCCCCTGCAAATGCGCTTTATGCACTTTTTTGCCCTGCTCCGGATCGTCCAGCGGGCGCTGCATCAGGTCGTCCAGCCCTTTACGCGCCACCTTCGCCTGCTGCCAGCGCGATAGCACGCCGGATATCTGCGCCAGCGGAGCAATAGTGCGGGAAGCCAGAATGGAGGTACCAACCAGCGCCCCGGTGGTCATATCGCCGTTAATCACCAGGTAACACCCTACCAGCAGCACCACGGCGTAGACGATAGACTGAACTTCCTGGGTCCAGGTCATCAGCAGGCTGGTCAGCCAGCGCTGCTTCATGCCAACCCCGGCCGCCACGTCGTTGGTGTTATTCCACTGGTTCTGGAACCGCTGCTCGGCACGCAGCAGTTTGATGTCTTCGATGGACTGAACGGCCTCCACCAGCGTGGCGTTGCGGATGGCCGACTCACGCATGCCCTCGTTCGAGAGGTGCGCCAACGGACGCTGCACCAGCAGGCCGGGGATCAGCAGCAGAGGGATCGCCAGCAGCACCACAAACACCAGCGGGCCGCCAATCAGCCAGAGAATAAAGACAAACAGCAGGAAGAACGGAATGTCCGACACCGTGCCGATGGTGGTGGAGGTGATAAGCTCGCGAACCGACTCCAGCTCGCGAATCTGCGAGATAAACGAGCCGGTTGATTTAGGCCGTGCGCTGTTTTTAATGCGCAATGCCCTGGAGAAAACCCGGTCGGAAATGCGCAAATCGGCCCGCTTGCCGACCACGTCGGCTATGTGGACGCGCAGCATACGCATGGTAAATTCAAAGAGAATCGCCAGCATCACGCCGCCAAACAGTACCCACAGCGTGGGGACAGATTGTGAAGGCACCACCCGGTCATACACCTGCATGGAGAAGATCATCCCCGCCAGCGCCAGCACGTTAGCCGCCATCGCCACCAGCATGATGTCGCCGTAGCGTTTCCAGTCTTTCAGCGCCAGCGTCCAGAACCAGTTTTTTTGGTACGGCTTGACGTAGTCGTCCACTCGCGCGTCGGGGATAGAGTTCAGCGGGCGCAGCAAAAACAGGCCTTTCAGCCTCTGCGACAGCGCTTCACGGCTGACCACGGTTTCCAGGCCGCCGTCGCCGCTAAGCTGTATGCTGAGCTGCCCGTGCTTATCCATGTGGGTCAGCACCGCCATCTGGCCGTCATTAAGCTCCGCGACCAGCGGCAAACGCCACGGATCGATAAGCGTGACATCCGCCGGGACGCTGCGCAGGGCTAATCCAAGCTGACGAGCCATATCTTCCAGCACCAGATGATGGGGACTTTGGCTTTCCTGGTTAACCACCACGCGCACGTGCTCTTCCGAGAAGTCCAGCCGATAGTGGCGCGCTACGGCCAGCATGGCCTGCAGCCAGGGTTCATAGCGGGTATGCGTTGAAGTCATCGTGTCTCACGTCCTGCGAAAGTGGCAAAAAGCGCCGGTGTTGCCCTTTCTGCGGCTTGTTTCATAAACATGTTTTATACCGGGTAATAAAGATAAGCGGCCAGAATGCCGCCGGACTTAAAGCCCGGCGGCACTAACGTTAAATAACCACCAGCTGGTGGTTCGCCAGCAGCGTGGCGAGGTCGGTCTGTACCCCGTTCAGCGTCACCACGGTGGTTGGGTCAAAGACGCCGCCCTTACCGTCGCGGTCAATCTGAATCTCGGTGCTGCTGCCGTTTTGTACCACTTTGATGTAGTCGCCGATGTTGCCTGCCCCGGCACCCAGCTGTGCGACACCATTGATGTAGTGTGCGGAAGCATCTCCGGCGTAACCGCTGCCCTGCAGCAGCTCGCGCAGGTCAATGCGGTCGCTGTCTGCGGTGCCTTCCCAGGTCCCGACGCTGAAGCCATTGACGACGTCATGGCCGTTACCGCCGGTGGCATCCGACCCGTTCAGCAGCTTGTAGAGCAGCGTATCGTGCCCGCCGCTGCCGATGTTGAAGGTGTCGTTACCGCCGCCGCCTTCGAAGGTGTTATTCCCGCTATTGCCGGTAATCACATCATCATGGCTGGAGCCGACGATCCCTTCGATATTGCTAAAGGTGGCGGTATTAAACCCGGTGTTCTGCGCCCCGGTTTTACCCAAATCGACGGTGACGCCCACGCTCGAGTTACGGAAATCAACCACATCCATTCCACCCGTCGAGCTCCAGGTCTGGTGTTCGGAAGACGTTTCCCAGCCGCCGCCGCCGTTGTAGACATAAGTGCCCTGCTCGGCGATAAACGTATCGTTGTAGCCGGTGCCGGTGAGCGTGCCTCCGTGTACGCCGGTCGCGGCATCTGCCGTCAGGGCATAGCTTTCTCTGCCATCGCCAGCGGTGAGTCCGTTCCAGGTCGTGTTGCTGGAGACGCCGTTGATCGCCCGCACCAGCTCGGCATGGTAGGTTTCATTCGGGTTGAGGCCGTAGAAGCTCACCAGCGCCGAAGCGTCGTTGATGCCGATCCCCGACTGGGCGTTAATCACCTGGCTTGCCACCAGTTCACCCGCCGCGTTATAGAGCTTCACCGTGTTGCCGAAGAACACGTTAATGCCCTGGCTGTCGACAATTTTCAGGTGAATCGCCGTACCCGGTGCCACGGCGTTGGTGTTCCGCTCCAGCGTCACGCTGCCGTTTTGGCGGAAGATCAGCAGGTCCTGCGCGCCGTCCCAGTCGTAGTCGACCAGCGCCGCGCCGGAGACCTGGCTGGTGGTCGCCGAGCCGAACTTCGACGAGGTGAAGCTTGCCACGCCCTTCAGCCCGTCGTTGGTGTACATATACGACTGCCCGCTGTTGGCCAGCTTGATGATGTCCATCCGGCCGTCCATGTTCCAGTCCACCGCCACGCTGACCGTACCGTTGTACTTCTCGGTGCCAACCGCCGTGCCCGCTAGCAGATTGCCTTTGCCGTCGTTCGTCATCAGCAGGCCGCCGGTGCCTGCCCGTGACATCCCCATGTAGAGGTCCATGTAGCCGTCACCGTCGAAGTCAGCCCAGGTCATGCTCACCGAGTTGTTGGCGGCGGCAGAACCCGTTGCGCTGTACATGGTGTTGATGAAGTTCTGGCCCCAGGTAAAGGTGCCATCACCTTTGTTAAACATGGTGGACAGCGCATAGTAGTTGTTGCCGTTGGTGGTGTGCTGAGCAATATCCACCATGCCGTCGTTGTTCAAATCCACGCCTGAAGCTTCAATCAGGCTGTTGTAGTTGCCGACTTTAGCCCCGGAGACAAAGTTGATGTACGTTCCGGCGCCGGAGGTCCCTACCAGCTTGCCGGCGTTGTTATTCACAAAGGTGCTGGAGTCCGGCCCGCCAGCATCGCCCATCACAAAGTCGACGTAGCCGTCACCCTGGAAGTCGATAGATACGACCGCGCCATACCACAACAGCGCGCCGACCGAGGCGCTGCTGCCGGGGCTGGTTGAGGTGTAGGTTCCATCCCCGTTGTTCATCAACTGGGCGATGTAGCTGTAGTTGGTGCTTTCCACCAGCATATCCGCGTGGCCGTCGCGGTTGATGTCCGCATAGGCACCGGTGGTGTAGCTCCCGTTCATCGTGAAGTTTCCGCTCACTTTGTAAGTGTTGCGGTCGCTCGAGGTGGCGAACTGCTGGTTGCTGGCAAACGTCCACATGCCGTTTTCGTCGAGCATAAAGCTGGCGGCAATGGCGTTGGTGGCGCTGGTAAAGGACCAGGCTGGCGACATCGACGCTTCTGCACCTACCACCACCGTGCCGTGCGTGACATCTACGCTGTTGCCGTTGCCCGCGCTGCTTTTCACCTGCGCCGTAACGTCATAGCTCTTTAACGAAAGCACATCGGCGTCCGGGATTTGCAGATACCAGGTGTTAGAAGAAGGATCGACCACCACCGCACCTCCGCGATCGGAGGTGTAGGTCTTGCCGTTCACCGTCACCACCACGAACTCGCCGTGCACCAGGCTTGCATCCACGCTGCCGGTGATAATTGGCGTGGTGTCAGTGGTGTTTAAACCGTCAACCAGCGCTTTGGTGGTCGGCACCGAGGTGTCGACCGTCAGGCTAAAGTCGTTAGATTCGGTGTAGTTCCCCGCTTTGTCCGTCACTCGCAGAACGTAATGATAGTTTCCGTCCAGCAGGCCGGAGTCCGCGAACGTCCAGTTGGTGCCGCCGGTGATGGTCACTTTGCCCACCAGCACGCCGTCGCGGAAGATCTGTGCGATTTCGCCGTCGGCCAGCGCCTGGTTCAGCGTGCCGTTTAGCACCGGCGAGGTGTCGTCGGTAGAATAGCTGCTGTCGAAATTACCGGTACGTTCGCCGTCGTTGTCGGTATAGCTGACGATGCTCCCCACGGTGTCCGGAGCCACGGTGTCAACGGTTACCAGCTGGTTTGCGGTTGATCCGACGTTTCCGGCCTGGTCGACAATGCGAACCTGGTAGACATAGTCGCCATCGGCCAGGGTGCGGCCATCAACGTAGTGCCAGGCGGTCCCGTTCACCACGGCATCGACCCAGGTTTTACCGCCGTCGAGGCTTACCTGTACGCGCTCATCGCTCGCCAGCGCATGGCCGAGCGTGCCGTTCAGCGTCAGCGTGGTATCCATGGTGATAAAGTCGCTGGCGCTCTGCCCGGTATCGTCAGAGATACCGTCAATGGTGATGCCATAGTTTGGCGCGACGGTATCCACCGTCACCGTCTGGCTGGTGGTTGCGCCCACGTTTCCGGCAAGGTCGACGACGCGAACCTGCCAGGTATGGTCGCCGTCCGCCAGCTGGCGTCCGTCGGTATAGCTCCAGCTGGTGCCGTTCACCGAAGTGGCATAAACCCAACTGACTCCGCCGTCGAAGCTAATCTGGACGAATTCATTGTTGCCGAGCGCCGTCCCCAGAGAACCGTTCAGCGTCAGCGTATTATCGTTGGTGATAAAATCGCTGTTGCTGAAGCCGCTGTCGGTGGTGATGCTGTCGACGGTCACGGTGATGGACGCGTCCGGCGGCGTGGTATCCACAGTGACGTTCTTAGAGGCGCTTTGCCCAACGTTACCGGCATCGTCAACCACGCGAACCAGGTACTGATAAGTGCCGTCGCTGAGGGTTCTGCCGTCGTTGAAGTACCAGGTTGTGCCAACCGTGACTACCGTCTGCCAGGTCTTCCCGCCGTCCAGGCTTATCTGCACGTATTCCCCCGCCAGCAGCGACGCGCCCAGCGAACCGTTCACCGTCAGCGAGGTATCGCTGGTGACAAAGTCAGTGCTGCTCAGCCCCGTATCGTTGCTGATGCTGTCAATCGAGACGGTTTTACTCGCGTCCGGTGCCACGGTATCTACCGTTACCAGTTGGCTGGTGGTTGCACCGACATTGCCCGCCTCGTCGACAACGCGCAGCTGATAGAGATAATCACCGTCTGCCAGCGTACGCTTATCAATGTAGCTCCACGTGGTACCGCTAATACTCACGTCAATCCAGGTTTTCCCACCGTCAATGCTGATTTGGGCGTGTTCGCCCGCCGCCAGCGGAGCGCCGAGCTTGCCGCTGAGGGTCAGGGTATTGTCGTTGGTAATAAAGTCGTGCGCGTCCAGACCTGTATCCTGGCTAATAGCTTCGACAGTAATGGTCTTACTGGCGTCCGGTGCCACGGTATCGATGGTCACATTCTGCGTTGCCGTCGAGCCAACGTTGCCCGCATTGTCGATGACGCGCACGTTATAGGTCACGATGCCGTCCGGCAGAGTGCGCCCGTCGGCATAGCTCCATGATTTGCCGTTAACCACCAGATCAATCCAGCTTGCCCCACCGTCAAAGCTAATTTGCGCCTTCTCATTGTTACCCAGCGCCCCGCTCAGGGAACCTTTTACGACGACCTTGTTGTCGGCGGTAATAAAGTCGCTGGCGCTCAGCCCGGTATCGTTTTGCAGCGAGTCAATGGTGATGGTCATCTGCGGTGGCGTGGTATCCACCGTGATGGTACGGTCTGCCCCCGCACTGTTGCCGATGCTGTTGCTGACGCTGGCGTGAATAACGTATGCGTCGCCGTCCGCCAGGGCGGATACCGCGCTGCTGCCAAGGGTGTAGCTCCAGGTCCCGTCGCCGTTCACCGTCGTGGTGTATTTCTGCCCGTTCAGCGTAATGGTCACGGTTTGCCCCGCAGGAGCATTGGTGACTCCGCTCAGCACCAGCGGCGTGCCGTGCTCCGCCGCGCTGACGATATCGTCCCCGGCAAAGGTGTTAATGCTGATGGTAGGCACTTCACCGCTCAGGGTGACCTGCTTGTCCGCGCTGCTGCCGTTGCCCGCTTTATCGCTGACGCTCGCAGAGATTTGATAGCTGCCGTCCGCCGCGCCCAGGAAATCCTGAGCAGGCACGGTCACAGACCAGGTCCCGGTATCGCTAACCACCGCCTTGTAAGCGTGATTATTGAAGGTCACGGTAATCGTCTGCCCAGGCTGGGCGCTGGTCGTCCCGCTGATAACCTGGCCTGCCTGCTGCTCGGCGCTGTTGATGATGTCGTCCCCGGCCACCTTGTCGAAGGTGATGGTCGGCGCGGTCGTGTCCACCGTCAAAGTACGGTCCGCGCTGCCCGGGTTCCCGGCTTTGTCACTCACTGCGGCATGAACGGAGAAGTCGCCGTCAGCGAGCTTTGCCAAATCTTCAGCGGCCACGGTGAGGCTCCAGGAGCCATCTGCCTGAACCGTGGCTTCATAGCTCTCGTTGCCCAGCTTAACGGTGACTTTTTGCCCGGCTTCTGCGCTGCTGGTGCCGCGAATCGTTAACGGCTGCTGCTGTTCGGCCGCGTTGATCACGTTGTCGCCGGAGATGTCGGCAATGGTGACTATCGGCGCAGCTGTGTCGACGCTGATATTGTGGGTCGCCGACGTCGCGTTATTCGCGCTGTCTGTCGCCGAGGCCATCACCGTGTAGCCGCTGCCGTGCGCCAGATTCTGCACCTGGTTTGCCGGGACGGTTAAGCTCCAGCCGCCGCCCTGCTGAATAGTGGCGCTGTACTGAATGCCGTTTAACGTGACCGTGACCTGAGTGCCCACGGCCAGCTCGGTGCTGCCGCCGCTAATCACCAGATCCTGCTGAGCTTCCGCAGCGTTAATCACGTCATCCTGGCTAATGGTGTCGATGGTCAGCCCGATGCGGGCGGCGTTAACCTCAACCGTGTGGGAGTTCGTTCCCTCGTTTCCGGCGCTGTCGGTCAGCGTGGCGGTAATCGTCGCCGTGCCGTTTTTCAGCGCTGAAACCGCCGAGGCCGGCACGCCCACGCTCCAGTTGCCGTTGGCATCCACCTGAGTAACGTACTGAATCCCGTCGAGGGTGATGACGATTTTGTTCCCTGCCGCCGCGCCAGTGCTTGAGCCAGAGATAATCTGCGCCTGAGCGTGCTCTTCAAGGTTAATGATGTCGTCACCCGCCACGACGTTAAAGCTGACGGTCGGCGCGGTGGTGTCCAGCGTCATGTTCTGGCTGCCGGTGGTTTTGTTGCCTGCCGCATCGCTGACGTCAACTTTTACCGCATACTGGTTATCCGCCAGCGCGCCCAGGGCGGTTGAATCAAGCGTAATGCTCCAGGTGCCGTCCGCTTTCACTACGCCGGTGTAGGTTTTTCCGTCCAGGGTCAGGGTAACCGTCTGCCCGGCCTCCGCATTTGACGTCCCGGTGACGGTCACGCCTGCGCCTGCTTCTGCAGCGTTAATCACGTTGTCCGTGGCGATCGGGTCGATAGTCAGCCCCGGTGCCGTGGCGTCAACGCTGAACTCACGCTCCGCGCTGGCGCCGTTCCCGTTCACGTTAGTGACGCTAACTTTCACCGTCGCATCGCCGTCCTTCAGTCCGGCCATATCGCTCGCCGGCACGCTGTAGTGCCAGCTGCCGTCGGACTCAACCTGGGCCGTGTAGGTGTGGCCGCCGAAGATAATCGTGACGGTTTGCCCCGCCTCAACGTTTTGGGTTTTACCGGAAAGCACCAGGTCTGCCCCTTTCTCGGCGGCATTAAGCACGTTATCTGCGGTGATAGCTTCAACGCTGACCGCGACCGGAGTGAGATCGACCGTCACGGAGCGATCGATAGAGATCGGATTGCCCGAGCTGCTGCTGCCCGCCGCCGTCACGTTGATATTACCCGCCGCCCACAGGCTGACATCTTCCGCCGGAACGGCAGCCGACCATGTGCCGCTCGCGCTAACCGTCGCCAGGTAGTTCTTGCCGTTAATGGTGACGGTGACGGTGCTGCCTTCGTTCATGCCGCTGGCGCTGCCGCTGATAATCAGGTTCTGATTGTGCTCGATGGCGTTGACGACGTCATCGCCGGCCACGGTGTTGATGCGGATGCCCGGCAGGCTGGCGTCAATCGTAAACTCACGGTCTGCCGTGCCGCTGTTGCCGTGGCCGTTGGTGACCGAAGCCGTGACGGTTAATTTTCCGTTACCCAGGGCGCTCAGCACGTCGGCCGGCAGGTCGAGGCTCCAGCTCAAATCACTCTGCACCGTCGCGGTGTAGGTTTTCCCACCCAGTTTTATAGTGACAGTGTCACCTACGGCGGCATTGCTGACCTTTCCGCTCAGGGTCTGGCCTGCCGCGATTTCCGCAGCATTAAGGACGTTGTCTGCGGTAACCGGGTTAATCGTGACGCCCGGCGCGGCAGTGTCCACCAGCAGATTAGCGTTGGCGCTGGCGCTGTTGCCGATGGAGCTGGTTGCGGTGGCTGTCAGCGTATAGTTTGCCTCACCCAGTCCGGCCAGGTCGCCCGGCTGAACGTCCACGCGCCAGTTGCCGCTGGCGTCGGTGGTGGCGGTGTAGTTTTTGCCGTTCAGGGTGACGATGACGGCGGTGCCCGGCGCCAGATTAGCGCTGGTGCCGCTCAGCGTCAGCACTTCGCCTTTTTCAATGGCGTTCAGCACGTTATCGCCGCTGATAGCATTGAAGTTTAGCGACGGCAGGCCGGTATTAACCGTCACTTCATGGCTGCCGCTGCCGGTATTGCCGGCGCTGTCCGTCAGGCTGGCGTTGATGGTGACTTTACCGTCCGCAAGCTGGCTTACCACGCCGGCCGGGACGCCGATGCTCCAGTTGCCCGCCGCATCCACGGTGGTGGTCCAGCTGTTTGCGCCAATAGTCACGGTAATTTTATCCCCGGCAGCAGCGCCGCGGCTGGAACCGGAGATAATCTGTGCCTGCCCGTGCTCGGCGAGGTTAATCACGTCGTCGCCGGCGACCACGCCAAACGAAATGGACGGCACGGTGACGTCCACGCTCAGGTTATGGCTCGCGGAGGATCCGTTGCCTGCGGCATCGCTGACGCTGGCTTCAACGGTATACACGCCGTCGCCAAGCGCGGAGGCTTTGTCAACCGGAACGGTTACGCTCCAGCTGCCGTCGGCCTGCACGGTGCCGGTATAAGTTTCATTGTTCAGCTTCACGGTCACGGTCTGGCCCGGCTCCGCGTCGCTGGTGCCGGTAATCACCAGCGGCTGCCCGGCCTCGGCGGCATTGAGCACGTTATCCCCGGCGAGGGTGTTGATTTGCAGAGTCGGGGCTGCGGTATCCACGCTGATTTCACGCCCGGCCGATGCCCCGTTGCCGCTCACGTTAGCGACGCTGACTTCCACGGAAGTTTCGCCGTCTTTCAGACCTTGCATATCATTAGCCGGGACGGTGAATTTCCAGCTGCCGTCGCTCTCTACCTGAGTGGTGTAGGTGTGCCCCGCAAAGGTAATGGTGATTGTCTGCCCGGCTTCCACATTCTGTGTTACCCCGGAGAGCAATAAATCAGCGCCTTTCTCGGCGGCGTTCAGCACGTCGTCTCCGGCAATCTGGCCGATGGTTATCGCCACCGCGTTGAGATCTACATTGACGGTATGATCGATGGAGACTGGGTTACCTGAACTGCTGGTTCCGCCTGCAGAAACGGTGATATCTCCAGCCTGCCACTGGCTGACTTCGTTTCCTGGCACCACGGTCTGCCAGCTGCCGTCGGCCCGCACCGTTGCGGCATAGTCTTTACCGTTGATGGTTACGGTTACCGTGCTGCCTTCGTTCAGGCCGCTGCTGGTGCCGTTGATCACCAGGTTCAGGCCATGTTCAATGGCGTTGATAACGTCATCGCCCGCAATGGTATTAATCCGGATGCCCGGCAGTGCCGCATCGATGGTGACATCGCGCGAACCGGTGCTGGTGTTACCCGCCCCGTCCGTCACGGAGGCGTTAATTTTAAGCGAGCCGTCGCCGAGCGCGGTCAGCACGTCCTTGCCAAGGGTCAGGCTCCAGGTAAGATCGCTTTGCACCTTAGCGGTGTAGTTCACGCCGCCGATGTTAATGGTCACGTCCGCCCCGGCCTGTACGCCGGTCACGCGCCCGGTAATCATCTGACCAGCCGCCAGCTCTGCGGCATTGATAATGTCGTCGATCGCCACGGCATTGATGATAACGCCCGGCAGCGTAGAGGCGACTTCCAGGGTGCTGCTCTGGCTGCCAGCATTGCCCACGCCGTTGCTGGCGCTGACGGAAACGTCATAGAAGGCCTCGCCAAGCTTGCCAACGTCGCCCGCAGGGACGGTAGTGGTCCATTTACCGTCGTCACCCACGGTGGCCGCATAGTTTTTACCGTTCAGATTCACCGTCACCGACGTACCGGCAGCAAGGCCGGTAGACGAGCCGCTAATTACCACATCCCCCGTTTTCTCATCGGCGTTGAGGATGTTATCCCCCGCAATGGTGTCGATGCTCAGGGTTGGCGCGACGGTATCCACCTTAAAGGTATGCGAAACATCGCCGGTATTGCCCGCTTTGTCGGTAATAGACGCGGTCACCGTGTAAGTATTGTCGCCCAGCGCGCTGATATCAGCCCGCGGCACGCCCACGCTCCAGTTGCCGTTCGCGTCCACCACGCCGGTATAGCTTTTATTTCCCAGCGTGACGGTAACAATATCGCCAGCCTGCGCGCCGCTGCTGGTGCCGGAAATCACCTGCGCCTGGCCGTGCTCGGTCTGGTTAATCACATCGTCGGTAGCGATGGTGCCGATGGTCACTTTAGGCACGGTTACGTCTACCAGCACGTCGCGGCTGGCGCTGCCTGGGTTACCGGCGCGGTCTTCTACGCTTGCGGTAACGGTGATGTTACCGTCGACCAGCTTGCCGACGTCCGCTGCAGGTACGCTCAGGCTCCAGCTGCCGTCTGCTTTGACCGTTGCCTGATAGCTTTCGCCGTTCAGCTGGACGGTCACTGTCTGGCCCGCCTCTGCGGTGCTCGTTCCGCTGATAATCAGATCCTGCTTCGCCTCTGCGGCATTCAGCAGGTTATCCTGGCTGACTGGGTCAACGGTCAGCGCCGGGACAAGGCTGTCGACGCTGACGTTTTGCGCCGCTTCGGTGCTGTTGCCATTTTTGTTGGTGACGCTCACCTGCACGGCGGTGTCACCCTCTTTCAGGTTCACCATATCTGCCGCCGGAACGGTGTATTTCCAGCTGCCGTCCGCCTGAACCGTGGCGGTGTAAGTGTGCCCGGCAAAGGTAATGTTGACGGTCTGCCCCGGCTCTACGTTTTGCGTCATGCCGGAGAGTTCGAGATTGGCGCCTTTTTCGGCGGCATTCAGCACGTTATCGCCGGTTATTGCGTTAATGCTGATGACCACTTCGCTGAGATCGACGGTCACCTGATGCTGGATAGCCACATCGTTGCCCGCGCCGCTGCTGCCCTTCACCTCAAGGGTGACGGCACCTTCAGCCCAACGGGCGACATCTTCCCCTGGTACGGCGGCCTGCCAGCTGCCGTCCGCGCGGACGGTTGCCGCATAGTCTTTGCCGTTGATCGTTACGGTCACCGCGCTGCCCGCGCTGAGGCCGGTGCTGGTGCCGTTGATAATCAGGTTCTGGTTATGTTCGATGGCGTTAATCACGTCGTCACCCGCGACGGTGTCCACGCGCAGCCCCGGCAGGTTCGCGTCGATAACGATATCCCGGCTGCCGCTGCCGGTGTTGCCGTGCCCGTTGGTCACAGAAGCGGTGATGGTCAGCTCGCCGTTGCCCAGCGCGGTGAGGATTTCTTTGGAAACCGGCAGGCTCCAGCTCAAATCGTCCTGGACGGTCGCCTGATACAGCTTGCCGCCGAGATTAATAGTGACAATGTCACCTTTTATCGCCCCGGTGACGGTGCCGCTCAGCGTCTGGCCGCTGGCGATTTCCGTGACGTTGAGAATGTTGTCGCCGGTGACGCTGTTGATAGTGACGGTCGGCAAGGCGCTATCGACCTGCACGTTGTGGCTGTCGCTGTTGCTATTGCCGTGGGCGTCGGTCACTGACGCGGTCACCGTGTAGTTAGCTTCGCCCAGCTTGCTGACGGCGGAAGCCGGGACCGTTGTGCTCCAGCTGCCGTCGGTTCCGGCCACGGCCTGATAATTAATCCCGTTCAGGGTGACGGTGATAAGGGTGCCCGCTGGCTGATTGCTGGTGCCTGAGAGCACCAGATCCTCGCCCTTTTCCGTCGCGTTAATGACGTCATCTACCGCGATAGTGGCAACCGTAATAACCGGCAGCGCGGTGTTGACGGTCAGGGCATGATCGACGCTGCCGCTGTTGCCTGCCGCATCGGTGACGCTGGCAGTAATGGTGTAGCTGCCGTCCGCGAGGCCATGAATGACCGACGCCGGGATACCGACATTCCAGTTGCCGTTAGCGTCCAGCGTGGTGGTGAAGGTGAACGACGTTCCCTGCCCGTTGGTCACCACGACGGTAACCACATCCCCTGCGGCCGCCCCGGTGCTGGTGCCGCTCACGGTATGAGCCTGGTTATGCTCGCTGGCGTTAATAGTGTCATCCCCGGCAACGGGGTCGATGGTCAGTTTCGGCTCGGTGATATCCACCAGCATGCCGCGATCGGCATTTGCCGGGTTACCGGCTTTGTCAGCGACAGACGCGCTGACGGTGATGATGCCGTCCTTGAGCGCGGCGAGGTCGTTAGCCGGCACGCTGACGCTCCAGCGGCCGTCAGGGCCGACCGTCGCGGTATAGTTGACGTTATTCAGCGTGACCGTCACTTCCTGCCCCGGCTCAGCGCTGCTGCTGCCGCTGACAATCAAAGGCTGTTTCGCCTCTGCGGCGTTAAGCAGGTTATTCCCGCTCAGCGGTTCGATAATTAACGCAGGCGCGCTGGCGTCCACGCCGTATTCCTGGGCGGCATTCGCCGGGTTGCCGTTAGCATTGCTGACGCTGACGGTCACCTGGGCATCCCCGTCCTTCAGCTTCGCCATATCGGCGGCAGGCACGGTGTAGCTCCAGCTTCCATCGTCATTGACGGTGGTGGTATAGCGATGCCCCGCAAACGTAATAGTAACGTTCTGGCCCGGCTCAACGTTGGTGGTGAGGCCGGAAAGTACCAGATCGGTGCCTTTTTCTGCCGCGTTCAGCACGTTATCCGCCGTGACGCTGTTTACGCTGATGGACACCGGCGCTAAATCGACATCGACGATACCGTCGATGCTGACCGGGTTTTTGGCGCTATCTTCTGCTTTAGCCGTTACCGTCAGTACGCCGTCAGGCCAGCCGTTGACATCCACGCCCGGTATCGCAGCGCTCCAGGTTCCATCGGCGTTAACCGTTGCCAGGTAGTCTTTGCCGTTCAGCGTGACGGTAACTACGCTGCCTGCGTTCAGACCGCTGCTGGTACCGCTGACGATCAGGTCCTGGCTATGCTCCGCCAGGTTGATAACATCGTCGCCCGCGATCGTATCGATGCGCAGGCCCGGCAGTTGGGCATCGATGGTAATGTCATGTTCCGTGCTGCCGGTGTTGCCCCGCCCGTTGGTGACGGAGGCGTGGACGGTAAGCTCGCCATCGCCCAGCGCGGTGAGCATTTCTTTGCTCAGCGGCAAATTCCAGCTCAGGTCGCTCTGTACGATAACGGTATAGCTTTTGCCGCCAAGAATGACGGTAACTTCATCGCCTGCCGCCGCGTTGATCACGCTGCCGCTGAGTACCTGCCCGGCGTTAACCTCCGCGAGGTTAATGATGTTATCGCCCGCGACGGTGTTAAGGGTGATAATCGGCAGAGAGCTGTCGACCAGCACGCTGTGGCTGGCAGAATTGCCGTTGCCGCTGGCGTCCGTGACGGAAGCGTTCACGGTATAGCTGGCTTCACCCAGCCTGGCAACGTCCAGCGCCGGGATCTTCACGCTCCACGCATTGCCGTTGACGACGGCCGCGTAGTCCACGCCGTTCAGATTGACGGTGATTTGCGTCCCGTCTGGCTGATTGCTGGTGCCGCTAATGGTGACTTCCGCGCTCTTTTCCGCCGCGTTAATCACATCATCCTGGGCGATGGCATTGATGGTGATTTGCGGCAGTCCGGTAGCAACGTCAAACGCCAGCGAGCTGCCGCCGACGTTGCCTGCTTTGTCCGTCACCACGACAGTTGCGGTGTATTTGCCGTCCGCCAGGCCGCTTATCACCTCTGCGGGCAGGCCAAGGCTCCAGTTGCCGCTGGCGTCCAGCACCGTTGAGTATTCCACGCCGTTAACGGTGATTTTCACGCTGTCGCCCACGGCGGCGCCGGTGGCCTTCCCGGACAATACCTGCGCCTGAGCATGCTCGGAGCGGTTAACGATGTTGTCGCCGGCGAAAGTATTGATGGTGACAACCGGCACGGTGGTATCGACCAGCATTCCGTGGCTGGTGCTGACCGGGTTGCCCGCTACGTCGCTGACGCTGGCGCTAACCGACCAGCTCCCGTCGGTCAGGTTAGGCAGGTCGGCAACCGGTACGGTAACGCTCCAGGTACCGTCGGCCAGCACCAGTCCGGTGTAGCTTTGGTTGTTGAGGCTTACGGTGACCGTTTGTCCCGGCTGGGCGGTGCTGGTCCCGGTTATCACCAGATCCTGTGCCGCTTCGGCATGGTTAAGAATATTGTCGGCCGTGATGCTGTTCAGCGTGATGGCCGGGGGCTGGGTATCGACCAGCACTTCACGCGAGCCGCTGGCGCTGTTCCCGCTGACGTTGGTGACGCTGACGGAGACGTCGGCGCGACCGTCAATCATGTCGCGCATATCCGCCGCCGGGACGGTATACGTCCAGTCCCCGTTTTCGTTAACGGTTGTGGTGTAGGTGTGCCCGGCAAACTTAATGACCACCGTTTGCCCGGCTTCCACGCCCAGGGTTTTTCCGCTCAGGGTGAGATCTGCAACTTTTTCAACCGCGTTTAGCCTGTCGTCGCTGGTCACGCTGTTGATGGAGATAGCGACGGAGTTCAGGTCAACGTCCACCGGGCGGGAGGCCGCAACCGGATTACCTGATTCGTCGGCGGAGCTGGCAACCATCTCCAGCTTGCCGTTCGGCCAGCCAGCCAGATCGCCTGCCGGAATACCAATTTGCCAGCTTCCCGTGGCGCTCACTGCCGCCTGATAGTCCACGCCATTAATGCGCACGGTGATAATCGTGCCGGCATTGAGGTGCGTGCTGGTCCCCGTCACGGTCAGATCCTGATGCTGCTCGATGGCGTTAATCACGTCATCGCCGGAGACGGTATTGATGCGCAGCCCCGGAAGCTGGGCGTTGATATTGATGTCACGACTGCCGAAGCCGGTATTGCCGTGGCCGTTGGTCACGGAGGCGACGATTGAAACATCGCCGTCGCCCAGCGCCTGCAGGTCAGCCGCAGGAACAGTGGTGCTCCAGGTCAAATCGCTTTGTACGGTGGCGGTGTAGTTTTGACCGCCAATGTTAATGGTGACGGTGTCGCCCTGATGCGCCCCGGTGACGCGCCCGCTCAGCGTCTGATCGTTAGCGATTTCGCTGTTATTAACGCGGTTATCGCCCGCAAAAGTGGACACAATAACCGTTGGCAGGGCCGTATCTACCTGCAGCGTGGCCGTTGCCGTCCCGGTATTGCCGGTGGTATCCGTGCCGCTCACGCTAAGCGTGTAGGTAGTGTCCCCTAGCTTAACCACGTCGCTGACAGGAACCTGCACCTGCCAGACGCCGCCCTGAACTTGCGCGGTATAATTTACGCTATTCAGCGTCACGGTGACGGTGCTGCCGTCCGGCAAATTGCTGGTGCCGCTTAGGGTTAAAGGCTGGGCCGCTTCAATGGCGTTCAGCACGTTGTCCTGGCTAATCGCGTTGAAAGCCACGTTCGGCGGGGTGGAGCTGACTGTGATGTCGTGCGTGGTGGAGCCCGTATTGCCGGCGGCATCGGTGATAGCCACGGTAATGGTGTTCTGGCCTTCCGGCAGCGAAGAGATAACCTCTTTAGGCACGCCGATGCTCCAGCTGCCGTTCGCCTGCACGGTGGTTTGGTAGGTTTCGCCCCCAATGGAAACGGTGATTTTATCGCCTGGCGCTGCGCCACGGCTGGTGCCGGAAATAACCTGCGCCTGCCCTTGTTCGCTGACGCTGAGAATATCATCCCCGGCCACGGTATTGACGCTGGCTTCCGGCGGTGTGGTGTCCACCAGCAGGGAAGAGGTTGTCGTCGTAGCGTTGCCCGCTTTGTCGCTGACGCTGAGGTTCAGCGTGTAGCTGTTGTCCGCCATAGCCTGCACGTCGGCCGTCGGAACCTCCATGCTCCAGCTGCCGTCTGCGCCCACGGTCGCGGTATAGGTTTTGCCGTTCAGCTTAAGGGTGACCACCTGCCCGGCTTCGGCGTCGGTTTTACCGCTGACGGTGACCGCCGCTTTATGCTCAGCGGCGTTGATAATGTTGTCGCCCGCGAGGGTGTCCAGCGTCAGAGTCGGGGCTTTGGTGTCTACTACCAGCGTTTCACTGGCAGAAATAGTGTTGCCCGCAGCGTCTTTGCCGCTGACGGCCACCGTCCAGCTGCCATCGGCCAGGTTTTTAGCCTCGGCTGCCGGCACGGTTACGCTCCAGCTACCGTCGCTGCCCACAGTAGTCGCATAGGTTTTGCCGTTCAGGGTGATGGCTAACGGCGTGCCGTTCGCCAGCTCTTTTGCGCTGCCGCTGATGACGACGTCATTTGCCTGCTCCGCCGCGTTGAGCATATTGTCGCCTGCGATCGTCGCGACGGTCAGTGAGGCCTGGGCGGTGACGACGTTGAGGGTTATCTCCCCGGCGGAGGTGATTTTATTGCCGTCAATTTGCACCACGCTGTAGGTGTGCGTGCCGTCCGGCTGCTCGCTCAGCAGAACCTTCCAGCTGCCGTTGCCGTCGACCATGGTGCTGGCAATGGTGTTGCCATTACCGTCTTTAACCTGAATCGTGGCGCCCGGCTGCCCGGAACCGCTGAAGGTTGGCGTTGAATCATCGGTAACCGCGTTGCTGCTCAACAGCCCTTTGCTGTCACCTTTGTTGTCGGTGACCGTAAAGGTCGGCCGGGCGCTTTCCACCTCGTTGGTGTTGTCGATAACTTCGGTGTGTGACTTGCCGCCGCCGTGTGCCAGCAGTGCACCAATGCCCACCCCGCCTGCCACGGCACCGGCAACCCAGCCCCACGGCATGTCGCTCAGCAGCGAGCCGTCCATGAACGGCTCGATGGATTCGATCGGCACTGCGGTAGCGGTTAATTCAGTGCCCTGCGTCCCTACGGCCGCGCCCGCTTCGTCAAAAGTGATATGGGTCAGTTCTTTCCCGTCATCAAACACCAACTCTGAGTGGTGCCCCGCCCGCCCTTCTTCCTCCACGAAATAGCCGTTACAGCGAATGACGCTGCCGTCTTTCATGTACACCAGCAGATCGTTGCCCTGACGCACATAGTGCGCCACGTCTTTGGCACTGCCGTGAATCTGAATGATGGAGGGGGAAGAGAGCGAAACAGAGAGATTCCCGTCGCCGGTTACCAGGGTTTTCTCTGCATCTTTACGGGAAATAACGTCCAGAATCTTATTCATAGCACTTCTCCTTAAATATGCCGAAACGAGGCATATGTTCTTATTTTTTGGATGTGGGTATCCCTGAGAAATCCAGCTCTCATTTCACATCAACTTATTTTCAGGCGAGTGAGGCTAACCCACTGCCCTGACTCTCTTTATTTCAAATCAGGTAATTTCGACGCGGCATTTTTTTCTACTCCTGTCAGGGGTAATAAATTATCCACGGCAGCAGCGTAAATTACCGCGGCCTGCCAGCCGTCAAAATCAGCATTAATTTGCGCATAGGCGGCCTGAAAAACATCCTGCTCTACGCTTAATAAATCATTAAGGCTGCGTTTGCTGAGCTTATATTCATTTTTATAAACTTCGCGGGCGCGCCGGGCGTTCTCTAACTGCAGCTTTCCCGCCGTCTCACGGCCTTTGGCCCCGTTCCAGTCGGCCATCGCCACCGACGCCTTCTGCAGCACGTCGAACTTGGCCTGTTCGACCTGAGAGGCCGCAATGCGCCTTGCGCCCTGTGCCTGCTCGACCTGGGCGGAAACCGCGCCGCCCTGATAGATAGGCGCATCCACGTTAAGCTGAATCTGGTCGTCCCAGTACGCGCTGTTGTTGGACTGGTAGCGCGTACGCCCGCCCCGCAGGCTTAGCGTCGGCCAGTGGCCTGATTTTGCTTTCTCTACGGCATATCCCGAGGATTCACGCATCGCCTCAGCGGCCAGCACGCTGGGGATCAGCGAGTAATCGATGTTGTCGAGCGGTGCCTGTTCCAGCGCCAGGCGCGCGGGCATGGCCTGATAGTTCGCGGCGCTTACGCCGGTTAGCACCGCCAGCCTGGCCTTTGCACTCTGTCCCGCGGCCAGGTACTGCTCCAGCGTCGAGCGCATACCGGCGATGCGCGTCTGGGTTTGCAGCACGTCTGAACTTGAACTCAGCCCGGCATCAGCGCGCAGCTTTGCCATTGTGTTCACGTTTTGCAGCGCGGCGATACTCTCTTCCGTCGCCGCGACCAGCGCCTCGTTACGCTTCAGGTCGACATACGCCTGGGCGGTTTTTTCCGCCACGCCGGTTAGCGTCGCCATCAGCTGATAGCGGTAGCTTTCGCGCTGGCTTTGCTGCTGGCTGATGTTGCTGTTGGTTTTACCAAAGTCATACACCAGCTGAGTCAGGCTCAGTCCGTAGGCCGCCGAGTTCTTGAGCGAGCCGCTTGAGTCCGTGGTACGTGAGTGACCGGTACTGCCGTTGAGAGAAATCTGCGGCATCCAGGCGCTTCGGGCTTGATCAATCTGCGCCTGCCCAATACCGAACTGCGCCGCCTGCTGAGAGACGGACGGATCGCGGTCGAGCGCGAACAGAATACTTTCCCCCAGCGTCAGGGTTGACGCCTGCGCAATGCCGGGTGCCGTGGCCCAGGCCGGTGTCGGCGCGGCATTCACCTGCATGCCGCTGCCGAGGCAAAGAACGGCAAGGATCATGGCTGGCAGGGAATAAGACTGAAGCATAGACGGCGATATCCTTATCCAACGTAATAATCTGGATGATGTTGTGCCGTCCTGTATTGGATATAAACAGGCACGGCTCGATAAATTATTTCTTTTAAACGGCTGTAATATTTAAATTTAAATACTCACAGCGTGGTTTTGCATTAATTTCATGAAACAATACGTTCTGACTAAAAAGAGGTAGAAAACTATCCTTCGCTTTCGTTTCTTCTTAAAAAATGAAGGTCACAATTTCACTGCCTCTTAATATAAAGGCGACACGCAATATGACTTATTTAATTCGGGCGATCAAACTGGCCCCATCCTTTTCCCGAATCGTTTGTAAGAAAAATCCTACCAAAGAAAATTTAACCTCACCAATCATTTATTGTTAACAGTGTGTTACTTAAAAGGAAGGGGCCGGGGCATAGCGATCGATAACCCCGACGAATGAATACATAAACACAAATAGCTAACAGTTATAATTCATAAGGTTATGGAACAGACTTTGATTTACATCAATTTTACATTTCGGGGAAATATGCCGATAAATCCGGGCTGCTCATTTTTGGTTGTTTTTCCATAAATGTTACATTGCCGTAAGTTTTACGCAAAATAAGGTCGCATGGACAAATGTGTGCCCGAAGAGATAGTCACTTAACGCAAATACTTCATGACTAAAATAGCGCCTTCTTGACAAAAAAATGCAAAAAAAAGACCGGGAAAACCCGGTCTGAAGGTAGCAACATTTATTATCATGATTAATGGTCAAGATCGGACAACGATCTCCCCTCGCGGGAGGGGGACCATCAGATTACCAGCGACAGATAATTCCGGGCCGTGATAAGCGCCGAAATGTGCTCACATTCAGTAACGCACGCAAACCGTTTTGGTTTCGGTATAGGCGTCGAGCCAGTCGGGGCCAAAATCGCGGCCTGTGCCTGACTGCTTCATGCCACCGAAGGGCATGTTGGCATCGATAAGCGTGTGGCTGTTTACCCAAACCGTACCGGCCTGAATGCGCCCGGTATACTGCATTGCCGCCTGCAGGCTGTTGGTCCACAGGCTCGCCGTAAGGCCGTAGTCGCTGTCGTTAGCCAGCCGCAACGCTTCTTCCGCATCCGCCACCCGCACGAGGTTGACCACCGGGCCAAAGACCTCTTCTTTGGTGAGCCGCAGGCTGGCTGAAGGGTTTACCACCAGCGTCGGCGCAATGTAGTAGCCGCTGCCCTGCGGGCCTGGATTGCCGGAGATAAGTTCAGCCCGCTGCTCCTCTGCCTGGGCCAGATAACCGGCGACTTTTTGCTGCTGAACCTTCGAAACTAACGGGTTGATATGGGCGGCCGGATCCATGCCCGCCCCTACCTGCAGTGATTTCACCGCCTGCTCAAAACCACTCACCAGCGTGTCGAACAGCGGCGCCTCGATATAAATCCGCGAGCTGGCGGCACACACCTGCCCTTGATTGAGGAAACTGCCCGCCATTAAGCCTTCAATGACCATTGCCGGGTCGGCATCTTTCAGCACGATAGCCGGGTTTTTGCCCCCCAGCTCCAGCGTTACGCGCGTTAACCTGTCTGCCGCCGCTCTGGCGATGCCCTTTCCCGTCGCGGTCGAACCGGTAAAGCTGACCTTGGCAATCAGCGGATGTTCGGTCAGCGCTTTGCCACAGCCCGCGCCGCTGCCTGTCACCACGTTGAATACGCCGTCCGGTACGCCAGCCTCGGTCGCCAGCTCCGCCATGCGCAGCAGCGTCAGCGGCGTGGTTTCCGAAGGCTTAACGACAATAGAACAGCCTGCGGCCAGGGCCGGCATCACTTTCCACATGCCAATCAGCAGCGGGAAGTTCCACGGTACTATGCCCGCCACAACGCCAACCGGCTCTTTGCGCGTCCACGCCTGATAGCGTGCGCCTTCCGGCATAGGAATAGACACATCGAGCGTCTGGCCGCTGATTTTCGTCGTCAGGCCTGCGGTATAACGCATCCAGTTCAGCGTGCAGCCAACCTCAAACGCGCGGGAAATGTTGATGGACTTGCCCTGTTCAAGCGTCTCAAGCTGCGCCAGCTGTTCCGTATTTTGCTCAAGCAGATCTGCGAAACGCAGCAGGACTCTTTCTCGCCCGGCAGGCAGCATATTAGCCCATACGCCGCTGCTAAACGCACGCCAGGCAGACGTTACCGCCCGGTCAACATCCGCCACACTGGCATCGGCGCTGCTGGAAATCTGTTGCCCGTCTGCAGGGTTAAAAACCGGTAGACGCGCTTCGCTGTCAGACTCCTGCCAGCCGCCGTCAATGTAAAGCCCATGAGAACGCTGAAGAAACTGGCGTACATTGCCCAGCACGCTTACCGTTTCTGGCTCAGTCATAGCATCTCCTTATCAAGGTCATTATCGTGTAGCCCCCCTTCATTCTAGGCGTTATGTTGAGGTTAGGGTTTTCTGCGGCTGACATTCGCTTTGTTGGCTGTGACACGCTACACAAATGTTGATGATGATTCTTTTTTTGAATCACGTTTACCTATAGTTATTGGCTTCGGGCGGCGATAAGTGAGGATCTATGGCGGAAAGACAACACAACGAGCGATTCGAAAAATGGCTGGAGAAGGTGAATGTCGCATGTGGTCGTTTCTCGGGCGCGGCGCTTGAGCAAGGGTTTCACGGCAGCCTGAGGGAGCATCTTGCCCATGCCATTAAACTCAGCGTGGTAGAGATTAACCAGGCTCGTTTGCTCAGAACAAGCCGCGAAGTCGCCCAAAGTAACGACGCCTGGTTCTATACCGTCTTCCAACTGGAGGGCGAAGCCGTGATGGAGCAAGGGGAAAACCAGGCCGTGCTCGGCCAGGGAGATATCACGCTTATCGACGCCTCACGCCCCAGCTGTTTTACCTATACCCACGGGGCGAAGCAGGTTTCGCTGTTGCTGCCCCGCCACCTGCTGGAGCAGCACCTGCGTCTGGGGGAAATCCCCTGTGCGCAAAGGCTCCCGGCCGAAATGCCGATGGTCCGCCTCAGCCACGGCCTGCTGCGTGAAAGCATGGGCAGCGACGGCCTGACCGGCGGAGAAAGTGAAGCCACGCTTGAGGCGATTGCCTGTCTGCTTGCTCCGGCGCTGACCCGGCACAGCCTGCCGCATTCAAAGCGCGATCGCCATCTGCAAAAAGTAATGACGCTGATTGACGAACATATTCAGTCGGAAACCCTGCGCCCGGAGTGGATTGCCGCCGAGTCCGGGATGTCGGTAAGAAGCCTCTATCGCCTGTTTGCCGATAAAGGCCTGGTGGTGGCTCAGTACATCAAAAACCGGCGGCTCGATCTCTGCGCCCAGGCGCTACGTACGGCGAGCCACAGCGAGAAGCTGGCAGGCATTGGCTACAGCTGGGGATTTGCCGATCACAGCCATTTTTCAACGGCGTTCAAAGGCAGGTTTGGTGTATCTCCGGGGGAGTATCGCAAGCGCTTTCAGGCGGCCTGAAAGGTAACCCTCACCCCAGCCCTCTCCCAGAGGGGCGAGGGAGAAAACAAAAGCTATGGGAAACATTGTTTATTCCCTCTCCCTTCCAGGGAGAGGGGGAATAGACATAAAGCTATTTCTTCATCCACTGCCCGTTCAGGCCGCGCACGTATTCCCCGGCGGGCGCTCTGTCCACCAGTTTTTGCCCCGCCAGCCGCGCGACTTCGTTGATTGAGACATTATTGGTGTCCGCCAGCTGCTGGTAATGCCGGGCGCGGCCTTCATTGATGCTTTTCACCAGCGCAAGCGTGTCCGGGTCCTGCTTAATCGGCGCGATATAGCCGCTGAGCGTTTCGCCTACCCGGCCTTGTTCACGAGCTTCGCTCAGGGTGAGCGCCATCGCTGACGCGCTGAAGAACAGGCCGGCCAGCAGCACGCCTTTAATCATTGATTTCATCGCCGTTCCCCTAATCAGAACAAATCGCTACGGTTTTTAAGCAGGCTTTCGACGTCTTTATCCACCTTGATGCGGATCTCGTGTTCGATTTTAACGTTCATATTGATGGTTATCGGCTCTTTGGGCGCGGCCACTTCGATGCGCGGCGTGCATCCCACCAGCATCAGGGCCGTCGATGCCAGCAGCGCGGCGGTAAAGTATTTCATTTGGGTTCCTCACAGGCTTCACCGGGTCGGGCGCAGCGAGCTGTTGGCAGCGCGGCGTTCTCTTCCAGCCAGGTTTGTAAATTATCGCCAAAGCGTAAACTGCGCCACAGGGTAAACAGGTTTTCCTGATGGGTATAGTTGAGATTGACGGTGTTGGTTTTGCCCTCGACGTGGCTAATGCCGGTCACGCTTGAACGCATCCTGACGACGCCGATGTTATCCAGATCGATTTGGGTCCAGGAGCGTGATATTTCCATATAGCGCAGCCAGTTGATGGCCGCGCCCGCCGCCATGTTGTTGTCGACGATGGCGTCCGCCATGTCTTTATCCATGCGGAAGGTCATCGGCCCCGGGTTGGTCAGCCAGCCGTCTTTGATAATCCACTGCGGATGGTTGAGCCACAGCGGCAGCGCGCCGTTGAAGCGCCCGGACATGCTGAACTGTTTAGGGTTAATCGCCGTTACCAGCTGGCTGGAAGACAGCCCTGTCAGGCGCAAGAGCGCCGCGTCACGCTGCGGCATGCGCAATTGCTGCATTGAAATTTTGCCCCCGAGCACATCCGCACTGACGTTGGTCAGCAGCAGCGGCTGTTGCTCGCTCCACGGATACCAGCCTTCCAGATCGGCGGTAATGTTCTGCGCCGCTATCTGGTTGCGCACTTCGGCGATACGCAACGTCACCGGCCCGCGGGTGCCAAGGTGCCAGGTAGAATCGCTAAAGCGGAACGGCAGCACGAAGTCGACGCCGTTAATCTGGTTGTCGGGCATCCAGACGCTGCCGCTTTTCACCACGCCGTGGCCTCCGGCCTCGAAGCCTTGTTCTGCGGCGGCGGAGAAGGCAACCTGGGCGTACAGATCGCCGCCCTTGAGATCCATTTTCCAGTCAGCCGGCAGCAAAGGCTGGAACACGGTGAGCGTTTGTTTTGGCCACCAGGCATTGCCGCGCAGGCGCTCTCCGTCCCAGCGCCCCACTACGCGCACCGGGCCAATCTTCCCGGCATGCAGATTGCCTTTGAACAGGAAAGAGGTCGGGTTTTGCCCATCTACGCTGAACTTAAGCGTTGAAGGCGGCAAGGTGCTGCCGCCGCTAAAGGTGGTGGCGCCTGCATCAAGCGAGAAGTCGCCGTTAAAGGTCTCTTTTTGTTCGTCACGCTCCCAGCGCAGCGGCTTGTCCAACACCAGGCGAGGTTTGGACATCAGCATCGAGCCGTACTGAAGTTTGTCGAAGCCGGTTGACAGCGAACTCAGCTCGATGGCGCTGTCCCGCCACTCGCCAAGCCCGCGCACGTCCCATTTAGCCTGCATCGGCCTGAAGCTGCCCTTACCCCAGTAACGCCACTGCCACAGCCCGGCGTCCGGCAGGAAGTCGTTCGCCCTGCCGTCAAGGTGAAGCTCAACGGCTCCCATTTCATTATCGTGGGCACGAAGAATAGCCTGCAGCCTGCCGTCCACGCCTTTACTGGAAACGCGTACGCCCGCCAGCGGCCAGCGCACGTCGTCGATGTTCAGGGTTTCAATGAGGCGCCCGCGAGAACGCAGCAGCGCGCCGGGCTGGAACAACAGCGCCGGGTCGGTCAAGGCACCCGTTAGCTGCCCCGGCAGCACTGCGTAAAAAATCAGCCGATCCTGCTTCGCCTCGCCGGTAAGCTGCAGCGGCAAGGCGCTGTCGGTCAGGCTGAGTTTGCCGGGGCCGAAGTTTAACACGGCGTTGCCCTTCCCGGCTGCGCCCTGGGTCAGCACGTTCATGCGCCCGGTAAATACCGCGTTATCCAGCCCGTCCTGCCAGTTTTCAACTTTCAGCGTCAGCCCGCCGCCCAGCGGGAAACCTTCATAAGGCCAGCGCCACTGCCCGGCGTCAATGTCAAAGGCCTTTTCACTCAGACGCCAGGGAATGTTCAGCAGCGGCGCCTCGTCGCCTAGAGATTTTTTGACCGTCAAAGTCCCTGCATTTGTGTGCCAGTTAAGGGCGACGTTCAGCCTGTCCGGCTCCTGCGGAATTTGCAGCTGGGTCGCAACCTGGCCGTCCGTTGGCAGGCCATCTGGCACTAACGGCAGCGTTAAGTCGCCGACCAGCTCAAGCGGCGGAAGCCCTTCAAACGCTCCAACTTTCAGTTCACTGACCCGCAGGTTTTGCCCTTTGAGGGTGGCGGAAAGCGTGAGCAATTTGCCCTGATAATCCAGCCGTTGCTGCCGCGGCGTGAGCGAGAGATGCAGCGCTCCCGCGTATTGCAGCCACGGGGTAACGTTAAGCTGGTCGATAGTCAGCCAGGTGTTCGGCAGCATTTTCTGCCATTCTTCAAGGGTACGCGGCGCGGCAGGCGCAGAGTCCTCCGCCGGGATTTTGCTGATGCAGTCGGGGTTCAGGTTGAGCGCGGCGAGATGCAGCCGCCAGCGGCTCGGATGGCTGAGGGTCGCATCCTTAAGGCTTGCAAGCTCGCACTCCCCGGCAAGATAGCGAAGATCGGGAATCACAATCGCGCCGTTGTGCAGGCGTGGGCTGGCCTCCATGGCGATACGCGTCCCCTGAGGCAGCCAGATACCGGCGAGCGTTGGCAGCCAGTGGGCCACCGTGAGCAGCAGCGACAGCGGCAATAGAATGAGCGCAAGCAGCAGGGCTAGAGCGGCTTTGTATTTACCCTTCATGGGTGGTTAATATCCTGATTCAGCGACAATTTAAGCCGAAATATGTCATTATTCTGGCACGATTCAGGCCGGGCGTGAAGGCAGCGGCTGCATTAAGCATAGTCTGCCCGGAAAGTGAAATAGTCACCTGCCGTTAAAATTTCAGTTTATAAATTGTATGATTATTTTAAGCATGATAATTTTAGAACCAACCCTTTCTGGAGATAAGTCTTATGAAACTTGCGGTTTATAGCACAAAACAGTACGACAAAAAGTATCTGGAGCAGGTTAACAAGGAGTATGGCTTTGATCTTGAATTTTTTGACTTCCTGCTGAGCGAAAAAACGGCCAAAACCGCCAACGGCTGTGACGGCGTGTGCATTTTCGTTAATGATGATGGTAGTCGCCCGGTGCTGGAAGAGCTAAAAAAACATGGCGTTAAGTTTATCGCGCTGCGCTGTGCCGGCTTTAACAACGTAGATTTAGACGCGGCAAAAGAGCTTGGTATGCCGGTTGTTCGCGTGCCTGCCTACTCGCCGGAAGCCGTGGCTGAACACGCTATCGGGATGATGATGTGCCTTAATCGCCGCATCCATCGCGCCTATCAGCGTACTCGCGACGCCAACTTCTCTCTGGAAGGATTAACCGGGTTTACCATGCACGGCAAAACCGCCGGGGTCATCGGCACCGGTAAAATCGGCATTGCCGCGTTGCGTATCCTGAAAGGGTTTGGCCTGCGCCTGCTGGCGTTTGATCCGTACCCAAGCGCCGCGGCGCTGGATTTAGGCGTGGAGTATGTCGACCTCGAAACGCTGTTCGCGCAGTCCGATATTATCTCCCTGCACTGCCCGCTGACGCCGGAAAACTATCATCTGCTGAACCAAAGCGCCTTTGATCAAATGAAAGACGGCGTGATGGTGATTAACACCAGCCGCGGTGGACTGATTGATTCCCAGGCGGCGATTGACGCCCTGAAGCATCAGAAAATCGGTGCGCTGGGCATGGACGTGTACGAGAACGAACGCGATCTGTTCTTTGAAGATAAATCTAACGACGTGATTCAGGACGACGTGTTCCGCCGTCTTTCCGCCTGCCATAACGTGCTGTTTACCGGCCACCAGGCGTTTCTGACGGCTGAAGCGTTGATCAGCATTTCTGAAACTACGCTTGAGAACCTGCGTCAGTTAGAAAAAGGCGAGCCCTGCCCGAACCAAATTAATTGATTTCACACCCTCTTCTCGCAGGAAGAGGGTTTATTTTAAGAATATCCTTACTGATTCATGCGCCACATCCTGCGAAAGTGGCGCCCTTTCATTGATGACACATAAACCTTAGGGAGAAGAGATGAAAAAGTTTGCTTCACTGATGCTGGCAAGCGTTGTTCTGGCGGGCTGTGCCCAACCGGCGGATAAAGGTTCCGTGACTGCACAAGATTTGCAGCACCACCGTTTTGTGCTGGAGAGCGTTGACGGCAAGCCTCTGGTCGTTAAAAACACCAAACGCGCGCCTGAGCTGAGCTTCGGTGAGAACATGCATATTTCTGGCGCGATGTGTAACCGCTTTATGGGCCAGGCTACGCTTGAGAACAATACGCTGAAGGTGAAAGGGCTGGGCATGACTATGATGCTTTGCGTTGAGCCACAGCTTAACGACCTGGATCACCGTATTAATGAGATGCTGACCGCCGGGGCTAACGTTTCTCTGGCAAACCAGCAGCTGGTGTTGAAAAGCGGCCAGCACACGCTGACGTACAAACTGGCCGATCTGGTTAATTAATCAGTAGCTTCCACAGGTGCCAGCGGCAAGCGAGTTCTCGCTACAGCGTTTGCCGTTCGGCATAGCACACATGCCTATCGCACTGCCGTCCAGCTGACGCGCAACGCTCATCGTGCCGCCAATCATCGCACAGTTCGCTTCGCCCTGGCTGGACATCGCCGCCCTGAGGCCGGGGGGTACGTGGGCCGCAGTGGCCTGTTGAGGGGGTTCATTACTGCATGCTGATAATAACAGTGCGGCACAACCGGCTAAAAACGCAGCGCGCATGGCTTCTCTCTCCCGTCTGAATATGCAAAACCTTTGCATAATGGCGCATGGCTCCCGCTGCGTCGAGAGCACAAAGCAATAAAGTGTGTTGTTTTATGTGGCTTAGATCACCTTTCAAACTAAAACATCAGAGTTTTCTGAGCGCCCCGGCGTTCAATGCAGCTCTGCATCGATGAGTAACAGCGTGCCGTGGCTGCCGGGCAGCACGCGATGCACCGCCTCTTTGGGCACCAGATAATAATCCCCGGCTTCGAGCGAGAAGGTTTTGTCGTCCACCACCAGCGTCATCTGCCCTTCAATCACCACCAGTAATTCTTCAAACCCGGTATGGGACTCATCGGGAATCCCCTCGCCGCCCATTTTGATCAGCTTGATATTGGCCTGGCCGACCTGCCCAAGCAGCCGTGAACGCCAGACATCCGATAGCGCTCCTGCCAGCGTTGTTAACGATCCTGTAGACATTTTGTCGCCTTCTTCTGAGAAAGCGTTATCCATACCGCATCTTGCCCGCGTTACAAATTCTTAATCACCATAAGATATTCAGGTAACACATTTCACTCACACGTCACGCCAGGCCTGGATCAATTTGTGCACTCGGAGGCTCAGCAACTTCAAGCAGATAGATGGACGTACTATAATTGGGGGTTATTACGGGACTCAAGGCAGGCAGGCGGGTCCCTTTATTTTGCGCAATGTAAGGGTGTCTTATGATCACTATCGACGGCAACGGTGCAGTCGCCTCCGTGGCGTTTCGTGCCAGCGAAGTAATTGCCATCTATCCTATTACCCCCAGCTCAACGATGGCCGAACAGGCCGATGCCTGGTCCGGCGACGGCAGAAAAAACGTCTGGGGTGATACGCCTCGCGTAGTCGAGATGCAGTCGGAAGCCGGCGCGATCGGGGCGGTGCACGGGGCGCTACAAACCGGCGCGCTTTCCACGTCGTTTACCTCGTCGCAGGGTTTACTGCTGATGATCCCGACGCTGTACAAGCTTGCTGGCCAGCTGACGCCTTTTGTTCTCCACGTTGCCGCGCGTACCGTGGCAACCCACGCGCTGTCCATTTTTGGCGACCACTCGGACGTGATGGCCGTGCGTCAGACCGGCTGTGCGATGCTGTGCGCCAGCAGCGTCCAGGAAGCTCAAGACTTCGCGCTGATTTCGCACATTGCGACCCTGAAAAGCCGCGTGCCGTTTATTCACTTCTTCGACGGCTTCCGCACCTCGCACGAAATTAACAAAATCGTGCCGCTGGCGGATGACACCCTCCGCAGCCTGCTGCCGCAAAAAGAGATCGACGAGCATCGCGCTCGTGCCCTGAACCCGGAACATCCGGTGATTCGCGGGACCTCGGCTAACCCGGATACCTATTTCCAGTCTCGTGAAGCGACCAACCCCTGGTACAACGCGGTTTATGCTCACGTTGAACAGGCGATGAACGACTTTGCTGCGACGACAGGCCGCAGCTACCGTCCGTTCGAATATTACGGCCATCCTGAAGCCGAACGCGTGATTATCGTGATGGGCTCCGCCGTCGGCACCTGCGAAGAGGTCGTGGATGAGCTTCTGACCCGGGGCGAGAAAGTCGGCGTGCTGAAGGTTCGCCTGTACCGCCCCTTCTCCGCCGAACATTTGCTGGCGGTTCTGCCGCAAACCGCGCGCCAGGTGGCGGTGCTTGACCGAACCAAAGAGCCAGGCGCCCTCGCTGAACCGCTGTATCTCGACGTGATGACCGCGCTTGCCGAAGCCGTGAGCCGCGGCGACCGTGAAACGCTGCCTCGCGTCATCGGCGGCCGCTATGGGCTGTCGTCTAAGGAGTTCGGCCCGGAATGCGTGCTGGCTATCTTTAACGAGTTGAGCGAAGCCAAACCACGCCCGCGCTTCACCGTCGGAATTTACGACGATGTAACCAACCTTTCGCTGCCGTTACCGGAAAACACCCTGCCTAACCGCGCCAAACTGGAAGCGCTGTTTTATGGTCTGGGCAGCGACGGCAGCGTCTCGGCCACCAAGAACAACATCAAAATTATCGGGAACTCCACGCCGTGGTTTACCCAGGGCTACTTCGTTTATGACTCCAAAAAGGCCGGTGGCCTGACGGTTTCGCATCTGCGCGTCAGCGAACAGCCAATCAACTCCACCTACCTGATTGAGAAAGCCGATTTCGTCGGCTGTCACCAGCTGCAGTTTATCGACAAGTACCAGATGGCCGAGCGCCTGAAGCCCGGCGGTATTTTCCTGCTGAACACGCCTTACGCCGCCGACGAAGTCTGGAGCCGCCTGCCGCAGGAAGTTCAGGCAGTACTCAACCAGAAACAGGCGAGGCTGTACGTCATTAACGCGGCAAAAATCGCCCGTGAATGCCATCTGGGCGCCCGCATCAACACCGTGATGCAGATGGCGTTCTTCCACCTGACGCAGATCCTGCCGGGCGACACCGCGCTGGCGGAGCTGCAGGGCGCGATTGCCAAAAGTTACAGCAGCAAAGGGACGGAAATCGTCGAGCGTAACTGGCAGGCGCTGGCGCTGGCTCGTGATTCTCTGGCCGAAGTGCCTCTGCAGGCGGTTAACCCGGAAAGCGCGATGCGCCCTCCAGTGGTGTCCGACGCCGCCCCTGACTTTGTGAAAACCGTCACCGCCGCCATGCTCGCCGGGCTTGGCGATGCCCTGCCGGTTTCCGCGCTGCCGCCTGACGGCACCTGGCCGATGGGCACTACCCAGTGGGAAAAACGCAACATTGCCGAAGAAATCCCTATCTGGAAGCCGGATATCTGTACCCAGTGCAACCACTGCGTGGCGGCCTGCCCGCACTCGGCTATTCGTGCCAAAGTGGTTCAGCCGGAGGCAATGGATGGCGCCCCGGAAGCCCTGCAGTCTCTGGACGTGAAGTCCCGCGATATGCGCGGCCAGAAATATGTGCTGCAGGTGGCCCCGGAAGACTGCACCGGCTGTAACCTGTGCGTGGAAGTTTGCCCGGCAAAAGACCGTCAGAACCCGGAAATCAAGGCCATCAATATGATGTCCCGCCTTGAGCATGTTGAAGAAGAGAAAGAAAACTATGACTTCTTCCTCGCGCTGCCGGAAATCGATCGTGCCAGCCTGGAGCGCATCGACATTCGTACTTCTCAGCTGTTAACGCCGCTGTTTGAGTACTCTGGCGCCTGCTCCGGCTGCGGTGAAACGCCGTATATTAAAATTCTGACCCAGCTGTTCGGCGACCGTATGCTTATCGCGAACGCTACCGGCTGCTCGTCTATTTACGGCGGTAACCTGCCGTCCACGCCGTACACCACCGACGCCAACGGCCGCGGGCCTGCATGGGCAAACTCGCTGTTTGAGGATAACGCCGAGTTTGGCCTGGGCTTCCGCCTGACGGTGGATCAGCACCGCGCCCGCGTCATGCGCCTGCTGGGGCAGTTTGCCGATAAACTCCCGGCTGAACTTAACGAGCAGCTTCACGCCGAAGCCACACCGGAAGTTCGCCGCGAACAGGTTGCTGAGCTGCGCAAGCATCTGGCTAACGTAGACGATGCGGATGCTCGTCAGCTGGTCACCGACGCCGACGCGCTGGTGGAGAAATCCATCTGGCTGATTGGCGGCGACGGCTGGGCTTACGACATCGGCTTTGGCGGCCTCGACCACGTGCTGAGCCTGACCGAGAACGTCAATATTCTGGTGCTGGATACGCAGTGTTATTCCAACACCGGGGGCCAGGCCTCTAAGGCTACGCCGCTGGGCGCGGTTACCAAGTTCGGCGAGCACGGCAAGCGCAAGGCGCGTAAAGACCTGGGCGTCAGCATGATGATGTACGGCCACGTGTATGTGGCGCAGATTTCGCTGGGCGCACAGCTTAACCAGACGATGAAGGCGATTCAGGAAGCGGAAGCCTATCCTGGCCCGTCGTTGATCATCGCCTACAGTCCTTGCGAAGAGCACGGTTACGATCTGGCGCTAAGCCATGACCAGATGCGTCAGCTGACCGCCACCGGCTTCTGGCCGCTCTACCGCTTTGACCCGCGCCGTGCGGACGAAGGCAAGCTGCCGCTGGCGCTGGACTCCCGTCCACCGTCCGATGCGCTGGCCGATACGTTGATGAAAGAGCAGCGTTTCCGTCGCCTGAATGCCCAGCAGCCGGAAGTCGCCGAGCAGCTCTGGAAAGACGCTGCGGCAGATTTGCAGAAGCGGTATGATTTCCTGGCGCAGCTGGCGGGTAAAGCGGAGAAGGTTAGCGAGTAATCGGGGGGAATGCCCCTCACCCCGGCCCTCTCCCTGGAAGGGAGAGGGGGAAAACATAGATTGGCGTTTTTTTTATCCCCTCTCCCCCGTGGGGAGAGGGGGAATGATGGTGGGGAAAAGGTCAGGATGAGGGGAAAATTCGTTTACTTCAGCAGGCGAACCTTCACCGACTTGCCCTTAATCTTCCCTTGTTGCAGCTGCTTCCACGCGTGACGCGCCACGGACTGGCGCACCGCAACGTAAACATGGATTGGGTGGACGTCGATTTTACCGATGTCCGCCCCTTCCAGCCCCATATCCCCGGTTAACGCGCCCAGAATATCGCCCGGACGCATTTTGGCTTTCTTGCCGCCGTCAATGCACAGCGTCGCCATTTCTGCTTCCAGCGGCTTCACGGAGACGCCGGACGGCACCTGCTGCCATTTCAGCGAAAGATTCAGCATCTCTGCCAGCACGCTCGCACGCTGCGCCTCTTCCGGCGCACAGAAGCTAATAGCCAACCCGCTTTGCCCCGCTCGCGCGGTACGACCAATGCGGTGGACGTGCACTTCCGGATCCCACGACAGCTCGTAGTTAATGACCATTTCCAGAGCTTTAATGTCCAGCCCACGAGCGGCAACGTCGGTCGCCACCAGCACGCGGCTGCTGCCGTTAGCAAAACGCACCAGCGTCTGGTCACGGTCACGCTGTTCCATATCACCATGCAGCGCTAACGCGCTTTGGTGGCGTTCATTCAGCGCATCACAAACGGCCTGGCAATCTTTTTTGGTATTACAAAACACTACGCAGGACGCGGGCTGATGTTTGCTCAGCAGCGCCAGCAGCAGGCCAATCTTGCCGCCGCGCGAAACTTCATAAAACTGCTGCTCTACGGACGGAAGTTCATCGACGGTATCAATTTCGATAGTTTGCGGGTCGCGCTGAACCCGGCCGCTGATCGCAGCAATGGTAGTTGGCCACGTGGCGGAGAAAAGCAGGGTCTGGCGTTTTACCGGCGCGTGGGCGATAACCTCATCAATAGCATCGGCAAAGCCCATATCCAGCATACGGTCGGCTTCGTCCAGCACCAGCGTTTGCAGGGCATTCAGCTTCACCGTTTCTTTTTTCAGGTGATCCAGCAGGCGGCCTGGCGTGGCAACGATAATGTGCGGCGCATGCTGCAGCGAGTCGCGCTGTACGCCGAACGGCTGGCCGCCGCACAGGGTCAGGATTTTAATATTTGGCATGTAGCGTGCCAGACGACGCAGCTCTTTAGCAACCTGGTCGGCCAGCTCACGCGTCGGGCACAGCACCAGCGACTGGGTTAAAAACTGGCTGGCATCAATGTGCTGCAGCAGGCCAAGGCCGAAAGCAGCCGTTTTGCCGCTGCCGGTTTTTGCCTGCGCACGGACGTCTTTTCCGGCCAGAATGGCGGGCAAGGCCGCTTCCTGAACGGGCGTCATTTCGTGATACCCCAGTTCGCTAAGGTTGGCGAGTTGTGCTTCAGGTAAAGCGTTCAGTGCGGAAAAAGCGGTCACAATGGTCATCTCTTAATAATAACGGGCAGGCGCGTATGCTAGCAGATTCGCGTGATTCAGGCGTGAGTTTATCAATTTTGCTGCGTTAGCGGGCTAAACAATAAAAAACGGCCCTTTAGATTTAGATCAGGTGCCGTTTTTCCGTAAGAGAGAATTCCAGCTAGCAGATAAAACGCGGCTTAAAGATTGATCGTAAACAGGAAGCCAGATAAAAAAATGATTACTATGCTTTGGCTTTGCGTCCTAAGCTAAATCAGAGGACGCGCTTAATGGCAGACAAGGAGCCAGAATGTTCGAAGATAATGACTATAAGCTTTATGTCATCGTGAACCGCACCGCCGACGTCAGCGTGCAAATGAATGCCGTGGGCCACCTTTGCGGCGGTATTATGCTCAAAGCGGATGAGCCTAAATTTCATGATTATCCCAACCAGGAAAGCGGCTTCAGTGCTTATATGAACCATTATCCGGTGGTGGTGCTTCAGTCTAAGAACAGCAGCCAGCTGGCGACGGCGCTTGAGAAATGCCGGGAAGAAGGCGTGCTGTATAACTTCTTCACCACCACAATGCTTTCGCACTCTTCCGAACAACAAATCAAAGATACGCTCGAAACGCCCTTCGCCGATCTCGACTTCGTGGGCATTGCGCTCTACGGTGAAACCGAGAAGCTCAAGCCTGTGACCAAAAAGTTTTCGGTCTTTAAAGGCTAAGCCGCCGGGTAATAATGCGGGCACATTGCGTTGTTACCCTGGTCTTTACCCTTCGTCCCCGGCATAGAAATTGATGATGTCATCCTCAAACCAACAACCCACTTTGTAGTACATCGCGCAGCCAATCAGGAAGCTGGCAATCAGTATTAATGCCGTCAAAAATCCTTTCACTTCGTAACATTCTCCAATAACTCAAGCTGTGATATTGACAGGCCGGGTAAAAAAAAGTTCCGCAGAGTGACTATCTCACTGCCATGCGAAAATCAGCAAACTCGCGCCACGGGCAGATCAGCATAACGCGTGGTATAGCGCGGCGACAGCATTTCACGCTTCATCGCCCACGGCTGCTGTATTCCCTGCCCGGCAAAATAGAGTGTTCCTTTGCCCTGTTCTTTATTCAGGCGATCCAGAACGGTCATCAGCTTTTCGCCGTTAAGCCGCGGCACGCTGCTGTCGAAGAGATCGAACTGCGCCACGCCCTGGCTGAAGAAATCCCCCAGCATGACGCCCGCTTTCTGGTAGCGATGCCCTTCCTGCCAGATAGCTTCCAGGCTCTGCATCGCGGCCTGGATAATATCCCGGCTGTCCTGCGTTGGGATAAGCAACGAAACGGATGAACAGTTGCCGTAATAAGGCTCATTTGTCGCAAACGGGCTGCTCTTCACAAAGGCGGAGATAACCCGGCAATACTGGTGTTCGGCACGCAGCTTTTCCGCCGCCCGGCTTGCGTAGCTGCTGATGGCCTGACGCATATCTTCAAACTCGGTAATACGTTCCCCAAACGAGCGACTGCAGATGATTTCCTGCTTAGCAGACGCAAATTCCCCCATTTCAAGGCATGACTCGCCGCGCAGCTCGCGCACCGTTCTTTCCAGCACCACGCTGAAGTGCCGGCGAATAAAACGGATGTCCGCATCGGCAAGCTGCAAAACCGTGTTGATGCCCATGCCTTCGAGCTTTTTCGACATTCGCCGGCCCACGCCCCAGACCTCGCCCACGGCAAGCTTTGCCATAAGCCAGCGCTGGTGCTCAGGGCGAGATAAATCCACCACGCCACCGGTCTTTTCCTGCCACGTTTTTGCGGCGTGGTTAGCCAGCTTGGCCAGCGTTTTTGTCGGCGCAATGCCGACCCCCACCGTCAGACGAGTGCGCTGGAGAATCGCCGCGCGGACAGACAGCCCAAACGCCTTCAGGTTGCAGCAATTGCTGACGCCCGTTAAATCGCAAAATGCTTCGTCAATGGAGTAAACCTCAACCCTGGGCAATAGCTCTTCGAGCACGCCCATCACCCGCTGGCTCATGTCAGCATACAGCTCGTAGTTGCTGCTAAACGTCAGCACGCCCTGCCGTCTGAGCGACTCTTTCTGCTTAAAAAAGGGTTCGCCCATTTTCACGAAGGGCTTGGCTTCGGCGGAGCGCGAGATCACACATCCGTCGTTATTAGACAAAACGACAATCGGCTTGCCCGCGAGATCGGGGCGAAAGGCCGTTTCACACGAGGCGTAAAAGCTGTTCACATCCACCAGCGCAAACATGTCTAGCTCGCCGCTTTGATGATAAAAGTGACGACGCCAAAGATATCGAGCGGGACGTCATCGGTCACGGGAATCGGGGACCAGGCGCTGTTCATCGGCAACAGCATCACCGTCGGGCGAAGCTGCAGGCGTTTCACGGTGAAGGCACCGTCAATGGCCGCAATCACAATATCGCCCTGCGACGCCGTTCTTGAGCTGTCAACGATAAGCAAATCTCCTTCGCCGATTCCCCCTTCCACCATCGAGTCCCCCGCCGCCTTCACGAAGTAGGTCGCGCCGGGATTACGCACCAGCAGCTTATTGAGATCGATACGCTGCTCAACATAGTCCTGAGCCGGTGACGGAAACCCGCACTGCACCAGGTCGCCAAAAAGAGGTAAAGAAGAGTCAGGGCAATGCGCCGCAGGTTTGAGAAGGTTCATGATACCGCCAATGCAAATACTGTTTATATATACAGTATCAGGTAAAAAAGACACTTCAAGCAAGAAAACACGCACTTTTGCTAAGCCATTTGTTTTGCAAACGAAAAAACTCTAGCCCGCAGACAGAATCCATAAAAGCCTTAAGGTGTAATGAAAAAGAGCATAGTGATATGGTCAACAGCAGGCCCGTTACCCAACAAAAGGATGCGTGATGACACAGCCAGAGATTCAGGATTTGCTTAACCAGCTCGAAACCCCGGAAGATGCCGCGGCGCTAAGCTGGGTGGAAAAACAAAACCAGCGCACCACGGACAGGTTCGCCAAAGGAGAACGTTTTCAACAGATGCGGGGCGCCATTCTGCGGTCGCTTGACGATAAAACCAACATTCCCTGGGGAAGCCATTACCGCGAAAAGGTCTATAACTTCTGGCAGGATGACGAGCATCCTCGGGGCATCTGGCGCCGGACGTCTGAAGCCTCTTATCTGACGGCCACGCCGGAATGGGAAACGGTGCTGGATATCGATCGCCTGAATGAAGACGAAGACGCGAACTGGAGCTACCACGGCGCAGATCTGCTTCATCCTGGCTACTCGCGGGCGCTGATCTTTTTATCCAGCGGCGGCGATGCCTGTGAAATACGTGAATTCGATCTGGTGAATAAAACGTTTATTCGCGACGGTTTTTTCCTGCCGGAAAGCAAAAGCTCGGCAAGCTGGGTGGATGAAAATACCCTGCTGCTGGCGCTGGACGCGGGTGACGACACGCTCACCACCTCCGGCTATCCACGCTGCGCTTACCGCTGGGTTCGTGGCACATCGCCGCAGGATGCCGCGCTGATTTACGCTGGCGAAGCTACGGATATGGCCGTTTCAGCCTGGCATGACGATACCCCCGGTTTTGAGCGCGATCTGGTGCACTGCAGCAAAGACTTCTACCGCGGGCAGACCTGGCTATTGACCGGGCAGGACACGCTGACGCTTATCGCCGTCCCGGAGGATGCCTCCTGCGGATTTTTTAAAGACTGGCTGCTGGTCACGCTAACCTCCGACTGGACAATAGCTGAGACAACCTGGCCCGCAGGTGCCCTGCTGGCTATTGATTTAGCTGATTTTCAGCGAGGTGAGCGCAATTTCATTCCACTCTTCACGCCCAACTCCCGCACCACGCTGCAAGGCTACGGCTCGACCCGTGATTACCTCCTGCTTAACCTGAGCCAGGATGCTGTCGAAAAAGTCGATTTTATAAAAATCGAAAACGGGCAACGCCACTGCGTGAAAACGCTGGAGCTGCCTGATTTTACCAATGTCTCCGCCGGCGGTATTGATGACGAAAGCAATCGCTACCGGCTGGTCAGCCACGGTTTTTTACAGCCGAATAGCCTGAGCTATGGCGATCTGGACAACGATACGCTCGGCCTCGTCAAACAGGATCCGACCTGCTTTGACGCAGCGGAATTTAGCGTGACTCAGCACTTCGCCCTGTCTGAGGACGGCACGCGTATTCCCTACTTCCAGGTCTCAGCCAAAGCGCTAACGCTTTCCGGTGATAACCCAACGCTGCTGTACGGTTACGGCGGGTTTGAGGTCTCTTTAACGCCTCATTACCTCGGTTCGAAAGGCGTGACGTGGCTGCAAAAAGGCGGCGTCTACGTTGTCGCTAATATTCGCGGCGGCGGTGAATATGGCCCGGCGTGGCACCAGGCCGCGCTCAAACAGCACCGCCACCGAGCCTGGGAAGATTTCACTGCCGTCGCAGCCGACCTGGTGGCGCGCAAAATCACCAGCCCCGCCAGGCTTGCGGCCCAGGGCGGCAGCAACGGCGGCCTGCTGATTGGCAATATGCTCACCGACTATCCCACGCTCTTCGGCGCGCTGGTGTGCGAAGTCCCGCTTCTGGATATGCTGAACTACCACAACTGGCTGGCAGGCGCTTCATGGATTGCCGAATATGGCGACCCGGAAGTTGCCGAAGAGCGAGAGTGGCTGCTGCGCTACTCGCCGTTCGACAAGGTGTCCGCCGACGTGGATTATCCCCCCACGCTGTTTACCACCGGCACTCAGGATGACAGAGTCAGCCCGGCGCACGCCCGCAGGATGGTGGCGCGTATGCAGCAGCAAGGGCACGACAATGTCTGGCTGTATGAGGAAACCGATGCGGGCCACGGCAGCGCGCCGGAAAATAGCCAGACGGCGTCTCATCAGGCGATGATAGAAGAGTTTCTCTGGCAGATGCTGAGCGGGAAATAAATAAGCCAGGGCGGTGCATAAAGGGCGCACCGCCTTTTCATTAGATGTACTAATCCATAAGCATATTTTTTAATTTTTATTTATCGTTCAAACGCTATTTAATCCGTCTTCAATCACCTGAAGGAGACCGATACATGTCTGGCGAAAATAACCTTGAAATCCTGCTGAGCAATGCCGCTCCCGAGCTTAATCCCGGGAAATATGTCTTTTGCACTTTAGCCTCACCTTCTGCGGAAATAAAAGATGCCGCCATTGTGACCGTTCGCGAGGCTGAGGGCGTGACGCTGGTTCTGCCGCAGGATCTGGCGGATAAACATGCCGTTAGCTACGACTATGTCGCCAGTTGGGTAACCCTGAAAATTCACTCGTCCCTCGCCGCCGTGGGCCTTACCGCCGCGTTTTCACGCGCGCTGGCAAATAAAGGCATCAGCTGTAACGTGGTGGCAGGTTATTACCACGACCATATTTTCGTGGCTCATAAAGACACCGAATCGGCGATGGCGGCATTATCGTCTTTGTCATCGGCTATATAAGCAGGCAAATAAATAAGGGGGGCCTTTCGCCTCCCCTGACAACAGGCTATTAGCTGCGGATAAATTTCAGGATATCCGCATTGATGGTATCGGCATGCGTGGTATGCATTCCGTGAGGATAGCCGGGATAGATATGCAGCGTGCCGTTGCTGAGCAGCTTGTCCTGCAGAATGGCAGCATTTTTATAAGGCACAATCTGATCGTCATCGCCCTGCAGCACTAAGACGGGAACGGTGATGGCTTTCAGATCGTCGGTCTGATCGGTTTCTGAAAACGCTTTAATACCGTCATAGTGCGCTTTTGCGCTGCCGGTCATGCCCTGCCGCCACCAGTTCCGGATGCTGCCCTCGGCGACTTCTGCCCCCTGGCGGTTAAAGCCGTAGAACGGGCCAGAGGCGACATCAAGGTAAAACTGCGCCCGGTTTGCCGCCAGCGCTTTACGGAAGCCGTCGAAAACGTCGAGCGGCGTTCCGCCCGGATTGTTCGCCGTTTTCACCATCAGCGGCGGAACTGCACTGACTAAAACGGCTTTCGCCACGCGCCCCTGAGGCTGCCCGTATTTGGCCACATAGCGAGCTACCTGCCCACCGCCGGTTGAGTGCCCCACGTGCACGGCATTTTTCAGATCCAGATGTTCCGCTACCGCCGAGGCATCCGCAGCATAATGATCCATATCATGCCCTTCACTGACCTGGTCTGAACGGCCGTGCCCGCGACGGTCGAACGCGATAACCCGGAAGCCTTCGCCTAAGAAAAACAGCATCTGGTTATCCCAGTCATCGGCGCTTAACGGCCAACCGTGATGAAAAACAATCGGCTGAGCCTCTTTCGGCCCCCAGTCTTTATAGAAGATGTTGACGCCATCTTTCGTCTTTACGAAGGTCATAAACCTCACTCCTCGTCGCTATGAATTGCGTTTAACCCAGTAAAGCATAGTCGATGGGTGTGGCATGTCCGTAAATCCTGCTGGCATTCGCCGCCGCAATCCGTACCATACACGCCAGCATGACACGCTGTGCGTGTTGGATTCAGAGCCCGAGACTTTCATGACCACTCAAAAAGAACAGTACAACCTGAACAAGTTACAGAAACGCCTGCGTCGCAACGTGGGTGAAGCAATTGCCGATTACAACATGATTGAAGACGGCGACCGCATTATGGTTTGCCTTTCCGGCGGCAAAGACAGCTACACCATGCTGGAGATTCTGCGCAACCTTCAGCAGAGCGCGCCAATCAGCTTTAGCCTCGTGGCGGTCAACCTCGACCAGAAACAGCCGGGCTTCCCTGAGCATATTCTGCCGGCTTATCTGGACAGCATCGGCGTTGAATACAAGATTGTAGAAGAGAACACCTACGGTATCGTTAAAGAGAAGATCCCGGAAGGCAAAACCACCTGCTCTCTGTGCTCGCGCCTGCGCCGCGGCATTCTGTATCGCACCGCGACCGAATTGGGCTGTACCAAAATCGCGCTGGGCCACCATCGCGACGATATTCTGCAGACGCTGTTCCTGAATATGTTCTATGGCGGCAAGATGAAGGGTATGCCACCGAAGCTGATGAGCGACGACGGCAAACACATCGTTATTCGCCCGCTGGCCTACTGCCGCGAGAAAGACATTGAGCGTTTTGCGATTGCCCGCGAATATCCGATTATTCCGTGTAACCTGTGCGGCTCGCAGCCAAACCTGCAGCGCCAGGTGATTGCCGATATGCTGCGCGACTGGGATAAACGCTATCCGGGGCGCATCGAAACCATGTTTACGGCGATGCAGAACGTGGTGCCGTCACACATGTGCGATACCGAACTGTTTGATTTCGCCAATATTACTCACGGTTCAGAAGTCGTGAACGGCGGCGATCTGGCGTTCGATCGTGAAGACATTCCGATGCAGCCGGTTGGCTGGCAGCCGGAAGAAGACGGCGCGGACGCCGCTCTGCAGCGTCTGGATATTCTGGAAATCAAATAATCTTACTTCCCTCTCCGCCCGGAGAGGGAAAACTTCAGTGATGCGCCGGTGGGTCGATGATTGGCCTCGGGTCCGGGTCGGTCGGCGGGTCTGGAATGGGCTGCGGTTTAGGGATCGGGTCAGGTACCGGCACGGGTTCGGTGGGAAAAGCCGGGTCGCTCATCATCAGGCTGTTGCGATACAGCATCGTCATCTCCTGCGTGGGTGAATTCGCCCTTTAAAGCGTAGTCCACAAATGACGGACAAAAAAAAGCCGACTCTTAAAGTCGGCATTGTACGAATCAATTGTGCTATGCAGTAATTCTAAAAAAAGGAAGTAAGACAATATGGAGCGCAACGCCCATCGCTTGACGTTGCATTCACCTGCGAGAGAGAGTTTGCCCCTATGCGGCATTTGGTTTCTTGATTTTGCTCAAGAACAGCGCCGTTTTCAGCGGTTGATCCCATTAAAATGATGCGATTTTACAGCCATCTACTGCGATGTAACCACCAGGCAACACCGCCGATCAAAACCACCAACATAATGCAGAACAGCGCAAAGCCAAACGCCCAGCCGCCCCCGGGAATGCCCCCAAGGTTAACGCCAAACAGCCCGGTTAAAAACGTGCTGGGTAAAAATACCATGGCCATCAGCGACATGGTGTAAGTCCGGCGGTTTAAGGATTCTTGCATCACCTGGGAGATCTCATCGGTCATCACACCCGTGCGGGCGATGCAGGAGTCGATTTCGTCCAGCCCCCTGCCCAGCCTGTCGGCAATGTCCTGCATACGGCGGCGCTGATCGTCGTTCATCCAGCTAAGCCGCTCGCTGGACAGTCGCGCGTAAACATCCCGCTGCGGAGACATGTAGCGACGCATTACGATCAGTTGCTTACGCAGCAGCGCCAGCGCGCCGCGAGGCGGAACCTGCTGGTCGAGCAAATTGTCTTCCAGGTCGATGATTTTGTCGTGCATTTGCTCGATAAATTCACTGGCGTGATCGGTGAGCGCATCACAGGCATCCACCAGCCAGCTGCCGCAGTCGGTCGGGCCGGTGCCTTCATTCAGATCGTTAACCACATCGTCCAGCGCCAGCACCTGCCGCCTGCGGGTTGAAACAATGAGCCGTTCATCGATGTAAAGCCGCACGGCCACCAATTGGTCCGGACGTTCGTCGGTACTGCCGTTGATGCAGCGCAGGGTAATCAGCGTGCCGTCACCGACACGAGAAACGCGTGGACGCATGCTCTCACCGGCTAATGCGTCTCTGACATAGTTGGGCAACAGCGGCGTGTTTGCCAGCCAGTCCGCGCTGTCGGCGTTGGTGTAATTGAGATGCAGCCAGCAGGGATGCTCGCTGTCGATGATTTCGTTGCTGTCGATGGGCTTTACGCCGCCCTTCCCGTCCAGTTGCCAGGCAAATACCGCGTCCGGCACGTGCAGCTCGCTGCCTTTAATTACATCCACTGCGCAATCCTCAAGCTGAGTCAGTTCTTTCTGTCAGTCTAGCCATCTCTGATACGAAGGCAACCGCAAGAAGTTATCAAACGCGCTGAAATTGCAGAGAAAAGCGTAAATAAACCTTAATGGCAGGCGAAAAAAAACCGGGCTATTGCCCGGTTTTTGCTAACGTAGCTGGCTGTCTTTCGAGCCGCGGCGGTTATAACCTGAGAACGTGGCCCGGTGCACATCCTCCGCCTGCTGGCAGCGGATGCACAGCCGCACACCCTGAATCGCCCTGCGCCGCGCGTCTGGAATGCGTTCCCCGCACTCCTCGCAGTACAACAAACTTTCGCCTTTCGGCAACTCACTGCGCGCTCTGGCAACGGCGTCGTCCACGGTGCTGTCGATTTGCTCCTGAACGGCGTCGTCATTGGCCCAACCTGATGCCATTTAGTCACCTCCGCAATCGCTATGTCTGAGGTGACTATAATAACACTTTTACCGCACAAATTTTAGCCAGCACTAATGCTTGATAATGTACATCGTCCGGCTGTAAGCCACGTCTTCCGGGTTGTTAATCGGGTAACCTTTCAGCCAGGGTTTAATCAGGCGACCATTGGTGTACTGGTAGATAGGCGCAATAGGCGCTTTTTCCTGAATGATTTTTTCCGCTGCGTTGTAATCCGTATTGCGCGCTTTATCGGTGGTTTCCAGCGCCGCCTGGGACAGCAGCTTGTCGTATGCCGGGGAGTTAAAGCGTGAAATATTGCCGCTGTGGGTCGAGGTTAACAGCGACAGGAAGGTCGAAGGTTCATTGTAGTCCCCCACCCATGAGGCACGAATCACGTCGAAGTTACCGGTATTGCGGCTATCGATGTACGTTTTCCATTCCTGGTTTTGCAGCTTCACGTCAACGCCCAGATTTTTCTTCCACATTGAGGCAACGGCAATCGCTATTTTCTGGTGGTTTTCGGACGTGTTGTACAGCAGGGTCAGCTTCAACGGTTTGGCATCGCCGTAGCCTGCGGCCCGCAGCAGCATTTTCGCCTGAGCGTTAAGCTCCTGTTGGCTCATCTCTTCAAACGATGAAGAGTCCGGCTCGAAGCCAGCGGTGACGTCAGGCGTAAAACGCCAGGCCGGTTTTTCTCCCGTGCCCAGAACTTTGTCTGCCATAAGGCGGCGATCGATAGTCATGCTTAATGCAAGGCGCACTCGTGGGTCCGCTGTCGGCCCTTTTTGCGTATTAAACGCGTAATAATAGGTGCCAAGCTGCGGCGGCGTGTAGACCTGCCCCGGAATGTCTTTCAGCAGCTTCTGATAGAGGTTTTTCGGGAAAGACTCGGTGATGTCGATATCGCCGGCCAGATAACGCTTGGTTGCCGCCGACTCCTGGTTAATAGGAATAAAGGTCACTTTGGTCAGCACCGTTTTCCCGTTATCCCAATAATTTTTATTCGGCACCACAACCAGCTTCTCGTTCACCACGCGGTCCTGCAGCGTAAATGCGCCGTTGCCCACGAGGTTGCCGGGTTTCGTCCACTCATTACCTAATTTTTCAACGACCGCTTTAGGCGTTGGATAGAAGGCAAAGTTTGCCGCCAGGCCTGGGAAGAACGGCACGGGTTTATCAAGCTGAACGCGCAATGTTTTGGCATCCACGGCCGTTACGCCGAGCTTATCGGCAGGCATTTTTCCGTCGATAATGGCCTGGGCGTTGGTGATACCCGCGAGCGCGGCGAACCAGGCAAAGGAAGAGGTATTTTTCGGGTCAACCAGGCGCTGCCAGCTGTAAACAAAGTCCTGCGCCGTGACCGGTGAGCCGTCGGACCAGCGGGCGTTATCCCGCAATGTAAACGTCCAGACGCGATTGTCGTTGCTTTGCCATTTGGTCGCCACGCCAGGGACCAGCTCGCCTTTTTCGTTTTGGTTAACCAGCCCTTCAAAAAGATCGCGAATAACCTGAATTTCCGGCAGGCCGACCGCTTTGATCGGGTCCAGACTCGCGGGCTCGTCTTTAATATGTCTGACCAACTCCTGACTGCTTGCAAGCTTTGTCCCTGCAGGCACATCCGCCGCCCAGGCGCTTTGCAGCATGGCGGCAACGGCCAACGCACAACAGCTAAAACTGAGGCTTTTTTTCATCGCTTTCCTTCCGTGTTTTTGCATTCAGGAGATTTGTGTAAGTTACTGTAGCGTAATTTATTCTTTTGATTCCAGGAAAAAGCTCACATCTGCGGATTAAGGTGAGTTTTCCCTAAAAGATTGCTATTAATGACGTTCATAGCCGTCTTATTCAGTGAGAGGAACATCATGCCTGTGACCCGCCCTCGCCCCCAGCGCGGCCATTTGCCGCCGGGCTGTGAACGCTACGGAAAATCAGCATTAGGCGCGCCGCTGCTCTATTTTCCGGCAATAAAAACGGAAGAGCGCAGCGGGCTAATCATTGCCGGCACACACGGCGATGAGAACGCCGCGATGGTGGCGCTTTCCTGCGCTTTAAGGACGCTCGAACCGCAGTTCAGGCGGCATCATGTGGTGCTGGCGGTGAATCCGGACGGCTGCCAGCTTGGCCTGCGTGCAAATGCGCACGGCGTCGACCTGAACCGCAACTTCCCGGCCGCCAACTGGAAAGCGGGTGACACGGTTTACCGCTGGAACAGCAGCGCGGATAAACGTGACGTGGTGTTGTCTACCGGCCAGACGCCGGGATCTGAACCAGAAACTACCGCGCTGTGCCAGCTTATCCATCAGCTGCAGCCCGCGTGGGTTGTCTCTTTTCACGATCCGCTGGGCTGCATTGAAGATCCCCACAGTTCAGCCCTGGGGCACTGGCTGGCCGAGGCGTTTGCGCTCCCGCTGGTGACCACCGTCGGGTATGAAACGCCGGGGTCGTTCGGCAGCTGGTGCGCCGACCTGGGCCTGCCCTGTATCACGGCTGAATTTCCGCCGATCTCAGCGGATGAAGCCAGCGAGCGCTACCTGCGCGCAATGACCGATCTTTTGCACTGGCACAGGTAAGCTTAAGGGTAGAGTTTTCCGGTTTCAAAATGCAGCGATGGCTCCACGTCTACGGCAAGCCAGGTGGGGCCATCCAGATCGGCAAAACGTACTCTGGCCGCCAGCGGTAACGCGGCAGCAATCGCCCGTGACGTGCAAAGCATACAGCCGAGCATGACGTCAAATCCCTGCTCCCGCGCGGCCTTAGCCAGCAGCAACGCCTCCGTCAGACCGCCGGTTTTATCGAGCTTAACGTTCACCATTTCGTAACGCCCGGCAAGCGCAGGCAGGCTGCTACGCGTGTGGCAACTTTCGTCGGCGCAAATCGGTAGCGGGTGGATAAAATTGGCCAGGGCGCCGTCGTCCCCCGCCGGAAGCGGCTGCTCCAGCATCGCCACGTTGAGGTCTGCCAGCAGCTGGCAGCGCGCGGCCAGGCCATCGCTGCGCCAGGACTCGTTGGCATCCACAATCAAAATAGCTTCGGGTACCGCCGCCCTGATGGCAACCATACGCTCGGTAATAAGACGATCGTCAAGTTTGACCTTAAGCAGGCGGGCGCCTTTCTCCCATAACAAAGCAGCAGATGCAGCCATTTGTTCCGGGGCGGCAATCGTGACCGTTTGAGCCGTGGTCACCATTTCAGGTAATTCAACCGAATTCAGGGCTGATACGCTGGTATGTTTCATCCGGGCTTCTAAGTCCCACAGCGCGCTGTCGATTGCATTGCGCGCCGCCCCCGGCGGCAGAGCCTGCTGCAATTCAGCGCGCGTCATACCGCGTTCAAGCAGTGAAAGTACCGTTGTTACCTGAGCCAGAACCGAAGCATCGCTTTCACCATAGCGCGGGTATGGCGTGCATTCGCCGACGCCTTTCACACCGTCCTCTTCCAGCTCAACCACCACGACAACCGCTTCGCTGCGCGTTCCCCTCGATATCACAAATGGCGTATGGAGCGGCCATGCTTCCTGGTAAACTTTCACTGTTCTCATCGTCATCCTCCCCTGGGGTTATCGCCTGAGTATAGCGAGCCCAGGCTTTTACGTGCACTTTCAGTTTTTTATGTTCATCACGGATTTCCTGGAATACACTGTCCCGGGCGTTAATTTTATGTAAAAGGAAGATTAAACATGTCACAAACCGTTCATTTCCAGGGCAACCCGGTCAAGGTTGCAGGTCAGATCCCACAGACCGGCAGCAAAGCCACTGCATTCACCCTGGTCGCTAAAGATCTTTCTGACGTTGCGCTGAGCCAGTTCGCCGGCAAACGTAAAGTGCTGAATATTTTCCCAAGCATCGATACCGGCGTGTGTGCCGCATCCGTGCGTAAATTTAACCAACTGGCAACCGAGCTGGATAACACCGTTGTGCTGTGTATCTCTGCCGACCTGCCGTTCGCTCAGTCCCGTTTCTGCGGCGCTGAAGGGTTGAACAACGTCGTTACCCTGTCGACCCTGCGTAACCCTGAGTTCCAGCAGGCTTACGGCGTCAGCATTGCCGAAGGCGCGCTGAAAGGCCTGACCGCACGTGCGGTAGTGGTTATCAATGAGAACGATGAAGTGGTGTTCAGCGAGCTGGTGAATGAAATCACCACCGAGCCGGACTACGCTGCGGCACTGGAAGTGCTGAAGGCTTAAGACTCAGGGCCTGTATCAAAAGAAAACCCCGGTTCTCCGGGGTTTTTTATTTTTACTCTTCGCTTTTCTTCTGGCTCAGACCGTATTCGCGCAGCTTGTTGGCAATCGCGGTATGGGAAACTCCCAGCCGTTTTGCCAGCTTACGGGTACTTGGATAACTCCGGTAAAGCTGCGTTAATACCGAGCGCTCAAAGCGGCTGGTAATATCATCCAGCGATCCTTCCATCGCTTCTTCCCCCACAGCCAGGCTGGCCGCGTCAAAGTCCGGCAGCAGGATGTCCTGCGGACGAAGCTCGTAGCCTTCCAGCTGGGTTAAAGCACGATAAATAGCGTTTTTGAGCTGGCGAACGTTACCCGGCCAGCCGTAGCGGGTCAGCACGCTGCTTAAATCGTGAGACAGCTTAGGCCGTGGCACGCCCTGTTCGTCGGCAAAGCGCGCCACGAACAGTTCGGTCAGCGGCATGATGTCCTGCGGACGATCGCGCAGCGGCGGCAGGTTCAGGGTCAGCACGTTCAGGCGGTAATAAAGATCCTCGCGGAACTCACCTTTCTGCACCAGCTCCACCAGATTTTTCTGCGTCGCACAAATTACGCGAACGTCGACATGCACCTCATGCTCTTCGCCTACGCGACGGAAAGTCCCGTCGTTCAGGAAGCGCAGCAGCTTGGTTTGCATGCGCGGCGACATTTCGCCGATTTCATCCAGCAGAACCGAGCCGCCGTTAGCCTGCTCGAAGAAGCCTTTTTTGCCTTCGACGGCGTTGGCATAGGCACCGGCGGCATGGCCAAACAGCTCGCTTTCGATAACGTCATCGGGAATAGAACCGCAGTTAAGCGCCAGATAAGGCTTCTGCGCCCGCGGGCTGCTCAGGTGGCAGGCATTCGCCAGAAGATCTTTACCTGTGCCGGTATCACCCACAATCAATAATGGCGCATTCAGCAGCGCCAGTTTGCGGGCCTGCTCAACTACGTGACGCATTTTCTGACTGACGGCAACAATCTGGTCAAAGGCGCTGAAATCGCTGCTGGAGAGGTTTTGCAACTGACGCCCCATGCGCACCGTAGAACGCAGCATAACAACCGCACCAACCAGCAGCGGCTGCTTATCTTCGCCGTCCAGGTGAACCGGGGTGATCTCCAGCAGGAAGTTTTGCCCGTGGATCACCACATGCTCGGTATGCGAGTCGTGCGGTTCGCTCTCCAGCCAGCGGGTGAAGTTAAAACCGCTAATCAGCGTGCCCGCATTATGGTTACGAAGGCGGTCTTCGCTCTGCCCGAACAGCGTGCAGCTTGCCGGGTTAGCCAGTTCAACTTTACTACGCATATCCAGCGACAGCACCGGCTCCGGCAGCGCTTCAAGCAATGCGCTCAACGCACGATGTTCGCGCTCAGAAGGCATCCACGGCACCTTACGCACGTCCGTGACGTCAGGAATGCGGCGGATTTCAGCCATCAGGCTGCTGAAGGATTCAAAATCAAGGGATGAAAAATTAAGGTAAATACGCCCAATCGGGTCAATTTCGATACCGCGCAAATCAATGCCGCGCAGCACTAACAGATCGAGCAGTTCACGAGTGAGACCAAGGCGGTCCTGACAAAAGACTTCCAGACGCATGCAGGTGACCTTATTTTACGGTAAACGGCCTATATGACCCTCAGCCAGGCTGAAGGACCTCATAGAGTTGGAAGGATGATAACTCAGTTAGCCGTTAGCAAGAAGATACCTGTCATGAAATGTTGACACTAAAAGGCAAACCACTGGTCAACAAGCGCGAAATTCTTCCGGGGCTGTAAACGACAAAAGGCAGCCGGAGCTGCCCTTTCGTCAATAGCACGGACTCAGCTGGCCGGTTTGTTTTTCCCGGAGGCCAGGGTTTCTTTGAGCTGGACCAGAAGCTGTTTGCGGAAATCGCCCAGCCGGGGTTTGTCACCCTCCAGCCACGGCAGCGGACGGCACAGTTCCATGGCCTTGATCCCCAAACGCGCGGTCAGCAACCCGGCGCCTATGCCCTGCGCGGCACGAGCCGAAAGCCGGGCGGCGATATCCTGCGACATCCAGTCCATACCGACTTCACGCACCAGCTCGCTGGCCCCGGCAAAAGCGATATTCAGCAATACCAGACGGAACAGGCGAATACGGCTAAAGTAGCCCAGCTCGATGCCGTACAGCGTGGCAATGCGGTTAATCAGGCGCAGGTTGCGCCAGGCGATAAACGCCATATCCACCAGCGCCAGCGGGCTGACGGCGATCATCAACGTGGATTCGGCGGCCGAGCGGCTGATTTCACGTCTGGCCTGCGCGTCCAGCACCGGCTGAACCAGCTGGGCATAGAGCGCCACAACTTCCCGGTCGTTATGGGTTTCGTGAATGGAGGCGTACCAGCGCTGCAGCGCCGGATGGCCTTTATCCAGCCCGGCCTGGCTGGCTAATTTTTCGCAGAACGCTCGCCCTTTCCCGGTTCCGTGGCTGGCAAGCAGCTCGCGGGCCTCGTCGCGCTCCTCTGCGCGCTGGCGTAAACGCCATAAACGCCGCCATTCGCCGGCAATGGAGCCGACGCCGGCCGCAACGATAAGCCCACCGGCTATGCCGCCGCCGAGCGCTATCCAGTCTTGATTAACAAAGGCGTTGTGGGTCCACTGCACGCCCTGCGCGACGACGCTAACGCCAAACAGCGCCAGCCCGGCGGGGACCATTTTACGCCACAGGCTGCGTTTCGGCCTCAGCGCAGCGTCAATAACCGCCTCTGCCTGCCCTTCTTCTTCGGCAAGCGTTTCAGGGCTGGTCACGACCGGCGTAAACTTTTGAGCCTCTGGTTCACTGAACGCATGAGCCGCTTTCCAGTCCTGCTCTTTGTCCGCCTCCAGCGGCTGCGCAAAATCGATGCGCGGTTTAATAGGATCGCTCATCGCAATTTATCTCCAATCAGGAATTCCAGCGCCGCGTCCATTCGAATGTGCGGCAGCGGACGGTCAACGTCCATCACCTGCGGGCGGAATTGTTCAAACTGAAAACCCTGGTTCTGCCAGAAAGCATTGCCGGGCAGGCGCGAAGGGACTTCACCCGGATAGACCGTCAGCGGTTCACCATCGCTAAGGCGGTTGCCGCGCAGCGCCGGAATTTGCTCGCCCTGAACTTCAACCATGCCGCTCTGCGTGGCCTGAACCGAAGCCAGCCCCATGCAGTCCATAGTGATACCTTCGAAGGCCGCATTTTGCCAGGCGTCCTGCACCAGCTGCTGCAGTAGAGAGACCATGTTGGCGTGCTGATCGACAGTAACGTGATCGGCTTTGGTCGCGGCAAACAGCAGCTTATCGATAACCGGTGAAAACAGGCGGCGGAACAACGTGCGCTGCCCGTAATGGAAGCTTTGCATTAGCTGGGTTAACGCCAGCCGCATGTCGTTAAACGCCTGCGGCCCGCTGTTGAGCGGCTGCAGGCAGTCCACCAGCACGATCTGGCGGTCGAAACGCAGGAAGTGATTCTTATAGAACCCTTTCACCACCTTTTCACAGTAGTAATCAAAGCGCGCACGCAGCATACCGATGTTGCTGTTTTTATCCGCCTGCGCAAGTTTCGACTCGCCGTAATCGTCGACGTCCGGCCACGGGAAGAACTGCAGGGCCGGAGCTCCGGCCATATCACCGGGCAGGACAAAACGCCCCGGCTGAATAAAGTGCAGCCCTTCTTTTTTGCAGCGCATCAGGTAGTCGGTCCACGCCTCAGAGATAGCGGCGAGGCGGTTTTCATCCGCGGGTGCAAGAGGATCCAGCCCTTCACAAAGACGACGCCATTGGGCAGACCATTCGGCGCGCTGCCCCTGCAGCAGGCCGGTCATCTGTCGCGACCAGCTTAGGTAATCCTGCGCTAACATGGGCAGGTCGAGCAGCCACTCGCCCGGATAATCCACGATTTCCAGGTACAGCGTTGAGGTGTCTTTGAAGTGGCGCAGCAGCGAGTCGTTGGAACGGTAGCGCAGCGCCAGGCGCATTTCGCTCACGCCGCGAGTCGGCGTCGGCCAGGCCGGAGGCGTACCGAAAAGCTGCGCCATACCTTCATCATAGGTGAAGCGTTGAATGCCCAGGTCACGCTGGGGGACGCGCTTAACGCCCAGCAGTCGCTCTTCGCGCGCGGCGCTAAGCATCGGCAGGCGTGCGCCGGTATGAATCCCCAGCAGCTGGTTGACCATCGCGGTGATAAACGCCGTTTTACCGCTGCGGCTCAGCCCGGTCACCGCCAGGCGTAAATGACGATCGACGCCCCGGTTCACCAGGGCGTTAAGTTCGTTTTTGATTCGGTTCATAAGCGTCCTGATTGCCTTCCGTTTCGGGAAATACCTTCATTGATAATATCAAATGGGGCGAAATGCCACGAATCAAAGCGTTATGGCGAGAATTCTTACCGTTGCAGGAGGGTTATTTTGCCATGCGGCGGTCGTAACGATCGGAGACGTTACGCAGGATGCGGGTCAGTAACGGCTCCAGCACCACGGCCAGCACCATTTTAAGCGGACGACGGGCAACGGATTTTATTGCCCACGCGGCAAAACCGGCCGGGCCGAATCGCAGGGCGGCAAGCAGAGCCAGCTTACCGGCGAGTTTCAGGCCTGGTTTGGCTTTCTGACTGACGGTATGGAATGTAGTCATTGTCTCTCCAAAAGTGGTTAATTGCGGTGTGCGGTGGGCATTGAACCTGGGCGCCCTCACCCCGGCCCTCTCCCCCCAGGAGAGGGAGAAAACCTGTTTATCCCCTCGCCCTCAGGGAGAGGGTTAGGGTGAGGGTTGTTTTTAAAGCTGACGGAAACGGCTGCGAAGCGTAAAGGTGTCAGAGGTGATGTAACGTTCCATAGAACGCAAACGTTGTTCACCCGCTGCCAGCTCCGCATCCACCTCGTTCAGCAAATCACGGCTGGTGGGCTGGGCGTTTTGTTCATCTGCGCCTTGGGGCATCGGATCGAGGACAAAGGTCATCACGATGTAGGCCACCAGCACAAAAAACGACAGGCCAAAGAATATCGACAAAATGGCAATGGCGCGGACCAGCTTTACCGGGACATCAAGATACTGCGCAATGCCCGCGCAAACGCCTTTCACCATCCCTTTTTCAGGGATGCGCCACAGCTTACGACCGGAAAATGAATTCACCATTAGTTGTTTCTCCAGTTCGGGTGTTCGGCATCAAGGATCTGTTCCAGAGACTGAATACGCTCCCGCATCTGTCGCGCCTCATCGGTCAACTGGGCGAGGCGCTGCTGTTCACTCTGTGAAAGCTGCTCCCCGTTAGGACGGTTGCTGTAGTGAAGCCACAGCCAAATCGGCGCCACAAACAGCACAAAGATGGTCAGCGGGATAGCAAGAAAAAGCGCGGTCATGTGTACTCCTTACAGGTCAGGCTTGAATCGCGGTACGCCCTGCGCACCGCGGCCTGGATTATTATTGACGATCCTGGTTCATTTTAGCTTTCAGCGCAGCTATCTGGGCGCTGATTTCATCATCGGCTTTCAGTTCGGCAAACTGGGTGTCCAGCGACTTCTGTTTGCCAAACCCGTGGCTTTCCGCCTCGGACTCCATCTGGTCGATGCGGCGTTCGAAAGATTCGAACCGCGCCATGGCTTCGTCCAGTTTACCGCTGTCCAGCTGGCGGCGAACGTCCCGAGAAGAAGACGCAGCCTGGTGACGCAGGGTCAGTGCCTGCTGGCGAGCACGAGTTTCGCTCAGTTTGTTTTCCAGCTCACCAATTTCTTTCTTCATGCGCGCCAGGGTTTCATCCACGTGAACCACTTCATTTTCCAGCGTCACAATCAGGTCGGTCAGCTTCTGTTTTTCAATCAGCGCGGCACGAGCCAGATCTTCTTTTTCTTTACGCAGCGCCAGCTCGGCTTTTTCCTGCCATTCTGCCTGCTGCGCGGTAGCTTGTTCAACGCGGCGGCTCAGCTGTTTCTTCTCGGCCAGCGCGCGAGCTGAAGTGGAGCGAACTTCCACCAGCGTGTCTTCCATTTCCTGAATCATCAGACGCACCAGCTTTTGCGGGTCTTCCGCTTTCTCCAGCAGGGAGTTGATGTTCGCATTCACGATGTCGGCAAAACGAGAAAAAATACCCATTATTCAATCCTCTTAAGTCATTATTTCAGGTGCCTGACTCTCTTCGGGTGCCAGATACTCTGCTCGCAAAAGATATTGCAGCATCCGTGCCAACTTTTTAATTCATTGATTTATCAGCATTCACGCGAATTTGACGTCAATACAAAAACCGCTATAGTGGTTAAATTAACTAACTATTAGGGAATTTAGCCATGTCAGAAAACAAGGATAGCCTGATCGGAGAAGCCAACAGCTTCCTCGAGGTCATGGAGCAGGTTTCCCGCCTGGCGCCGCTGAACAAACCCGTGCTGGTTATCGGCGAGCGCGGTACAGGTAAAGAGCTGATAGCCAACCGCCTGCACTTCCTGTCACAGCGGTGGCAAGGGCCTTTTATCTCCCTCAACTGTGCGGCGCTTAACGAAAACCTGCTCGACAGCGAACTGTTTGGCCATGAAGCGGGCGCATTTACCGGCGCGCAGAAGCGTCATCAGGGGCGTTTCGAACGCGCGGAAGGCGGGACCCTGTTCCTTGATGAGCTGGCCACGGCCCCGATGCTGGTGCAGGAAAAGCTGCTGCGCGTGGTGGAGTACGGCGAACTTGAGCGCGTTGGCGGCAGCCAGCCGCTGCAGGTTAATACCCGGCTGGTTTGCGCCACCAACGCCGATTTGCCGGAGCTGGCGGAACAGGGGAAATTCCGCGCCGACCTGCTCGACAGGCTGGCGTTTGACGTGGTGATGCTGCCGCCCCTGCGCGAACGGCGCTCTGATATCCTGCTGCTAGCGGATCACTTTGCGATTCAAATGTGCCGGGAACTCAATCTACAGCTGTTCCCTGGCTTTACCGATCGCGCCTGCGAGACGCTGCTGAACTATGGCTGGCCGGGCAACATCCGCGAGCTGAAAAACGTGGTCGAACGCTCGGTGTATCGCCACGGTTCGAGCGATGAAGCGCTGGACACTATTATTCTCAATCCCTTTACCCGCCGCCCGGCCCCGCTTTACCCGGCGCAAAAGCAGACCGATGCTGCGCTGCCCGCCCTGCCGCTCGACCTGCGAAACTGGCAAAACGAGCAGGAGAAAAGCCTGCTGGAGCAAAGCCTGAAACAGGCGGTATTTAACCAACGTCGGGCTGCAGAACTGCTGGGCGTGAGTTATCATCAGCTACGTGCGATGCTGAAAAAGCATCAGTTAACCAGCCCAACGCCCGACTGAACGGCGTTTTTTTCATCGTCCTGCGCAGAAAATTGCCGATCGTCACCAGTAATTTTGGGGAGAAGGCAAGAGTGCGATACACTTTGCCTATCACCTGAGATAACTCAAAAACTTATGCGCGGAATGCTCTCCTCCCTGTTACTGGGTTTATGCTGCCTGAGCGGCGCGGCACATGCCGCAGCGCCCGCTGAAAAACCGGCAGATATTCGCCGCAGTGGGTTCGTTTATTGCGTCAACGGGCAGGTCAACACCTTCAACCCACAGATGACCAGCGGCGGCCTGACCGTCGACACGCTGGCGGCACAGCTTTACGACCGCCTGCTGGACGTCGACCCTTATACCTATCGCCTGGTGCCTGAGCTGGCGGAAAGCTGGGAAGTGCTGGATAACGGCGCGACCTATCGCTTCCACCTGCGCCGCAATGTCCAGTTCCAGACCACCGCATGGTTTAAACCCGGCCGCACGCTGAATGCCGATGATGTGGTGTTTACCTTCGAGCGTATTTTCGACCGCAACCACCCGTGGCATAACGTTAACGGCGGCAGCTATCCCTATTTCGACAGCCTCCAGTTCCCGGAAACGGTGAAAAGCGTTCGCAAGCTGGATGACAATACCGTTGAATTCCGCCTCAATAAGCCGGACGCCTCTTTCCTCTGGCACCTGGCTACGCATTACGCCTCGGTGATGTCCGCCGAATATGCCGAGCAGTTGACCAAAGCCGATCGTCAGGAACTGATGGACAGGCAGCCGGTCGGCACCGGCCCGTTCCTGCTGAGCGAATACCGCGCGGGGCAGTACATTCGCCTTGCCCGTAACCAGCACTTCTGGCGCGGCGTGCCGCTGATGCCGCAGGTAGTGGTTGACCTCGGTTCCGGCGGCACGGGGCGACTTTCCAAGCTGCTGACCGGCGAATGCGACGTGCTGGCCTGGCCTGCGGCAAGCCAGTTGACTATCCTGCGTGACGATCCGCGTTTACGCCTGACGCTGCGCCCCGGCATGAACATCGCCTATTTGGCGTTTAACACCAATAAGCCGCCGCTGAATAACCCGGCCGTGCGTCATGCCCTCGCGCTGGCGATCAATAACCAGCGCCTGATGCAGTCTATTTATTACGGCACCGCTGAAACCGCGGCGTCTATTCTGCCCCGCGCTTCCTGGGCTTACGATAACGACGCAAAAATCACCGAGTACAATCCGGCTAAGGCCCGCGAACAGCTGAAAGCGCTGGGCGTGAATAACCTGGAGCTGCGCCTGTGGGTGCCCACCAGCTCTCAGGCCTGGAACCCAAGCCCGCTGAAAACCGCCGAGCTTATTCAGGCCGATATGGCGCAGATTGGCGTGAAGGTGATCATCGTGCCGATGGAAGGCCGCTTCCAGGAAGCGCGCCTGATGGACATGAATCACGACCTGACGCTTGCCGGCTGGGCAACGGACAGTAACGACCCGGACAGTTTCTTCCGCCCGATGCTGAGCTGCGCGGCGATTGGCTCGCAAACCAACTATGCGCGCTGGTGTAACCCGCAGTTCGACAGCGTGCTGCAAAAAGCGCTTTCTTCCCAGCAGCTTTCCGCCCGAATTGAAGCCTATAACGAAGCGCAGGATATTCTCTCTGCCGAGCTGCCGGTGCTGCCGCTGGCCTCTTCGTTAAGGCTACAGGCCTACCGCTATGATATGAAAGGCCTGGTGCTGAGCCCGTTCGGTAACGCCTCGTTTGCGGGCGTGTCCAGGGAAAATGTTGAGGTGAAAAAATAATGATCATCTTTACTTTACGCCGCCTTTTGCTGCTGCTGATCACCCTGCTGTTCCTCGCGGTGGTCGGCTTTAGCCTCAACTATTTCACCCCGCACGCACCGCTGCAGGGCGCCTCGATGTGGAACGCCTGGGTGTTCTGGTTTGAAAGCCTGCTGCACTGGGACTTTGGCGTGTCCAGCATTAACGGACAGTCGATCAACGAACAGTTACGCGATGTATTCCCGGCAACCATGGAGCTGTGCATTCTGGCCTTTGGCCTGGCGCTGCTGATTGGCATTCCGGTGGGCATGCTGGCGGGCATTATGCGCAATAAGTGGCAGGATAAGCTGATCAGCGCCCTTGCGCTGGTGGGCTTTTCGATTCCGGTGTTCTGGCTGGCGCTGCTGCTGACGCTGTTCTTCTCGCTGACGCTGGGCTGGTTCCCCGTGTCCGGCCGCTTTGATTTACTTTACGAGGTGAAGTCCGTCACCGGGTTTGCGCTGGTGGATGCTTGGCTCTCTGATTCCCCTTACCGCAGCGAAATGATCGTCAGTGCCCTGCGTCATATGGTGTTGCCGGTAGCCGCGCTCGCCGTCGCCCCGACCACCGAAGTCATTCGCCTGATGCGTATCAGCACCATCGAAGTGTTCGATCAGAACTACGTCAAAGCGGCCGCCACGCGTGGGCTTTCGCGCTTTACCATTTTGCATCGCCACGTGCTGCATAACGCGCTGCCGCCGGTGATCCCACGTCTGGGCCTGCAGTTTTCAACCATGCTGACGCTGGCGATGATCACCGAAGTGGTCTTCAGCTGGCCGGGCCTTGGCCGCTGGCTGATCAACGCCATTCGCCAGCAGGACTATATGGCTATTTCCGCCGGGGTGATGGTCATTGGCTCGCTGGTGATTATCGTTAACGTGATTTCCGATATTTTGGGCGCTATGGCCAACCCACTGAAGCATAAGGAATGGTATGCCTTACGATAGCGTCTACCGCGAAAAGCGGCCGCCAAGCACGCTGCGCCTGACGTGGCGGAAATTTTATGGCGACACCACCGCGATGATTGGTCTCTACGGCTGCGGCGGCCTGGCGATACTGTGCCTGTTTGGCAGCCTTTTTGCCCCTTATCAGATTGATCAGCAGTTCCTGGGCTATCAGCTTCTGCCGCCGTCCTGGTCCCGCTACGGCGAGGTGTCGTTCTTCCTCGGTACCGACGATCTCGGCCGTGACGTGCTGAGCCGTCTGCTGAGCGGCGCTGCACCAACGGTAGGAGGCGCGTTTGTCGTTACCCTTGCGGCGACAGTCTGCGGCATCGTGCTCGGCGTTATCGCCGGCTCAAGCCACGGCCTGCGTTCGGCGGTGCTGAACCATATCCTTGATACGTTGCTTTCTATTCCTTCCCTGCTGCTGGCGATTATTGTTGTGGCTTTTGCCGGCCCGCATCTGAGCCACGCGATGTTTGCCGTCTGGCTGGCGCTGCTGCCCCGCATGGTGCGCTCGGTGTACAGCGCGGTCCACGACGAGCTGGAAAAAGAGTACGTGGTTGCCGCCCGCCTTGACGGCGCCTCTACGCTGAATATTCTGTGGTTTGCCGTCATGCCTAATATCACCGCCACGCTGGTCACCGAAACCACGCGCGCGCTGTCTATGGCTATTCTGGATATTGCCGCGCTGGGCTTTCTCGATCTTGGCGCGCAGCTGCCTTCTCCGGAATGGGGCGCGATGCTGGGCGACGCCCTGGAGCTGATTTATGTTGCGCCGTGGACTGTTATGCTGCCGGGTGCCGCCATCATGATAAGCGTGCTGCTGGTTAACCTGCTTGGCGACGGCCTGCGCCGCGCGATTAATGCGGGGGTGCAATAATGCCGTTACTTGATATCCGCAATCTGACCATCGAATTTATGACGTCTGAAGGCTGGGTAAAGGCCGTCGACCGCATCAGCATGACGCTTGCCGAAGGGGAAATTCGCGGCCTGGTCGGCGAGTCCGGCTCGGGGAAAAGCCTCATCGCCAAGGCTATCTGCGGCGTAACCAAAGATAACTGGCGCGTGACCGCCGACCGCATGCGCTTTGATGATATTGACCTGCTGCGGCTCTCCCCACGCGAACGCCGCCGCCTCGTCGGCCATAACGTGTCGATGATTTTCCAGGAGCCACAGTCTTGCCTGGATCCTTCAGAAAGGATTGGCCGTCAGCTGACCCAGAACATCCCCGGCTGGACCTACAAAGGCCGCTGGTGGCAGCGCTTTGGCTGGCGAAAACGCCGCGCTATCGAACTGCTGCACCGCGTGGGGATTAAAGATCATAAAGACGCCATGAGCAGCTACCCGTACGAGCTGACGGAAGGCGAATGCCAGAAGGTGATGATTGCCATTGCGCTGGCAAACCAGCCGCGCCTGCTGATTGCCGACGAGCCGACTAACGCCATGGAGCCGACGACGCAATCGCAAATCTTCCGCCTGTTGACCCGGCTGAACCAGAATAACAACACCACGATCCTGCTGATTAGCCACGACCTGCAGATGCTGAGCCATTGGGCGGATAAAATTAACGTTATGTACTGCGGGCAAACCGTGGAGAGCGCCACCAGCGAAGAGCTGGTGACCGTGCCTCATCATCCGTATACCCAGGCGCTCATCCGCGCTATTCCTGATTTTGGTAGCCCGATGCCGCACAAGAGCCGGTTAAATACCATGCCGGGAGCCATTCCTTTGCTGGAACAGCTGCCAATGGGCTGCCGTCTTGGCCCCCGCTGCCCTTACGCCCAGCGAAAATGCATTGAAGCGCCAAGGCTTGAAGGGGCTAAGAACCACCTGTATGCCTGCCACTTCCCGCTGAATATGGAGAGTCAGTAATGGTCGAAACGCTGCTGGAAGTTCGCAATTTAAGTAAGACGTTTCGCTACCGTACCGGCCTGTTCCGCCGCCAGCACGTCGAGGCGGTCAAGCCGCTTAACTTTACGCTGCGCGAGAAGCAAACGCTCGCCATTATCGGCGAAAACGGGTCGGGTAAGTCTACGCTGGCGAAAATGCTGGCGGGGATGATTGAACCTACCACCGGCGAGCTGGTGATTGACGATCACCCTCTTCACTTCGGCGACTACTCCTGGCGCAGCCAGCGGATCCGCATGATATTTCAGGATCCGAGCACCTCGCTGAACCCGCGCCAGCGCATCTCGCAGATTCTGGACTTCCCGCTGCGGCTGAATACCGAGCTTGAGTCTGAGCTGCGCCAGAAACGCATTCTGGAGACGCTGCGTATGGTCGGCCTGTTGCCGGATCACGCCAGCTACTATCCGCATATGCTCGCTCCGGGGCAAAAACAGCGTCTGGGCCTCGCCCGCGCGCTGATTCTGAGGCCGAAGGTGATTATTGCCGACGAAGCGCTGGCCTCGCTGGATATGTCCATGCGCTCACAGCTGATTAACCTGATGCTTGAGCTGCAGGAAAAACAAGGTATCTCTTATATTTACGTGACCCAACACATTGGCATGATGAAGCACATCAGCGACCAGGTGATGGTGATGCACGAAGGCGAAGTGGTGGAGCGCGGCAGTACGGCTGACGTGCTGGCCTCCCCGCTGCATGAACTGACTAAGCGGCTGATTAACAGCCACTTCGGCGAGGCTTTAACCGCTGACGCCTGGCGCAGGGATCGTTAATTCGCACTTTTCCTAACGGAAAAGTGGTCGGATTAACGCTTGCGTGGGAGTCATGTTAGAATCGCCCGGTCTTAACGTCGGCCTGCTTGTTTTTTCACCTGCTGGCCGCAACAACAATGACTATTAAGGATTAAAGCTATGGGTTTTCTTACCGGTAAACGCATTCTGATCACTGGCGTCGCCAGTAAACTCTCCATTGCCTACGGTATCGCACAGGCGATGCATCGCGAAGGCGCCGAGCTGGCTTTCACCTACCAGAACGAAAAGCTGAAAGGCCGTGTGGAAGGTTTTGCTGCAGAGCTGGGCTCAAGCCTCGTGCTGCCATGTGACGTGGCTGAAGATGAGAGCATCGAAGCGCTGTTTACCGAACTGGCGAAAAGCTGGCCGAAATTTGACGGTTTCGTTCACTCCATCGGCTTCGCCCCAGCCGACCAGCTGGATGGCGACTATGTGAACGCCGTGACCCGCGAAGGCTTTAAAATTGCCCACGACATCAGCGCCTACAGCTTCGTGGCAATGGCTAAAGTGTGCCGTGAAATGCTGAACCCTGGCTCCGCCCTGCTGACCCTGTCCTACCTGGGCGCAGAGCGTGCTATCCCTAACTACAACGTTATGGGTCTGGCAAAAGCGTCTCTGGAAGCTAACGTTCGCTACATGGCTAACGCTATGGGCCCAGAAGGCGTGCGCGTAAACGCCATCTCCGCTGGCCCAATCCGTACTCTGGCTGCCTCCGGCATCAAAGATTTCCGTAAAATGCTGGCCCACTGCGAAGCGGTTACCCCAATTCGCCGTACCGTAACCACCGAAGACGTGGGTAACTCCGCAGCCTTCCTGTGTTCCGACCTGTCTGCCGGTATCTCCGGTGAAGTGGTTCACGTTGACGGCGGCTTCAGCATCGCTGCCATGAACGAGCTGGAACTGAAAGACTAATTTCAGCTTCAGAGTGAAGCGGGCTACGGCCCGTTTCGCTATTTCACTCTGTATTTCCCGCCTTTCTCCTAATTAGTTATACCTTTCCGATATTTATTATCACCGATCATTCTTTTGTCACCTCCCGTGCTTGCGCCAGGATAAAACAGCGAACCAGGCCCGGCATCCACGTTGTATCCGGGTCTGCAAACTTTTTGACCAAGGAACGACCATGGAACAACGCCGCTTTTCTGGTAAAAGCCACTGGTATCATGAAACCCAGTCCAGTCTGTGCCCGGCGGATGTGCTGCCTTTAGTTCCCGAAGCGGCGCAGGTTGAAGACCGCTTTCTGCTTGATTTAACGCTCTCTGAAGCGCAGCTGATTGTCGAAGCCCCGTGGCTCGATGCAGCCCGAGCCGCTTCCGACGTGCTGCTCCCGGACAGCATCCACGTCACGCGCCTGCATACTCTCAGCAGCTATGACCGCCTGAGCACGGCGCTGACCGTCGCGCAGGTTTACGGCGTACAGCGACTTTGTAACCACTACGCCGCTCGCCTGGCACCACAGCCCGGCCCGGATTCCTCTCGTGAAAGTAACCGCCGCCTGACCCAAATCACCCAGTTTGCCCGCCAGCTTGCCAGCCAGCCGACGCTTATCGACGACGCCGCGCTCGCCCAACTGGAAGAGTGTGGTCTCTCCGTGGACGATATCGTCTCATTTACCCAGATTATCGGCTTTGTTGGCTTCCAGGCGCGCGCCATCGCCGTCTGGCAGGCTCAGCAGGGCCTGCCCGCTCGCTGGTTGCCGGGTATTAACGGGCAGCAGGACGCAGAACCCGAGCTGTTTACGCCGCATTCGGCTAGCTGGCAGCCGGGGCTGGCGCCCGTTGAGATGCGATACGCTCGCCCGGAGCAGCTGGAAGCGTTAAGCATCAGCCAGCCGCTGCGCACGCTGCGCGACATTGCCTGGCTGCTGGCCCATGACGATCGGGCGCTCTCTTATCTCAGTCAGCTAACCCGCCTGTTCTGGCAGGCCACCTCACAGCTGTCTAATGACGCGCTGCTGGTTATTATGCTCACGGCGAGAATTAACGGCAGCGCGGCCTGTTTTAGCGATGCGGTAGCGTCCTGGCAGGGAGATGCTGGCCTGCCGGATGCGATGCGTAACGGCGAGCGCGCGCTTAACGCCTGGAGCCATAACCATCCTCGCGAAAAGGCGATCATCCAGGCCGTGCAGTTAATAACCCGCGCGCCGGACAGATTCAGCGCAGCCCAGCTTCAACCTTTGTATGAGCAGGGTTTTAGCGAACAGGAGGCCCTGAGATTACTGGTCGGTGCCGGGCTTGCAGGCTGGATAAACCGCCTGAAAATTGGTCTGGGAAATACCGCCCCAGCGCTGACTCCGTAAGCCTTTGCGGCAATCATCGCTTGCCGCAAGGAACGGTTTCGCGTAAAACTGTCAGCCGCTCTTTTGGCCACGAAAACGAAACGATATGCTTCAGGATAACCCGCTGCTCGCGCAGCTAAAACAGCAACTGCATTCCCAGACTCCACGCGCTGAAGGTGTGGTAAAAGGCACGGAAAAAGGGTTCGGCTTCCTCGAAGTCGACGCCAATAAAAGCTACTTTATTCCGCCGCCGCAGATGAAAAAAGTGATGCACGGCGACCGTATCAGCGCCGTCATTCACACCGATAAGGACCGTGAGTCTGCCGAGCCGGAGACGCTTATCGAGCCCTTCCTGACGCGTTTTGTTGGCCGCGTCCAGAAAAAAGACGATCGCCTGTCGATTGTGCCGGATCATCCGCTGTTAAGAGATGCGATTCAGTGCCGCGCCGCACGTGACGTCAGCCATGACTTCCAAAATGGTGACTGGGCGGTGGCTGAGATGCGCCGCCATCCGCTGAAAGGCGACCGCGGTTTTTACGCGGAATTAACCCAATTTATTACCTTCGGCGACGATCATCTTGCGCCGTGGTGGGTGACACTGTCACGCCATAACCTGGAACGTGAAGCGCCGGACGGCGTGGCAACCGAAATGCTTGATGATGGCCTGGTGCGTGAAGATTTAACCGCGCTGGACTTCGTCACCATCGACAGCGCCAGCACCGAAGATATGGACGATGCGCTGTACGTTGAAGAACTGGCCGACGGCAAGCTGCAGCTGACCGTCGCCATCGCCGACCCAACGGCGTGGATTGCCGAAGGCAGCAAGCTCGACGGCATCGCTAAAGTGCGTGCTTTTACCAACTATCTGCCTGGCTTCAATATCCCAATGCTGCCGCGCGAGCTGTCAGACGATCTTTGCTCGCTGCGCGCCAACGTTGTCCGCCCTGTCCTCGCCTGCCGCATGACGATTGAGCAGGACGGCGCGATTGCCAGCGACATTCATTTCTTCGCCGCCAACATCGAGTCTAAAGCCAAACTGGTTTATGACGAAGTGTCTGACTGGCTGGAAGAGAAAGGTGACTGGCAGCCGCAGAGCGAAGCAGTTGCGAATCAAATTCGCCTGCTGCAGCGCGTTTGCCTGGCTCGCGGGGAATGGCGTCATACCCACGCCCTGGTCTTCAAAGACCGCCCGGACTACCGCTTTATTCTTGGTGAAAAAGGCGAAGTGTTGGATATCGTGGCCGAGCCACGCCGCATCGCGAACCGTATTGTTGAAGAGTCGATGATCGCGGCTAACGTTTGTGCGGCCATCGTGCTGCGTGAAAAGCTGGGCTTCGGCGTTTATAACGTTCATACCGGCTTCGATCCTGCCAGTACTGAACAGCTGGCCGCTATGCTGCAAACTCACGGCATCACCGTGGACGCGCAGGAAGTGCTGACCCTGGACGGCTTCTGCAAGCTGCGTCGCGAGCTGGACGCACAGCCAACCGGGTTCCTCGACAGCCGCATTCGCCGCTATCAGTCGTTCGCCGAAATCAGCACCGAGCCTGGCCCGCACTTCGGCCTTGGGCTTGAAGCTTACGCGACGTGGACTTCACCGATTCGTAAGTTCGGCGACATGGTTAACCATCGCCTGCTGAAAGCCATCATTAAAGGCAAAACCGCGGTTCGCCCGGCGGAAGAAACAACAATTCAGATGGCAGAACGCCGCCGCCTGAACCGCATGGCTGAACGCGACGTTGGCGACTGGCTGTACGCCCGCTACCTGAGCCCTAAAGCCGGCACCGATACACGCTTTGCGGCGGAGATTATCGACGTCAGCCGTGGCGGGATGCGCGTCCGCCTGGTTGAGAACGGGGCGGTTGCGTTTATCCCTGCGCCATTCATCCACGCGGTGCGTGATGAGCTGGTTTGCAGCCAGGAAAACGGCACCGTGCAAATCAAAGGCGAAGTCGTTTATAAAGTGACCGACGTTATCGACGTGACCATTGCGGAAGTTCGCATGGAAACCCGCAGCGTTATCGCTCGCCCTGCTGCCTGAGACTGATTTAACCCCACAAAGCCGGGCGCTCTGCCCGGCTTTTTTATACCCGCGATCTCATTGTGTCGATATATTGCACATTCTCTGCAAAAACAAGATCTTTTCCTCTTTAACGGGGCTTTAACATCGGCTTTCTATTGCTACTATAAATAGTAGATTTAGGTGATATTTTTCCCTGAGGCTCAGGAGCAAGAATGAAAGACGATTTGGAGCAGAACCTGCTTTATCGTTATCTGGGGACTACCAGCCCATACTGGCGTTTACCGGCTGACAGTAATGCCCTACAGCTGGCGGCCAGCGAGGATTCAGACACCGGTCAGGTCGTGGCGCTGGAAGCCGCCCAGGCCGACGAGATTCGGCAGATGACGGTGATCACCTCCAGCCTGACCATGTCTCTGTCGCTATTCGGCATTGAGGTGCCGGTGCATATGGTTGGCCGCAAAGTGTCTAAACGTGAATGGGCAGGCACCGCCTCGGCCTGGCACGATACCCATTCGGTGGCACGAGACCTGGTGCAGGGCCTCTCTTTTGCCGAACAGGTCGTCTCTGAAGCCAATTCAGTGATAGTCATTCTTGATAAGCAGGGAAATATTCAGCGTTTCAACCGGCTAAGCGAAGAGTATACCGGGATGAAAGAGCATGAAGTTATCGGTCAGAACGTTTTTAAGCTGTTTATGAGCCGCAGTGAAGCCGCCGCCTCCAGGCGCAATATCAGCGGATTTTTTCGCAACGGCAGCTCCTATGAGGTTGAGCGCTGGGTAAAAACCCGCAAGGGCCAGCGGCTGTTTTTGTTCCGCAATAAGTTTGTGCACAGCGGCAGCGGCAAAAACGAAATCTATCTGATTTGCTCCGGCACCGACATCACCGAAGAGCGTCGGGCTCAGGAGCGCCTGCGGGTGTTGGCCAACACCGATACCATCACCGGCTTGCCTAACCGCAACGCAATTTATGACCTGATAACCGACGCCATAGAAAAACGTGGGGATACCCAGGTCGGCATCGTTTATCTGGATCTCGACAACTTTAAAAAAGTGAACGATGCCTACGGCCACATGTTTGGCGATCAGCTGCTGCAGGCCGTTTCGCTGGCGATTTTAAGCTGCCTTGAAGAAGGCCAGGTGCTGGCTCGCCTCGGCGGGGATGAATTTATCGTGCTGGCAACCAACACCTCGCAGGGCTCGCTCGAGGCGATGTCTTCCCGCATTTTAACTCGCCTGAAACAGCCGTTCAGGATTGGCCTGATTGAGGTCTACAGCGGCTGCTCACTGGGTATTTCCCTGGCTCCGCAGCACGGCGACGAGCGCGAAAATCTGATTCGCAATGCCGATACGGCGATGTACACCGCCAAAGAGAGCGGCCGCGGCAAGTTTTGCGTGTTCTCTCCGGAGATGAACCAGCGGGTCTTTGAGTATCTGTGGCTGGACACCAATTTACGTAAAGCGCTGGATAACGATCAGCTGGTTATTCATTACCAGCCGAAAATGACCTGGCGCGGTGAAATCCGTAGCCTGGAAGCCCTGGTGCGCTGGCAATCACCGGAACGCGGGCTGATCCCTCCCCAGGGCTTTATCTCCTACGCCGAAGAATCTGGCCTGATTGTGCCCCTTGGGCGCTGGGTGATGGTTAGCGTCGTGCAGCAGGTGGCAAAATGGCGGGATAAAGGCATTAATTTGCGCGTGGCGGTCAACGTTTCCGCCCGTCAGCTTGCCGACCAGACCATCTTTAGCGATCTTAAGCAGGCGCTGAAGGATCTGAATTTTGAATACTGCCCGATTGACGTTGAGCTGACCGAAAGCTGCCTCATCGAAAACGAGGTGCTGGCGCTGTCGGTGATTAAGCAGTTCAGCCAGCTGGGCGCGCAGGTTCACCTTGACGACTTCGGCACCGGCTATTCGTCGTTATCGCAGCTGGCCCGCTTCCCTATCGATGCCATCAAGTTGGATCAGTCTTTTGTGCGCGACGTGCATAAGCATTCAGTGTCCCAGTCGCTGGTGAGAGCCATTGTTGCCGTGGCGCAGGCGCTGAATTTGCAGGTGATCGCCGAAGGCGTGGAGAACCAAAAAGAAGACGCCTTTCTTACCAAGAACGGCGTCAACGAACGGCAGGGTTTTCTGTTTGCCAAACCAATGCCCGCAGCCGTATTCGAGCGATGGTTTAAGCGCTATCAGGCCAGAACAAAGCGCTAGCCTGCTTTACGCAAAGCCGTCGAGGTGTGGCGGTTTTGAAGCTGCACCAGTCGTTCCATATAGGCGAGATCTTTGGCCTCAAGGCAAAATGCGGCGTCCACCCAGTCTTCGGTGATATCCATCAGCTCCGAACGCGGCAGCTGCAAAACACGCTGCCGCGCGCGCAGCATCGCCTTCACGCCGTTTAGCTTAGGCTGCAGGGTATCGATGAAGGTGCGCGTGGCCAGGTATCCCTGACCCGGCTCAAACAGCTGATCCACCAGGCCATGCTGGTGGTACCATTCTGCCGTGTGTGACTCACCTTTATAAATCAGCTCTTCAGCAAGCTTCATCCCGGAACGGCGCGCCACCAGAGAATAAGCGCCCATGCCGGGAAACAGGTTGAAGGCAATTTCCGGGAAACCCAGTCTGGCATCACGCTGTGCCAGCAGGAAATGGTGTGCTAACGCCGCCTCAAATCCTCCACCAAGCGCGCTGCCCTCCACCATCGCCAGGCTGATGGCACCGGTATCAAAACCACGGGACGCAGCGTGTACGCAGTCAACGCAGGCCCGTGCGTAGGCACGCAGCGCTTCACGACGCCCGTTCCGAATCGTTTCAACAAAAAAGCCCAAATCGCCGCCGGTATTGTACATTCCGGGGACCAGCGAGCCGGTGACCCAGAAATCAACTTTAAATCCGGCCTTCTGGACGATATATCCCAGATTCATAATTTCCTCTATTAGTCCGTGATTGAAGCAGGGGCGCGGGCGGGCACGAAGCATCATCCAGACGGTACGGCGTTCTTCTTCGTAATATCCAGACAGTTGTGTGAAACGTGCAGTATCGGTGAAGAGTTTGCAGGTTGGTTGGTTGATAACTGTCATAGCCAGATCCTCATAAAATGAATGTGCGGTAATCGCAGGATCAGACTAATCCACGGCTGTTGTTTGATGAATGTGGAGCCGAGATTAATAATTAATGCTTATATGTTGTTCGATAATTTATTGAAGAATAAGGCGAGGATTTCACCGTCTGCCCTTCTCTTTAGCGGCTATTTTTTGCATTATGGACGAATGATTCACTCGCCATTACCGACAGGATTAACAATGCCAACACTGGATCCGCAGCAGCTTGCCAAACGTATTGATACCGTGCTGGATATTTTGGTCGCTAAAGATTATGCCTCCGCGATAAATAACCTTGAGATCCTCAAAGCCGAATTGCTGAGCGTAAATAACGACGGGAATAAAAACGACGGCGAGCAAAAAAAATCGCCCTGGGAAATCTAACGCGTTAAGAAATAAAAGCAGCCCGTCACAAAGGCTGCTTTTCACTTTCATACATCAGCGCCGAATCCACTCCAGCGTTTTGCCATCTGACGAACGCCAACTGCGTAAAAGCCAGCGCAGGACGGTGGCTTTTCAGACTACAGCGTTAGCGATCCAAACGCGCCCTGCCAGTCCTTTTCAAACCCGCCAATCGCCGCCGTTACCGCCGGGGTGACCAGGATTTGTTCGACCACATCAAGAGGCAGCGTAATAGCTTCGCAGCCGGCCAGTAGGCATGACATCGCCTGGTGCGGCGTGCGGAAGCTGGCCGCCAGCACCTTCGAGTCGGGCGCATGCAGCGTTAAAAGCTGCTGCAGATCCTGCACCATCTGAATACCGTCTCCGCCCTGAGCGTCCAGACGGTTCACATATGGCGCAACATATTCAGCTCCCGCCAGCGCGGCCAGCAGCCCCTGCGCCGCGCCATAAACTGCCGTACCCAGCGTTGGAATACTCAGTAACTTCAGCTGTTTAAGCGCCACAAGACCTTCCGGCGTGGTCGGCACCTTCACCACCAGGCCCGGTACCCGAGTCGTTAACAGCTGCGCCTCTTTCACCATTTCATCAGCCTGGCTGGCAATCACCTGCGCGAACAGTTTGCCTTCGCCGCCCAGCGCATCCTGTAAGGCAGGAAGGACTTCCCACAGGGAAATCCCGGCTTTGGCGACGATGGAAGGGTTGGTGGTTACGCCCTGCAGCGGCAGAACCCGGGCCAGACGCTTAACGGCGGCAACATCAGCGGTATCTAAATACAGTTCCATTACGCTCTCCAGAATTAGAGTCATCTCTCACTGCCGGCATCATAACCTGACTGTCGATTGTTTAGCTGATCAATATCAATATAACTTTCATTCGAAAGTAATTTAATTTACGAAAGAAAGCAAAAAGAGAAGATCTCATGCTGTTCAATATTCAGCGTTACTCCACCCACGATGGCCCGGGGATCCGCACGGTTGTCTTCCTGAAAGGATGCTCTCTGGGCTGCCGCTGGTGCCAGAATCCTGAAAGTCGCGCCCGGGAATGCGACGTCCTGCTGGACCACCGCCTGTGCCTTTCCGGCTGCGATCTTTGCCAGCAGGCCGCACCAGATGCCGTTTCTCGTGTTGGAGATGAGTTGATCATCGCTCGCGGCAGGCTTAACGAAGGCACGGTAAACGCGCTCCGGGACTGCTGCCCAACGCAGGCTTTAACCGTCTGTGGAGAAGAAAAAACGGCGGAGGCCATCATGGCTACCGTGCTGCGAGACAAGCCTTTTTACGCCCGAAGCGGCGGCGGTATTACGCTATCCGGCGGTGAACCTTTTATGCAGCCCGCGCTGGCAAAAAATTTGTTGAAACTCAGCAAAGATGCCGGCCTGAATACCGCCGTGGAGTCCTGCCTGCACGTGCCGTGGAAATACATTGAGCCTTCGCTGCCCTTTTTAGATCTGCTGCTGGCCGACCTCAAACACGTAGACAAAGCGCGCTTTCAGCAATGGACCGACGGCAATGCTGAACGCGTAATGGATAATTTCCGCAGGCTCGCGGCTCGCAATGTAGAAATGACCATTCGCGTACCGCTGATTCCCGACTTTAACGCTGATGAAGGCTCTATTCGCGCCATCAGCGATTTTGCCGCCGACGAGATTGGCGCGAAGTCCATCCATTTTCTGCCCTATCACACCTTAGGAATCAATAAATACCATCTGCTGGGTCAGCCCTATCTGGCCGCCAGCAAACCGCTCGATGCGCCCGAACTTCTTCAATTTGCCGAACAGTACGCCAGCCAAAAAGGCATGACCGCCTGGATTAGAGGATAATCATCATGACCGAACTGAACCTGAATTTGCTCAGCCCACGCATCAAGGCGCATAAAGAAGCGCTGATCCATATCGTTAAACCGCCGGTTTGCACCGAACGAGCGAGCCACTACACCGCCGTTTATCAGCAGCATCAGGACAAGCCGCTGCCGGTTCGTCGTGCGATGGCGCTGGCTCATCACCTGGCCGAGCGAACTATCTGGATCAAGCATGACGAACTTATCGTCGGGAACCAGGCAAGCCACGTACGAGGCGCGCCCTTCTTCCCGGAATATACCGTTGGCTGGATTGAGAGCGAAATAGACGAGCTTGGCGATCGTCCCGGGGCCGGGTTCTCGATTTCCGCAGCGGATAAAGCCGTGATGCATGAAATTTGCCCGTGGTGGCGCGGCCAGACGGTACAGGATCGCTGCTACGGGATGTTTACCGACGAACAAAAAGCGCTGCTGGCTACCGGGATCGTTAAAGCCGAAGGCAACATGACTTCAGGCGATGCTCATCTGGCGGTTAACTTCCCGCTACTGCTGGAGCTTGGTATCAGCGGCCTGCGTGAGAAAGTCGCGGAGCGGCGTGGGCGTCTGCAGTTGACCGATTGGGACGATCTGCATAAAGAGCAGTTCCTCAAGGCTATCGACATGACCTTTGTCGCCCTGGGCGACCATATCCTGCGCTACGCAGCGCTGGCGAAGAAAATGGCCGCAGACGAGACACGTGAGGCACGCAGAGATGAACTGCTGGCGATTGCGGATAACTGCGAGCATATCGCCAGCAATCCGCCGGTCACCTTCTGGCAGGCCCTGCAGCTGAGCTACTTCATTCAGCTGGTGCTGCAGATTGAGTCCAACGGCCACTCCGTTTCATTCGGGCGTTTGGATCAGTACCTTTATCCATGGTATCGCCGGGACGTTGAACTGCAGCAAACAACCAGTCGGGAACAGGCGATTGAGCTGCTGCAAAGCTGTTGGTTGAAGCTGCTTGAGGTGAATAAAATTCGCTCCGGCTCGCACTCAAAAGCCTCCGCTGGCAGCCCGCTTTACCAGAACGTCACCATCGGTGGACAGACGCTTATCCACGGCGTAGCGGTGGATGCCGTCAACCCGCTCTCCTACGCGATTCTTGAGTCCTGTGGCCGCCTGCGTTCCACACAGCCTAACCTCAGCGTTCGCTACCATGCAGGCATGAGCAACGACTTCCTCGATGCGTGCGTGCAGGTTATTCGCTGCGGGTTCGGGATGCCGGCGTTTAATAACGATGAGATTGTCATCGACGAATTCATCAAGATCGGCGTCAGCCGGGAAGATGCCTATGACTACGCGGCTATCGGCTGTATTGAAACTGCAGTCGGCGGGAAATGGGGCTACCGCTGTACCGGCATGAGCTTCATTAACTTTGCCCGCGTAATGCTGGCCAGCCTTGAACATGGCCGCGATGCCACCAGCGGTAAGGTGTTTCTTCCTCAGCAAAAGGCGCTGTCCAAAGGCAACTTCACCTCGTTTGACGAAGTGCTGGCTGCCTGGGATCGGCAAATTCGCTACTACACGCAAAAATCCATCGAAATCGAGTGCGTTGTCGACACGGTTTTGGAAGAAAACGCGCATGACATTCTGTGTTCCGCGCTGGTGGATGATTGCATTGAACGTGGCAAAAGCATTAAGCAAGGTGGCGCCCGATATGACTGGGTTTCAGGGCTTCAGGTTGGGATTGCTAACCTCGGAAACAGCCTTTCAGCGGTGCGGAAACTGGTCTTCGAACAGGGAATTATTGGCCAACAACAGCTGGCGGATGCCCTCGCCAACGACTTTGCCGGGCTGAGCGGCGAGCAGCTCCGGCAGCGGTTAATCAACGGCGCGCCGAAGTACGGTAATGACGATGACGAAGTGGATATGCTGCTGGCTCGTGCTTACCAAACTTATATCGACGAGCTGAAGCAGTACCACAACACGCGCTTTGGCCGGGGCCCGATTGGCGGGACCTACTACGCGGGAACATCCTCTATCTCCGCTAACGTGCCGTTTGGTGCCGCAACGATGGCGACACCTGACGGGCGCAAGGCCAACACGCCGCTGGCAGAAGGAGCAAGCCCTGCGTCAGGCACCGACCACCTTGGCCCGACGGCGGTTATCAGCTCCGTGGGCAAACTGCCAACCAATAAAATCCTCGGCGGCGTTTTACTCAATCAAAAGTTAAACCCTTCAACGCTGGATAACCCGCGCGATCGGGAAAAATTAATGTTTATGCTGCGTACCTTCTTTGAAGCACACAAGGGCTGGCACGTTCAGTACAACATTGTTTCCCGCGAAACGCTGCTTGAGGCAAAACAAAACCCTGATAAATACCGTGATTTAGTGGTCAGGGTAGCAGGATACTCTGCCTTCTTTACTGCCTTATCTCCTGACGCTCAGGATGATATTATAGCCCGCACGGAACATACTCTTTGACGAGAAGGCGGCGGTTAATCCCGTCGCCTGACTACTGGCTGACATGAACTCAAGACAACAAATTATTCTGCAGATGGTTATCGATCAGGGCCGGGTTAGCGTCGCCTCTCTGGCGAAAACAACCGGCGTTTCAGAAGTCACCATTCGCCAGGATTTAAACCTGCTGGAAAAAAATAATTACCTGCGTCGCACCCATGGTTTTGCCGTCCCGCTGGATAGCGACGACGTTGAAACCCGTATGATGAACAATTACACCCTCAAACTTCAGCTTGCGCAGTATGCCGCTTCGCTGGTGAACGACGGTGAAACCGTGTTTATCGAAAACGGCAGCAGCAACGCTCTTCTCGCCCGTACTCTGGCAGAGCAGAAAAAGGTCACGCTGATCACCGTCAGCAGCTACATCGCCCACTTGCTGAAAGACACCGACTGCGAAGTGATTCTGGTCGGCGGTATCTATCAGAAGAAAAGCGAAAGTATGGTCGGCCCGCTCACCCGCCAGTTCATCCAGCAGCTGCATTTCAGTAAAGCCTTTATCGGCATCGACGGTTTCTTGCCTGAAACCGGCTTTACCGGGCGCGATATGCTACGTACAGATGTGGTGAATTCGGTGCTGGAGAAAGGCAGCGAGGCTATCGTGCTGACGGACAGCAGCAAGTTTGGCAACATGCACCCTTATACGCTAGGCCCAATTGCACGCTTCAACCGGGTGATTACCGACGCGGCGATTAGCGAGGAAACCCTGGCGCAGCTTAAAGCGGCCAATCTTCAGGTCGATATCGTCGATCCTTACGCCGCCGTTTAAAGCCTTTTGCCCGTGTCGGACACGGGCTTTTCCTCTCTCAGAATATTCCCACGCTGCAATTAAGAGTTTTTACCTGTGTTAATCATGTGGGAAAATTAGAATAGAATTTAGCGATATAACAGGGAGTAATAAACGCACCTGCTGTTTTTCGAGCTTATATCGCGACATCGTTTCACGACCCGCCCGGTAAAGTGGTGAATTGTTACTATACTTAACTGAGACTGGCTTCCGTGAATCAATTATTCTGGAGAAAGTATGATGACCTTAAATAACAAAAAAGTGGCCGCTGCAATGCTGGCTATTACCCTCGCAATGTCCTTAAGCGCATGTTCTAACTGGTCTAAGCGTGACCGCAACACGGCAATCGGCGCAGGTGCCGGTGCGCTGGGCGGCGCAGTGCTGACCGACGGCAGCACGCTGGGGACACTTGGCGGTGCGGCGGTAGGCGGTATTATCGGTCACCAGGTGGGTAAATAAGGCAGGACGCCAGCAAAAGCTAACCCGCTTTGACGAATTCATTACGTGTTAATTTTTCAGGTCTGACTAACAGCAGTTAAAATAAAAGGCCACGGCATTTACCGTGGCCCATTAATTAATATTTTAAACGGTTTAACCGCCGGCGAGTTTAACCTTCATGCCCTTCGCTTCCAGCAGTGACTTTATCAAATCACGCTTGTCGCCCTGGATTTCGATTACGCCGTCTTTTACCGCTCCGCCGCAGCCGCACTTCTTCTTAAGCTCGGCCGCTATGCCCGCGAGTGTCGCATCATCGGCATCAATGCCGGTAATCAGACAGACCCCTTTCCCCTTACGTCCGCTCGTTTGCTTCTGGATGCGAACGATACCGTCACCCTTTGGGCGCTGTACTTCGGTTTTAGGCTCATCAATACGGCCGGTTTCGGTGGAGTACACCAGGCGGCTATTAGTGTCTTTCATTACGCCTCCTGCACCAGCGACGCACGGATTTCACGCAGCGTTTGCGCCGGATCGGACGATTGGGTGATCGGGCGTCCAATTACCATAAAGTCTACTCCGGACTGCTGAGCCTGCTGCGGCGTCATAATACGGCGCTGATCGCCGGCATCACTGCCGACAGGACGGATCCCCGGCGTGACCAGCTTAAACTCGTGACCTAATGCAGCCTTGAAGCGAACGGCTTCCTGCGCGGAACACACTACGCCATCCAGACCGCACTCTTTTGTCAGGGTAGCCAGGCGCTCAGCATAATCCGCCGGGCTGGCCTTAATGCCTAAATCAGCCAGATCGCTGGCTTCCATGCTGGTGAGAACGGTAACGGCAATCAGCAATGGCGCATCTTTCCCGAAAGGCGCCAGCGCTTCTTTTGCAGCACGCATCATACGTGCCCCACCTGTTGCATGAACGTTTACCATCCAGACACCCATTTCTGCCGCAGCGGCAACCGCACGCGCGGTGGTGTTAGGGATATCGTGGAATTTCAAATCCAGGAAAACGTCAAAACCACGCTGATGCAAATCCCCCACCAGCTGCGGGCCAAACAGAGTGAACATCTCTTTGCCCACCTTCAGGCGGCAATCGCGGGGATCGATACGGTCAACGAAGGCCAGCGCGCTATCGCGGTTATCGTAATCAAGGGCAACGACAATCGGTGATTCAGTGGCAACACGGGAGGAGGATGACGCAGTTGAGTTCATGGCAAAACCTTCTGACTGTTGGGCACCGGCGCGGCGCAAAAAGTTAAACGGCAGCATTCTACTCGTCAGACCGATAAATTCACAGCCGCGATTGCGCCCTGCTAAGCGATAATTGCACCGGGCTGAAGTATGGCAATGAATTCACGCGCTTAGTATGTTGTAACTAAAGTACGCTTTTTTAAAAAGTGCCGCAGGCTATTGCCCGTCCAGCCCGCGGATAGGTTTCACCGTTGACCACGCGCGGCACGACGGACAATGCCAGTACATGGTGTAGGCGGTGAAGCCGCATTTCTGGCAGCGGTAACGTGGTTTGGTACGAATTTGTTCACCAACCATGTCCCGCAGGACCATCAGGCTCTCTTTCGCACGCCCTTCTTCCGCTTCATGCAGGTGGTAGTCCATCAGGCGATGGAACACGCGCATCGTCGGGTGGCGCTGAAGCTGACGGTTGATATACAGCTGGGCCGTTTCGGCGCCCTCTCGCTGTTCGAGAATGCTTGCCAGCATGAGTTCGGCCACTGCCCCGCTGTTCTCTTCCACACAGCGCCGGAGGAAAGCTTCCCACTCATCAGGTTTACCCAGCTGTTGATAGCAGACCTGGAGCATCTCCAGCGTTTCGCTCACCAGTTCGCTGTCCTGCTCAATCACGCGCTTCAACGAGTCTACCGCTTTGGCATACTCGCCCTTTTCCATAAAAATGCGCCCCATCATGATGGAAACACGGGCACAGTTTTTGTCTGCTGCGGCACCTTTTTTCAGCAACGACATCGCTTTGTCAGACTCGTCATTGCCGATATTTTGCAGCGCAAGTTCGCAGTAGAAGTGAGCGATTTCCACACGCTGCTTATCTTTACCGAGCTTGACCAGCCTTTCAGCAACGTCAATAGCCTTCTGCCAGTCACTGGTCGCCTGGTGAATTTGCAGCAGCTGCTGCAGCGCGCTAACCCGGAAGTCGGTCTCGTCGATAAGCTGGCTGAACATGTCTTCCGCGCGATCATAAAGCCCGGCGGCCATGTAGTCTTTGCCAAGCTGCTGAACGGCAAGCAGGCGCTGGTCATAGTTCAGCGACGCGCTTTCCATCAAGGACTGGTGGATACGAATGGCGCGATCAACTTCGCCACGCTGGCGGAAGAGGTTGCCTAGAGTAAGGTGGGCTTCGACGGTGCCGGTGTCCTCTTTGAGCATATCGAGGAACAGATCGACCGCTTTGTCCTGCTGGTTGGCCAGCAGGAAGTTCACCCCTGCCACGTAGTCGCGAGAAAGGCGGCTGGCTTCCTGCTGTTTGTCTTGTAACGCACTTCTGCGCCCCATGTACCAGCCATAAGCGGCCGCAACGGGTAACAGCAGAAACAGCAGTTCCAACATAGAGGATTATTCCTTCACAGCCGGCACAACGGGTGCCGAAACATCAGCGGCGGGAGTTACCTGCTGCTCAAGACGTTTAATTTTGCGCTCGGCACGGGCCAGCGAAACGCGGACTCGCAGCCAGAACAGACCGCAGATCAGCCATCCAATGATAAACCCTGCGGCAAACAGTATGGCCAGCAGAGTTGAAACACGATACTCGCCCTGCGCCAGCAGGTAGTTAAAGTTCACCACCTGATCGTTTTGCGCGCCCAGCGTGACGGACACCACGAAGATGGCAAGTACCAGTAAGAAAATGAATAAATATTTCACATTACATCCCGTTATGTGGTCACAGAGGACTCAGCCAGGCCAAAAATGAATCCCGGAGGTATAAACTACCATTTCAGGCGAAACCGGGGAATCCAAAAACCACCGCCAATTCATAAGAAATGGGGGTTAAAACACTATTCTCAAGTTTTTTCGCTTCGTTCGGCTATTTCCTGGTCTTCTTCAGCCGGAGGTGTAAGCGGTCCACACCAGCGCTGAGCAAGCCAGGTAGCCAGAGTCACTAACAGCGCGGAGATAACCGTGGCTACGGCTAAGTCACGCGGCCAGTGCATGCCCAGCAGTAAACGGCTGCCCATGACGCCGGTTGCCCATAGCAGCAAAACGGCCAACGTAACTTTCCGCCTGCGTGGCCAAAGCAATCCTACGCCCAAAAGCGCCCAGCTTGCCGCGAACATCGTATGGCCTGAAGGAAAAGCAAAGCCGGTTTCAAACTGCCAGTGTTGGCGTAACCAGCCGGGAATTTCTTGCTGCCCTTCTAGCTGCGCTTTGACTAACTCCGCACGCTGCGTACGCTTTAAATTGTAGAACTCGTCAGTGGGGATATGGTGAGTTTTTTCGAGCCATACGACAAACGGCCGGGGTTCCTGCACTTTATTCTTAATAACGGACTTAATGCCCTGACCTATAAGGATAGCTGCCGCAAGGATAGCAAATAACATCAGCGCAGGCTTAAGGCGGTAACGCAGGCACCACAGAAACCAGGCGAAAAGAACAACATGGGTAATGACTCCCCAGGGTTGAGTCACGGTTTCAGTGACCCAATAAAGCATTTTTAACACGCTTTCATTGCCACCCGGTGCCCATTGCCAGCCGCTGAACCAGACGCTTAACGGCATGATTAAAAGAAGAATTGTGCCCGCTGTGATGCGTTTTGCTATTGCCTGCATGAAGACCTCATGGTAGTGAAAGCCCTTAAAGAATAACCGAAAAACGTTAGAGATGGCTAAACCGCGTGGGAGTAATTGGCAAAAATGGCTTTTTCACCCGCCAATGAAGCGAAGTACCTCGCGTTATGGCAAAATATCCGGCATTAACGTACAGGCCAGAGTTCTGGCAGACACCTCGGTGTCGAAATAAGTACCTGGAGAATCACATGCAGCTTAAACGTGTGGCAGAAGCCAAACTGCCAACCCCATGGGGCGATTTCCTGATGGTGGGTTTTGAAGAAGTGGCAACGGGGCAGGATCATGTTGCTCTGGTTTACGGTGATATCAGCGGAGAAGATCCTGTTCTGGCGCGCGTTCACTCCGAGTGCTTAACCGGTGACGCCCTGTTCAGCCTGCGCTGCGACTGCGGCTTCCAGCTTGAAGCAGCGCTGACTCAGATTGCCGAGCAGGGCCGTGGCGTTCTGCTTTACCATCGTCAGGAAGGCCGTAATATTGGTCTGCTGAATAAAATCCGCGCCTATGCGCTGCAGGATAAAGGCTACGACACGGTAGAAGCTAACCATCAGCTCGGCTTTGCCGCCGATGAGCGTGACTTTACGCTGTGCGCCGATATGTTCAAACTGCTCGGCGTTGATGCCGTGCGTTTGCTGACCAACAACCCGAAAAAAGTCGAGATCCTGACCGAAGCCGGGATCAACATCGTTGAGCGCGTGCCATTAATCGTCGGCCGTAATCCGAAGAACGCGCATTACCTGGACACCAAAGCGGCCAAAATGGGCCATCTGCTGTCAGAGTAATCGAGCTCCTTGCATAGAAAAGCCCCTTTTCTGGACTGCACCCCAAAAGTTGGACACCCAACTGAGTAAGGTGCAGTTTTTTATGGCAAAGCCAAAATATTCCCTCGAAACCAGATTAGCTGTAGTCAAACACTACCTTGCCGGAAAAGATGGAACAC